>WBZM01000239.1_pt1 | contig 88879 bp, 42 predicted proteins | sample 5204271 | NCBI WGS metagenome assembly WBZM01 (sample SAMN12344346, study PRJNA552823) | activated sludge metagenome | biome: Activated sludge suspended growth; feature: Nitrification reactor; material: Wastewater; isolation source: activated sludge from nitrification reactor of wastewater...
TTTTGCTTTGCAAAATTTTCGTTTCACCCTAAAAAACATTTTCCGGCGGCTGGCGGCTCTGCCGCCAGCCGCCGGAAAATGTTTTTTAGGGGCGGCAAATCGTTTTTTTGCTGAGGCAAAAAAACAATTTGCCGCCCCTTTAAGGAGTCCCGCCTACGGCGAAGCAAGGGCAACGTAAAAAGGATGTCCAAAATTGATTAGCGAATATACAACAAGTAAGCCGCTGCAAATGGAAGCAAGAAAATAAACGCATCGAACCTGTCCAGCATGCCGCCGTGGCCGGGGAGCAGGGTGCCGGAATCTTTAATATTGATGCTTCGCTTCAGCATGGACTCGATCAGGTCGCCAATGCTGCCGAACACGGCGACGATGGCCGAAAGTATCATCCAGTCTTGCAACCGAAGTTCGCCCGTTGCAATGCAAAAAGCATAACCTACCATAAAGGTGACGGCCACGCCGCCCAAGGTGCCTTCCCATGTTTTTTTGGGAGAAATGCGGGGCAGCAGGGGCGTCTTGCCAAACTTGGAACCAATGATGTAAGCACCCGTGTCATTCATCCAAGTGAGCAGCAATAGGCCAAATATGGGCCAAACGTTGAAATCGTCGCCGTTGAATGCGATGAAGTTCAGCAGCGAAAACGGTGCGCCGATATAGACCATGCCCAGTACCATAAAGGCCACGTTCTGGAAAGGCTTTTCGGAGCCTGTGAACAGCTCGTAGATGAAGGCCATGAAAATCAGCGGGAAGAACAGCACAGAAGTGACAATGACAAACCGGTCGTTGCTGACAATGGCCATGTGCATGACGGAGGCCAATACGAAGGGCGATAGCCCAAATATTACCCCGATGAAGATTCTTATCCAATCCCGCTTGGTATGGTGGTGAAGTACCAGGTTCAGGAACTCCCACAGGCAAAGCGTGGTGATGATGGCAAACAACAGGATGAACGACATCTTGCCGACGAACAGGCCTGTGAGCATCACTACAACAAATAGGGCAGCGGTCATGGCCCTTCGAGTTAGTCCTTTCATAGAAGGTTAGGGTTCCCGTTTCAATTGTTTTCTCGCCACGGGAACGGATGTTTATTTGCTGGCAAACCTAATGTATAGGCTCGGAAATATGCACAATGCAGTCATAAAAAACAAGAAGCGGCAGCGCAAGCCTGCGCTGCCGCCCTTTGATTCAAGTTATCGGCCCAATAATTTGGCGATGGATGCTGCCAATCTATCGTAACGCCTTTCGATGACGGAAAATGCTGCATCGAGCGCAGCTTCGTCCTGTTGGTGTATGTCGGAAAGAAACCCGGAAACTTGCGAACTGAACCCGTCAATTTCTTGCAGTGCCGCCTCTAACCGTTCCGATTTCAGTTCCGGTGAAATGGATTGGAAAAAGCCCTGCTCTTGCTGCACTGATTTCCGCAACCTCGAAAGCGTTTCCAGCATGGCCCATGCCGAATCGGACAGCCGCTTTTGAGTACTGTTCATAACAACCCTGGTTTTCGGAGAAATTCAACGGAAAACCTGCGCATTTGACGGAAGCGTTTCCGTCAAATTCTCCTTTTTTAAAAAATTTGGTCATTAGTCATTGAGGTCATTAGTCATTAGTCATTAGTCATTGGAGTCATTGCAATTGAAAGACCAATGACCAATGACCAAATGACATCAATGACCAATGACATCAATGACCAATGACATCAATGACCAATGACATCAATGACCAATGACCAAATGACATCAATGACCAATCCAAGTCAGAACTTCGCCCGCAGTGACAAGACAAAATTCCTTCCTGCTGCCGCAATGCCTGAGCTGTATGGACGGTACCGCTGATCGGTGATGTTCTCTACCCCGCCGCTGATGGCCCATAATTCCGACAACTGGTACATGGCCCTGAAGTTCAGGGTGTACCAACTGGGGGAGTACGGGTTGCCATCCTTGCCCACGGCGTAGATATACCCCTTGCCCTGCTCCTCTGGCGCAAGGTCGGCGTTGGCTGTTTTACCGCTGTGCGCAACACTCGCCTCCAGCTTGAACTGCTGCTTGGTGTAGCTCAACCGGGTGATGCCGGATAAAGGGGCTGCGTGGCGAAGTGGAGCCGTGGAGCCGTCGTCGAGTTCCTCCTCGCCTTGCTGCCAAGTGAGGTGGGACGAGAGGCTGCAACCATCCGTCAACTTGATTTCGAGGCCAGCTTGTATGCCTTTCACAGTGGCTTGTGCAGCGTTTTGCATGGCCTGCACCTGGCTCAATTCACCGTCGTACAAGATGCTGTCCTGGCCGTTCAATGCAAAATTGCGGAGCACTATAGCATGGTCGAGCATGGTGTAAAACCCGGTGACATCCACCCGCAGCACCTTGCCAAACTCCTTGGCGATGCCCAATTCGGCGTTGTAGGCGTACTCTGGCCCAAGGTTCGTGTTCGGCACGGTGACGGAACCGGGGGCCGAGTCGAAGACCTTGCCCATGTCGTCCACGTTGGGGGAACGGAAGCCTGTTGAGAGGTTGGCCCGCAATTGCCAGGAATGGCTTGGGTGAACCACTATCCCCAAATTGCCCGTTAGGGCGCCATCCCGCTGCTTGGCAGACGTGAACGGGAACGGGTAGAACTCAGTATCGAACTTGGCGTCCAAGCCAAAGCTGTTGTACCTCGCCCCGCTGAACAGTGTCAGTTTTTGCGAAGCACGGAACTGCCACGTCAGGTAAGCCGCATACGATGACCAATCGGCCTTCGGGTACCTCGCTGGGCCTTTTACGACCTCGTGCGTCTCCATGTCCTCGTCGGTGCCGCTGGATTTCACGTCGTCACGAATGGCTTCCACGCCGTAGAACAGGCTGTGGCGCTGGCCAATAGCCTTTCGCAAGTCGAGGTTGAGCGACCAAGCGGTCACTTGCTCCAAGCGAGTGCGACGGGTAGTCTTGTTGAAATCCCGGTCGGTGCGGCTTTCCTCGAAATGTTGCTGTGCCAAGGTCAGTTTTGCCTCATCGTAAATGCCGCCATTTGCATGGTGCGAAACGGTCAAGTTGTTCATCATCCACTCCTGAGGGCCATAGCGCCACTCGGCACTTCTTGGAAGCCCTTCCTTGTAACGGAGTAGTCGGTCGTAGCGGTCGTAGTCTGTTGTTGTGGAATAATGGAAGCCGTAGTTGATGTCCCAATTCTTGCTCGGCTGGTAGCGCACCTTTTGCATCAGGTTGATTTGCTGATAGGCGGTTGGGCGCTGCACCAGTGGGTCGGGGTTCATCACCACCACATCCTTGCCATCCACCCGCTGTACGTATTCCGTGCGGAGATACTCGCTGGGGCCGTTGGTGCCCATGCGAAGGTCGCCAAAGTCGGAATGCGTGAGGCTGGTGGTGAGGGCAAGTTTTTTCCACGCAGCGTTCAGGTCGAGGTGGGCCGTCATTTCCTCGTTGGCGGAGGAGTAGCGCAGCGCCGCACTGCCAGTGACGAAAGTGGGCGACTCGCTGGCCAGCTTCGGCGAAAGCGTGGTGAAGTTCATCACGCCTGCCACGGCGTCGCTCCCGTACATGACCGAGCCGGGGCCGAAAAGCACCTCGGCGCTTTGCACCGCAAATGGGTCGAGCGAGATGACGTTCTGCAAATTGCCGCTACGGAAAATGGCCGTGTTCATGCGGACGCCGTCCACAGCAATCAAAAGCCGGTTGGTGGCAAAGCCCCGAATCATGGGGCTACCGCCGCCTTGTTGGCTTTTTTGAATTAAAACCTCGCCTGTTTGGCCGAGCAGGTCGGCAGCGGTTTGCGGGTTTTGCAGCGCAACATCACTCGTTTTCATGGTGGCAATCCTGAATGGAACGTCCCGTTGGTACTGCCGCCAGCGGGTTGCGCTCACCACGACTTCATCCAGCAATTGCAATCGTGTCAAAAGGGAATCTTGCGTGGATTGATTAAGTGTATCCGATAATTCAGCCTCGTTTTTTTGTGTCGAAATTAAATTGGGAGGTATTTCTGCAACAGCATCTAATAGCCATGCGGACTGGCAAAACGCCGCCCCCCATACCCCAAGGCAAAGCCACAGGGAAATGTGCTTTTTCATGTGTCTGTTTTCTCATTTTAGGTAAATAGTGTTGCTGACCGAAACGTAAGTGCTTCGCTGAAATTAAGTAGGTATTGGGAATTAGGTATTCGGTATTGTGTTGACAATCAATTGCTTGCGCAACAAATAATCTAACCTAATTTCACGGACGTACTTATTTCTACTTCTGTTTCGGCAGCTTGATTGAAACTTATGCGGAGAAAACAGCCCCATCGGGAGGTGGCGAGTCGGTGGTTGGGTAAACTAAATAAGTGGAAAAAAGGTAGGAAAAATGGTTTTCGAAGGAAGCAACGGCGGCTTGTTTGGCCACAGGCTGCTCGTCGAAGAACAGCGTTTTCAAAAATTGGAAAAAGTCGGTAAAAATGGCTTTCCGTTGGGGGTCTTTGCTTGTTTCCTGGTCGGTCAGGCGGTCCAGTTGGCGGTTAATCTCCGTCTCCGCCCGGTCGTGGATGCACCAGTAGGTGACGCTGTCGGCCCGTTGCTCGGACCTCACCACGTCGTACATCTCGCCTTTGTATTCAAATTCCTTGGAATGCTCCCATCTCAGTTCAGATTGTGCGGCCTCGTTGGAAAACCGGAGTTGTGCCAATTCATTCTGCCCGACCCCAGCCAGGATGCGCTCCTTGACCTGCTCCCGAACCACCCCTTTGCGGAGCAAAAGAATGGCCTTTGTACCCAAGTACGGATACAATGATACAATCAGCAAGAATATGGCAAAGCCTTTTCTCAAAGGGGGTGTCGTTAATTGCTAATGCCAATTTGCTATTTGAATGAGTAGAGAAATGAATGGGAAGACTCAGGTTTTGCTGGAACTCGTTCAGTTGACGAGGCTTTCCAACTCCTGCATCAAAAAGTTATACCTGTCGGAGAGTTCATCAAATTTGTCCTCCAAGAAGTCGGGGTCAGGTTGTACATTCTTTAGGCTTAAGAAATGGGAAAATTCGCCGCTGAAACTATCAATGCGCAGCAAGGCGTTCTGCAATTTTTCGGTGGAGAACCCCATAGGTAGCGATTCGGGGTAGTTTAGTTCATTTTGGATGAACCTGCGCATGGTCGAAAGCACCTCCATTTTTGACCACGCAGCATCTGTCAGCTTGGTGACCGGGTCGTTCATAGTACGTAAATTTTAGGTTTCAGTGAGGGGGTAGGTTACAAAAATCGGAAGACCAGAGTCAGCAGTCAAATTTTTGTTTTACGGATAAAAACTGGTTTTAATGCCTCGCCTTGGTTTCAACCAACGAACACGAACTTGTACCCTGCCGACAAAAGCACCACTGCCAATACGCCCAAGATGACTTTATTGGAAAACTTGGAAGTGCCCAAATAAGAGCCAATCAGCCCGCCAATGATGACCGCCACGGCCCAGTAACCAATGTTTTCGTCCACTTTTTGAAGTTTGGAGAGGTGGCCGAACAGCCCCGTCACCGAATTGCAAAGGATGAACAACGCCGCCACGCCGGAGGCTTTTTTCACCGTTGTCCAATTCATCAAAATCATGATGGGGGAGAGGAAGACGCCGCCGCCCACGCCTATCAGACCAGAGAGGAAGCCGATAGCTGCACCAATGCTAAGTCCTGGCACGAGCGGTATTTCCTTGGGTGCTTCGTCCTTTGGTTTCACCAAATAATTTTTCCCAATCAGCAACACGGCGGACAGCATGAGGAAAATGCCCGCCAGCAGCTTGAACAGCTTGGGGTCGAGCTGCATCGCCCCGCCCACAAAGGCTATCGGGATGGAGGTGACGGCAAAGGTGAGGAAGACTTTCCTGTCAAAATAACCCGCCTTGAGGAAGCGGTAGGTGCCAATGGCCGATACCAGTATGTTCAGCACCAGCGAAGTGCCCTTGATGCTGTCCACCGGGAAAGAGAGCAGCGCCATGATGGCTAAGTAGCCCGTTGCGCCAGCATGGCCGACCGAGGAGTACAACAGGGCGACGATGAAGAAGAGGCCGAAGGCGAGGGAGATGTGGTCACTTGTCATTGATGTGATTGGCCATTTTGGGAATCGTTATATCCGCAAAAATATAACGCTCTTTCAATCAACCAAGCATTGCGGCTCGCAGCCGCTCATTTTCTTCTTGCAGGAAAGCCTCCAAACGTTGTTTCATGCCCTTGTACAAGGAAATGGCCAGCCGCCCCTCCTCCGTGACGACCGCCCCGCCGCCGCCACCGCCGCCCGTTTGCGTGAGCACGAGCGGCTTCGCTGATTGGCTGTTCATGGAGTTGATGAGGTCCCATGCTTTTTTATAGGTCATGCCCATTTCCTTGGCGGCCTTGGAGATGGAGCCGTGCTCGATGATTTTTTCCAATAGTTGTACCCTGCCCTTGCCGAGGAAGCGGCCCGCTGGCGTTTCTATCCACGGGAATACGTGCAGCGTGAGGGAGGCAGTAGCTGGGAATTGTGGAGCATCTTGATTGGCTGGCATGGCTCAGTGTTTTAAAGGTCAAATAAAAGGAGGATTTTTGAGGGTGTACAATAATCTTGCACGTTGTTAAGTTAATTGCCCGCACCGAACATGGCGACCTTAAACCATGTTTTATTGTTGCACACCAATAAACGCCAAGGCCCTACAATCATTCATCAAAATCGAATACTATGAACCTCCTTCGTTTTTCAAGGCCCGCCTTGGCCCTGCTGCTTTGCGGCTTCCTTTCCATAGCATTTGCGCAAAAAGGCATCCAGAACCATCCCTTTTCCTGGAAAGAAACGACCGACGGCTGGTACACGCCCAAGGCTTACGTCTTCAAGTATGCCGATGGCCAGACGGGCAAGGGCGGCACAAAGACCAAGCCCAGCCGAGGCCCCGTTTGCTCCAACGACTGTAAGCAAGCCACCGTGCCGGATGCCTGCACCAGGGACCTCCTCAACGACAACCTGCGCAATATCGAACTCCCCGGCTTCAAGCTGCCCAGCGGTTACAGCCGTGTGGAGTACGTCACTTTCGACGTGCCAACCAGCGGCAAGGTGAACGGCTACCAAGTGGTGAAACAGGACGTGCTGTGCAAACCTTGTATTCAAAAAGCCGTTAACCTCGTGGCGGAACTGGGCGAGTGGCACCCGGCAGTACAGGACGGCATTTTCGTGAAGAGCACGGTGGTGGTGCCGGTGTTTTTTAAATAAACCGGGCAAACAAGCAGAATTCCGAAATCTCGAAGATTTCGGAATTCTTTGCTTCAAAATAACAATTCAGTGATGGCTTCCCAACACTTCCATCGCCCTTTCGGTAATAAATGGGTTTGATTTGTTTAATTCCCCAACCGAGGCTATCATATTATTTACCTGCCTTTCCAAATGCCAACTGCCGTCTTCGTGCTGCTTGTTTTTCAGCAATTGTAGGGCTGGCTTCATTTCTTCGGCGACTATATTTTCCCTTTTCAAGAGCCAAAGTAATTCCAGGAAATCGCTTTTGTACATATTTGGGAAGGTCAGTAAATCCATTTTCGGAACCATTATCCTCTCCGGCTTATGCGAGCTGAAACAGACCTTGTGCAGCAGCACGAATTGGATGCATTTGTTCAATAAATCCGTGGTGGCAGGGTCTCTATATTCGTGCGGAATAAAGGATATTCCCTTTAATAGCTTGACGACGCCCCAATAGCAGGTATGCTTTCCATAGCAGCTTATATTGCTGCAATATTCATTGGGCGGGGTTTCGTATTTACCATCATCAAACCGCTGGTATTGGTGAAAAAATGCCAATGCCTGCTGGGTTTTTGTACTTGGCTTTCCATTAAAATAAGCGTCCAAATAAATCATATTGCCATTCAGGCAAGGGATGGGGAAATGGTCTTCATTTAAAGTGAATATACCAATATTGGGGTCGAAAAAATGGCGCTGCAATTCCGATAATGGTTTTTTAATGCGTTCATCGTCGGGGTCGAGGCCGAGGTCGGCGAGGAGGATTAAGGTCCAAAGTGTCGCCTTGAAATTGGGGACATAATGCAGGTAATCCGGATAGTATTTGTCGGTTGGTTGGAGCATTTTCCAAAATCCGTCTTCATCTTGCGCTTGGAAGATTTTGTTGATGATGGCTTGCTTGTTCATTGATTTGTATTTAAGCATAAAACTATGAAAACGTTGAAGCAATCTGAAATGAGATTAATCAACGGTGTACCTTCGTGCCCTCCAAATCTCCGTGTTAAAAAAAACATTGCACCATGAAAAAATTTCCCTTCCTCCTCCTTTTTCTCGCAAGCTTCACCCACTCGTTTGCGCAGCAGCGCACCTACTGCAACCCCACCAACCTCGACTACGGCTACACCCCGCACGAGAGCTTCACCAACTGGGGCCGCCACCGGGCCACCGCCGACCCGGTCATCGTCAACTACAAGGGCGATTTCTACCTCTTCAGCACCAACCAATGGGGCTACTGGCATAGTCCCGATATGCTCAACTGGAGCTTCCAAAAGCAGCATTTCCTGCGGCCCTGGAACGATACCAAGGACGACCTCTGCGCCCCCGCCGTCGGCATCATCGGCGATACGATGGTGGTCTTCGGCAGCACCTATACCTCCACCTTCTCGCTCTGGGGCAGCACCGACCCCAAGTCGGGCAAGTGGTTCGTGCTCGTGGACAGCTTCGAAATCGGCGGCTGGGACCCCGCTTTTTTCACCGACGACGACGGCAAATTTTACATGTACAACGGCAGCTCGAACAATTGGCCGATGTACGGTGTGGAACTCGACCGCAAGACCTTCCGGCCCAAAGGCACCCGCACGCCCATGTACTTTCTGGAGCAATGGCGCTACGGCTGGCACCGCTTCGGCGAGCACATGGACAATACCTTCCTCGACCCCTTCGCGGAGGGCGCTTGGATGACGAAGCACAATGGCAAATACTATTTCCAATATGGCGCACCCGGCACCGAGTTCAGCGGCTACTCCGATGGTGTGGTGGTCGGCTCGACGCCGCTCTTTAATTTCCAGCCCTTCACGCCCCAGAGCGACCCGTTGAGCAGCAAGATGGGCGGCTTCAACCGGGGCGCTGGCCACGGCGCCACGTTCCAAGACAACAGCGGGCGCTATTGGCACGTCAGCACCACGGTCGTTTGCGTGAAAAACACTTGGGAGCGCCGCATCGGCATCTGGCCAGCTGGCTTCGACAAGGAGGATATGATGTGGTGCAACACCGACTTCGGCGACTACCCGATGTACCTGCCCAGCGCCCGCACGGAGGGCAAACTGCGCCCCGATTGGTGGCTACTGAACTATAAAAAGCCCGTGACCGTGAGTAGCACCCTAGGCAGCTACACCGCCAACAATGCCGTGGACGAGAGCATTAAAACCTATTGGAGCGCCAAGACCGCCGACAAGGGCGAATGGTTGCAAACGGATTTGGGGCAAACGAGCACCGTACACGCCATTCAAATCAACTATGCCGACCAAGATGCCGAGTTTATCGGGAAACAAACCAATATTTATCACCAATATGAACTTTACCACTCCCTCGACGGCAAAAAATGGGAATTATTGGTGGATAAAAGCAAAAATAAAACCGATGTGCCGCACGATTATATCGAATTAAATAAACCGATTAATACCCGCTATATAAAACTGGTAAATATCCACATGCCCACGGGCAAATTCGCCATCAGTGGCCTGCGCATCTTCGGCATTGGCGGCGGCGAAAAGCCAAGCAGAGTCAAGGATTTGATTGTGTTGCGCACGGAAAAAGACAAGCGCAGCGCCTACATCAAATGGACACCCGTGGACAATGCTTTTGCCTATAACCTCTACTATGGCACGGCCCCAGACAAGCTCTATAATTCCATCCTGATTTATGATTTCAACGAGTATTGGTTCAAGGCGATGGATTTAAAAAAGCCGTATTATTTTGCGATAGAGGCGGTGAACGAGAATGGGGTAGGGGAACGGACGGCGACGGGGAAGGTGGAGTGATTTTGTGCGTCCATGTTGGTGTGGGGCACCGCCGCTGCCATGGAAGCGGCGAATGAAAATGGATATGGCTGCCATACGGCAGTTGGCTGAGTGGTGCTGGCAATTGTCAGCACCTTTTTTGTTGTGATTTTTTTTGCATATGTTGAGGTGAGTTCCTAAATTTAGCCCGAATTTGAATTTCATTCCAAACCCTTACATCCAATGACAAAAACAGTGAACATCGAAGCAGATAGCCATCCTTTCTACCTTGAGGAAGGAATACAACATGTCGCCAACTTGGTATTGGCAATGATAAATTTCGCACAATACGAATACCCCCCGATGTACAAGGAAGCGATAGCTGCCCAGTTCCCCAGCTTGTTTAACAAAGCATCAGCGTTGTCGGATGTTTTAAAAGAATGCTCTCCGATGGACTGCATTCGCTTCACCGCCGAGGAAGTTTACACCCTTTACACCTGCTACGACCTGATGGGCAGGCTTTATGTTTCCGACCTCTATGATAAAGTGATGGACGAATTACAGCAGGACAACCCTGCCCCGCATCCGCCCGATATCATGAAGAAAATTTACCAGCATACGTTGGCGAAGATACAACCGTTCTTGGCGGGTACCGAGCTATATGCATTGAAGAACCAAGTATTGCCACATCTGGGCATTATCAAGAAACGGTTGGATAGCCTGCCAATGCTCAGTTAAGTTTTAAAACAGTTTCTTATACCGGGTTTCGTATCATAATTACCACAGTCATCTCCATAAAATACCTCCGCCATGTCTAGTTTTAAGGACCTAATAGCACCCGTTCCTGAAAAAGAACTTAAAAGCTACCGCAAATACTTTAAGGAATCGCTGCGAGATGCCAAGGCGAATACCGAAAAATACCCCGAACATGCCAAGGACAATGGTTTCTACTATTGCCACTACCACAACATGGCCTACAATGCCGTCTATCAGCATGACGAGGAACTACTCGACCAAATAGACTATGATTACAAGGCATTGGGCGAAGTCAGAAAGGGTTGGGACTACCACATAAAATTCAACCGTGCCTGCCTTCGGATAGCACAACACCGCTTCGAGGAGGCCATTGATATGTTCAAGGAACTGCTCCAAAGCAACGGGTCGCATCATGCGCATTGCCTAATTTATTTAATTGATATTTACGAGCATTTGGAAGATTATGAAGCAGCCGCAGCTTGGATACATCCCTATTTGGCCAACTGGCGAAAGGAAAACAATGGCTCCATTGCCAACTGCGGGAACTTAGGCCATTATTTGATGCTTTTGGCAAAAGCAGATGAATTTGAAAACGTAATAAAATATGGGCTGGAGCGCATTGAACGCAAATACCGTAGTGAGCAGTACCTCCATTTTTTGGTAGCGCAAAGTTATCTCAACCTAAAAGACCTCAAAAATGCCCTCAAATATTACAATTATATCTTCAAGCGGAAAAAACCATATCCAGAAGCATATTCCAATATTGGCGTCTATTACAGCATGGAGTTGAATGACCACGCAACTGCCACCACTTATTTCATCAAAGCTGCAAAAGCCTGCGGCACCGACCCGGATTTCAAGGAATTTTTGTACAACAACATATTCCGCAATTTCGCCGTCATGATGAAGTTACAGGCTGGGTTTCCCGAAAAAACTGCCAGCTACCGCCGTGAATTGTTTGAGGCATTGTGCGAGCCATTGGCGCTTTCCGATTTGGTCGTTTTATTTTCAATAGACCGTGAGTGCTCAGAAGCATACCGTGCGTGGCTGGTCGGGCAGTCAGCTTCTTAAATCTCAAAAGGCTCCGGCGCAATTGCACCGGGGCCTTTTATCGAATTTATTTTATTTGCTCACGCCACCACCGTCAATGGCCTTCCATCTTCTATCCAAAGCCATCCCTCATCGCCCCCTACCGCATCACCACCAACCTTTTGCTCCCCACCAAGCGCCCGTTTTCCAGAAAAACACTGACGGCATAAACCCCCTTTGGCAAGCTGCCGACCTCCACCTGCGTGGTTGCCGGGCCGATTTTGCGCAGCAGCACCTGCTTGCCCGAAAAATCGGTGAGGCGAAGGAGGGCATTCCCATCGAAGGATGTTTCGAGGGAGAAGAAATCACCGGTTGGGTTCGGGTACAGCGTGAAATCCAGGGCTTGGGAGCCGTGGCCGTCGTGAGAGCCGGAGAGCAGGGTGTGCGTCTCGCAGCCTAAATGGTGGGGCAGGTGACTGGCCGTGTCTATGACGATGTTCTCGTCGCCCGGCTGGTAGCCAGCGTAGGAGAAGTAGAACAGCATCATCTCGTCGGTAGTGGCCTCGCCCACGTTGATGACCTGCGGCGGGGAGTTGGGGTTGTGCGGGTTCATGGAGGTGTTGTTGTAGGTGGCATAGCCGTGCAGCTTGGTCAGTGCCGGAATCTTGAGCGGCTTTTTGAACTGGTAGGCCCCCTGCCAGTGAAAGTCCCAGTTGGGGATGTCCACCAAGGGGATGGTATCGCCTTGCAGCGTGATACCGAATGCCTTCATGCTCGTGCAAATCAGGTGCGCATGGGGCGCTACGCTGAACAGCGTGGCCGCCTGCCCCACCGTGAACTCCTGGTGGAAGGTCACCACCTCTTCGGGCAGCACCTGCAAGGGGCCGTTGGTCATGCTCGTGACGTGGTTGAGCACGGGGTTCAGCACCACCTCCCGTAGCGTGCCATCGGAGAGGAGTAGGTTCACCTTGGTCTGGTCGCTCTGCCCCGCCGCCGTCACCGGGTAGTGTGCCTGCAGCACGATGGCCGTGTTCTGTTTCAGTTTCACGCCCATGCTCGGCGGATAGTAGAGCACGCCGCTGCCCGGCACCCATGCGCCGACCAGCTTCGCCCCGAACACGCCAATGCCGCCAAAGGCCGTGTAGCCCGGCTCCGGGTCGGAGGCGTCCTGCGCCAGCGCCTGTCCCGTGTCGTCCTGATAGACCAGTACGTGGTGTACCACGCTGCGGTTGCCCGGCACCACTTCCAAGCCCGTGATGTAGCGGTCGCCCGGCAAGCTGACGGGAATGGCAAAGACCCGGTAGAGGTCGTTGTTCAGGATGCTCGGAATGGTGTAGGCGGGCATCTGCACCGTGAGGTCGGGGGTGGTGATTTCCTCCGTGCTCGTGAACACGGGCGCAGCGGGCGCATTGGCGAGGTCGCCAGCAGGGGCGTCGTTGTTCACCCAGGCGTCAATCAGGGCCACCTCCTCGTCGGTCAGCAGCCGCTTGCCCGCATGGTCGCCGAAGTGCGGGTCGGCCTTCCAGGGCGGCATGCTCCGGTGCGTGACGGCGTATTGCATCGCAAATCGGGCATCATAAGCCTCCTGGTAGCTCGTCAGCGGGAACGGCCCGATATTGCCGGGGCTGTGGCAACGGGAGCAGTGCGAATACACGATGCAGGCCACATCGTCGGCCCAGGTCTGTGCGCCGAGTTGCGCAGCGAACAGCAACAGCAGTGGGATAAACAGTTTCTTTGGCATACAAGCAGGTTGTTTTGATTTGGAAAAGCAGTAGGACTGGCGTCCTTGGCTTTGGTTTAAACAAAGGAACGAAAGAAGGAGGGAAGTGTAGGTGTTTTTTCAACGAATGGGCGGGAATGGCATATGCACGGTATCAAGGCTGTCTGGCAATGTGAGGTTCCCTCCATTTTTTATCGCCATTAGCCAATGCTGCGCCTCGGTTTGCGCCGCTTTTGTCATCGCCGAAGGCGACCTGCGACATCATGTGGGACTGCCCTCGTGACGTTGCGGGTGGCCTTCGGCCATGAAAAAAGGGGCATGTATATGACACAGAGATTTACTTCAGTCGTAAACCCCACATTCAGCATCTCCAAAGTGGCATCCAGCATCCAGTATCCAGCATCCAGTATCCAGCATCCAGTATCCAGCATCCAGTATCCAGCATCCAGTATCCAGCCTCACTCCCACACCTCCACTTTCAGCTCATCCAGATAGATGGTCTTTGCGTTCAGGCTCTCGAACCCGATGCGCAGCACGTCGTCAGGGCGGAGGAAGGGCGGCACTTTTACCCAGTAGAAGGCCTCGCCCCAGACGTTTTCCCGGCCACCCCAGATGCTGATGGGGTCGTTGCCGGGCTTGGAGTCGAGGCGGAGGTTGCGGCCCTTGATGCCTTTTTTGTCCCGTTTGAAACTGCAAGTGAGGTAGTTGCCCTCGTAGATGCGCTTGGCACGGCCAGTTATGTTGACCTGTGCGCTGATTTTTATCCATTGGCCCCACTTCAAGCCAAGTTCACCCACGGTGGATTTATAGAAACTCTGGTAGTGGAGTTGGCTATCGGAGTGGCCCTCAATGCGGAGGGAACGCTGCCCAGAAAAGGCTTTTTCGCCCCATTGGGTGGTGTCCGCCAATTGCTCGAAGTCATCAGCGAACAAGGTGCGGATAGGCTTCACCTTCGAAGGGTTGGGCTGGGCCTCGCCCGTTTCGAAGACGACCAGGTCGAGGAGGTTCATTTCCGTCTTGCCTAACATCCGCCAAAAATAGGCGCCCTTGCCAGCATCGGAAAGTATCAGTCCCTTTTTGAACTGCCAGGTGTTGAAGATGTTGAGCCAGGTGCAGAACAGCACGGCCACTGAGGTAAACGCCAGCAGCCATTTTCGCTTGGCGGCCTCCACGAAGAAACTGGCCAGCGGGAAGGCCATCACCGCCGCCGCCTCCACCATGGGGCGGGAGCCGAAGCCGTTGATGTAGTTCCAGCACCACCAACTGTAGATGATGTAAATATGCATCGGCAGGAAGACCCACACTGGCCAACACCAGTCCCTCGCATTGCGGCGCAACAAGAACAAACCAAGGATGCCGAGCCACATCACGGGCGTGTAGGCTAACCAACCGTTTTTGTACTCGAACATGCCCCGCCAGATATGCGGCTTCAGGAAGTCGAAGCCCTCCTCGCCGTAGCTGTAATAGAGGAAGTTGCCGCTTGTCCATTTCCAATACAATAGTTGCGGCAGCCCGGCCAGGCAGAAGGCGAGGGCGGCCAGCGCCACATGGTTCAGGTTGCTCCGCAACAACTGGAGCCGTTCCCTGATGCCATGCCCCGGTTTCAGCCCGAAGAGCAGCGGCACTGCCAGCAGGATGATTTCCGTGGGTCGCACCAGCGTCACCAAGCCGCAGGCAAAGCCCATGAGCAGCGCATGCCCCGCCCGCCTCGACTCGTACCAGCGCACGGTGGCATAGATGGTCAGGGCGAACAGGAAGAACTGGAAAGCATGGGCCATCACGGCGGCATAGACGCAGAAATAGTAGAGGTTGGTGGCCAAGGCCAAGACGGACAGCGCAGCTAATGTGACGTTTTCGCTGAAAAAGCGGCGCAAGGTCAGCCAGAGCAGCCACAGCCCCCATATTGCGTAGCAAAGCCCCGCCAAATGTATGGCGAACATATACGGCAGTGACCAGCCGTCGGCGGGGTAACTTCCAGTCAGTTTGGCGTAGCCATGTGCTGCCGCAAAAAATGGGGCCTCCAATATGGCAACGCCCATCGTGTACTTAATGACGTAGTTGTCGGCCTTGCCAGCCGGATGGTTTTCCACCCGCAGCGCCTCGCCGATTCCGAGCGGGTTGTCGTCCGTTGGTCGCACGGATTCTGGCTTGTACTGCTTGCGCACCTCCACCGTCTGTTGCAGGTTGTCGAGGTCGTGCTGGATGAAAGCGGCGGGCAGGTACGCATAATAGCCCCACGGGTCGCCCCCGCCCACGACCGCCCATGTCCATGAGTGATAAAAAAAGAGCGAACCCACGTAAATGGCGATGGTGAGGAGGAAGAAGGTGGTGGGTTTCATTTGTTGCTATTTGCTTCGCCATAAGGCGGGACTCCTTGAAGTGGCGGCAAATTATTGGGGACAGCTTTCCGAAAGCTCTGAGCTTTCGGAAAGCTGTCCCCAATAATTTGCCGCCACTAAAAAGTTCTTCTCGGCGGCGGATGGCTCTGCCATCCGCCGCCGAGAAGAACTTTTTAGTGTGAATCTAAAATTTTGCAAAGCAAAATTTTAGATTCACACTTTCTGGGGCAGCGGCACCTGCTATCTAAACAAATTGTACTTCAGGATGCAATATATGGCTCTAAACCCATCCTTCCAGTTGATTTTCTTGCCTTCGGCATAAGTGCGGCCATAGTAGCTGATACCTACCTCGTAGATTCGGATGCCCGGAATGCGGGCAATCTTGGCCGTCACCTCTGGCTCGAATCCGAACCTATTTTCCTGTAAATCAAGGCTTTGTATGATTTCCCTTCGGAACAATTTGTAGCAGGTCTCCATGTCCGTCAGGTTCAGGTTGGTGAACATATTGGAGATGGTGGTCAAAAACTTGTTGCCGATGCTGTGCCAGAAGAACAGGATGCGGTGCGGGTTGCCGCCCATGAACCGGCTGCCGAAGACCACATCGGCCATGCCTTCCAGGATGGGCTGGAGCAGCAGGTTGTACTCCCGTGGGTCGTATTCCAGGTCGGCATCCTGAATGATGACGAAATCGCCCGTGGCGTGGCGGATGCCCGTGTGCAGGGCTGCGCCCTTGCCTTTGTTCACCTCGTGTTTTTGGTAGGAAATGGGCAGGTCGGGGTTTTCGTTTTTGTACCGCAAAATAGCCTCCTCCGTGCCGTCCTTAGAGCAGTCATTGACGATGATGACTTCTTTTTCCATGCCTTGCATGAGCGTCACCGCCTTGACTTTGTCCAAAATCAGGTGAATCGTGCGTGCCTCGTTGTAGGCGGGGATGACGATGGAGAGTTTCAATTTAGGGATGAGGTTTTTAAGGGATGAGGGATGAGGGATGAGGGATGAAAGTGCGTGCTTCATCCCTCATCCCTCATCCCTCATCCCTGACTACATTCTGCTGCTATAATTCGGTGCCTCCTTCGTTATCGCCACATTGTGCGGGTGGCTTTCCTTCATGCCGGAGGCGGAGATTTTCACGAACTGTGCGATGTCTTGCATTTCTTCAATGGTAGCTGCTCCGCAATAGCCCATGCCAGCCCGTAGGCCGCCAAGGTATTGCACCATCACTTCTTCCACCGAGCCTTTGTAAGGCACCCGGCCTTCGATGCCTTCCGGCACCAGTTTCTTGATGTCGTCCTCCACGTCCTGGAAGTAGCGGTCTTTGCTGCCCTGCCCCATTGCGCCAAGGGAACCCATGCCCCGATAGACCTTGAATTTGCGGCCCTCGAAGAGGATGGTCTCACCGGGGGCTTCTTCCACGCCGGCGAAGAGGCCGCCCGCCATGATGGTGCTGGCCCCTGCGGCGATGGCCTTCACGATGTCGCCGGAATAGCGAATACCGCCGTCGCCGATGATGGGTACACCGCTGCCGTCCAGGGCCTTTGCGGCTTCGAATATGGCCGTCAATTGTGGTACACCGACACCTGCGACGATGCGGGTAGTGCAGATGCTGCCGGGGCCGACGCCCACTTTCACGCCATCGGCTCCAGCGTCGGCGAGGGCTTTGGCGGCAGCGCCCGTGGCCACGTTGCCACCCACAACTTGTAGGTTGGGGTAGGTCTTTTTCACTTCTTTCACTGCCAACAGCACGCCCTTGGAGTGGCCATGCGCTGTGTCAACACAGATGGCGTCCACCCCTACGTGAACAAGGGCTGCCACCCGCTCCATCATATCAGCGGTGACGCCCACGGCTGCGCCGCAAACGAGGCGACCAAAGCTGTCTTTGCAAGAATTTGGGTAGTCCACCACCTTCATCAAGTCTTTGTAGGTGATGAGTCCAACAAGTTTTCGATTGGCATCCACCACGGGCAGCTTCTCGATTTTGTGCTCTTGCAGGATGTCTTTTGCCTCGTCGAGGTCGGTGCCGATGGGGGCGGTGATAAGGTTGCGGGTGGTCATCACGTCCTTCACCAGCTTTCGCATATCCTTTTCAAAACGGAGGTCCCGGTTGGTCAAAATGCCAATGAGCTTGCCTTTTTTGTCAATGATGGGGATTCCGCCGATATGGTGCAGCTTCATCATTTGGCGGGCGTCGCCAACGGTGGCATCGCCGAGCAAGGTGACAGGGTCGAGTATCATGCCGCTCTCGGAGCGTTTCACCCGGCGCACCTGCTCCGCCTGCTGCTCGATGGTCATGTTCTTGTGGATGATGCCGATGCCGCCCTGCCGGGCGATGGCGATGGCTAATTTTTCTTCGGTCACGGTGTCCATTGCCGCCGATACGATGGGTGCCCGCAGCCGGATGTTGCGGGTGAATTGCGAAGAAATGTCCACTTCACGGGGAAGGATTTCGGAGTAGGCGGGGACGAGCAGCACGTCGTCGAAAGTGAGGGCTTCGCCCAGAAATTTGCCTTGGTTGGATTGGCCGTTGGCCGATGATTTGGCAGATGTAGTTTTTACCTTTTCCATCCGCAAAGGTAAAAACGAGTTTGAGAAGTGACTGGAAAAAATTACCGTTTTCTTTTTCGGGAAGCGATATAGTCCTGCACTTCGGCATTTTCCAGCAGCCTGCTTAAATGCTGTTCGAATGCTTGAAACTCATATTTGCTACCTTTCCAATCCATGCCCCAAATACAATCCTTAATATCGGGTAGCGTGAAAAATAGGGCTATCCGATATTAAGAACTATGCGAATTAGGGGTTCAATTTGCCCATTTTGCGAGGGATTTATATCCATCGCAAAAGAATGTCGTCCCGTAAGGACTCCGGTTTTCAAGGCTTAGTCCCGCAGGGACGACATTCTATAACGAGGATGTGAATCTCTCGCAATGAGACGCAAGATTCCGCGGTGCGGGGTTACAAATCTCCTCGAAAATGGTGGATTGAACCCCTAATTCGTATAAACTGTTTATCAGCAGTATTTCATTTGATTCAACGCCAACAAAAAAACGCCCTTGTGCAAATCAATGTACAAGGGCGCTCTGTTTTCCTTGGCAAATAATGGCTTAATGCCAAGCTGCGAGGATGCCCCCCATCAGGGCGAGGCACACAATCCAATAGCCCGCATTTATTGCCACGTATTTGAATCCTCTTCTCTCAAATAGCGCATTGGTGGCGAAAATGGGCAGCACCATAAACAGTCCTAACAGCATACCGCCATGCACGGCCCCATGCTTGAAATTGTAGTGGGAGGCAGCCAAGTTGGCCTTGTAAAAATCCAACCACTTGCCGACTTCCGAGTTGGGGTCGGGGCTTTGAATGCCTCCTTGGGCGTAGTAAGTAGCGCCCTCTACATAAGAATCATGGACGGCAAGCCCGCTCATGACAAACGACAGCATGAGCGCAAACAAGAAGGAAAGACCAAAAATAAGGGCCATGTTGCCGCCTTTGACCTTTTCGTCGGTCATGCCTGCGGCAACCATCCATGCTTTGCCGAAGACTTTTTCATGGTACCAAACGAAGCCGAGGGCCATCGGCACTAAGGCAGTAACGATAATAGGTAAAAAGTTCATCTGTATTGTTTTTTAAGTTGGTGAAAAAATGATTGTCCGCCGAAAGATAGCGCAATGAATCAAATAGTTGCACTTCTTGCAATAAATTGTTTTTAAGGCAGCCGATTTTACTTCTTTTCTTTGCGTGAAATACTTGCCATGAAAATCAACAACCGAACCCTTGCCCTTGTGGTCAGCCTCGTGCTGATGGGCGTCCTCATCTGGTTCTTTTCCGACATCATCATGTATGCCGTGCTGGCGTGGGTGGTGTCCATGCTGGGACAGCCGCTCATGCGCTTTTTCAAGAAAATCAAGGTGTGGAAGTACCAGGTAGGCTCAAATATGGCGGCAGCTTTGACGCTCATTACCTTCTTCCTTGGCCTTGCATTGTTGGTCATGTTGTTCGTCCCGCCCATCATCACCCAGATAAACAATTTGGCGCATGTGGACTATGCCGCCTTGGGTCAGGCCCTACAAGAACCTTTGGCTAAACTCCAAGCAAAGCTTTCCAATTATGGGCTGGTTGACCCCAATGTGCCGCTGGAGCAGCAATTGCAGGAGCGTTTAACAAACTCCTTCGAGCCGTCTTCTCTAAAAAAATACATTAGTGGCTTCTTCTCCACGGCGGGCAATATCGGGGTCACGTTTGGTGCAGTGGCCTTCATCAGCTTTTTCTTTTTGCAGGAACAGGGCATTTTCGTCAACTTCCTGTCCTCGCTCATGCCCAGTCAGTACGATGCCCAGATAAAACATGCGCTTTCGGACATCGCCAAAAACCTTGCGCTCTATTTCAGGGGCCTCTTGCTACAGATGCTGGTTTTTTCGCTCATGATTACCCTGGCCCTATGGGCCTTGGGCATAAAGAATGCGCTGCTCATAGGCGTATTTGGTGGGCTTTTGAACGTCATCCCCTACGTGGGGCCTGTCGTGGGCATGGCCTTCGGGGTTATCTTCACTATTTCCTCCAACCTCGAACTCAATTTTTATGACCAAACCCTGCCAATGGTGCTGAAGGTCATCGCCGTGTTTTTCGGCTGTCAAATGATTGACAACAATTTCACGCAGCCCTATATATTTTCCAGTACGCTGAAGACGCATCCCTTGGAGATTTTCTTCGTGGTGCTGGTAGGCGCAAAAATAGGCGGCGTGACGGGCATGGTGCTCGCCATACCGGGCTATATGGTGCTGAGGGTCATTGCCTCCGTGTTTTTGAGCGAGTTCCATATTGTGCAGAATTTGAAGGAGAGGATGGCGGGGAGTGGGGAGTCTCAATAAACAAATTTATCTTTCATCCCCTCCCATTCCTCAAACGCCTTCAGCGCTTCCTCCCGCAGAAGCGGAATCGTTGGTATTTTCCTTTTGTCAAACGGCAGTTCGATTTCATCATAGATAAACTGGTCGTCGAAGCCGATGGCCGCCGCATCAGCTTGGGTGCAGGCGAAGTAGAACGCCTTTGGCCTTGCCCAATAGATGGCACCGAGGCACATCGGGCATGGCTCGCAGGAAGTGTAAAGGGTGCAGTCCTCCAATTGGAAATGGCCGAGGTGCTTGCAGGCATCCCGTATGGCCACCACCTCGGCATGGGCGGTGGGGTCGAAGGTAAGCGCCACTTGGTTGTTGCCCCGCCCGATGATTTCACCGTCCTTCACAATGACCGCCCCGAAAGGGCCGCCTTGCCCGCTCCGCATCCCGTCAAAAGCAAGCTGGATGGCGGCTTTCATGAAGGTTTCATGGTTGATTTGTTTCATGGTTGAATTGTTGTATGGTTGAATTGTTCCAATGCCCAAAAAAACAGGTTATGGAACAATGCCTTAGTTTTGGGCAAATATGTTGCTTTCTTTGCATTCTATTTGCTGTTTTCGACAATGAAGTCATGCAGCAATGAATCAATGGAACAATTCAACAATCCATCCATGAAAAACATTTTCCTTTCCTGCTTCGCAATGCTCGCCATCTTCGCCTTCAGCCGCTGTACCAGCGATGTGGTAGCCGAACAAAGTGGCGATGCCATGTCTCGATTCACAGCGGATGAGAATTTCATCAAGGCGCACGAAGTGCCACAAGTGATTGATTATCAAGGACGTGGGACAATGGTCGAGCTGCGCACCAATGATGGCGGCACCACCAAGGCTTACGTCATCAAGGCAGAGCCTCGCACCACCAAATACTTGTTCGTGATACATGAATGGTGGGGCCTCAACGACCAAATCAAGCAAGAGGCCGACCGCTTGGCCGATGGGCTTAGTGGTGTGACCGTGTTGGCCCTCGACCTCTACGACGGCAAGGTGACCGCCAACCCCGAAGAGGCGGGCAAACTCATGGGCACCGTGACGCAAGAGCGCCGGGAGGCCATCGTGAAGGCGGCTTTGGCTTATGCTGGAAAGGACGGCGAAGTGGCCACCATTGGCTGGTGCTTCGGTGGTGGCTGGTCGTTGCGCAGCAGCATTTTGGCCGGTGACCGTGGCGTAGGCTGCGTCATGTACTATGGCATGCCTGTGGAAAAAGCCGACGAACTTGCCCCGTTGCAATCCGAGGTTTTGGGCATTTTTGCAAAGCAGGATAAATGGATCAACGAAGAGGCCATCGGCAAGTTCGAAGCCTTGGCCAAGGCCACTGGCAAGAAGGTAGAGAACCACTGGTTTGAGGCCGACCACGCCTTTGCCAATCCCACCAGCCCCCGCTACAACGATGCTGCCGCCCAAGCAGCTAACAAGCTGGCGTTGGAGTTCCTTCGGAAGAAGTTTGGAAATTGAGGTGTTGGGTATTAGGGAGTTGGTATTAGGTATTGGGTATTGGGTATTTTCGATTTACTATAAATACCCAATACCCAATACCCAATACCCAATACCCTAATTTCCCAGCCCCCACCCGCCGTCCACTGCCACCACCTGCCCGGTGATGAAATTGGCAGCGTCTGAAAGTAGCAAGGTAGCCAACCCGTCCAGGTCATGCGGAGAACCGGCCCGACCTCCGTCAAGGGGTTGGCGGTGCTGAACGTACTGCATGATGTCGTCGTTTTGAATGGCCCGCTGGGCCATAGGCGTGTCCGTCAGGCCGGGGGCGATGACGTTCGCCCGGATGTTTTGCGGTGCATAATAGGCCGCTATGCTTTTGGTGAAGCCTTCAATGGCGGCCTTTGCGGCTGTGTAGGCGTGGGTGGAGAAGTATTGCGGAGCAGGCGAAAAGGCCAGTGCCGACCCCATGTTCAGCAAAGCGCCGCCTTCGTTCTGTGCCATAAATTGCCGCACAGCGGCACGGTTGGAAAGCATGACCGAGGTAAGGTTGAGTTGCAGGGTGCGCTCCCAACCTTCCAGTGAAAGTTCGTGAAGGGGGCCGTCGCCGAAGCGTCGCCCGCTGCCTCCCGCCACATGGTAGAGGCCGTGAAGGGGGCCAAAGCGTTCGAGGCATTTTTCGATGGCGGCCTCGGCCTGGCCCTCTTCGATGGCGTCGCCCGTGAGCACATGGGCATGGCGGCCTAACACTTCCAAGGCACGGATGGAGGATTCCTTACCGATACCCAACGCCACGACCTTCGCCCCCTGCCGTAGGAAGGCTTGGGCAGCGGACAGCCCCATGCCCGATGTGCCGCCTATGACGACAATGTTTTTTCCTGCTAATAACATTCCGAACATTCTTTAGCGGCGAAGGTAGTTGATTGTTGCCTACGGCAAATCCTTATTTCATTACTCCTCCCATACCTTCATCAGCCGCCCATAAGCGGGCAGCGCCGTCTCGTCGCCCCTCGCTATCACATTGTAAGTGCCTGATTTCCAGTCATAAACCATGACGTTCACAGTGTTCATTCCCTCATCCAGTTCAGCGGTCATGGTATGCACGATGCGGCCTTGCATGTCATAAAAATCCAGTGTGGCAGCTTGCGCAACGGGCGAGAACACATCCACGAACACCTCGTACTTCGACGGGTTCGGGTAGATGCGCTCGAAGCTGAGGCGCTGGCGGTTATCGTCGGCGGCCATGATGCTGCTCACGGCCAAGTCCCTTTCGAGGTAGCAGATGGTGCCCCAACTATTGTCAATCAATTTCACCTGAACATGGTAAGTTCCATTCGTTAACCCCGTGATGGTCAATGGGTTGGCGCAGTTGTCGAGGCACTCGAAGGCCACCGTCCAGTTGGGGCGGAAGACCTTGATGAGCACGTGCGGGGCCGTTGCACCAGCAATGGTCACTTGGCCGGGGCCGGGGGTGATGGCGATGGCGTCGCAGCCGACGGGAGGGGGCGGTGTTGTGCCTTCCAAGCAGGTCAGTGCTTCCACGAAAACGGCGTTGTTTTTTTCAGAAAGAAAAACAAGCTCGCTGCCGGACAGGGCCAGCCACCGCACGGCGCTGACATTGGCCGTTGGTACGTCCCTTTCCCAAACCGTGGTGGTGCCAAGCGTCTTTTTCAAGTGTATGGGCGGGTTGTTGCTTGGTTGGCTCAAATAGACTTGCTGGGTAGCCGTGCCTACTATTTGGCCACCATCATTGGTGCGCAAGTACCAGGTACGGGCGATGGTGCCGCTTCCCAAGGAAGTATTTGTGCTGAAAACCGCCGAGGCATCCGTTACGAAATGGCCGTTTTCAAACCTGCCTTGCCGGAACTCTTGCCCAAAGCAAGCTCCATGCGTACAGAAGTTGATTTGCCGGAAAATATTGATATTGTAATTGCCGCAGCCGTTTGGCACAATGCTGACCGTGCCGTAAAAAATGCCCGATGTCAGTACCTCGGTGGAGGCGATGGTCAAGTCCCCATTCATCACGTACAATGTATTTGCTTCCGCAATCTGCTGACCGGGCTGGGATTTCAGCACAAACCGGATTTCATTGGGCGACAGCTGCCCAGTGTTGTTTACATATGGGGCAATGCCATTGTAGCTGGTCGTCAAAAGGGCAGTTTGCAGCACTTCCAAGTTGGCGTTGGTACGCAGGGCATAAGTGCTAGCATTGGAGGTTTTATAACCAAAAAGCACATATCCGTTGTTGAACTCCGTAAAGCCCACGATTTGGTTGTATTGGCTGAGGATGGCTGCCGGAACCGTCTTGCTGTAAACCAAGGTTTGCCCCACGGTTTTCTCCAATTTGCCCAAGTTGACCTGATAGGAAGTGACCAATGGCTCTGGGCCAAAAGCGGCGTCGGAGATGACCTGCCCCGTTCCGTCCAGCACTGCCTTGCGCAGCTCGGTGGTCGGCTTGTAGATTACCTCCAACTGGCCACTCGCATTCTGGGAAAGGCAGTGGATACTGCCCGGCCCGAGCAGTTCGTCGCAAGTACCTGGCTGGGTTTCGCCATGCACGATGAAGCTCCCGTAAATGGTATTGTTGGACTCGTTGGTTTCGGACACAGCAAGGTCGGCATCTAACCAAAGGTATAGGTAGTATTGGCCATCTGCCAAATTGGATGGTATCGTCGAAGCACCCGGTACGCCGCTCACGCTGAAGCCAGCGTTGAAATTGCCCGTGGGCACCACTCCATCTTGAATACCGCTCGAACTGTTTGGACTGGTCGAAATCCAAGCCCGAACAATGAAGTCTTGCGGCGCATTGCCGTTCCCGATGTTCGCCAAATCAAAATTGTAGGTCAGTACCTGCCCCGGCTGCACAGGCGAATTGGTGATGACGAGGTTCGAAATCGTCAAATCCGGCGTCAAAACAGGTGGTGCACTGCCGCCGCTGTTGGCCTCATCGTCCTGGACTGGCGTGGGCGAAGTGCCGTTATTGGGCTGGCTGTCCACGTCCGTTTCATTGGCGGCGGAGACTTGGGCGTAGGTGATTGGAGCGCCGTTTTGCAGCAAGAAGTAGCTCACCCGCAGGGTAGCCGTGCCGTTGGCGGGCAGGCTGCCTACCGTCCAGATTTGGTCGCCATTCGGGTTGAAGCTGCCTTGCGAAGCGACGAACTCGTTGCCGCCCGTGTAAACGACGCCAGCGGGTTTCAGCCATTTTACCTTCACGCCCGTTGCCGCTTGCGGCCCTTTGTTCACGATGGTGAGCGTGGTGGTATAGTTGCTATAAATGACGGGGTTGGCGGTGTTCTGCTGCATGGAAAGCTCCAGGTCAATGCCGCTGCCAGTGGCTGCCGTCACATTGGCGTATTGGAATTGGGAATTGTTCGTGGGGTCTTCACAGAAACTGTAACCCGCCGAAATATTGAAATAACGGGAGCCAAGCGTCAAATTGGCGGGCAGGTTCACCTGTACGGTTTTAATCAGGGTGTTTGACTGGTTGAATTCACTGAGGAGATAATTGGCCGTGCCAACCACGATGGCCGGGGACACATCCACCAAGGAAACGGAGATGGTCATGCTCGTGTTGGTGGGCATAGGGTAGCCATTGCTGAGGTAACTGAGCGTTACCTGCATGGGGAAGCTGCTGCCCGCCACTACATTGGCCGCAAGGCCAGCATGGTCTAACATACGGATATCCGGTGCACCGATTTCCACCTGAAAAGGAGTAACTGTGTTGTTCGCCTCGTTCGATTCCGCCACTTGGTTTTCGCCGTCAATCGTGACGATGACGTAGTAGCGGTTAGGGGCTAAAGAGGTTGGTACGGGCTGGTTCGGGCTGACGAAGGCCGGGCCGCCGTTGCTCATGATATTCAGCGAAGGCAGGTTAACGGTGCTCCAAAGCACATCGTTGGCCGACAGAACGTTGTCCATTGAGAAGTAGAACTTCACCTTAAAGGCTCCCGCCGCCACGTCGCCCGAGTTCATGATTTGCATGGAAAGGTACGTGAACGACTGCCCCGGTGGGGTAAAGCAGTTATTCACCGCTGGGATGATTTCCTGCACGATGCCGTTCAAGTCAGGCAATTGCGAAGCAGAAGAGCAGGGCGCTGGCGGCGTCACATACGTTGCTGCTGTGCAATTGGCCGTGATATTGTCCGTGAAGTTCATGTACACGCTGCCCGTGGAGATGGGCACGTTCTGGATGTTCAATGGCGAGCCGTAGGTGCCGTGGTAGGTTTGGCTGAGCTGCGGACTGACCATTTGATAGCCAGTGCCAGCCACAGGATTGGTCACGTTCACGGTAAAACTGAAACGGTCGTCGGCAGGGTTGTTGGGTGTGCCGTTGTCGTTGCAAACGACATTGGTGACGCTGGGCGTGATGGTGCAAACTGGGCCGCCCGTGCCGCCCACTGTGAGGCAAAGGTCGTCCACGTCAATGCTGCCTGCGCCATCTTTTGATGCCAACAAATACACGTAGGCAGTGCCAGCGGGCGCTGTGCCAGTTAGGACACATTCTGCATAGGTACTGGTGCTGACGGCATAAATCGAGTTGGTGGAAATATTCGCCCAAGCTGCGTTCAGGAAGCGCAGTTCCACCGCCCGATAGCCCAAGCTGCCAGCGTATTTCGACCATGCCTTCAGGGTGTAGTCGGTGCCGGGTGTGGCGGCAAACGCCTGACCAACCGAGGCATAACCGTTGCCGCCCAAATGTGCGGCCTTGGTGCCGGAATGGACTGTGGTGGTAATGGTTACGTCGCCCGTTATCGTCCAGCCCGTCAGCCCCGACTCAAAGCCGGGATTGGCGAGGAGGTTGTTCGTGCAGGTCTGAGAATGTAGGTTGAAAATGGCAAACAGCATCAAGGCCGCTGCGCTAAGAAGTCGGAGTGCTTTGTTCATGTCCCGGAAATTTTAAGGTATGTAAGATTTGCTCAAACAAGTATTGCTTGGGCTGCGTGATGCTCAAAACTCGCTGAATATCAGTGCAAAATAAGTGATTTTGGTCACGCTGAGCAGTGAATTTTGGCCAACCCCGCCGTCCACCGTCAATCGTCCACCGCCCGCCGTCCACCGTCCACCGACTGCCGTCCGCCGTCCTCCGTCCACCGACTGCCGTCCGCCGTCCGCCGTCCGCCGTCCGCCGTCAAAACCTTTCCGCACTCGCCTCTGCCATGTCCCGCTTCCAATTGGTGGGAACGGTCGCTTCGTTCAACAGACAGCCCGCTGGCATAGGCGGATAAAGCTCGTCGTACCGTTTCACCTCCGCCATGCTGATGCGCCGATAGACATGGCTGCGGTTGATTTCCGAAGGATGCCGCAGGCCGCTCGCCGCCAATAGCTCCACGAAGGAGGTGACGGTCATTTTATGGTAATTGGCCACCCGCACCTTTTTGTCGCTCACCTTCAGGCCCGCCACCAGTTCGGGGTCTTGCGTCGCAACGCCCGTGGGGCAGGTGTTCTTGTTGCATTCGAGCGCCTGTATGCAGCCTAAGGCCAGCATCATCGCACGGGCCGAATTGCAGGCATCTGCACCAAGCGCCATCGCCCGGTAGAGGTGGAAGCCCGTGATGATTTTGCCGGAGGCAACCACTCGGATGTCCTTTTTCAAATCAAAGCCCGTGAGCGCATCGCAGACGAAGGCCAGCCCTTCCAGGAACGGCATCCCCACCGAGTTGGAGAACTCCGGCGGTGCAGCGCCCGTGCCGCCCTCGCCGCCATCCACGGTGATGAAATCGGGGAGGATGCCCGTCTTCACCATCGCCTTGCAGATGCCGAGGAACTCGCTCTTGCGGCCCACGCAAAGCTTGAAGCCGATGGGCTTGCCACCCGATGCCTCCCGCATGGTCTGCACCAATTGCAACAGCCCCTCAGGCGTGCTGAAAGCCGTGTGCGCCGGGGGCGAAAGCACCTCCGTGCCGGGCGTCACGCCACGGATGGCCGCTATTTCAGGCGTGTTTTTCTTGGCTGGCAGGATGCCGCCGTGGCCCGGTTTTGCGCCTTGCGACAGCTTGATTTCCACCATGCGCACGCTGGGGTTTTGGCATCGCTTCGCAAATTCGGCGGGCGAAAACTGCCCATCCGGGGTGCGGCTGCCGAAGTAGCCCGTGCCGACTTGATAGACCAAATCGCCGCCCTCCGCCAAGTGGTGCGGGCTTAGGCCGCCCTCTCCCGTGTTGTGCGCAAAGCCGCCGAGCTTCGCCCCGCCGTTCAACGACAAAACCGCCCGGTCGCTCAGCGACCCGAAGGACATGGCCGAGACGTTCAGCACGCTCAGGTCGTAGGGTTGCTGGCAAGCCGCCGTGCCCACTCGCACCCGTGGCGACTGCTCCAGGTCGTGGCCGGAGTGAGCGGCTATGCTGTGGTTTATCCATTCGTAGCCCTCGGCATACACGTCTAATTGGGTGCCAAAGGGCGTGGTGTCCACCTCCTTTTTCGCCCTCGAATACACCACCGCCCGGTGTATGCGGCTGATGGGCGCCCCGTTCGTGTCCGACTCGATGAAGTACTGGTAAATCTTGGGCCGCAGCACCTCCATGATATAGCGCCCCCGCCCCAAAATCGGGAAGTTGCGCATAATGGCATGCTTGTCCTGCGCCATGTCGTAGAGGCCGAGCAGGATGATGGGGCCGAGCACCACCAAGACCCAAAAGAACGGATGCCAGAAATAGCCCACGATGGCCGTGATGGCCAAGGAGATAAGGGTGAAATAAATGAAGTCGTTGCGCATGAGCGGGGATGGTTTGAAGGGGGAAAGGTAAGAAAAAAAAAGAGGTGACAGTTTTCAACGAAACTGTCACCTCTTTTTACCAAGGAAAGGGGGGATGAAATTTTTGCGAAGCAAAAATTTCATCCCCCCTTAAAATAAACCTCTTCGGCGGCTGGTGGCGGAGCCACCAGCCGCCGAAGAGGTTTATTTTAGGGGCAGCAAATTGATTTTTTGCCTCAGCAAAAAATCAATTTGCTGCCCCTAATAAGGAGTCCAGCCTAACGGCGTGCAATCACTCAGCCAACCCCATTCGCTGCCGCCTCTACCTGTATCTTAGGCACGACAGCTACGGGTTCGCTCAGTGATTGCACGGCATCGGCGAGGCGCTCGGTGTTGACGAAAGCAGCCATCAGCACGGGGTTCAGGCGAGACTTGGTGCCGACCTCCACCTTGAATTTTGGAACAATGAAATCGGTGAAACCCTCGGCGGCCACGGTGATTTCGTAATAGCCGCTGGCCATTTCGAGGAAGAATTTGCCATCGGCATCCGTGGTGGTGCTGTACGCCTGTTGCGGCGCATCAGGATTGAGGTTGCGGGCCGAGAGCGTGGCATTGGCGATGGGGCTGAATGTAGCGTCGGCTTTTACTGTGCCCTTTGCGCCGGCAGCTTTAACACCCTTCACTGCTTTTTTCAATTTGTTGAACACAAATTTATCATATTCCGTCTTGTTATTGCGATGAATAAGTTTGCCCATATCGAGCATTTTCATTAATTGCAGATAAACAGCATTATTGGCTTTAACTTTATCTGTTGTGCCCGTTTCAGAAGTGCCAAGCGCCTTTAATCGTATGTTTCGCTGCGCAATAAACTCATCGCCCAAGGCATTAAAAGTCGTCGGGAAATCATCCGGCATATTATTATTCTCTTTTAATTTAACCAGATTAAGTTCCATATATGCCTTGGCCTTTTTGGCGAGGGTCTCCGAGCTGGCCCAATCTCCGCCAACGGCAGCATCTACATACTCTGCGCCTGCTGCTTTCAGCTCCGCATCGGCGGTGTTGGGGAATGCCACACCGATATAATATTCAAGGAAACGCCACTCGGTGGTCAATAACGGGTTGATGCGGCGCATTTCCGTCAAGGCGTTGGATGCGGCCAATTTGCGGGAGGCATCGTCGGGCAGGGCTTCGGCAGCTTTGATGGCATTGCGGGCCTCTGTGCTCAGTTCCGTGGTGAAAGACTTGCTCCGCAGCTCGAACTTTGGTTGGTCAATATCATAATAGTCCCAACCCAGCTCGGCAGCATCATAGAGTACGTCAACATCGCAGTTGTAAAGGCGGTCGGTTTCGATGATTTCATTTTCTTCTTGCATGGCTTACTTTTTTGATGTTAAATGAATAAATATTAAACCCACTTATCTCGAATTGCTTCCAGACAAGTTGATTATGCCTATGGGCGTTTTAGCAGCGTTTCCCTCCTTTTTATCCGTACTTCTGCCGTCTTTAACTGCGTTTTCTTCCTTTTTATCCGTGGGTTCCGGGGTTTTATCCGTGCATCCGCCGTCGTTATCGGCGGTTTCCGCAGCTTTATCCGTGACTTTTTCCTTTTTACCCGTGCCTTCGGCGGTTTTATCGGCGGAACATCCGACGTTCACTATGCCTTCGGGCTTGGATTTGTCAAAATTAGGAACCCGCAATATTGTCTTGTAAGAATTGAAGCTGGAAACCTTGGCCCAAGTAGTCGTTGTCGTGGAAGTTGTTGCCGCTCTGTGTGGCGGGATGTGATATTGATTGTTTGGCAAATATGATGCCAAGAGGGGGGATGTGCCAAATAAAAATTAGGTGCTATGCGTGGGTTGCGGTTTTTTGATGACCTTTGGGCGGTTGTTATAGACCCCGAAGGGGGTTTGGGTGATTGTCGCTTGCGTATGTCGCTTTTGCATGTCGCTTTTGCACGTCGCTTTTGTCATGGCCACAGGCCACCTCTGCGTCATGTGTGATGTCACGGTGTATGTCGCTTGCGTTTGTCGCTTTTGTCATGGCCATTGGCCACCTCTGCATCATGAGTGATGTCATGTGTGACGCAGAGGTGGCCTATCGGCCATGACAAAAGCGGCGTGTACGAGCGGCGTGTGCCGTGACGCAGAGGTCGCTGCCCGGCATGGCAGCCGATATTTTTATTAAACTTTGAAAAAATAAGGAACGATGAATAGAAGAGTAAAAAAAATACTTGAAAAGGAGCAACGGGAACGGACGGGTGTGTTGGATTTGAGTTGGATGCAGATACAAATCCCTCCTAAATTGGATGGGATGAATTGGCTCATAAAGCTTAACCTTAATGACAATAAAATCAGCGACGAGCACTCTCTCGAAAGGTTGAGATACTTAAAATCGCTCAACCTTGGCAATAATCAAATTAGAGATGGTCGCTTCCTTAAAAAGCTGACCAATCTTACCTCACTCAACCTTTCAAACAACCAAATCAGCGACTGGAGTTTTCTCAAAAAGCTGACTAAACTTACCTCACTCAACCTTTCAAACAACCAAATCAGTGACTGGGAGTTCTTAGAAAAGCTGACCAACCTTACTTCACTTAAACTTGCAGGAAATCAAATCCATGATGGGCACTTTCTTGAAAAATTGACCAAGCTAACCTATCTCGACCTAAGTTTTAATAAAATCAACGATGGGCGCTTTCTTGAAAAATTGACTAAACTTACTTCTCTCAATCTCAGTAATAATCAAATCAAAGACGGGGTTTTTCTTGAAAAATTGACTAATTTAACCTTCATAGGTTTATTGGGCAATCAAATTTCTGATTTGAGTTTTTTTGAAAAGTTGGGAAAATTGAACAGAATTGTTATTAAGGGAAATCGAATAGCCAACTTTACACCTTTGTTGTTTTTTATCAAAGAAAAGAAGTTAAAACTCGTTTGGGAAGAATACACGGATGACACAAGATATGGCGAAATCAATGTGAAAGATAACCCTTTTACCACTCCACCAACTGAAGTGGTCATACAAGGCAATGCTGCCATCCTTGCTTGGTACGACTCCTTCAAAAAAGAAAAAGGCCACCCCAAACATTACCTCCGGGAAATAAAAGTCCTACTCCTCGGCGAGGGCACAACGGGCAAGACCAGCCTGCTCAAGCAACTAAAGGGTCTGCCCTTCAACGCAAGAGAAAGTCAGACTCATGGCGTGAATGTGGAAATGCTGGAACTCGGAAAGTTCGACCGCTTCAAGGGGCATGGTGATATGGCGGAGGCCAAGGCGAGGGTCTGGGACTTCGGCGGGCAGGAAATCATGCACGCTTCGCACCAGTTCTTCCTAAGTCACCGCTCCATCTATGTGCTGCTCTTGGATAGCCGCAACGATGCCAAAAAAGCATACTGGCTGCGGCATATCGCCAAATTCGGCGGTGGCTCGCCCTGTATCGTGGCCATCAACAAGATAGACGAAAACCCCAATTACGACCTCGCCCGCGATAAGCTGAACAATGCGTTCGGCTTTATCGAACAGCGCTTTTGCCGCATTTCCTGCAAGACCGGGGAGGGCATGGACGGCTTCGCTGCCACGCTGGCCCGGCTTATACCGGAGACGGAGCTTTACAAGACGCCCATCAGCGAGGACTGGCTGAACGTGAAGAACCAATTGGAGGCCGCCACTGCCGAGCGCAATTATATTGACCGCCAGCGCTTCCTCGACATCTGCGAGAAAAACGACGTGACCGACCCCGTGGCGCAGCAGACCCTGCTCAAATACCTCGACAACCTCGGCGTGGTGCTGCACTTCCCCAACCTGCGCTTGCAGGCGTTCTTCGTGCTCGACCCGCATTGGGTCACCATCGGGGTCTATAAAATCATCAATTCGCCGAGCATAGTTGACGGCATCCTGACGGAAGATAAACTCGACTATATCCTCAACGTGGAGGAGCAAAAAACCGAGGAATACGACCCCAATAAGGACAAAAAGCTGCGCTATTCGCCCGATGAACAGCTCTACCTTGTGAGCATCATGGAGGAGTTCGAGCTGCTTTATGACTACGCCAAAGGCAAATGGCTCGTGCCCGACCTGCTACCCAAGGAACTGAAAAACAAGCCAGAATGGAACGAGTCTGAGGCGGTGGTCTTTATCATGGACTACGACTTCCTGCCACCCAATGTGATGAGCCGCTTCATCATCCGCATGAAGTCCGATGTGCGGGACCTAGCCAAGGTCTGGCGCACGGGCGTGGTGCTGGAGAACCCTACCTACAAGTGCAGCGCCCTCGTCACTGCCGACTTGGACAAGCAGCGCATCCGCATCTCCGTGAACGGCGAGGCGCACCGCAAGCGGGAGTATTTTTCGACCATCCGGCATACGCTCTGCGACATCCAGGAGGGGTTGAACTTGGAGATTACGGAGAAGATGCCTGTGCCGGGCTATCCGCAGGTGGAGGTGGATTATGAGGAGTTGTTGGGCTATGAAAAGGCAGGGCGGGATGAGTATTTCATTGGCAGACTGGGTAAGCCGTTCAGTGTGTCGAATGATTTTTTGGATAAAATATCAACAAAAAAAGAACGTATGGAATCACAAAAAGAAAAAGGCGATGTTCATTTCCACATTCATGGTGGAAATATTGGCAATATCGCTGGTAACACAGAACAGCAACATGCTACCTTCAACCAAACGCTGGCTTACCACCCCGGCCTGGGCATTTCACAAGATGCTTTTGAAATCTTGAAGGGTCAAGTGGAAGCACTGGCTCCTGAAGACCATAATGCAGCTAAAGCCGAGTTGTTAAGTCTGCCCGCAAATGCGGAAGAACATGAGAAAACGTCGGTTGTGCAAAAGGTTTTCGATTGGCTGAACGTCAACAGTGAGGACTTTACAAAAGAGGTCGTAGCGGCGGGATATTTTCAGGCTTTAATGTATCTTTTTGGGTTAGCTTAATACTTTAACGTCGGGGCGGCTCCCGGCCTCCCCAACGTTTTGCGCTCACCCGTTCGTTTTCTGCTGACTTCCTTCATGGTTTGCAAATGAAATGATAGCTTCGGAACAGGAGGTTTTAAGTTTATGCTTTGATTATCCGTTTATAAAACGACTTCCCATCCACCTGAAAACGGAGCAGGTAAATGCCGCTCGCCCATTGCCCGGCATCCACAAGGAATTTGTGTTTTCCAATAGGGTAGATTGCCGTCGGGGAAATAGTGGCTACCTGCCGCCCAAGCAGGTCAAGCGCTTCGAGGCGTAGGTTCATTGCCGAAGGCAAGTCCATTCCGATGGAAAACTCCCCGTCCGTCGGATTGGGATAAACCCGCAAGTGCAGCCGGTCAGCCATAACATCCGTTGCTGCTGACAACACGGTGACTTGGGTGCTGATGGTGCTGTCGCAACCGTTCGCAGCGGTCAGGTTTTGCACAAAAACGGTATCGGAAAAAATGGGGATGCCTTGGAATATTTCACCAATAAACAGCGATGTGTCAACCACCACTGCGTAGGAGGGCAGCACTTGTATATGGGTGATTAAAATACTGTCATAATATGCCGTGTTAATGGTGTCTGTTAATGTGGAATCGGCTGTCCATACTTGGTTGTTAAATACATCGCCATTGCAAAGCGAATAGTTTGATTCATGGATAAACACTGGTTTAAAAATAGTGTGAAACACTGTATTGGTGAGTATTGGCGCATTAAAATCAAAAAAAATAGCTGCTTTATTATTGATGGTTGAATAAGGCAATATGCCTGCTTTTGGCTTTATTTCAAACTGTACGAAACCATGTGAAGCTGGCTCATTTGTATTGCTATCGGGCAGCATGATTTGGTGGAAGCTGAATTTCAACACGTTCCCTTCCAAGATTTGCCAAGTATAGGCATGGCTGGAGGCGCCGGGCCGTACAGTAGTGGGGTCGAGTAGGGGCGAAAGCGTGTCCCTGACGACGACCTGAAAGGCGGTATCGGTGCCAGTGTTCTGAAAGTCAATCCGGTATTGAAGCGAAGTGCCAGCAGCTATCAAATGCTGGTCGCCATCGCCCTGCGGGAGGGCAGATTTTGCATTGGGGTCAAAGGAATTGGAGACTGTGCGGCAGGTTTCGGCAAGGAACGGCGTTCCAACCACAGCGCTGGAACAGAGCGTGTCTGGAAAAGCATGGGCTTGGACACAAAGCGTGTCTCCTATTTGGACGTTGCAACCCACGCTCAGGTTGACCTGAAAATTGACCATTTCTCCGGCGTCCAAATCGCCTAAATCAAATAGGAGGACGCCATTTGCCTGGTTGAGCAGGGGCAGGCTGGCGCTTTGGAAGGCCAGTTCATTTGGCAAGTTAAGCGCCAGCGTGGCTCCCTGCGCACTGGCCGTTCCAAGGTTCGTGCAAGACACTGCGCAAGTTGCCGACATACAGGGCCGAAGCACAGAAAGCCCAATATCAACGGCCATCAGCGGGCATTCCTGCAATACTATCACGGGGATATTGACGGTGTCAAATGGCAAGCTGGCCGTTATGCTAACCGGGAAACTGTCTTGGCAAAGTTGCAGGTATGGACTGTTTGCATTGGCAATCAAAAACTGGTTTTCGCCCACAGTTGGGATGGAGAACTGGCCAAGGCTATCGGGGTAGCCTGTTTGCAATGAAAAATTGCTGTTCAAGGCCAGTGAACCCAAAGCAGTCCCCTGCTCCAAGCTGTCCAACTGGCAGTTTTGATTGGCATCCAGGAACACTTGCCCGCTTACAAGTCCGGAGAAGACATTGGCCGTGGAATCCGTCAGTAAAAGAAAGGCTTTGTTGGGGTTTAGTAGGGTATTGCCCACCATCGCAAAGCCGCCGGAACTGGTCTGTATCCCATCCCTGAACTGGAGGCTAATCGGGTAGGCATTTTCCCAAAGCAAATTGCCAACACCATCGTACATTCTGAACAATGTTTCTTGGATTTGGGGCTGGGTATTAACGTGAGCAAGCACCACCAAATACCCGCCTTGAAGCGTAGGTATTTGGATATGAGGCGTCCAACTTTCAGTTGACAAATGCACCATGCCACCAATATCCTTGTCAAAAACCACCGTGCCATCGGCAAGGCGGCCATGAAGTATGAAAGTGATGGAATTGCTATTTGTAGTGCCATAGCTTTCTATGAAACTTAATTCATCATTTTGTTGAATTCTAATATCCAATAGGTGATAAGCTGTGAACGAACTGCTGCCTCCGCTGAAAGTTTCAAGCCATAGCAAGTCCCCATTAGCGTCGAAACGGGCTAAGCCACAACTATTCCCGCCATTAAATGCGATTGGATAATTAAAGAAAACGAGGGGCGTCCCATCGGAAAACGTCTTTATTTGCTCGATTTGGAGGTGGTAGCTTTCATTGGCAAGGTGCAGTTTATAGGAGATGAAATTGCCAGTGGCATCGGTGTTCAATGCAAAGACTTGGTTTTCCCAGATGATACCCTGCGTGGGGATAAAATGAGTGCCCACTACCATCAGTTCGCCGTTCGGCATCTCCAGCACCGCTTTTGGGGTTTGCGACCTTTCCATCGGGTAAAGGAGCGTCCAAAGCGTGTCGCCAATCGGGTTTGTTTTGGTCAAAACGATGTCATCTCCCATCGCCGGGTCAATGTTAATCGTGGTGGTTGCCACCACCTTGTTTCCATCAGAAGTGACGATGGTCGGAAATGCAGGTGGCTGGGGCAAAGCGTTCATCGAAACGAAATCGCCATCTTGGTCGGTGAGCAGTACATTTTTATTCGTACCCGTGAATTCGGGCATTGCAATTATCCGATAGCCATTGGGTATTTCCCTGACCTCCGTGCCGAGTTTCATGGGCAAGTTGTCAAATACTTTCAGCCTTCCTTGGGCTTGGCCGAATGAGGGAGTTAAGCACAAAAAAATTACCACGATAAATAACGGAAGAGAGGTTTTCATTTTGATGCCATTTATAAAACCAATGAAAAAGCGCTGCGACTGCTGCTAACAATCGCAGCGCAAGATACTCATTCCTCCCAAACTTTCAAGAACCTTCCATACGCCGGCAGCGCCGTCTCCTCGCCCCTCGCCACCACGTTGTAAGTGCCTGATTTCCAGTCGAATACCAACTGTTTAATCAGGTTTTGGCCTTTGTCCAGTACCACCTTCTGCGTATGCACGAGGCGGCCCGTGCGGTCATAGAAGTCCAGTGTGGCCCGTTGCTCAACGGGCGAGTACAGCTCCATCGTGGTCTGGTAAGCCGTTGGGTTCGGGTAGAACTTGTCAAAAGCGAGTCGTTGGCGGTCGTCCTGCTGCGCAATATTGGTCACGCCCACCGTCTGCGTCTTCTTGCAGATTTCGCCCCAGCCAGCGTCCAACAGTTTCACCTCCACGTAGTGGCTGCCCGTGCCGAGGCCGCTGATGACCGTCGGATTTGCGCAAGCACCGTCGAGGCACTCGTAGGCCACCGTCCAGTTCGGGCGGAAGACTTTTATCAGCACGTGTGGGGCCGAGAAGCCAGCGATGGTGATGCTCCCCACGCCGGGGGTGATGGTGATGGCGCCGCAGCCAGTCGGCGGAGGGTTGCTGCCACAGAACGGGTTGTAGTACCACGCAGCCCCGTTCCTATTGCCAAAGAAGGCCAACTTGCCCGGCTGCACTTCGGCCACGGCATAGATTTGCAGGCTTGTAAGCCCATCGAACTTGGTTTTTTCCAGCGGTTGCGCCAACAGGACCAAATTGTTGGCATCCATTTTTTGGTAATAAAAAGTGTCCGTGGCTGCTAAGCCATACTGTTGTGATGCATCCTGCATTTTTCGGGTGAGCAGCCACCTCGAGCCATCACTGTTGTAGAAACTATGCTCGGTCAGGTTCACCTGCGGAAGCGGCAAGGTCAGCATCGAGCCATTTTTCCGGCCACGCCACAGTACCGCATTTTGCTCCGTGAACTGGTAATCTTCGGCAATACCGTATTGTACGGTGGAGCTTCCGGCGGGGCCAACCTGCACGGAATTGACCCTGTAGGCGTTTTCCCCGCCACATGGAAGTCGGTCAAAGCTGAACTGGCTCGTGAGCTTCGTCACGGAATAGAGCAGGGCGTTGCTCGCCGAAATCACGTGGAGGCTGCCGCCGGGTGTAAGCCCTGAAGTCGGATTGTTTGCCCGGCCAAGTATGGCACCACCCCAGGTCGTGGCTACGATGCTGTTTGCGAAGCCGCCCTGGTTTGTGTTCAAGGTAGAAATTGGGTTGGCGCTGTTGTCCAGCAGCAGCACCAACACCCGGTTGTCGCCCGTGCGGGTTCCGGCGAGGAAGTAGTTGGAAGTGCCCGATTGGGCGCAGACCACGAGGTTGGTCATCGTGGACGTGATGCTCGCTGGCAGCGGCGTCACTCCGCTGATGGCCCCGGTGGATGTTTGAAGCGTCGCAATGCTGTTGCCGTTTTGGATAATAGTGACAAAAGCCGGAATGGACGGGAACTGAGAATCGGAAAGGTTGCTCACCAAATCTCCATTGGCAGCGTACTCGTGGCGCTGGTAGGGCGTGAAATAAGCGTTTGCGCCAGTACCGACCTCGAAGTTCCCGTTGGATAGCGGAGCAGCGCAAACCATCGGGCTGGGCGTCAGTGTATGCTCACAGTTGCCAGTCGAGGGGCCTGACACCGTGAAGGGTTTCACTGCCGTGTTGTTGCTTTCGTTGCCTTCGGCAACAACGCCGTCCGCATCAATTTTCACGATGAGATAATACTGGCCTGCGGCCAAATTGGTGGGTATCGTTGCAGCACCCGCCACGTTTTGCGCAGCAAAGCCAGCGGCGTAGTTGCCCGTGGAAATGGTGCCGTCCTGCACATCGTTGGCACTCAGCGTCTGGTCGGTGCTGATAAAGGATTTGATGGTAAAATTGCCGGGAACGGCCTCCGTGCCCGCATTGCCCGCATCGAAATAGTAGTTCAATATTGCGCCAGCGGCAACGCTTGACGTAGAGATTTGCAGGTCAGAGATGGTAAGGTCAGGCTGACCCGGTGGCGGTGGCGTCCCTCCCGAAGTTGACGCCTCGTCGTCCTCTACTGGCGTCGGAGGCGTGCCGTTGTTCGGTTGCGAGTCCGAGTCCGTTTCGTTAGCTGCTGCCACCTGTGCATAAGCGACTGGCGCTGAGGTGTTTAGCAAAAAATAATTCACCGTCAAACTGGCCGAGCCGTTGGCGGCGATGCTGCCCACTGTCCAGACCTCGTCGCCATTTGGATTGAAGCTGCCTTGCGAAGCAGTGAACTCATTGCCACCCACATAGACCACGCCCGTTGGCTTCGCAAATTTAACCTTCACGCCTGTTGCCGCTTGTGGCCCAGCGTTGCTGAGGGTCAGTTTAACGGGGTAGTTGCTCCATTGGGCGGGGTTGGCGGTGAGCTGCTGCGCAACGAGGCTGAGGTCAATCTGGCCACCGCCCGTTGTCTGGTTCACGGTGACGTTGAAAGTACAATTGGCCGTATTGCCCGCCGCATCCGTAGCAGTGTAGATGACGTTGGTGGTGCCGAGCTGAAAGCTCGCTCCGGGGTTGTAATTGCTTGATAACGTGGGTGTTGCGGTGCAATTGTCAGTAGCCGTCGGGGCCGCCCAAGAGGCTGTGGCACTGGAGCCGGTGGTCGTCTGTATGATACTGGTCGGGCATCCGCTGATAACTGGCGGGGTCAGATCGGGGGAACAGGAGCCACCGCCGCCGCTGCCCACCGTCAGGCACACGTCGTCCACCTCGATGCTGCCGTTGCCGTCCTTCGAGGCGATGACGTAAACATAGGCAGTGCCTGTGGGTGCTGTGCCTGACAGCGTGAGTTCCGTGTAGCCCGAAGAAGGGATGTCTTGCCCGACGCTGCCGGGCAGTGCCGACCATGCGCTGTTCAGGAATCGAAGCTCCGCAATTTTATAGGTAGTGCCAGTTTGTTTTGCCCAAAGGTTGGCCGAGTAGGCCGTGCCAACTGAAGCGGGCAGGATGAAGCCCACCGAGCCGTAGCCCGTGCCGCCCACATTGGCCGCCTTGCTGCCGGAGTGGGCAGTGGAGCTGATGGTCACGTCGCCCGTCGTGGTCCAGCCGGTAAGCCCGTTCTCGAAGCCGGAATTGGTGATGAGGTTGCCCGTGCAGGTCTGGGCAGTGGTGTACTGGCAGGCCAGGCAGGTAAGGATGATTGCGGTAAAAAAGTTGATTAATTTTTCCATGATAAAATTTTTAAAAAGAAATAAAATGCCTGAAAATGACGCAATAAGAGACCAGACGACCAGGTGCTGGCGTCCAAACTCCAAATAGGTTTTACCGCTTTGATTAGATCGTCGGTTAAATCAAGGTGCCACCCGACGTCATGGCGGCGTCGGGTGGCTTAACCTGTATTTTCATTGCCTTCGGCAATCCCGAGGGGTTTGGGAGAATGCCGCTCAAGGGGTTCATGGCAACCCGATGGCACAAAATGCGAATTAGAATATGAGATGTGCAGCAAGGCACAAAATGTCGGTACCCCGGCAATTAGAGCATGATTGGGATTAGGTAGATTGGTCAAAATCGGCGCTTATTCTCCTGTTTTTCACTCCTCCCACACCTTCAAGAACCGCCCATAAGCGGGCAGTGCCGTCCCCTCTCCCCGGACGATTACGTTGTATGTACCAGAACGCCAGTCGCTAACCATCTGTTCAATTCTGTTCGTACCTTTTTCCAAGACCACCTTCATCGTATGCACCTGTCTGCCCTGCTGGTCGTAGAAGTCCAGCGTGGCGGCCTGCTCCACGGGCGAGTACAGTTCCATCGTGGTCAGGTAGGCCGTTGGGTTCGGGTAGATGCGGTCAAAGCTGAGGCGCATCCTTTCATCTTGCTCCGCAACGAGGCTTGTCACGCCCACCGTTTGCGTCTTTTTGCAGATTTCGCCCCAGGAGGCGTTCATCAGCTTCACCTCCACGAAGTGGTTGCCCGTGCCGAGGCCAGTTACCACGGTTGGGTTGGCGCACTGCCCATCGAGGCATTCGTAGGCCACCGTCCAATTGGGCTTGAATACTTTTATCAGGACGTGCGGGGCGGAGAAGCCAGCGATAGTGATTTTGCTGGGGCCCGGGGTGATGGTCACTGCGGCACAAAGGCTACCACCACTCGTCACCGTGAAAGGCAGCACGACGGTGTTGTTGTTCTCATTGCCTTCGACAACAAAGCCGTCCGCATCTATTTTTACCATCAAATAATACTGGCCTGCGGCCAAATTGGCCGGAATGGTCGAAGCGCCAGGCACGTTTTGCACCGCAAAACCGACACCGTAATTGCCCGTTTGGATAGTGCCGTCTTGCAGATCGTTGGCACTCAGCGTTTGGTCGGTGCTGATGTACGATTTGATGGTGAAATTGCCGGGAACGCCCGCCGTTCCTGCATTGCTTGCATCGAAATTGTAGCTCAGTATTGCGCCAGCGGCAACGGAAGTGGTCGGTATTTGCAGGTCGGCGATGGTGAGGTCGGGCTGTGGGCCACCGCCCACCGTCACGGCGATGGAGTTGGTATTGTTGTTCTCGTTAGTCTCATTGTAAATGGCCGTGTCGTCCACTTTGGCGATGACGAAATAGTTGCCCGCCGGGAAGCTGTTTGGCACTGTTATCAGGTCGTTGGAGCTAAGGAAAAGCCCACTACCGTTGTTGCCAAGCGAGGTGGAGAGGATGAGGTAGTCATTGCTGCTCAGTAGGTTGTCTGTGGAGAGGTAGAACCCTACGGTGACCGTACTGGTGCCCGGTATTGCCGTCCCTGTGTTTTGGGCCACGTAGGTGTAGCCGAAATAGCGGGTATTGCCGTTCACGGTGATGCCGCCGCTGAAACTGGTCGGCGAGAGGTCGGTGCCCGTTATCGTCGAATTGGTAACGCTGAGGTCGGCCATTTGGGTATTGTTGTTGTTCTCGTTGTTTTCCACCACTTCGTTGAAAACGTCGGCTTTTGCATACAGGAAATAATTGCCGGGCTGCACCGAGGCTTGTATGGTGAAAGTGCCAGCAACCAACTGGTTGCCGCCGGGCTGGATGGTGCTGCCAACACTTACGCCCACGATGCCCAACGACTGGTCGTCTGCATTTCCTTGTACATTGTCCGTTGAAAGGAACAACTGGCAGCCTGCCCCACCTGGGAAACTCACGGGCGATGTGCCAATATTGTTCACTTTGAAGCTGTAGGCCAGTTGCGCAGCACCCCTAGCTCCAGTGGTCGGAGCCGTCAGGTTGCTGGCCGTCAGGTCAACCGATAGCGTGTTATTGCTAACCACCTGCACCGCCACGGCATTGCTCAGGTTGTTGTTCTCGTTGCTCTCGGCCACGGTGTTGTCCGCATCCGTTTTGCCAATCAGAAAATACGAACCAACTGCTGTGCTGGCTGGGATGGTGACAACTGCCCCAGCCCCTGTGATGTTGCCGCCCGCTGCCACTGGGCCTGCTATTCCTTCACCCACTGCGAGGTCGTTTGCACTTAGGGTATTGTCAATTGAAAGGTAGAAACGGGTGATGAAGGCCTGAATGCTACTGGAAGGCGCATTCCCGATATTGTTGACATTATAGCTAATGGCAGTGTTGGCAGTCAGTATGAATGTGCTTGGGATACTCCCATTGGAAAGCGTCAAATCCGGCATAGGCGTTGGCGTGCCGCCCGCCGTGCTTGCCTCGTCGTCCTGCACGGGCGTCGGCGGCGTCCCGTTGTTGGGCTGGCTATCAGCGTCCGTTTCATTGGCAGCGGTCACTTGGGCGTAGGCTATGGGCGCCGTTGCGTTCAGCAAGAAATAGTTAACTGTCAGCGTGGCAGAGCCATTGGCGGGGATGCTGCCCACCGTCCACACCTCATCGCCGTTCGGGTTGAAGGTTCCTTGCGAAGCGGTGAACTCATTGCCACCTACATAGACTACGCCCGTTGGCTTCGCAAATTTGACCTTCACGCCCGTGGCTGCTTGCGGCCCGGTGTTGCTCAGGGTCAGCTTCACGGGGTAGTTGCTCCATTGGGCGGGGCTGGCGGTGAGCTGCTGCGCTGTGAGGGAGAGGTCAATTTGGCCGCCCCCCGTGCTCCCTGCCACTACCGCAATGCCGTTGAGTATCCGGTCCTGGTTGTCCGCCTCGTTCAGTTCAGTGATGACATTGTCGGCGTCTGCCCGCACGAAGAGGGTATAGGTGCCCACGGGCTGGTTCGTTGGCACGGTGGCTGTGCCGGGCTGGTTTTGCAGGAGGGTGTTTGCCGCAAAGTTTGGGTAAGAAACTGTGCCAATCACGAGGTCGCCGGCGTCGAAGGCAGCATCTACCGATAGGTAAAGTTTCACCGTAAATGCACTGCTCACAGGTGTGGAAGTGCCGTTGAATAAATTGTAGGCAAAACTGAAGTTTGCCCCCTGTGGCATCGGCTGTGCCCCGATGTTCGTGGTCAGGTTGGTCAGGTTCAGGTTCGGCACGTTTTGCGGCACGCACGGTGGCGGCGTGACGTTCACAGTCGCCGTGCAGGAGGGGTTGCCCGCATCCGTGAAGGTATAGGTGCGGGTACCCCAACTCACCGGGATGGCCAGCACTTCCTGCGGTACGCCATAAGTGCCCGCCGTCCCCCAAAGGAAGCCATTTGGGAACACGGTGGACACTTCATAACCCGTTGAGGTCGTTCCAGTTGCGGTGGCGTTGATGGTGATGTTGTAGCTATCGTCGCTGGGGTCGGGGGTGTTAGCGCCGAGGCAAAAACCGGGGGTGATGGTGGGGGAAAGCTGGCAGTTGCTGCCAGTGCTGCCGCCTGCCGTGCTTGCCTCGTCATCCTGCACGGGCGTCGGCGGTGTGCCGTTATTTGGCTGCGAGTCCGAGTCCGTTTCGTTGGCGGCGGTAACTTGGGCGTAGGCCACGGGGGCCGTTGCGTTCAGCAAGAAATAGTTCACCGTCAGCGTGGCCGAGCCATTGGCGGGGATGCTGCCCACTGTCCAGACCTCGTCGCCGTTGGGGTTGAAGGTTCCTTGCGAAGCGGTGAACTCATTGCCACCTACATAGACTACGCCCGTTGGCTTCGCAAATTTGACCTTCACGCCCGTGGCGGCTTGCGAGCCAGCGTTGCTGAGGGTCAGCTTCACGGGGTAGTTGCTCCACTGGGCGGGGCTGGCGGTGAGTTGTTGGAGGGTGAGGGAGAGGTCTATGCCGTTGCCGCCCCCTGTGCCGCCGCCGCCATTTACCGTCACCGCCGCCGAGGTGTTGGTGCAATTGGTGCCGGGTTTCGTGACCATCAAAGTATAACTACCTGGTTGCGTTACGGTTATTGCGGGGCCGGTTTGGTTTGGCAGGTTGGTGCCGTTAAGTTTCCATTGATAGTTATAGTTGACCCCTGCCGAATATGCCACCAAATCCAAACTGCCACCCACCGGTATGGACTGCACGGCTCCGCCATTGATGATGGCCACCGGGGTACAGTTCTGGCTGCGCACCCGGTATATATTATTGGAAAAGAAACCAACGGCAAACAGCTCGCCCTTGCTGTTCTCCTCAATCATCGTGATGTCGTTGTCAGCGACGTTGGCACCCTCCACTATTACAGGTGTTGCGCCGCTGTTGTTTAACGCCCATATCCTGCCAGAACAGAAATCGGAATAAATATATTTGCCAAATAAATCCACATATTCTGTGCCTCGATATACGACGCCACCACTAATGGAACAGCCATTTGTTGTGGCGTGGTTATATTCATAATAAGGCGCTGTATAGGTGGTATTTGCGTTGCAATTGGTGGGATTGAATTGGAGCGTTCCCTCCATACAAGGCCATCCATAATTTTGACCTCCTGTATTATTAACCGGCTGAAAATCAATCTCTTCTCGTTGGTCTTGGCCCACGTCGGCTATCCATAAATCACCTAAGGCACGGTCAAAAGATATGCGCCAAGGATTGCGCAAGCCATAGGCCCATATCTCTGGTTTTGCATTTGGATTATTCACAAATGGATTATTTGTAGGCACACTATATGGGTTACCGTTGTTCACATCTATGCGCAATACCTTACCCAAATAAGATTGCAGGTTTTGGGCTGCAGTGCTGGGTGCAGTCAGGCTTGCACCATCGCCAGTGGCGATATACAGTTTTCCATCCCAACCAAACTTCATGCAGCCGCCCACATGGTGCGATTCGGGGTGGTCGAAGCTGAGGAGTATCAGCTCGCTGTTCGGGTCGGCGAGGTTGGGGTTGGCGGCGCTTCGGTTGTACCTCGCAATGATGCACCTGCCCGTGCCCACTTGGTTGTAGTACACATAGAAAAAGCCGTTGAGCGCGTAGCCGGGATGGAAGACCAGCCCCACCAACCCATATTCATCTTGGTTGATGAGCTTGCTTCCGATGTCGAGGAAAGTGCCGCCCGGCGTGCCGTTGGCATTGACGATTTTGATGAGGCCGTCTTTTTGGAAGGCAAACAAGTGGTCATCGCCGGGCGCATTGGCGATGCCCACGAGCCAGTTAAAGCCGGATGAGAAGGGTTCGAGCGTGAGGGTTTGGCTCGTAGCCCGCTGGGCAACCAACAGCAAAAGAACAATCAGGGCTTTGTTGAAGGTAAAAATCAAAGGGGGAAATGCTTTATTCATGGTGCTAATTTTTTAAGATTTTTTTGAAATACGATTCTCCATCTGCCTGAAAATGAAGCAGATAGATGCCGTTGGGCCATTGGCCGGCGTCCACGCTAAAGGTATGCTTTCCTTTTTGAAAAAAAGTATTTTTGGTCAAAATGGCCGCTACTCGCCCTAGCGGGTCAATCGCCTCGATGCGCAGTTCTGTCGCTTGCGGTAGGTCCATTTCAATGGTGAAATCTCCGCCCGTTGGGTTGGGCGAAACAAAAAGCCCCAGCAATTGCGCCAAGCCCGTAGTGGCGCTCGGCGCTACGTGCCAACTGATAAAGACTGTAAGCACACAGCCGAAATCGGTCAATCCGTAGGTTATCGTGGTCGTGTCGGCGGTCAGTATGTTGCCGTCCAGCACATAGCCATAGGGAACGAAATGGTCTGCCTGGCCAACTTCATTTGGGTGGACGAAGGAGTTGACAGCCACTGTGCTGTCACAACCGTGCTGGTTTTGCAAAAACAATAGCTCCGTGTACTCGCCAGCCGTCGGATACGCAATGCCCGTCAGCGGGTTAGCCTCCCCTTCGCAAAGCGTAAAATAAAGCTGGGTCGAATCGGGCGGCACGACGGTCAATTGGAGCGAATACACGCTGTCGCAGCCTGCCTCGGACGTGACCCAATCCACGTATGTGCCCGAAGCGGAGTAGGTGGAATCGCGCCACTCGTAGGTCTCGCCTTCGCAGATGGTAGCTGAAATTGGGTTGGAGTTGGGGTATTCCACGTTCAGAATCACGACCGAGTCGCAGCCGTCCGTGGTAGCATATTCCCACGACCTTCGGGTATTGTAGCAGAACGTTTCCCCTGCAAATTCAAGGCACTCAGGAGGGCATAGATAGCGAGTGATTTCCTGCAAGATTGGGCATGGCACATTGCAAAGGCTGTCTGTTGCCATCATCCAAGGCTTGTTCGTGCGGGTGCCGTTCACCAGCAGTCCCCCGTTTGGCAGTTCCTGCAGGTGTGAGGCGTAGGCCAAAAAGCCGTAGTATTTCTCCCAAACAAGGTCGCCTGCCCCGCTCAGTTTCATCACAAAAAATTGGTTTGGGACACTGTACTGGGTATGTCCCGCCAACAGGAAACCCCCATCAGCGGCTCGTGCCAAGGCATCAATGTAGGTTCTCGAAGGGAAGTTCCCAGACATCATGAACGGCAAAGCCCGCAAGGTCTTCATCCATACGAGGTTGTTGCTAGGCCCAATCAAGCTTATTTCAGCATCCGGTGGCCACCCGTCCACGCTTGCCATTGTTTTTGCAATCAAGGTATTGTTATTGCCCCCGTCCATCATGCTCAGGTGGATTTCATAAAAGCCGTTGTTGTAGGCGATTGGGAGGTTCGTCACGAAATCACCTGACCCATTAAGCCGCCAGACAGTGTGACTGATGTTGGTAGTAGTTGTGGCCAGTACATAGTGTGAAATCACGCCGCCATCGTCCGTTGTGCTTGCGGGCCAAATGCCAATCTGGGATGGGATAGTGCCACTGAAAAAACGTTGGCTATCCCATAGCTTCACGCCATCGGCTTGTGCTTTCAAGGCAAAAAGGTTGAACTCGGCAAAACTCCCCATTACCACCGAAAGCCGATGCCCGACAAGGAACAGTTCACCGTTCTCGTTGGCCATCGCAGTGACAGTTCCATTAGTGATGGCTGGTACGCCTTCGATGTCGTACTCCTGGCTCCAGAGTGTAGTGCCATCCGCCGTTTTTTTGGCCATGTAGGGTTTGCCCGAAGGTGCTATCCCGAAGAAAATATAGTCGCCGTCGTCGAGGCGGAGCACACCGGCCTCTGGCTGTTGGAAATAGGCCAAGGTATCCTGTGCGACCACGTTGCCCCACTCGTCCGTCAGGATTTCCAGAAATACCTGGGCCGTGTCCAAAGTGTTCTTGGCTCTGTGAATCAAGCTATAGCCCCCAGCAACGGGTTGCGCTTTATTTGGTTCTAAAAGGCTGCACCCCGTACATAAGGAATCCAATGGATACCGCTTGTTGAATGACTGGCCTTGCGCATTGCGCAGCAAAAAAAACATTGCTATAATGGTGAGTAACGGCTTGTTCATATGCGTCATGTTTTGAAGATTACGCTCATCCCCCTCTTTAAGATGAAAAGGTAAGATTGGAAAACAGCGGTAGGACTAAGACGAACTGTGTTTAGACAAGGTGGTTATTAACATCAAATATGTCTAAACGCAATTCGATTGTGGTTGATTTTTAGAAAGTTATGTATTTTTACTTTCAATGGCCTTACTAAAAATCAATCGCACGACATCTAAAAATGGCCACCCAAACCTTGCAAATTGGCACTTGCCGAGCGGCCATTTTTTGATGTCACCTTAGTCCGGCAAGAGGGGATGAGCGGAAAATCAAATGCAAGCATCGGCGAGGCTTCAAGCCTCGCCGATGCTCAATAATCTCACTCCTCCCACACCTTCAAGAACCGCCCATAAGCGGGCAATCCAGTCTTCTCGCCCCTCGCCACCACGTTGTAAGTGCCTGATTTCCAGTCGAATACCAACTGTTCAATCAGGTTTTGGCCTTGCTCCAATTCCACCTTCTGCGTATGCACGAGGCGGCCCGTGCGGTCGTAGAAGTCCAGCGTGGCTTGCTGCGCAACGGGCGAGTACAGCTCCATCGTGGTCTGGTAGGCCGTAGGGTTCGGGTAGATGCGGTCGAAGCTGAGGCGCATTCGGTCGTCGTCCTGCTGCGCAATATTGGTCACGCCTACCGTCTGCGTTTTTTTGCAGATTTCGCCCCAAGTGGCGTTCATCAGCTTCACCTCCACAAAGTGGTTGCCCGTGCCGAGTCCTGTCACCACGGTCGGGGTTGCGCACTGCCCATCGAGGCACTCGTAGGCCACCGTCCAGTTCGGTTTGAAGACTTTTATCAAGACGTGCGGGGACGAGAACCCGGCGATGGTGATTTTGCCGACGCCGGGGGTGAAGGTGATGGTGGAGCAGTCGGGCGTGCCGCCACCATTCGAACAGGTAGCCGGAGCTGCTACAGCAATAGAAGCTGTGCAGCCTACATTCTGGCTATCTTGGAAACCGATATTCACCGTACCATTGAGGAACTGGTTGACAGAACCAATGGAATAGGTCAAAGTGCGGGTTTCGCCATTCTGGCCAGTATAGGTCGTGTTCGTACCATTGGAGTTGGCATTCGGTACGAAAGCGACCCATTGGCCAGCGGCCCCCATTGGTGTGAAGCTAAATGTGAAAGTGTCATCGCCAGCATTGTTCGGTGTGCCGCTGTTGTTGCAGACGGCTGCTGTTTTCGCCACGCTTAGGTTGCAGACAGGCGTATTGCAAAACGGGTTGTAGTACCAAGCCGCTCCTCCCTTGTTCCCAAAGAAGGCCAGCTTACCCGGCTGCAGTTCGGCTACGGCGTAGATTTGGAGGCTGGACAGCGCATCGAACTTGGTCTTGTCCAGCGTCTCTGTCAGCAAGACTTGGTCAGTGGCGGAAAGTTTTTCATAGAAAATCCCGTCTGTGCCAGGCACGTTGTATTGCGGGTCTGCCGCCTGAATCCGGCGGGTGAGCCTCCATTTCGTGCCATCGGCGTTGTAGAAGACATGCACCGTCTCCTCAATCACTGGGAGGGGGGATGTGTACCTGTTACCTGTGTACCGTTCCCTCATCAGTTGTGCGCTTTGCGGGCCGAACTGCCAATCGTAGTCAAAATTGAGGTTGACAGAAACCCCCGCATGGCCGAAACCGCCAAATGCCGAAACCCTGAATACATCGGTGCCACAAGGCAAGATGCTTATACCGGTCGGAACGGCATTGGCAACCGTGGACGTGCTTTTGGTATAAAGTAGGGCCATGCTGCCTGATACGCCATAAATATTGCCGCCCAGCGTACCCTGCGGGAAGGTCTCGCCGAGGCTCGTAACGAACGCTGCTCCGCCCCATGAAGTCGGTGCAATGGCAACGGGAATCCCAAACGGGAGTTGCAGCGTACCGAGCACGCTCAAATTTTCATTCACTTTTAGGCAAACGGCCCCCGAAGCGTTCTGTCCCCCAAGGAACAGGTTGAACGTGCCTGTCTGTCGGCAAACCACTGTCGGGTTGTACTGGGAAATGATGGAAGCCGGAATGGCCACCTGCCAAGTGATGGCGCCGTTGGCATTGGTGTTCCGCTCCACAATGCTGCCGTTTTCGATGCTGAGTACGAAGGCTGGCGTGGCTGGATAGCTCGTTTGCGGAAGCGTATTGACGAGGCTGCCATTAGGGCTGTACTCAGCTCGCTGATAGGGAGTAGGGCCTTGTGCATAAAACCCAACCTCCATGTCGCCATTGGCCATCGGTGCGGCACATATCATGGGGGTTGGCGACAGAATTAGCTCACAATTGCCTGTGCTTGGCGCCGTCACCGTGAAGGGCTTCACCACCGTGTTGTTGTTCTCGTTGCCTTCGGCAATGGCGTTGTCGCCATCTATTTTCACAATCAAATAATACTGGCCTGCGGCCAAATTGGCGGGTATCGTCGAAGCGCCCGCCACGTTTTGCACCGAGAAGCCAGCGGCATAGTTGCCCGTGTTGATGTTCCCGTCCTGCACGTCGTTGGCGCTCAGGGTCTGGTCGGTGCTGATGTAAGATTTGATGGTGAAATTACCGGGAACAGCAGTCGTTCCAGCATTGCTTGCATCGAAGTTGTAGTTCAAAATTGCGCCAGCAACGACGCTTGCAGTTGGTATTTGCAGGTCGGCGAGGGTGAGGTCAGGCTGCAGCCCGGTAACTGTCGGCAACACCACTTGCTGGCCATAGACCGCCACGTTGTTCGTTTCGTTCGGCTCCGCAAACAGGTTGCCATCGTCCATTTTCGCTATGAGGTAGTACGTCCCGCCCGGCACGTTGTCGGAAATCGGTTGCAAATCGGCTTGGTTGCCGAAGGTGATGCCATTGGAACTGGACAGCGTGAAAGTGCCGAGCGCATAATCGCTTGTACTAAGTGCATTGTCCGAGGACAAGTAAAAACCGACCGTCACGGGCGTGGCACCAGGCCCAACGGGCACGGCAGTCCCCGTGTTTTGCCCCACGAAATTAAAGCCAAAACGCCGGGAAGGTGTGGAACCCGAAATCTGATTGATGCCAAAGGAAATGATGGAACTCGGCGTGGCCACGAAATCGGCGGCTGGTGGCGGTGTGCCGCCGCTGGTGCTTGCCTCGTCGTCCTGCACGGGCGTCGGCGGCGTGCCATTATTGGGCTGGCTGTCCGAGTCCGTTTCATTGGCGGCGGTCACTTGGGCATAAGCCACGGGCGCTGTTGCGGCAAGCAAGAAATAATTGACCGTCAGCGTGGCCGAGCCATTGGCCGGGATGCTGCCCACCGTCCAGACCTCGTCGCCGTTCGGGTTGAAGCTGCCTTGCGAAGCGGTGAACTCGTTGCCACCGACATAGACAACGCCCGTTGGCTTCGCAAATTTGACCTTCACGCCTGTTGCGGCTTGCGGCCCTGCGTTGCTGATGGTCAGCTTTACGGGGTAATTGCTCCATTGGGCAGGCGAGGCGGTGAGCTGTTGCAAAGCAAGCGAAAGGTCAATCTGGCCAGAGCCGCCACCACCGCCGCTTGTAATGTTAAATGCCGCCCCTATCTCATTATTGTTCTCGTTGCTCTCGATGTTGACATTGCCCAACTGGTCAATCTTCGCTTGAAGCGATGCCGGCCCCGTATAGTTCGGCGAGGTGGAAATTGAGGGCGAATAGCTCAACTGACCACCAGCCGGTATGGCTGGCACGGTGATGGTGGCGGGGTTTTGCGAACCCAAATAGAACAGCAGCCCCGTCGGTACAGATGCTGCCGTGCCAATGTTCCTCACGATGATATTTGCCGTAAAGGAACTGCCTGCCACCACGGTAGCTGGTACTTGAAGGTCGGTGAGGGTCAGGTCGGGCAGTGCCGTGTTCAGGCAACCCGCTGGCGGCGTTGCCGTCACCGTCGTCTGTGCCGCAGGGTTGGCGGAATCGTGCAGCAGGAGGACGGGCGAAACGCCATTGGCCGGGAACCCGCAGACCGTGATGCTGGAGCCATACGTGAAGTTTTCTTGGTTATAGGTGAAATACGGCGAGCAGCCCGTGCCCGTGTAAGTGACGTTCAGGGTGACGCAGTATTGGTCGTCCGTGGGGTCGTTGGGACTTTGGTTGTCGTAGCATTCTACAGCTTCCAAGGTAGCCACGACGGTGCAAGGCCCCGTTCCAGCGGTCACTGTGAAAGGTATCGAAGCCGTGTTGTTGTTCTCGTTCTGCTCCGGCACCTGCTGGTCGCCGTCCAATTTGACGATGAGGAAATACGAACCCACCGGGGTGCCGTTTGGCACCGTGAACACGATGGACAAATTGTTGATGGAGCCGATTGGCGTCACCATCGGCACTGCCGAGTTCTCCAACAGGATGTCGCTCGCATCCAACAGGTTGTTGGTGGATAGGTAAACCGAGTTGACGTGGTTTTGGGTGGCGGGGTTGAGCGGATTGGCAAAAATGGGCGCCGTTCCGAGGTTCGAAATCGTGAAGTTCACCGAAGCCGAGGTGTTTTGTGGGGTACCATTGGCAGGCAGTGCCACGAGGTTAGAGGGCGTGAGGTCGGATAGGTTCAGCCCCCCGGTGCCTTGGTTGACCTGCAAAGGTGCGAATACCTCATTGTTGTTTTCCTGCAACTCCTGCACCAAGTCATCGGCCAGGTCCAGCTTGACCGACATTGAACTACCACCATAAAGGAAATTCTGCGGCAGCGTCATCGTCTTGGTGATGGTCACCTGTTGGCCGGGCTGCAAGGCTTGCAACGGGAGGCGGGCCACCTCGTAGCCAAGTATTTCCACGCTGAAACTGGTGGCCGCACTGGCCGCTGTGCCATTGTTTTTTGCGATAAAGCTATAGGTAAACGCCGTGCCGTGCGTGATGGTGGCAGGCACGGTCAGGTTGCTCGGCACGAGGTCGGGGTAGTTGGCCGAGCTGCCAGTCATGAGGCAGAAATCGTCCACGTCAATGGTCTGGCTGCCATCTTTCCAAGCAATCAAATAAACATAAACAGCACCGACGGGGGCTATTTTCGTCATCGTCAGCTCTTGGTAAGTAGAGGAGGTAGGGCCAGCCGATGTGCCCGCTCCGGGTATCTGCTGCCATGAGGCGTTCAGGAAGCGCATCTCCACGGCCCCCACGTTCCTGGCCCAGAGCGTGGCCGTGTAGCTCGTGCCTGCCGTGGTGGGGAAAGCCTGCCCGATAGAGGCATAGCCCGTGCCGCCGAGCCTGGCGGCCTTCGTGCCCGAGTGCGCCGAGGTGATGGTGGTGACGTTGCCCTGCGGGTTCCAGTTGTTGAGGTTGTTCTCGAAACCGGGATTGGTAAGCAGGTTGCCCGTGCAGGTTTGCCCAAAACTGGTGACGCCGAGGCAGGCCAGAATGCCTGCCAACAAAATGGTCAGATGTCTTTTCATGGTTTACTTTTTTTAATTGCCCGAAAAAGAGGGCGACCGCTCCGAAAGCTATGCGCAAACGGAACGGTCGCTATTGGATAAAATCATTCTTCCCATACTTTGAGGAACCGCCCATAAGCGGGCAGCGCCGACTTCTCGCCCCTCGCCACCACGTTGTAAGTACCTGATTTCCAGTCGAATACCAACTGCTCAATCAGGTTCTGGCCTTGCTCCAATTCCACCTTCTGCGTATGCACGAGGCGGCCCGTCCGGTCGTAGAAGTCCAGCGTGGCTTGCTGCGCAATGGGCGAGTAAAGCTCCATCGTGGTCTGGTAGGCCGTTGGGTTCGGGTAGAACTTGTCGAAGGCGAGGCGCAGGCGGTCATCGTCCTGCTGCGCAATATTGGTCACGCCCACCGTCTGCGTTTTTTTGCAGATTTCACCCCAAGTGGCGTTCATCAGCTTCACCTCCACATAATGGCTGCCCGTGCCGAGTCCCGTGATGACGGTCGGGGTGGCGCACTGCCCATCGAGGCACTCGTAGGCCACCGTCCAGTTCGGCTTGAAGACTTTTATCAAAACGTGCGGGGCCGAGAAGCCAGCAATCGTGATTTTGCCGACGCCAGGGGTGATGGTGATGGTGGAGCAATCACCAGTTGGAGGGGGTGGTGTGCCACCACAGAACGGGTTGTAATACCAAGCCGCCCCGCCCTTGTTTCCAAAGAAGGCCAGCTTGCCCGGCTGCACTTCGGCCACGGCGTAGATTTGAATATCGTTCAGCGCATCAAATTTGGTCTTGTCCAGCGGCTGGGAGAGCAACACTTGGTCGGTGGCGGAAAGTTTTTCATAATACATGCTGTCCATGCCAGGAAAGCCGTACACTGGGGCAGAAGCGGGTGCGATGAAGCGGGTAATACGCCATTTGCTGCCATCCGCATTGGGGAAAATGTGTCTCGACACGTCTGCAGTGAAGACGGGTTGGTTGAACTCCTTGCCAATCCTTCTTGTCCTCATCAGTTGAGCCGCAGTTTGGGTGAACTGATAATCGTCCTGTACTGCGTACTGCCGTCCTATGCCCAAGGCTACATGGTTGTAACCGCTGGCAACCCTGAAAGCATCCGTCCCACAGGGCAGTTTCGTCAGCAGGAAGCCCCCCTCGTTTTTGCTGACCGAATAAAGCATGGTATTGGTGGCCGAAATAGCGTACAAGGTGCCAGCGGGAGAGAACTGTGAAGTGCCGTTATCGGTGCGGCCCAATATGGCACCGCCCCAACTCGTCGGCACGATGCTATTGGCAAAGCCCCCGGCGTTGGTGTTGAAGGTGGAAATGAGATTGGCAGTTCCATTGAGGAGCATCACCACGACCCGGTTGTCGCTCGTGCGGGTGCCTGCGAGGAAGTAGTTGGAAGTGCCAGCCTGACTGCAGACCACCAAGTTTGTAATGGTGGAAGTAATGCTCGCAGGTATTGGCGTTACGCCACTTACAGCGCCAGTAGCTGTTTCAACTGTTGCGATACTGTTGCCGTTTTGAATGATGGTTACAAAGGCGGGGATAGTCAACAACGTTGGGTCCGGCGTGTCGTTCACGAGGCTGCCGTTTGCCCCATATTCAAACAGTTTGTACGGGGAGAAATAGACTTGTACGCCCGTGCCAACTTCGATATTGCCATTCGTGAGCGGCCTCGCACAAACCATCGGCTCCGGCGACAGCACCGTTTCGCAGTTGCCGCCTGTGTTTGGCGCCGTTACCGTGAAGGGCTTCACCACCGTGTTGTTGTTCTCGTTGCCTTCGGCAATGGCGTTGTCGCCATCTATTTTCACGATGAGATAATACTGGCCTGCGGCCAAATTGGCGGGGATGGTCGAAGCGCCCGGCACGTTCTGCACCGAGAAGCCGGCGGCGTAATTGCCCGTGTTGATGTTCCCGTCCTGCACGTCGTTGGCGCTCAGGGTCTGGTCGGTACTGATGTACGATTTGATGGTGAAATTGCCGGGAACTGCCGCCGTTCCTGCATTGCTTGCATCGAAGTTGTAGCTCAGGATTGCGCCAGCAACGACGCTTGCAGTTGGTATTTGCAGGTCGGCGATGGTGAGGTCGGGCTGTGAACTACTGCCCCCTGTCACGGTGATGGTCAAGGCTGAGGCCGCCACATTGTTGTTCTCGTTCGACTCTGTCACGGTGTTGGCGGGGTCAAGCTGCACGATGGCGTAGTACTGCCCGGCAGCTGTGTTGGCTGGCACGGTGCCGCTGATGGACTGCGGGGTACCATTGATAGGTACGTTGGCGCTTGTGCCCACGAGGATGTCGTTGGCGCTGAGCACATTGTCCACCGATAAGTAGAACCTGCCCGTCACTGGCAATTGCGCAGCAGGTATCGTACCACCAGGATTGGTCGGCACAAAATTGATGCTGTAAGCTGCACCTGCTGCCACAGTGCCGCCGGGCGGTGAGGTCACGGTACTGATCGTGATGTCGGGCAAGGTAGGCGTAGTACCGCCCGCTGTGCTCGCCTCGTCATCCTGCACAGGTGTCGGCGGTGTGCCGTTATTGGGTTGGCTGTCCGAGTCCGTTTCATTGGCAGCGGTCACTTGCGCATACGCCACGGGCGCCGTTGCGTTCAGCAAAAAATAGTTGACCGTCAGCGTTGCCGAGCCGTTGGCGGGGATGCTGCCCACCGTCCACACTTCGTCGCCGTTCGGGTTGAAGGTTCCTTGTGAAGCAGTGAACTGGTTGCCGCCGACATAGACGACGCCCGTTGGCTTCGCAAATTTGACCTTTACGCCCGTTGCTGTTTGCGGACCGGCGTTGGAGATGGTCAGCTTTACCGGGTAGTTGCTCCATTGAGCGGGAGAGGCGGTCAGTTGTTGGAGGGTGAGGGAGAGGTCAATCTGGCCTGTGCCTTCTTGCCCAACAAAAACGTTGAACACACAATTGGCTGCATTGCCAGCGGCATCGGTAGCTGTGTAAGTAACGGTGGTTGAGCCAAGCATGAATTGCGAACCTGGGTTGTGCGTGCTCGTGAGCGAAACACTCCCGCCACAATTGTCGGTGGCTGTTGGAGGAGTCCAATTTACAACGATAGAGTTGCTCGCTGTCACAGTAGCAATATTGGCCGGGCAACCGCTGATGACTGGGGGCGTCACATCGGGAGCGCAGGGGCCACCACCTTGGCAGACAGGCGTCTCGTTGCCGTTGGCCGTGGTTTTCAGCAGATAGGGTACCTGGGGCGAGCCGAAATCCGTCCCAGCGAAGAGCAGCCCGCCGTCGCTGGTTTTTTGAACGATGCGGGCAGTGCGATTGGCCTTGGTCTTGGCCCAAACTTGGTTGCCGCTCAGGTCGAGCTTGCGGTAGTGGAACTGGCGGTCAGTTCCGGCATTGTTGGACTCGAAGGCAATCACTGCACCGTCATTGGTGGCCAGCACGGAGGCATTCGTCAGGCCCAGGCCCACGGTGCTTGTTGGAATCAAATCGCCCCAAACCAGGCTGCCATTGGCGTTGAGACGGTAAAAACGAACATACTGCACGCTGGGAGATTGCGGCGCTTGAGCCGAACCAGAAGTGGCTACATATACCGATTGACCATCAGGCGAATCAGAGGCACTGTGCAGGGTAAATGATGTGCCGCCCCCCAAGCTGTATTCCCAAACCTTGTTGCCGTTGGCATCCACTTTGGTGAAATTGGAACTGATGCCAATGGTCAGCGGGATGTCGAAATAATAGCCGCCGCCCACTGCTTCGTCCAATAACCTCACCGTGCCGGGCTGTGGGGTTGTAGTGTTCCAAACCTTCTGCCAGACCTGTACGCCGAGGTCGTTGGTCTTGAGGAAGAACGGGTAAAACTCGTTGGTTGGCAGGCCCGGCTTGTTGACGATGCCCGAAAAAATGAAGCCATCGCTGACCTTGGCCATGCCAAGGCCGCCCTGGAGGGTGTTCACCCCCGTCATCGTATAGGTCTTTTCCCATTGCTGGACCCCTGCCAGGTTGTAACGCCGGATGGTGAACTGGTTGCCAGTGCTGCCGTTGAAGGTGAGGTAGCCATTGTCGAAGACCGAAAAGCTGTTGGTCGGGATGGCCCCGCCTGCCAGTGGGGTTTGGATTTCGCCAGCGGCATCCACCACCATGTTGCGCAGCGAAAAAGTATTGCCGGGCAGCCAATCCACGACGTTGACCGAGAAGGTGCCGTTGGCGTTTTCCTTCGGAAAAATACCCCGGCCCTGCGCCAGCCCGGTCGTGGTGGTGTACAGTTTTTCAAAAAAACAGCCTTGGTCGGCGGGTGGTGGTGTGCCAGTCACCGTAAATGGCACCGAGGTCGTGTTATTGTTCTCGTTGCTTTCCGTCACGGCATTTAGGGCATCAATTTTCGCAATGATAAAATAGCTGCCAGCAGCCGTGCCAGCCGGTACGGCCATCATAAACTGGGTATTGGGGAAGGTGCCAATGGGGTTGTTGGCCTGTGGCCCTCCGGTTATCACCACATCGTTGCTGCTCAAGGCATTGTCGGTGGAGAGGTAGAAACTGAGGTTCGATGAATTGGCTGGTGGCTCCGAAGTGCCGATATTGCCAGTCGTCAAGGTCACGGTGATGTTGCTGCCGGGAGCGGCGCTCGTCGGGCTGACCACGGCGTTGGATACGGTGAGGTCGGGCTGGCCGCCGCCGCCACCGCCTGATGTCAGGCACCAGTCGTCCACTTCAAGGGTGCCGTTGCCGTCCTTGGAGCCTATGACGTAAACGTATGCCGTGCCCGCAGGAGCCGTGCCCGTCATGGTGCGCTCGGTGTAGGACGAGGAGGGGATATCCGTTCCAGCACCGCCGGGCAGCGCAGTCCATGAGCTGTTCAGGAAGCGCAGTTCCACGACTTTGTAAGCAGAGCCTGATTGCTTTGCCCAGACCTTGGCGGTGTAGGCCGTGCCAGCCGTGGCGGGTAGGATGAAGCCCACCGAGCCGTAGCCCGTGCCGCCAACCTTGGCGGCCTTGGTGCCGGAGTGGGCCGAGGTACTAATGGTCACGTCGCCCGTAGTGTTCCATCCCGTGAGGCCGTTCTCGAAGCCGGGGTTGGTGAGGAGGTTGCCCGTGCAGGTTTGGGCTATCAGGTTTGCGGAGCAAAACAATAAGGAAATAATGCCAACAAACCGGGAAAGGGTCGAGGATAGTTGTTCGTTCATGTTGTTGAATTTTGAATTAGTTTAAGATAATGCCTCAAAGTTGAGGCTATAACAATTGTTATTCAACTTCATTTTTTGGCATTTCTCAAAAATAAAAATTGGCGCAGCTCCATGAACTGCGCCAATTCTAAAGGTTCTTTTATCAATTTTCTCAAAATCAATTTAACCTTCCTCAGTGGATTTTTTTGGCCTTAATCGTCGGCCTACTCCTCCCACACCTTCAAGAACCGCCCACAAGCGGGCAGCGCCGTTTGAGCACCCCTCGCCACCACGTTGTAAGTGCCTGATTTCCAGTCGAATACCAACTGCTCTATCAGGTTCTGGCCTTGCTCCAATTCCACCTTCTGCGTATGCACGAGGCGGCCCGTCTGGTCGTAGAAGTCCAGCGTGGCTTGCTGCGCAATGGGCGAGTACAGTTCCATCATGGTCATGTAGGCCGTCGGGTTCGGGTAGAACTTGTCGAAGCTGAGGCGCATCCGGTCATCTTGCTGCGCAATGATGCTGCTCACGCCCACCGTCTGTGTCTTTTTGCAGATTTCGCCCCAAGAGGCATTCATCAATTTCACCTCCACGTAGTGGCTGCCTGTGGTCAGTCCGCTGACGACCACCGGGTTGGTGCAGGCACCATCAAGGCACTCGTAGGCCACCGTCCAGTTCGGGCGGAAGACCTTGATGAGCACGTGCGGGGCGGAGAAGCCAGCGATGGTGATTTTGCCGGGCGATGGGGTGATGGTGATGGCCGAGCAATCGCCCACGCCTGGTGGGTTGGTGACCGTGAACGGGAGGGCCACTTGGTTGTTGTTCTCGTTGCTTTCGATTATGGCGTTGTTCATGTCCGCCTTGATAATCATGTAGTAATTGCCGGGCACCAGGTCTGTGGGAATACCCATCACCGGGCTGAAACTGGCCGACTGACCTGCCGCAAGCTGAAGACCGCCCACACCGCCTACAAAGCCATCGTTTGCCGAAAGCACTGCATCGGTGGAGATGGCCAAGTCAATTAGCACATTATTGGCAGCCTCTGTGCCAAGGTTCTTCACCTCAAAATTGGCAGTGATGAACTGGCTCACCTGCAAGCTGGTGGGCGTCACACTGGCGTTCAAGATGGTAAAGTCAGGCTGTTGTGAAGCAGTGCCGATGGTAAAGGGGAAAGCGTACCAGTTGTTCAGTTCATTGGACTCGATGACGCTGTTGTCAAAGTCCACTTTGCAGACAGCGAAGTAGCTGCCTGTGTTGGTTAGTGGCACTGTGTAAGAGAACGTAACATTGGCAGTGGCCCCAGCGGCCAAGGCTGGCACGTTGACACTGCCAAGACTCCATGAGCTGGTGCTGGGATCAGAAGTTTCGCTCCGCCAAAAAGTGATGGTATTGGCCGCCGCACTGGCCGTGCCGTTGTTCTTCACGGTGAAGTTGAAGTTGGTAGTGCCACCGATGGGGACGGTGCCGGGCGAGGCAGCCCCCGCTGTGATGACGTAATCTGGGCCAGCGGGGGTGCTGCAGGCCGGGGTCAGCTCGCCGTTGGAAGCGTTCACCCGCATGACGGCCAGGGTGGAGGCCGGGGCCTGCGAACCCGTGAACAGCAAACCGCCATCGGGCGTGGCGAAGGAGCCACCAAGGTCGAAGTCCGAGTAGGCAGCCACCGACAATTGTTTCGACCACATGACATTGCCATTGGCATCAAAACGGCCATACTGCACACCGCCTGTGTTGAAGCCGGGCAGTAGCCAATGGAGGCCGACTGCAAATCCGCCGTCGGGCATGACCGTGCCGTGGTTGGCGTATTCAAACGCATATTCGGTGGTAGGAAGGAGGGTTTCAAGCCCTTGTTCCCAAATGATGGCGCCCGTCGTCGAGTTGTATTTCCTGACAAATCCCTGCTGGTTGCTGTACGCCGCCTCATAGATGGCGGTGCCGTCGGCAGTCTCGGCCAGTGTGCGCAGCGAGCTGGATGGGAGGTCGCTCAAGATGGTGTTTTCCCAGAGCAACCCGTTGAGTGTCGTGTTGACCCTTGCCAATTTGTAGGAACTGGTCAGGGTGTTCCAAAAGAAATAAACATTGTTTGCCGGGCCATAAGTGGCAAGGACGGGGTTGAAATAATCCGTCCTCTCCGGGAAGAGCGTTTGCGACAATTGGTTGCCGTTCAGGTCGGTCTTGATGATAAAGGCCACAAAACGGGGCTGGTTGGCCGCTGTCAAATAGACATAAATGCCAGCTACCAAGTAGCCATCCGGCACCGACACCACGCTGCTCACAGTTGAACTTTGCACGTTGGAGGAGGGAATGGTCAACGTCAAATTTTTCGAAAACAACTGCGTATTGGACAGGCTCTTTTTTATCAGCGTGCCAGTGTGGGTGATCCCGGTCGCATTCCACTGCGCAATGATAAAGCCATTGTCGAGCGTCCTATTGAAGGTGCTGAAGTTTGGCCAAGTCAATGGGTAGTTGGTCAACGAAACCTGGTTGCCCGATGCGTCGAGCACAAGCTCTCGGTAGGTGGAGGTTGGTGAGCTTGGGTCGAAGAACTGCAGGTTGTAGCCGCCCGATGCCGTGGAGACCACTGTTGGAGGCCGGTGCGCTTGGAAGGTCACGTCACCATAAGTCCTGAAAAAATTGCAAGCAGCACCGCCGCCACCGCCGCCCGTCGTCACTGTGAAGGGCTTCACCACGGTGTTGTTGTTCTCGTTGCCTTCGGCAATAGCGTTGTCCCCGTCTATTTTTACAATCAAATAATACTGGCCTGCGGCCAAACTGGCGGGGATGGTCGAAGCGCCCGCCACGTTTTGCACCGAAAAGCCAGCGGCGTAGTTGCCCGTTTGGATGGTGCCGTCCTGCACGTCGTTGGTGCTCAGCGTCTGGTCGGTGCTGATATAGGATTTGATGGTGAAATTGCCAGAAACGCCCGCCGTTCCTGCATTGCTTGCATCGAAATTGTAGCTCAAAATTGCGCCAGCTGCAACGGAAGCCGTCGGTATTTGTAGGTCGGCGATGGTGAGGTCGGGCTGCTGTGTGCCGCCGCCACCGCCACCACCACCAAAGGTGTACGAAGCCTCGTCGTCCTGCACAGCATTGGGCGGTGTGCCGTTGTTGGGCTGCGAGTCGGGGTCGTTGGACTGCGACACGGCGGTCACTTGGGCGTAGGGCTTGCCGGGGCTGGTTTGCAGCAGGAAGTAATTGACGGTGAGCAGCATCGAGCCGCCGCCAGCAAGGCTGGGTATGCTCCACTCTTCCGCCCCAAATGGCGTGAAACTGGTGCCCGACTGGGCAGTGTACTCGTTGCCGCCGGTGTAAACGACGCCCGTTGGCTTCGCAAATTTCACCTTGATGTTGGTGGCTGTCTGGCTGCCCGTGTTGCTGATGGTCAGCTTCACAGCGGCGGTGGTGTAGATGGCTGGACTGGAGGGCGTGGAAGTAAGTGTGAGGGCGAGGTCAATGTTTTGGGCCTTCGGTACGAATGGGGCCAAAAACAGGAAAAGCAGGGGCCAAACAAAGCGGCCCTTGCGGGACTTTTGTGCGAGGTTGTTCATAGTTAATTTCTTTTTTTTGGATGAAAAAATTGTTCGTTTTCCCAACAAGGGAGTGATACAGGATGTAATACAGCAGGTCTTGGTCAAGACAAAAACAACGGTGCAAAACAGCACATGCCCACCGAGTTTGGCTATTCCAAGGGTAAAGAATAACCATGCAAACGGTTAATCCCGCTTGTTTTTCGCCAAAAAAGCCGTTGGCGACTCTCCAAATTTCTCTTTGAAAGCCCTGGTGAAGCTGTTTGGGTTGGCGAAGCCCACTTTGTAGGCGACTTCAGATATGTTCATCGTGTTTTCGAGGAGCAGTTTTTTGGCGGCCTCCAGGCGGTACTGCCGGATGATTTCGGAGGGGGAGGCCCCAGTGGCGGCCTTTATTTTTTGGAAGAGGAGCACCCGGCTCATGCGCATCCCGTCGGCGATGCCCTCGACGCTGAGCGCCTCGTCGGCGAGCCGGGCCTGCACGATGGCGAGGAAGTTCGTCAGCACAGGGTCTTCGGCTTCCTTGGCCTCGGTCGGCTCGTCGGCGAGGTGTATGGTGAGCGAGCGGGCGGCTGCGGCCACGTCTTTTTTCTTTTTTTTGTTGAAAAACCAGAACAAGGCCACGGCGAGGGCCAAAAGCCCAAGGGCGAGCAGTCCCATTTTGAGCAAAAAACTGCGCTCCTGGTGTTTTATCTTTTGTTCCAACTCCTTGATTCTCAGTTGGTTTTCAGTCTGTTCAAATTTCGCTTGGGCATCCTTCAGCCCCTGTTCCATGGATTGCACCCGGATGGAGTCGAGGTATCGGCCCTGCTCCCGCTGGAAAAACAGCGCCTTTTGGAAATCGCCCTTTTTCTCCTCCAACTCGGCCAATGTTTGGCAAACATAGGCTATGGTCGTGTTCACCTGCCGCTCCTTTGCGAGGGCAAGTGCCTCGGAGAGGTTGTTTTCGGAGGCTTCGAAATTGCCGAGGTTAAGGTGGGCCTCCCCCATGCCAGCGAGAGCGATATTGTAGCTGTTATGCTCGGTTGCCTTTAGGCGGGGCACCAGTTCGGTGAGCATCGACACGGCTTCCTTCCAGTTCTTCATCTCCAACAGCTCGGCTGCTTGATAATAGCCCATGCGGAGTTCCCCGTATTCATTGGTGTCCTCGTGGTACAATTTGGCAGCCCGGCCACAGGTTTCAAACGCTTTTTGGTGGTCGCCCTGGTCGCTCTGTGCCACCCCGATGGAGCCGAGCGCCTGCGCCATGAGGCTCTTATGTCCGATGCTTTCAAAGCACTGGTAGGCTTTCTCAAGGTGTTTCAGATAAACATCAGGTTTCTCCTCCAAAGAGGCCACGAGGCTGAGGTAGAAATAGGCCTGTCCCTTCTGCATGACCCATTTTTCTTCGCCGTTGCCAAGCGAGTCGGCCATCACGATGACGCTGGACGCAGCATCGAAGAGATTGGCCAGTTCCTCGTTGTCGGCGTACATGCCAGCGAGCATGAGCTTCAGGTTCGACCAAGCGAGCAACTGCTTGCGGTCCATGCGGGGAAGCGATTCCAGCCAGTCCACGCCACCCTTCATCATCCTGATTTCAGGTTGGTAAAACCGTTCGTTGTTTTCGCTGTACCAATTGATGAGGTGCTCGATGCGATCAGGGAAAGGGCTGGTCTGCGCAAGCACTTTCAGTGAATCAATATTGGTTCCGTAAGAGGCGAAGGCGTTTATGAAAAACAAAAAGCAGGCGAGGTATTTACCCCATTTCCTGCTTTTTGCGATGTTCGTTTTTATGGTCATGCGAGTTGGCAAAGTTTTGAAAAGCTAATTTGCCCACAAAAATACCCTTTTATCGCCAACCCTGCACAGGTCGTGTTGATCACTCCTCCCACACCTTCAAGAACCGCCCATAAGCGGGCAGCGCCGACTCCTCGCCCCTCGCCACCACGTTGTAAGTGCCTGATTTCCAGTCGAATACCAACTGCTCAATCAGGTTCTGGCCTTGCTCCAATTCCACCTTCTGTGTATGAACGAGGCGACCCGTGCGGTCGTAGAAGTCCAGCGTGGCCTGCTGCGCAACGGGCGAGTACAACTCGATGTTCGTCAGGTAGGCCGTCGGGTTCGGGTAGAACTTATCGAAGGCGAGGCGCATCCGGTCATCTTGCTGCGCAATATTGGTCACGCCCACCGTCTGCGTCTTTTTGCAGATTTCGCCCCATGAAGCATTCAACAGCTTCACCTCCACGAAGTGGTTGCCCGTGCCGAGTCCTGTCACTACGGTCGGATTTGCGCAAGCTCCGTCTAAACATTCAAAGGCCACCGTCCAGTTCGGGCGGAAGACTTTTATCAGGACGTGCGGGGCCGTTGCGCCAGCGATATTGATAGAATTGGGCGCAGCGTTGATATTGATGTTGTCGCAAGGGTTGCCGCCGCCCGAGCAGCTTGCGGGCGGCACTATCGCCACCTGTTGGCTGCAAGTTGGGCTTTCCAAATCCGTAACGGTCAGGCTGAAGGGGCCATCGGCAATGGGATATGCCCCGACAAGCACCGTGATGTTGTAAGCCGCAAACGCAGTGCCTGGCCCATTGATGCCCCAGGCCGACCCGACGTTAGTGCCCGTAACGCTCATTTGGAGCAAGAAAAGGTCGTCTGCCGGGTTGGTGGGCGTACCGTTGTCATCGCAGGTGGTGGTCACAACGGGTGGGTTCATCGAACAAGTGCCGCCGCCGCCCGTCACCGTGAAGGGCTTCACCACCGTGTTGTTGTTCTCGTTGCCTTCGGCAATGGCGTTGTCCCCATCAATCTTCACGATGAGATAATACTGGCCTGCGGCCAAACTGGCGGGTATCGTCGAAGCACCCGCCACGTTCTGCACCGAAAAGCCAGCGGCGTAGTTGCCCGTCGTGATGGTGCCGTCCTGCACGTCGTTGGTGCTCAGCGTCTGGTCGGTGCTGATATAGGATTTGATGGTGAAGTTGCCGGGAACTGCCGCCGTTCCTGCATTGCTTGCATCGAAGTTGTAGCTCAGGATTGCGCCAGCGGCAACGGAAGCCGTCGGTATTTGCAGGTCGGCGATAGTGAGGTCGGGCTGTTGGTTGCCGCCGCCACCACCACCGGAAGTTGCAGCCTCATCGTCCTGCACGGGCGTCGGCGGCGTGCCGTTGTTCGGTTGGCTGTCGGTGTCCGTTTCATTGGCCGCCGTCACTTGGGCGTAGGCCACGGGTGCCGTTGCGTTCAGCAAGAAGTAGTTGACCGTCAACGTTGCCGAGCCATTGGCGGGGATGCTGCCCACCGTCCACACTTCATCGCTCAATGCGTTGAAAGTGCCTTGGGAGGCCGTGTGCGTGTTGCCCCCCACATAAACCACGCCGTTTGGCTTCGCAAATTTGACCTTCACGCCCGTTGCCGCTTGCGGCCCAGCGTTGCTGAGGGTCAGCTTCACGGGGTAGTTGCTCCATTGGGCGGGGTTGGCGGTGAGTTGCTGTGCAACGAGGGAGAGGTCAATCTGGTCGGAGCCGCCGCCGCCGCTGTTGAAGGCGATCTGGTCGCTGTTATTGGCTGGGTTGGTGTCGTTGTTGTGGCCGCTATTAGCCGACTTTGTAATGGTAAAGCCCGTACTGGACCAAGTGGTGCCCCCAGCGATGGGTGTCAGCGTGACGGTGGCCGTGGCGCTTTGGCCAACTGCCAGGAAGGGAATGTACCAGCCCCAGGAGGAGGTGTTGGTGCCAGCACCTGCCGCTTGGTTCTGCTGCCAAACCTGCCCCGCCGTTACCTGTGCCGAGAAGCTGGGTTGGTTGGGCGTGCCCGAATTGGCGGAGTGCAGGCCGGAGCTCACGTTGTAGGCGTCAACTGGCCCATTGTTGGTCACTTTGACGGTGAAAACGAGCGGCTGTGTGGGCGCTACCGTGGTCATCGTGGATGCCACGTCCACCACAAGGTCAGTGCTGAATTTTTTGCAATAAATGTTAGGGAAGCCGTTCGTCTCATTAAACAAAGGGGCATTGCCCGAAGCCACTTGCGTGAACGAAAGGCCTTTTTGACCGGTCAACAAGAAGTCCTGCCCATAACCAGCGGAGCCTGGGTTGGGCGAGTGTGCGCTCGCAGGTGCGGTGAGTGAAATGGTGGTGGATTGACCGGCGGCCAGTGCGGGCACGTTACCCGTTGTCAGCAATTTTGCCGTGTAGCCCATTGCCTGCGGCGCATAATTGTAGAGGTAAATGGGGCTTGCCTGCGATGCCGTGCCGCCATTGTTCTGGACGGTCACACCCCAGGTGTAGGACTGCGTCCAATCCGGGTAATTGGCGGGGCATGGCACATTGGTTATGACGAGATTGGCGGGGCTGCCGCCGTTGGAGCAGGGCGCAGGCGGGGTGATGTTCACCGTGGTGGAACAAGGGGTAGTTGGGCTGTTCGCATCAACCAGCGACAAAGTCCAAGGGCCTGCCGAAATGGAGAATTCACCCCAAAGTGGGATATTGTTCCCGTAGCTGTAATTGTTGTTGGTGCCGTTGGTGGTGGCGTTCCAGCCAATGCCCGTGTTGGTTCCCGAAACGTTCAGAAAGACCTTGTACTTGTCGTCGGAGGGGTTGCTTGGCGTGCCGTTGTCGAGGCATTGCAGCGAGGCCACGCTGGCCGTCATGGAGCAGGCGCCGCCCGATGGAACGAGGTCTATTATTGCGACGGTTTCGTTGTTGTACTCATTGGACTCCAAGTTGGGATTCCCCACCTGGTCAATCTCTGCTTGCAGGTACACCAATCCCAAATAGTCGGGGGCGGTTGGGATGCTCGTCGAAAAATTCATCTCGCCACCCGCAGCTATGGCCGGGACGTTTACCGTCACAGGGCTTTGCAAAGCAATAAGATACTGGAGCGTCGTTGGCACGGTAGGGGCATTGCCGTTGTTCCGAACGGTGATGTTTGCCGTAAACGTGGTGCCAGCCACCACGGTAGCGGGTGATGAGAGGTTGGTGAGGGTCAGGTCGGGCAGTGGCACGCCATTGCCGCCGTACACGGTCAGGCACCAGTCGTCCACCACGGCACCGCCGTTGCCATCCTTCCATGCCAAGGCATAGACGTAAACCGCCCCCGCAGGGGCCGTGCCAGAAAGGTTGATTTCCGAATAGGTGCTTGATGGGATGACGTCGGCATCGCCGCCCGGTATCTTTCCTGCCACCAAAGCTGAAAGGGATACCCAATGCGCTTCAACCGCCTTGGAAGCCTTGGGATTCGGCAAATGGTTGCATCGGGTTTTGACAAATTAAACGGGAATTAAGGACGCAGCGAACCTGCCTCAGATGTGTCGGCAGGGGCCGCTGCCCAAACAGTTGTACGACGAAGGCTTTATCCATTTTTTGCTCGGAGGAAGAACCGAAAACTAAGCAACAAGGTAAGCGGTACAAAAAAATATGTCACGCAACGTCGCTACCAGCGCAACGTCTTAATTATCAAAGCGTTGCCTCCGCTTTGGCTTTGCGTGACATAGAAAAATGAAAATTCTCCAATAAGGCGCCATTTTCAATGTGAGGTCGGGATTAAAATCTTTCTAATCATTTGATAATCAATTCTTTTTGCAAAAGAAAACGCATAAACGGTTGTGGCAGTTTTCTTTCGAAAAGGCGGGTTATCAAACCCGCCTTTTCGGAACAAGCGGGTTTGATAACCCACCCTCTCAATTCAGTACCTGCTTCAACAAAAACGACTTCTTAAGACCTAAATAACCGTTTTTTAATCCCGACCTCACGTTAATGGTAACTCCAAAAACTTAGTCCCTGCTGATGACGAGCTTCTGTTCATACAGTTCCCCGCCAGCCTTCACACTGACGAAGTACATGCCATTGCTCAAACCCGTCAGGTCAATTCGTTCGTGAAGACTGGTCACCTGGCCAAAATCTTTGCGTAGCACAAGTTGGCCAAATGCAGTGTAAACCGCCAGGCTGACCTCCTCCGCCTCCGCCATTCTTGTCAACCCGACCGATACGTCCCTGTTGGCCGGGTTCGGAGCCAAACTGAGTTCCGCAGTATGATACAGATTGGTTCTGCTGGTAGGCCATGCCTTGGACACCTCCAGGTCGTTGCCTTGGACGCCTGGGTTGGGGTCGCAGTCTGCCAGAAACTCCAAACCACTGTATTGGCCTGTCAAGGCATCGAGCGCAGTGTTCAGCGCCGTGCCAAATACCCCGGACTGGGCATCGGTGAAGTCGAGGTCGCTGCCAAGGTAAGCGTTCACCAGTTCCATTAAGCCGCCGATGGTGTAGGGGTAGGTATGCTCGATGCCATTGTGGTCAAATACATGGAGTTGGCAGCCGCTGTCCACGCTGCTTCCAAGGCCACCGCTACCACCGCAGGCCAACAGGCTGGGGTCGAGCGTGAGGCAGCCAAGGCCAAGGCCCATCATTCCGTGCAGGTCGGCACCGTTGGCGTCCATGCTGTGGTAGAGGTTGAGCATCGTGGCGATGGCGTTGGCAGCCAGGTCGTTTTTCATGCCGTCCGTGGCCGTTGCGTTGCAGCCGCCCGAGCAGTTGAACTGTTCGCAGTCGCCCAATGGGCCTGTGCCACCCTCGCCGGGCAGCAGGCTGGCCACGCACTGGGCCTGCGTCAGGGTCAGTGAGTTCTCCCCGCCAATGGTCAGCGGGCCGTAGGTGTCGAGCAAATGCTGGAGGTAGGCAAGGCTGACCTCGTTGCTCTCCCCGTTCATTCCCCACGACTCCTGTGGGAGCATTGTGATGGGCTGGCAGCCACCGGAGTAGGTCACTGAACAAAGCTCCGGCATCTCGTTGCCGCACTGGTCAGCGATGCTGAAGTAGAAGCGGCGGCCAAAGCTGAACTGGCCGTCCCCGTCCTCGTCGGAACAATCCCAAAGTTCCGACCAACTGTCCAATTCAACCACGAGGTCGGTGCCGCTGCACAGGTCAAAAAAGCCGCCCGCCGCCAGCATTTCCTTTATTTTTTGAGAAAAATCGAAGTCGTCGGGGCAGGGCACGTCCTGCACACATGCGAGGTCAGTCACGTCCACGTTGTTCTCGGTGCCGCTGGGGCAATTGCCGATGGGTGGCTCATAGTCCCCGGCATGTACGGTGAAAGTCCAGGGGTGGCTGTGCCCGCTGCAATCGGTGTAAACAAAGGTGTAAATCAAAGAGCCAGAGCAAGGCGTTTCACCGGGAATCTCGGTTATCTCCGGGCCGCTGACCGCAATCTCCTGCAAGCAGGCGTCATAAAGCGTTTGCGGTACGGGCGGCGCTGCATAGGAAAGGCAGCCCACGAAATTCTCCTCGTCCAGTGGCACGAAAAAATCGTCCCCGTACAGGAAGTGGTAAGTGACGCCCCAAGTTTGGGTATTGCCTTCGCAATCCTTGTAAGTCCAAACATAGCTCCGGCTGGCCTCGCAGCCCTGTGCGTTCTGCTCCCCCGATATGACGGGGCCGGTCGGGTTCAGCAGCTTTCCGCAGTTGTCGAAGACGGTGGGCGGCACGGGCAACTGGGCGTTCAGGGGGCAGGCTACGTTGTAAACCACGCTTGGCGGCACGCTGAAGTCAGTGTATTCCACCGTGTAGGTAAATATCCAAGTGGCGGTGTTGCCCTCGCAGTCAGTGTAGGTGAAATACCAGTTCCGGTTGCCCTCGCAGCCCAGCTTTTGGGAGCTGGTGACGACGGGCGTTAGCAACTCGCCGCAGTTACTCGTCACCACGGGCGGCGTCGGTTGCACGTCCGCTTGGGCTGTGCAGGCGACCGTCGCTGCGCCGTTGGCTGGCACGGTGAACGGCTGCCGCTCGATGGTGTAGGTAAAGCTCCAGGGCCTGGCATTGCCCGCACAGTCGGTGTAAATCCAGGTGAAAGTTCTCGTGCCCTCGCATGTGATTGGGTTCGGATTGTTCACGATGACAGGCCCGGTCGGCGTGGCGGCGTTGCCGCAATTGTCAGACACCACGGGCGGTATGGGCTGGGTGGCCAATGCGGGACAAGCGACCGTGGCAGCGCCGTTGGCTGGCATGGTGAAAAGCAATGGGACTATGTTGTACACGAAACTCCACGGATGTGAGTTGCCCTCGCAGTCGGTGTAGGTGTAGGTGTAGGTGCGGGTGCCCGCACAGACCAAGGGGTTCGGGGAGTTGGCGATGGCTGGGCCCGTGGGCGCTAGCGTTTCCCCGCAATTGCTCAACACCACAGGCGGGCTTGGCGGCGTGGCCAATGCGGGGCAAGCCACGGTGGCCGCACCGTTTGCCGGAACGGCGAAATCACTGCGCTCGATGGTGTAAGTGAAGACCCAATCGTGGGCATTTCCCTCACAGTCGGTGTAGGTCCAGGTGTAGGTCTTCGTCCCTTCGCAAGCGGGCGATGAACCGACGACCGGGCCAATTGGCGCAATCGTTTCCCCGCAATCGCTCAACACCGTCGGCGGCACTGGCGTGGTGATGACCGAAGCACAAGCGACGGTGGCTGCACCGTTTGCCGGAACGGCGAAATCACTGCGTTCGATGGTGTAGGTGAACACCCAATCGTGGGCATTTCCTTCGCAGTCCGTGTAGGTCCAGGTGTAGGTCTTCGTCCCTTCGCAAGCGGGCGATGAACCGACGACCGGGCCAATTGGCGCAATCGTTTCCCCACAATCGCTCAACACCGTCGGCGGCACTGGCATGGTGATGGCCGAAGCACAAGCGACGGTGGCTGCACCGTTTGCCGGAACGGCAAAATCATTGCGCTCGATGGTGTAGGTGAAAACCCAATCGTGGGTATTTCCCTCGCAGTCGGTGTAGGTCCAGGTGTAGGTCTTCGTGCCTTCGCAAGTCGGCGTGGCGCTCATGTCGGGGCCAGTCGGCGTGATTGCGTCGCCGCAATTGCTCGTCACAACTGGCGGCACGGGTGTAGTGATGGCCGAAGGGCAGGCTATGGTGGCCGCACCGTTTGCCGGTACGGCGAAATCAATCCGCTCGATGGTGTAGGTGAAGCTCCAGTCATGGCTGTTGCCCTCGCAGTCGGTGTAAGTCCAGGTGTAGGTCTTCGTGCCTTCGCACGTGAGCGGGTCTGGGCTGAGGGTAATGACTGGGCCAGTAGGGTTCAGCAGTTGACCGCAGTTGTCGGGAACGATAGGTTTGAAGGGAAGCGTGGCCTGCGCCAAACATGCCACTGTTGCCGAGCCGTTCGGTGCGATGATGTCGAAGTCCTCCCGCTCGATGGTGTAGGTGAAGGCCCATTCGAGGACGATGTTGTTGTAGGTGTACGTCCAGGTGTAGGTCTTGGTGCCCTCGCAGGTGAGCGGGTTGGGGCTATTGGTGATGACCGGGCCGGTGGGCACCACGGCGTTGCCGCAGGAATTGGTGACGCCGGGCGGCACCGGCTGGGTGGCCAGAGCCGGGCAGGCAACCGTCGCCGTGTCGTTGGGCGGCAACGTGAAGGTGCAGCATGGGCCCCCTATATATTCGTCGAAGCCCATGTCGAAGCCCGCCCCAAATGGCCGGGCGTCGTTGTCGTAGTCCGTGGTGGGGGCACCCGTGGCCGTGCCAGTATTGATGGCTGGGGAACATGGTTGGAGGTGCAGGTCACCAGTCGTGCCCAGACCGACGGGTGGCTGGTTCACAAAAAGTGGATCTGTGTTCAGTAAACTGTTGCAGGTGGCGCTGGCAGGGCAGCCGCCCTGTACGATGCAGTTGTTGAAAGTGGAAGAACTTCCGGCATCGGTGACGACTTCGGGGCCGCTGTTGCCCCAAAGAATGCAGTTGATAAAAATGGGGGCATTGCCAGCGCTCCAAAGGCGCACCGCACCGCCATTGGCAGTTGCGAGGTTGCCGGAGAAAGAACAGTTGACGAGGGTGCAGGAGGATTGCTGGATGAACGCACCACCCCCACCGTTCGCCCCCACCGAATTCCCGGAAAAGACGCAATTCGTCACACTTGCTGTCGTGGACTGAAAGAATCCAATGCCGCCGCCGAAACCAGCCGAGTTGCCTTTGAAAGCACAGCTTCTCACTATTGGGTTTGAGGAATGATTGTACATCCCGCCGCCGCCGCCGCTGGTCACCGTATTTCCGGTAAAAATGCAATCAGTCACGATGGGATAAGCGGTTTCGTTCAACATCCCCCCGCCGTAAGCGCCTGTGACGACATTATTTGAAAAAGTGCAGTTTGTCACGGTTGGAGAGGAGTTGGTGTTGGTCATGCCGCCACCGCCGCCGCCGCCAACTCCTGCGGTGGTCATGGCGTTACCCGTGAATATGCAGTGGGTCACGGTAGGAGAAGCAAAGTTGTTTCGCATACCGCCCCCGACGAGCACATTTTCAGAATAAGCGCCTGTCACGGTAAATCCGTCGAGCACGGCGCTGCCGGTCAGTGGGCTGCCGGAAGTGAAGTTGTTGTTGATAACGTGCCTGCTGTTGTCGGTATTGACACCCACCGCTCCGATGTCGCCGCTGAGGGTGGTGATGTTGATCGTCCAGTTTCTTTGCGAGAGCATCGTCTCCGTGCCGTTGAATCCGCCGTAGATGGCCACGCCGTTTTTCATCACAAAGGAAACGGTGCGGTCGGTGCCCGTGGTCGGCTTGTAGGTGCCTGCCGCCACCCAGATTTCAGTGATGCCGGGGCAAGTGCTGGCGAGGGCGCTCTGCAGGTCGGTGAAGGCGTTCGCCCAAGAGGTACCGTTGTTGGCGCCCGTGGCGTTGGCTTTGACGAAGAGGACATTGCCCGTAGGGCAACTCGTAGCGTTGTTCCTGAACACCGCCTTTGTGAGGGCGTTCTGAGCGTTGTTTAAAGTCAACACGGCAATAGGCTCCTTCACCACATCATTGAAAAAATAGTGGGAGACCATAGTATCCGCGCCCAAGCCTTGGAAGCCGGCTTGAATGGCTTGATCCGTGATGTCCACCCAGTAGAACGGGGGAATTTTGGCATCTATGCGGGTTTCAGTGTACCTGGTTCGTTTATCCCGTAACACGTCGTAGGTGCCACCGGGTATGCTAGCACTGCCCCAAGCGTCCACCACTTCTATTTCGCTGATTACCACCCGATAGCGCATGGAGTCTATTTGGGCGTTGTTGGTCACTGCGGCTAAGTTGAGCATCAAAAGTGGAGGAAAATCAGAGGGTACAAACAATTCCAATAATCCCGTAGAATTTTGATAAATGTCGAAAAAATTCAACGGCGCATGGCGCTCAGGCAGTAGAGGGCTATAATTAAAAAGGTTATTTGACACGAGGTCGTAAGGCAAAATGCCCCAGTAGGCTTGGAGTTCAAACCTCGTGCTTGTCACGTTGTAATAATTCTCCGCATTAAACGGCAGTGGTATGAATAACTCCGCACCAGGCACTTGTGCGCTAACCGTGCCCCCACTGGCCGGATTATAGGTGATGTTTTGCGTCTCATCGGCCTGTAGGGTAGTGAAGTCCCAGGTCTGATTGCCACCCGGCGGGGTGAACCAATTAGAGACAGTCGGGGAGTTGTCAATGGCCATGTGCAGCACATCCCCAGCAACGGGGAAGGTGGCGTTGGTGACGGTGATTTGGGCGAAAAGCCCGGAAGCTGCAAATAGTAGGAGGGAGATGGGTAAGCTCGCTTTCATTAGGATTATGTTTTAGTTGTGAATTCTGTTGTCACTGGGATAGAAACAACAGCATCAAAAGTGCAATTTACACAAGCTCAAAGAAGGCACTTTTGATATATTTGGAACAATATAGATGAATACCGGAATTCGAGAAAGTTTATCAGTACCAAACCACCTTATTATTGTCCGAAGGATGGGTTTTATTGACCGAGGGAAAATCTGGGGGGAAGCAGAGGAATGGATTTTGACGACGAAGGCGCAGCATGAAATGAAAGTTCGAGCAGGGCGCTAAAACGAGAGGACGGGTCATCAAAGAGGCTGTATCATAAGTAGGTTGCGCCATAGGCGCAACAAATTAATGAACGCAGAGACACAGAGGCGCAGAGGATTATTCTAATCTCTGCGTCTCTGTGTCTCTGCGTTGAAATTATATTTCTCGCTTTTGGCGAGAAATTGACTTATGATACAGCCTCTTTAATAAGCTCGTCGTCCCCTATTCCACCACCACCTTCCCAAAACGCATAACTCCCTCGCTTTCAACTGAATAGGAGTAAACGCCTGCCGCCAGCCCATCCATCGCCAACTGCCCGTCCCGCTCAAAAACAGCCACCCGTACGGCACGGCCCTTTTGGTCGTAGAGCTTCATTTTCACCTTGCCTTTCAGGTTCGTGCTGATGTTCAAAACGCCGTTTTTTGAAACGGGATTGGGCGAAACATTGACCATCGGTTGCGAAGCAACTGGCTCACTGGCTGGAGTGGCCATTGGGCGGCTGATGATGAACTGGGCGGGTTCCTCCACGCCGTTTCCATCCACAAAAAGCACGGAGCCATCAGCGCCGGGTGTCAGTTCATCGGCAGCGTCGAGGGGCTGCCAAGTATCACCTTCGGCACGGGGCGGGCGGGCGTAGAGTTGGTATTGCTGCGCAACCGTGCCCGTTGGTACATTGCCGATTTCGTCGAAACGGATGCTCGCCAGTTCATCGAAAAAAGGATTGTCGGCAAAATTGTGCAACACCCAATAGCTGCGGCTGATGCTGTCCGCTGCGGGCGATTGGTCTGGCGCAATGTCCAAGCGGGTGACGACGACCTCGCCTTCCGGCACGGCTCCATTGGGCACGAAACTGGTCGTCACGCCCGTTTCACCGAAAACAAGGGAGCCGCTAGCTATCACATCCTTGCGGCTGCTCACCCCCGGCCCCACAGCCACCGTCGAGGCCACCCTGTGCGCATCGCCGCCGAAGCTGGCAAAGCCGAGGCCCACCCGGTCGAAGGCGGGGCCGTCCGCTTCGTTGAATTGCAGATAGCTCACCAGCCCGTCCGTGTCCGTATGGGTGCGGGTGAGGTGCATTTCCTCCCTGATTTGGTCTTGCGTCAGTGATTTATTGTAAAAGCAAACCTCGTCCATGACGCCCTTGAAATAGCGGTTGTCGTAGTTCGGGTCACTGCCCAGCACCAGCGGAGAGTCGAATTCCTCTATGTCGTGGGACACGTTTTGCGAGGTGGGCATGCCGTTCAGGTAAATCGTGGCCTTGTTTGGCTCGATGACCAGCGCCACATGGCTCCACTCGCCGAGCGGCGGATAGACGCCCGTGTTCCACCACCATTGCTGGTCATTCCACATATAATGCAGCTCGTTGCCTTCGCCAAAATGCAGGCCCGCCGTCGTACTGCCGCCCCGCACCAAGGCCACACCCGCCCAGTCGCTTTGGTCGCCAATGGGTTTTATCCAAGCGGTGATGGTGGCGTGGTTGTCGTTCAGGTTGATAGGTTGGCTGGCCGTGGCGTAGTCGCCGTCGCCATCAAGGCTGAGTGCGTTGCCCGGTGTTGCCTCCGGCAATAGGCTGGTGCATTCATCGCCGACGTGTACGGTGAGGCTGTCCACGAATATACCTGCTGGCGTGGTCATGGTCATGATGGCCAGTTTGTCGCCAGCGGAGTTGAACACGACCTTCGGCGTCCTCGTGTCAGCACCGATAACCAATTGAGCATCAGCAAATTGCCAGAGCCAGGAAACGCCGATATGCTCCACCACGCTGTGGTCGTCAAAGTAAAAAGTATCGGTCGGACAGAAGCTCGTCAGTTTGTCCACCATCGCCAGCGGCTGCACGGCGCTCGGCTCGAAAAGTGGGGCCTCCCACACGCCTCCGTTCCAAGCGGCCATCCTAATCATGCTTTTTTTATAAAACGGCTTCATCTTGTTCGGCTCCAAGCTGATGGGCAGGCCGTCGGTGTAAGGCTGCCAATCCGCCATCGAATTGTTCCGATAGAAAATGCCCCTTGTTGTGCCCAAATACACGCCGCCGTCCGTGCCGTGCTGCGCCATGATGCAGGTCACGGTGGCATTGTTGAGGGTGTTGGTGGTGATGTTCTGCCAAGTGACGCCAGCGTCCGTTGTTTTATAAACCTTCTTGCCGTTTGAGCCGTAGCTCAACGAAATCCAAACCTCGTCGGGGTTGTCGGCGCTGACGGCCATTTTGATGCGGTCGTTGTTGTTCGGCAAGGGCAGCGCTGTGCAAACCTGCCACGTAAGCCCGCCGTCGGTGCTACGCCGCACCACATCGTCCGTCCCGTTGAACTGGGAGACGTACATGCGGTTGGGGTCGTTCCTGAAAATTTCAATTTCGTAAACCTTGTTGTTGTCGCTGCCGGGGAAATCGTACAGTACGGTGAAGGTTGTGCCGCCGTCGGTCGAGCGCCAGAGCTTGTCGTCCTTGCCGAGATAGACGATGTTCCAGCAGTTCGGGTGCCATTCCATCTCCGAGTTTTCATAGTAGGCATAGCTCTCGTTGGGCCAAGTGCCAACAGGGAAGCCGCCCAGCCCATTGCCGAAGCCGGGCCGGATGATGTCGCCACCGATGTCGGAGTGGTAAATCTTGCGCTCCGGGCCGGGGTTCACGTAGCCCGTGGATGCTTCGGCTCCGCCGATGGCATAATAGCTGCCTGCGGGAAAACTCTCGTGGTAGGCCATGTTGCCGTTGTGGTAGCGCCCGCCGACGAGGATGTCCTCGTTCCAGCCGCTGTCGAAGCCCCAGAGCGCCGCCCCGCTGATGCCGTTGTTGCGGCCCTCGACGCTCTGCCCAAAATTGGTGGAATAGACCATGCCGCCGTCCGAGGCAATCCAGAGGTCGCCGCCCACGGCAGCCGTCCATTGGATGTCGGGGTGGCGGTCACCGGTGATGCTGCCGCTGCCCACATAGCCGCCGTAGCTGTTCCAGGTCGCCCCGCCGTCGTTGCTGCGGAACCACGAACAGCCGCCCGCTATCAACTGGTTGTCGTTCAAGGGGTTGACGACGATGGCTTGGTCATAAAAGCCCTGTGTGAACCAGTCCACGCCGTCGGCGTCCATGACGTTGGTATGGCTGGGGATGGAGTAGGGCTGCCCGATGGCGTTGTTCGGGTTGGTGTTCGCCCAAGTGTTGCCGCCGTCGGTGCTCTTGAACACGCCGATATAGCCGCCCAATTGGTCGCCCTCGCCGCTGAGGTAGGCATAGACCTTGGTGGGGTTGCTGGGGCATGGGGCGATGATGGCCCCGGTCACTTGGCGGTTGCCCGTTGGCGTCCACATCGTGCCCGTGGACGGGGTGAACGTTGCGCCAGCATCGGTCGAAATCATGAAATCCGCCCCGTTGCTGTTGTCACGGATGGCCCAGACCGTGTTCGGGTCGTCTGGTCGGGGCTTTACGCTCCACACGTTCACGCCGTTCCAGAGTTTCACCCAGTTGGCGCCGCCATCGGTGCTGCGCAACAGGCCCCGTTCGCTGGCCACCGTCACGATGTCCGGCGTGGCCTCGTGTACGTAAATTTCGTTTGCCCAGAAATTGCTCTCGGTGTAAACGGTCTGCCAAGTGGCCCCGCCGTCCGAGGTCTTGATGAGCTTGCCGCCCGTGCCCGCATAGACCATTTCGGGGTTCTGCGGGTTGATTTCCACCGCCCCGAAAGCACCATGCAGCACGTCCGCCGTGAGCAGCGTCCAGTTCTGGCCCTTGTCGAGGGTCTTCCAGAGGCCGCCCGCCTCGCCGCCCGCATAGAGGATGTTCGGGTCGGCGGCGTAGATGTCGAAGCTGTAGATGTTCGTATGGTCAACGCTCTGGGCGCTGGCGTCGGGGAAGTAGTGGACTTTTGGGCCGTTGAAGGTCCAGGTGGCGGCACGTGATTGCGGATTTACGATTGCGGATTGCGGATTGGGGGCCATGCTGCGGTCGCAATCCGCAATCCGTAATCCGCAATCCGAAATCGCCAAGCTGCCGTCGTGCTGCGCAAACGGCCTGGCCCATTGCATCCAGCGCTTGTAGAACTGGGTGTACTTGTTCTTCTGAAAGGGGCGTTCGTCGTAGTATTCCCGGTAGGCGGCTTGGATGTCTCGCACATTGGGGTTGTCTTCGAGGAGCAGCTTCGCCCATGCTGGGGCATCCGCCTCGAAGTAGGGTGGGGTGGGGCGCTGCTGCGCAAAGATTGCGGTAGCAAAAAAAGCAATGAAAAGGGTGGTTATGAACTTGTGCATGTGGTGTTGTTTTGGGGCGAAGGTAAGGCTTCTGGCGGTTTTTTTGTCATGGCCGCAAGCCACCGCTGCTTCATGTGTGCATCACGGAACACGCACCCTTTGTCATGGCCGCAGGCCAACCGCAATGTCATGCAACCTTTTTTTGTCATGGACGCAGGCCACCGCTGCGTCATGTGTGACGTCATACATGATTCAGAGGTGGCCTTCGGCCATGACAAAGCGGCGTGTACCGTGACGCAGCCCCTGACCCCTAAAGGGGAACCCACGGATGCACAGGGTAGGAACTTCGTCGCTTTTATAAGGTAGCGATAAATGAATTTCTGTGGGTTCCCCTTTAGGGGTCAGGGGTTGCTGAGCGCCGCCCGCAGCGCCGCCACCTCCCCATCCCTCCGATGGTACCCCATCTCCTCCACCATCCTCGCTGCCTGCTCGGTATGCACCTTGGCGGCCGCCACCTCCCCCTTGGCCTGCTGCAGCCGGGCCATCTCCAAGTGGTAGTCGCAGAGGTACAGCTTCATGCCCCCAGCGCTGGCAATCTCCTCTACCTCGGCGAGGTCGGTAGCGGCAGCGGCATAGGCTCCACAGTGGCGATGCCAGGCGGCACGGGCGAGGAGGCCGAGAGAGATAAATTCTTGAGCACCAGCTTTGCGAAGGCCAGCGACGGCGGTGTCTAAATGGTGGGAGGCTGCCGCTTTGTTGTCGTCGGTTGGGGTATGTGTGGAGCTGAGGTGGTAGGCTTTGCCGAGGGTTAGGTGGTCAAGGGCATGAGATAACAAAGAAGCTCGATTCTCTTTTGCCCATTCTAAAGTCTGCTTTGCCCGCCTTATGACTTCTTCTATAGCCCCCTGACGCTCAGCCCCAGCACCGCCATTTGCTTCGCAAGCTTCCGCAGCCCCTAAAGGGGGAACCCACTGATGCAATGTAGTAGGAACTTCAACATCAGAAGGTTCCGAGGGGGGGACGGGTTTAGGTTCCCCCTTTAGGGGGGCAGGGGGCTGCGCTTTGCTCAACAACAAATCACAATACTGAAATCCCCCCAAAGAATACAGGTATTCATACCCCGGCTGCCTTTCCCGCTGCATGGCCTCCGCTTCGGCAAAGTGGCGGGCGGCTTCTTCCAGCAAGCCGGACTGGTGCAGGGCATCGGCGTAGGTGGTGCGGTCGCTTTCTTTTTCAAATCCATCCCCGCTTTTATCCGCATATTCCACGCTTTGCTGGCCAAAGGCCACCGCCTGCCGCAGGTCGCCGAGGCTGAGGTAGAGTTCGCTTAGTGTAGAAGCTCCACTTGCAGCATTTTCCCAATCTCCATTTTTTGCAGCCATTTCAGTGCTTGCCTTCATCGGCTGTGCCGCCTCACCCAGCCGCCCCAAGGCCCGCAGGCTGAAGCCTGCCCAACTGAGGACGACAGCTTTTCGATGTTCCGTAAGGCTCTCCGCAGGCTTGTCCCAAGGCCGCTCGAAAAACCACGCCAGCACCGTGAGGTCGGAACCAAAGGCTCCTAGCTTTGAATTGATATAATCATTTTCTCTTAGAATCCTTTTCCAATATACCTCATACTCTGCCTCATTGTACATCCCCGCCCTGCACCCATGCGCCACCGCCGCAAACAGCGGCTCCATTTCTTCCAAGGTATCGGGGAATTCCTTTTCGGGCAGTGCTTTGTAGTAGGAATAGAGGGCGGCATGGCATTGCCGCCAGGCATCGGGGTGGTCTTTTTCAAACCTTGCCCCGAAATGCTCCCGCACGAGGGGGTGGGCGTCAAGGCTGGTGATGCCTTCGAGGCCGGGGAAATATTGGTTTGAGACGTTGTCATTAGTTTCATGAGCAACTATCAAACTTAGGTCAGCCAGGTGTTTTACAGCAAGTTTTAGTTTATCAGAATTACATTTACGGAGTGCCCTAATTAGCTTCCTAAACTTCCATATTCCCCAGACCAATCTCCAGTCAAATTTGAATATCAATTGTCTCCATACAAGTTTGGTAAAATGTGAGTTTCCAAATAATGCCTCCAACGCTCCAATCGGCGCAGGCCTATCAAACAATCCGACAAGCAGCAGCAGCGCCATCTCCGGGCTATCGGCACCGAGCCAGTGGACGTAGGCATCCATCACCCGGCGGGCGTGGCGGCCGTCTTTTTCGCTGAGTTCGAGGTGCTTGGCCACTTTGTCACGGCGGCGCACATCGCCTTTGTGTACGGCGGCGAGGTAGTTGCCCAGCAGCCGCAGCGCCAGCGCATGGCCCTTGAACTCGGCGGAGGCGGCTTCGAGTTCCTTGGGCAGCCCCTTCACGCCGAGGCTGGTGAGGAGTTCGGCCCCGGCGGGGTCGGAGAGCTGTTCGAGGGGCACCAGCCGGGCGGCCTTGCCGAGGAACTGTTCCACGTCCTTCACCGCTATGCGGGAAGTGATGATGCAGAGGCCGGGCTGGTTGGCGGCGATCTCCCGCAGCAGCACCCGCAGGCCCTGGTCTTTCAGTTGGCCTTCGAGTTCGCCAGGCGGGTATTGGAGCGGCTCCAGGCCATCCAGGATGAGCAGGGTGCGCTGCCGCCGCAGGTGGTCGGCCAGCAGTCGGCCCCGGTCGTGGGGGCTTTGGGGCAGCTTGGTTTTGTCCTCCCCGAACCATTTCAGTATGTCCACGAGGAACAAATCGGCGCTGCCCTGCCGCTGGTCGCTGGCGCCTTGGCTGTAGAACGACCAGGCATAGACGGCCACATCGTTGAAGCTGCCATCGGCCATGCGGTTCAGCAGCCAAGAGGTCACCAAGCCGGTCTTGCCCACGCCGCCCCAGGCAATGAACTGTAGGAGGCGGCAGGTGCGGTTGTCCCAAGCGTCGTCGAGGAGGGCGAGTTCTTTTTCACGGCCGAAGAGGGTCGGGGAAGAAGATGGGAGTTTGGAAATAAAATGCCTTGAATTGGGGTCGGAGAGCATTGGGCGCTCTACGACAGGAGCGGGTGCTGTGACGGGTGGTTGTTGATGGGGAGTTGCTGGTAAATGGACGTTTATTACAGGAATACTGTCGCTGGTTCGTTTGAAATACTCTGGCAGCGTAAATAATAACACACCCAATAGCACAAGAATGGGTTCTATTTCGTGTTTTTCAGGTAGGTATGCTGGCCTATTTAAAAATTTTGCCCAAATCAATCCAAAATACAATGTGAGCAATATCCCCAATAATTGGAGAAACCTTATCCAAATAAACTTGTGTTTTGTGCCAGGAGACGATTCATGTTTTGCCATTTGAAAGGGAGTTTGGTTCTGGCGGACAAGGTAGGGAAAAACACTTGCAATTACGTACAACTACGCCCCATTTTCAGTGTCATACCAACGTCGGGAAGGTTGCATGCCTTGTCCATTTCCCATAGCATAAATCATGTACTACATCTATCATCTTGTAACCGCTCGTTTTAACGAGCGGATGGGCGAAATGCTCAACATTCATCTATCTTCTTTACAAAACATCCGCATCATGGTTGTATGTGATGCTCTGTAAAGAAGGTAGATGTTGTGGCAAGGTTGACTCAAAGCCCCCGGTTAAAAACCGGGGGTTACAAGATGATAGATGCGATTCGTGCATTATCAATTCGCTATTCTGTGGATAGTGGAAAGAGGTGCGAACCTCTCCGACGTTTGCGTTGCAGAAACCGCCTATGTCGCCGACAAAGGCCGCTTATTTCTTGAAAAAGGCCACCTCGTCGGCGAAAAAGGCCACCTATTTCTTGAAAAAGGCCACCTCGTCGGCGAAAAAGGCCACCCATTTCTTGAAAAAGGTCGCTTCGTCGGCGAAAAAGGCCACCTATTTCTTGAAAAAGGTCGCTTCGTCGGTGAAAAAGGCCACCTATTTCTTGAAAAAGGTCGCTTCGTCGGTGAAAAAGGCCACCTATTTCTTGAAAAAGGTCGCTTCGTCGGCGACAAAGGCCACCTATTTCTTGAAAAAGGCCACCTCGTCGGCGACAAAGGCCGCTTATTTTTTGAAAAAGGTCGCTTCGTCCGTGGATTTATTGGGGCATTTCAAAAAAATAACGTACATATCTTGTTAATTACCTAAAATAGTAATGCCTGTTTTTTTGACCAATATGAAAAAACAATAATTTTTGTGACGATAAGTGACAAGTTTGAAATAACATACACCTTCTTTTTTGCCCCTCCTCACCGCCTTCGGCGGCTCGTCGGGGGAGAGGGGCTTCTTGGGGCTTTGCCCCAAACCCCTTCAAGACAAACCCAATCTGCACGTTATTTCAAACACGTTACTAAACATTTCATTCACTTTTAAATTTTGCCCAAATGGACGAGGAATTTTATTACCAACCGACCGATGCCCAATTCTCCGATTGGCTCGAAAACTTTACACCGCAAGCGGAAACCAATGCCTCCATCATCGGCTATTCTGCTTCCGAGATTGCCAAGCTGAAAATCATTACCGCTGCGTTGGGCTATTGCGACGAGCGTTCCGGCAGCTACGAAAATGCTCGTCTGGAGTTTATTGGTACCCGTCAAATCATCCTCAATGGGGATGAAAACAACAAGCTGCTCACCAGTGTGGTTTACCCAAACCAAGTAAAGGAGACGGATACAGTGCCAGAACAGGCTCCCCCCAATGCCAAGGCTTTTATCCAAAACCTCGTGCAGCGTGCCCGCATTTGCCCTGAACTGAACGACGTACAAAAAAAGGAAATGGGCATTTTGCCGAAGCCGAAGTCCGTACCTACGCTTGAGGCCGTACTGAAAGGCCAATTGGTGAACGGTCGGCCCGTGTTGGAATGCAAGCTGTTGGGCACCAATGGCTTTGAAATCTGGCGCCGGGTGACGGGCGCTGGCGATTTCGAGTACTTCGACCGTAGCGCCGACAGTTCCTATACCGACGATTCGGCGCTGCCGCAGGGCCTCTCGGCGGTGCAATACGACTACCAGGCCCGCCTTATCGGCGCCGACAACGAGCCTGTCACCGAGTTCTCCAATACCGTGACGCTGACGAAAACGGCATGAGGCAGTCAATACAAGCGATACGATTGCTTAAAGCAATCGTATCGCTACCAACCCTTCTGGCTCGCCACCAATTGGTCTAAAACCGGACAGCCCCCAACCCTTCGCCTCCACTCATCACTGCCTCACCACCCCGGCACAATGTTCAGCCCAAAGCTGCCGCTTGCCCCTTTCAGCAGCGGCCAAGCGTAGTATGGCTCCAATATGAGCGCCCCAAACAGGTTGATGCGCATGGACACGCCCGCACTAAACAGCGGCTTGAAATCGAAGGAGCGGAGGTTGCTGTCTTTTTGTTCGCCAAATACGTCCCAGGCATAGCCGCCATCGGCGAAGACGGCAAGCTCGGTGAAGAAGGCCCTCGATTTTATCAAAGCCAACTGCTCCGGCCCGGTGAACGGAACCCTGATTTCGGCATTGCCGATGAGCATCTTGCTGCCGAAAAGGTCGTCCACGGAGCGGCCGTTTTTCTCCAAAATTGCATAGGACTCATTGTACCCATAACCCCGCATGTACCACGGATAGCCGAGGTATTGGTTGTAAAACGCATTGGCATCGGCACCATAACGGCCATAGTGCATGGCCCGCACGGCGAAGGTGACTGGCTTCACGAAGACGTACCTACGGGCATCCGCAATGACGTTGTACAGGTTGATGTCGCCGAAGAGACGCTCGACGCTCAGCCGGAAGCGGTGGCCTGTCGAGGGCGAGGCAAGCCCGAAATGGGAGTTGTCGCCGACGAGGCCAATGGAGGCCGTGCCCAATTTCCCTTCAAACAGGTTCACGCCCGCCTCCTGCTCGCTGATTTTTTGACGGTCTTGGTAATAGAGGTTGCCAAAGTCATCGTAGTACAGGTGGTTGCGGTCAATGCGGTTGTTGTAGAACGCAAAGGAGCCGCTGCCTTCCAATCTCAGCGTCTTGGAAAACGGGTACTCGCCGAACACGCTCAGCTTGTTCTCGAACGTCCTGATTTGGTCAAAAACATAGTGCTGGAACAGCAAGTCAGGCGAGTTTTCAATCGGCAGGGTGTCCAAGCCCGCATAGCCGTATTGCCCGCTCTGGTAGGGCAGGTGCGACAGGCCAACGCCCCAGCCGAAGCGGTGTTTGCGGTTGAAATAGGCGGTGGAAAGCCCTGCATCCCATATTTCACCGTTCAAGAACACACTGGAATAGAGCTGGTGGTCGCCCAAAATATCACCGAAAATCAGGTCAACGCCGCCGCCTATGCCATTGGTCGGGCCGCCGTAGCTGTTGCCGAGGCCCACGCCCACGCCACCACCGCCAGCGATATAGTCCAGTTTGAAATTGGGCTTAAAAGGCACCTGGGTCACCGATGAGTCGGGCAGGGCGGGCAGTTTGTTCAATTGCGTAAGGTTGCTGCTCACAAAGTCGGGGGCCAAGCGGTTGGTCTTGATGAGCAGGGCGGGCTGCATGTCCACAGCATCTGGGGCCACTTCCTTGTTGATGAAATCATCCGATTTTGCCCTGAAAACTTGGTAGCCCCCCTTGAAATAATGCGAGAAAATGATGCGGTCACGGGTCTCTTTCGTCGAAGCGGAGAGGGCCGGGGCATAAGGCGTGATGCCGCTGATGCCCGTCAGCAGGTCGGTCAGTTGGAAGAGCTTTCCCGTGGTGGGTTCGTAGCGGTATAGGTTGCGGAAGCCGTCCCTGTCGCTGAGGAAGAGGATATTGCCTTCGTTGTCCCAAACAGGGTTCAGGTTGTCGGCGCCGTAGAAGAAATTGGTGACGGTGGTCAGGCCGCTGGCCATGTCCCGAATGACGATATTGAACGTCCATTTAGCGGCCCCATTATCAAAGGCCAATTGGTCGGTGGAGTACACCAACTGGCTGCCGTCTGCCGACCAAGCAGGTTGCATTTCCGAGTAGCGGTCGTTGGTGAGTTGGGTGAGTTTTTTGTTCGACAATTGGACTTGGTACAAGTCAATCTGCCCGTTCACCAAGCCTGCCACCACGATGCTCTTGCCGTCGGGCGACCAAGCGGGGTTGCTGAATGCTGGCACGCCCGGTATTTTGAAGGATTCTTTCAACTTACCACTCAAGTCTTTGATGACCAGCACATTGTCTCCTTCGCTGACGGCCACAAAGGCAATCTCACGGCTGTCTGGCGACCATGTTCCGGCGCTTTCGATGAAACTAAGGTCGTCAAAATGGGCGTCCCTGGTGCTGCTGTGGATTTTGCGGATGGTCTTCCCCGTCACCGCATCGGCGATGAAGAGGTCAATGCCGAACACGTCCCTTTCGGATAGAAATGCAACGTATTTTCCATTCGGGCTTAGCACCGGGGCGATGTTCAGTCGGCCCTCCTTTGCACCGTCCTTACCGATAAGTTGGCGGCCAACAAGGCGCTCTTTTTTATCGCCTAAATACTGGCCATAATAGTCCTTGATGGCGCTCACCCAGAGCTTGGAAAGCTCTTTTTCCTTCATGCCCAGCACCTTCTGGCAAGCCACCTCGAAGCCGTCCCTCGCCGTCGCCATGAACAGCGGTTGGATGATGTCATCGCCCTTCAAGCCCGTCACGAATGCCCAGAAGGTCTGGCCCCAGCGGTAAGGAAAATATTGGGGGTTGTCCAATTGGCGGATGGTCGGCACTTGGTCGTTCAGCACGGCATCCCGCATCCAAAGGGCGGTATTGGCGTCGGTGCGGCCAATGGATAGGTACTCGGCGAGGCCTTCCACCATCCAGAGCGGCAGGTTGGCGAGGTTGCGCATGGAGGTGCTGTCGCCGTTAATTATCATATTGTACTGGAAGGCGTGTACCAACTCGTGGCCCAATACATGCTTGGTCTGCTCATTCGACATGGCGATGGGCAGCACCACCCGGTTTTTCAGCGCCTCGGTCACGCCGCCCGTGCCCACGCTGATTTCACCGCCAATGGCGTTGGTCTGCTGGAAGTCGGCGTGGTCGTTGTAGAGCATGAGCGGGTTTCGCTCCGCAAACGTGTCGGCCAGCACGGCTTGGTGCAGGGTGTACCAATGTTCGGCCTGGTTGGCCAACGCCCGTTCCAGTTCGGGGTTGTTCAGGTAGTGGTAAATCTGGTAGTGCGGCGTTTGGAGCACCTTGAAATCGAATTGCTCGTATTTGGGCTTGTTCCGCCCGAAATATTGGGCTTGCAGAGTGGTTGCGCAGCAAAACAGCACTACTAATATGGAAAGGCTTATCGTTGTTTTTTTCATGGTCAGAATGCTTTTAATCAAGTCGTTTTTCATTTCATAGGCAGGCACTGGTAGAATTAAGATAGCGGGCAGATGTTCAATGGAAATCCTGTATTTACAATGACTTAGACAGTTAATTTGACACCTAACCCCACTTATGGGATTAATAAAATCGGTTAATATTTTATTAAAAAAGGCCGCCACCCGCTTGCCTTCAATTAAATCCAAACAATATGACAAAACCATGACTTAAATCACCGTTCATAGAGACTTAAAAGCACACCCAAGCCGCCGTGCTAAATGCCTATTTTTGCCCAAAATCATGACCATGCGCAAACTTTCCTTCCTTTCGGCCATGCTGCTTTTGACAGTTGCAGCCTCCTCCCAAACCATCCAATCTCCCAGCGGCAAAACAACCCTCACCTTTGCCTTGAACGCAGCGGGCGAACCGACCTATAGGCTCAAGTTCAACAAAAAAGAGGTCGTGCAGCCGAGCCGCATGGCCGTCTTGCTCAAGGAGCAGCCCACGTTCGACAAGGGTTTTTCCATCGCAAGAATTGACTCATCGGCTTTCGATGAAACATGGACGCCCGTTTGGGGCGAGAGCCGCAGCATCCGCAATCATTACAAGGAGCTGGCCGTTACGCTGCGCCAAGCCGCCGTGCCCGACCGCCTTTTTATCATCCGGTTTCGGGTTTATGACGAGGGCGTGGGCTTCCGCTATGAGTTCCCGGAACAGGCGAGCCTGGTTCACTTTATTGTTTCCGATGAAAAAACCGAGTTCGACCTGACGGGCGACCACAAGACCTTTTGGATTCCGGGCGACTACGACTCCAACGAATTTGCTTACAACACTTCCAAACTGAGCGAGGTGAACGGCCTCGTAGGTGGCTCCGCCAATGAAATCCACGCCCGCACGGCCATCGGTACCAATTTCGTACAGACGCCGCTGATGATGAAGTCGGCAGACGGCCTTTACCTCAATATCCACGAGGCAGCGCTGGTGAACTACCCGGCCATGAACCTGGAGATTGACAAGGCCAATTTCAAACTCACCTCCCACCTCGTGCCGGATGCCGTTGGCAACAAGGCGTACCTGCAAGCGCCATTCCACACCCCTTGGCGCACCATCATTGTAGCGGACAAGGCAACGGACATCCTCGCTTCCCGCATGATTCTGAACCTGAACGAGCCGAGCAAAATCACCGATGTTTCATGGATAAAACCGACGAAATACGTGGGCGTCTGGTGGGAAATGCACGTCGGGAAAAGCACTTGGGATTACGCCGGGACGCAGAGCGCCAGCACTTGGGACTTGACCAAGCTCACTCCATCGGGCCGCCACGGGGCGAATACCAAACGGGTGAAAACGTACCTAGATTTTGCAGCCAAGCACGGTTTCGATGGCGTGCTGGTGGAGGGCTGGAACACAGGCTGGGAGGACTGGTTCGGCAAGTGGAAGGAGGACGTTTTCGACTTCGTGACGCCTTACCCCGACTTCGACATTGCGGAGCTATCCAATTATGCGCAGCAAAAAGGCGTGAAAATCATCATGCACCACGAAACTTCTGGCTCCGTCACCAACTACGAGCGCTGGATGGACAAGGCATACGATTTGATGAAAAAATACAATTACGACGCCGTGAAAACGGGCTACGTGGGCAAGATAATTCCCCGTGGCGAGCACCACGACGGGCAGTGGATGGTGAACCATTTCAACCGGGTGGCCGCCAAGACCGCCGAGCGCCACATCATGCTTGACGCCCACGAGCCGGTGCGCCCGACCGGTTTGCACCGCACCTACCCGAACTGGCTGGCCTGCGAGGCGGCCCGTGGCAACGAGTTCAACGCATGGAGCGTTGGTAATCCACCGGAGCACGAGACCATCCTGCCCTTCACCCGTCTAATGGGTGGCCCGATGGACTACACGCCGGGCATTTTCCAAATCAAAATGAGCTATTTCGACCCGAATAAAAAAGAGCAAGTGCATACGACGCTTGCAAAGCAATTGGCGCTCTACGTCACCCTATACAGCCCGCTGCAAATGGCCGCTGACCTGCCCGAAATCTACGAGCAGCACCTCGACGCTTTCCAGTTCATCAAGGACGTGGCGGTTGATTGGGACGACTCCCGCTACCTCGAAGCCGAGCCGGGCGACTACCTCTCCATTGCCCGCCGGGCAAAAGGCAAAAACGAGTGGTTCATTGGGGCCATCACGGACGAGAACGCTCGAACCGCCACATTGCCGCTCAGCTTTTTGGATGAAAAAACGCCCTACATCGCCACCATCTATGCCGATGCCGCTGATGCCCATTGGCAAAAGAACCCGATGGCCTATCAAATCAATTCGTATTTGGTAAAAAAGGAAACCGTGCTGAAATTGCCACTTGTTGCGGGCGGTGGTGCTGCGGTGCGGATTCGGTTGATGACGGAAGGGGATGGCAGGAATTATAAGGCGTATAAATAGGCGTACAACTTTGAAGGAAGGCTGTTTAGCCTTTCAACTTGCATAAAATTGCACAGCAGCAAATTGGGCAATTTGTAAATATCCGTTTAAAAAGCAAACCTTTGTGGAACGAAACACAGGCTTGGTTAAATGTCAGGCCTGTGTTTTTGCATTTCACCAAAATTGAGTCTTTCATTATGAAATCAATCCTGAGTGTAGCCGTAGCGGCAGTTGGTTTATGTCTTTTAATGGCAGCTTGTTCCAAATCCTCTAAATCGGCTGGCAACAACGCCTCCGATACCCCTCAGATGTTGGGCAGCGATAGGGACAAACACGGCTGCATTGCCTCTGCTGGCTATCAGTGGTCCGAGCTGAAGAAGGAGTGCGTGCGGCTTTTCGAGGTTGGTGCTCGCTTGGATCCCAAGGCTGCGGGGCTTGACCAAACGCTTTCCGCCTTCGCTGTCTTCAAAGCTCCCAATGCTGATGCCCAAGCTGAGCTGTTTCTGCCGGGCCAAGCCTCGTCCATCTTGCTCAATAAAGCGGAAGCTGGCACTTGGAAAAACAAGTCTTACACCCTGACTGAATGGAATGGAGGCTACTCGCTCGAAGATGCAAGTGGCAAATTGCTGTACCAAAAGGACGGCAATTAATCATCATCTATAGTACAGTTCTTTGATGAACTGAATGCGTTTCAGTACAAGGGGGCAAGCCCCCTTGGAAAAATTGCCCCCTTGTTCGCTCCATCAACTCAGTTTATAGTTCAAAGAGCTGTAATAGCTATTTGCCCAATAGTTCGGCCACCCCGTCCACCATCCCGCTTACCCACATTGCATATTGCTTGCCGGAGGGGTGCAGCCCATCGGTGGCCACGAGCGTGGGGTCGTTTAATCCTTCTCTTGAAATGGGCGTGATG
>WBZM01000118.1_pt2 | contig 88846 bp, 79 predicted proteins | sample 5204271 | NCBI WGS metagenome assembly WBZM01 (sample SAMN12344346, study PRJNA552823) | activated sludge metagenome | biome: Activated sludge suspended growth; feature: Nitrification reactor; material: Wastewater; isolation source: activated sludge from nitrification reactor of wastewater...
CGCAGGATTTTATCGATTCCACCGACATTGGTCTTCATGCTCTTCTCCGCAAGAATTGATCAGGAAAGCCGACAGCTTAGGCGGTGCGATGCGGCGAGTCTGTAACTGCGGTCACAGAGGCCGCGCGCCTCGTCCGGTCATCGTCCGCTGTCGGCAAGTTGGCGCAATCCCTCGCGATCGACAATGCTGATCTGCTCGCGTCCAAGAACGACCAGACCTTGTCCGGCGAGGCCTTTGAGCAGGCGGCTGACGATCTCGCGCACACTGCCGAGTTCGTCGGCCAGCGCTTGATGCGTTGCGCGCACGGTCTCGCCGCGTGCGAGCAGCAGTTTCGCCAAGCGCTGGTCGAGGCGATGAAAGGCCACTTCCTCGACGAGTTGCATCAACTCGGCGATCCGTTCGGCGAAAAGATGGAAAACGAAGTCGCGAAACAGCGGCTGCTCGGCGATCATCTGTTCAAAGAGCGGCGGCGGCAGAACGAGCAGCGTGAGCGGTAGTTCGGCGATTCCGCGCGCCGAGTAGCGACTGCGGCCGAGCAGGCAACTGGAAGTGATGATGCACGAGTCGCCTGGCTCGACCCGGTAGAGCAGCATCTCGCGGCCCGCCGCGGTGCTCTTCACGACTTTGATCGTGCCGGCAAGAATGAGCGGAAAGCCGGGGCAGTTCTGACGTTCGTCGAAGACGGCTGCGCCTGCGGCAAGCTGCACCCGGCTCGCCGTCCGGCACAGTTCGGCGAGCGCGCGTGTCGATAGGCAGCGCAGCACCGGATAGAGCGCGACGAGGCGCTCGGCGAGCTCGTCGTCGCTCGCTGCCATCAGGCGCTCAATTCGGCGGTGACCGGCGCATGGTCGGAAGGCCGTTCGAGTTTGCGCAGCGCACGCGCGATTCCGGCGGCGGTGCATTGCCCGGCGAGCGCTTCGCTGAGCAGAATGTGGTCGATGCGCAGCCCCAGGTTCTTCTGAAAACCAAGCATCCGGTAATCCCACCACGAGAAGCTTTTCGGCGCTTGCTCGAAGAGGCGGAAGCTGTCACGCAGGCCGAGGCCAAGAAGTCCGCCGAAAGCCTGGCGTTCGGCGACAGAACAGAGGATCTGGCCGGACCAGGCGGCCGGATCGTGTACGTCACGGTCCTCCGGAGCAATGTTGAAGTCGCCGGCAACGAACAGCCGTGGGTGCTCGACGATTTGCCCAGCGAGCCACTCGCGCAAAGCTTTCAGCCAGGCCAGCTTGTACTCGTACTTGTCGCTGCCGATGGCTTGGCCATTCGGAACGTAGACACAGACGGCGCGCACTCCGCCGACGCTGGCCGCCAGCAGTCGCCGCTGCTCGTCGGGGTAGAGCGGATTGCCGACGACGACCTCGCGCGCTGGCTCGCGGCTGAGCAAGGCCACACCGTTGTAGGTTTTTTGTCCGGCGAAAAGCGAGAAGTAGCCGGCCGCCTGCAGTGCAGCCTGCGGAAAGGCATGATCCTCCAGCTTGGTTTCCTGCAGGCAGACGATGTCGGGCTGCCAGGCGGCGAGCCAGTCAAGCAATTGCGGCAGACGAACCTTCAGCGAATTGACGTTCCAACTGGCAATCTTCATGCGATGTGCTTCCTCGGCGCGCGACGGGCGCTCGCTGCCCGCCGGCCGGACGGCAGGCGGGTGAGGCCCGGTGAGTCAGGCGAATTGTGCCAGCCGGCAGCCCAACACGGAACCCCGGCGAGGCAATTTTGCTTTAAGCTCGGGCTTGATGATCGGCCGAAGGTGGTAGCGGAATGTGCGTGTTGTGTCTCTCCTGGAGAATGCTGCGCCGCGATGCGCGGGCGGGCGAACTGCATTTGCTGCTTGCCGCCTTGACGGTGGCGGTTGCCGCGCTCGCTGCCGTCGGATTCTTTGCCGATCGGGTGCGCCAGGCGTTGACGCGCGAGTCGCACCAGTTGCTCGGTGCCGACCTGCTGCTGACCGCCGACCACCCCTGGCCGGCCGAAATTGCCGACCAAGCGCGCGCGCGCGGCTTGCGCGTGGCCGAGACACGAACGTTTCCGAGCATGGTCGCGCATGCGGCCGAAGACGGCCAACGCGCGCAGTTGGCCGAAATCAAGGCGGTGGCGACGGGCTACCCCTTGCGCGGTTCATTGCGCATCGCGCCCACGGCAAACTCCGCCGATGCTCCGGCCGCTGGCGTGCCCGAGAGCGGCACGATCTGGGTCGACGAGCGCCTGGCTGCCGCCCTCGCCGTCAAAGTGGGGAGCAGCGTCGGCGTCGGTCAGATCCGGCTGCGCGTTGCTGCCATCCTGACCCTCGAACCCGATCGCGGAATCAACTTCTTCAGCGTCGCGCCGCGCTTGCTGATGAACCTCGACGACCTGCCGGCGACCGGCTTGCTGCAGGTCGGTAGTCGGGTCGCCTACCGCCTGCTGCTCGCCGGTGACGATTCCGCCATCAGGCGCTTTCAGGCCGACCTCGAACGCCGCCTGCAGCGCGGACAACGGATGGAAAGCCCGGAGAACGGACGGCCGGAAATTCGCAGCGCACTTGAACGGGCTGAGAAGTTCCTTGGCCTGGCGGGTTTGTTGTCCGTCGTTCTGGCGGCCGTCGCGGTGGGTCTGGCGGCGCGCCGCTACGTCGAGCGCCACCTCGACGGCTGTGCCGTGATGCGCTGCCTGGGCGCCGTGCAGAACCTGCTTCTGCGTCTCTATCTCGGTCAACTGGCGATGCTTGGCGTTTTCGCGGTCGCGCTCGGCGTCTTGATCGGCTATCTCGCCCATTTCGTCCTGCACGCCTGGCTGGCCGACTTGCTCGCCATGTCCTTGCCGTCGCCGAGCCTGCTGCCAGCCGGGCAGGGCGCGGCAATCGGCCTCCTGCTCCTCTTCGGCTTCGCCGTTCCGCCCTTCCTGCAGCTCCGAAAAGTGTCGACCCTGCGCGTTCTGCGGCGCGAGCTGGGTCCACCCCACGGTAGTTTCATGGCCGGCTATCTGCTCGGTTTGCTGGCGCTCTCCGGCCTGATCTGCTGGCTCGCCGGCGAGCTGCAACTTGGTCTGACCATCGTAGGCGGCTTTCTCATCGCGTTGCTCGCCTTTGCCCTGGTCGCCCGCCTGGCGGTGCGCGCGGCAGCCGCTTTGCGCAGCCGCCGCGCTTTCGTCTCCACGCGCCCGCTGCAACTCGGCTGGCGCTACGGCCTGGCCAGCCTCGAGCGGCGCGCGACGGCGAGCGTCGTGCAGATCGTCGCCATGGCCCTTGGCTTCATGGCGCTGCTCCTGCTCACGGTGATTCGCGGCGATCTGCTCGAGGCCTGGCGGCGGGCGGTGCCGGCGGACGCCCCGAACCGTTTCGTGGTCAATATTCAGCCCGAGCAACGCGAGCCGGTGCGCACCGCGCTACTGGCCGATGGCATCGACGCCGAACTGGCGCCGATGGTGCGCGGTCGCTTGACGCGGATCAACGACCAGGAGGTGAGCGCAGCGAACTACACCGACGACCGGGCGCAGCGCTTGATCGAACGCGAGTTCAATCTGTCCGTGCGGCGCGCAATGCCTGAGGGCAACGAGGCGAGCGCCGGCCGCTGGTTCACGCTCGCCGAACTGAACGAGCGCAGCAGTGGCGCCGTCGCGTCGGTCGAGGACGGTCTTGCCCGGACGCTGAGTTTGGCGGTCGGCGACCAACTGGAGTTTCTCGTCGCCGGTGAGCCGGTCAGGGTACGCATCGTCGGCCTGCGCAAAGTGAATTGGGACACGATGCGGGCGAACTTCTTCGTCCTGACGCCGCCTTTGCTGCTCGAGGGCTACCCGGCAAGCTGGATTACCAGCTTCCATCTACCTTCCGGGCGCGAGGACGTGGTAAGCCGGCTGGTGGGCGAATTTCCCAACCTGACAGTGATCGATGTGGCTGCGATCGTGCAGCAGTTGCAGTCGATCATGCAGCAGGTGGCGCGAGCGATCCAGTTCGTCTTCCTGTTTACGCTGGCCGCCGGGGTGATCGTCCTGCACGCGGCTCTGGCTTCGGCGGCCGACGAGCGGCGCTACGAACTGGCCGTCATGCGCGCGCTCGGCGCGCGCCGTGAGCAGTTGCGGCGCGCGCTGCTCACCGAGTTTGCCGTGGTCGGCGGGCTGGCCGGTCTACTTGCCGCGTTCGCCGCGATGGGGGTTGGCGAGTTCCTGGCCAGTCGCGTGTTTCACTTCGAGCTTGCCGCCAACCCATGGTTGCCGCCGCTGGCGATGATCGGCGGCGCTGCGCTGGTGACTGCCGCTGGCTGGTTTGCCGCGGCTCGGCTGCTGCAGGCGCCACCAATAGAGGTCTTGCGCAACGGCAGCAGCTAGGCAGTCGCCCGTTTTTCCGGCGAGTGGCATCCGTTATCATACGTTTGCCTGGCGCGATCGCGCACGTGCCGCGGCGCACAGTGGCCGGCGGCATTCACCTCAAATTGAAAGAAAGAGAGTAGCGAAATGAAAGCCAAGACCTTGCTGATATTGCGTCACGGGAAATCCGACTGGACGACCGGTGATGAGGACTACCACCGACCGCTGGTCGCTCGCGGTCGCCAGGGTAGCCAGAAGATGGGCGCCTGGATCAGGCAGCAGAAGCTGGTTCCCGAGGCGGTGATCAGTTCACCGGCTGAGCGCGCGCGGGCGACGACCATGCTGGCCTGCAAGGCCATGGGTCTGCCCGCGAAAACCGTCCGTTGGGACGAGCGCTTGTACGCGGCGCCAGTCGAAGCCTTGCTGGCGGCGCTCGCCGAATGCCCAAAGAACACTCGCCGGGTGATGCTGGTTGGCCACAATCCTGGCCTGGAGGAACTCGTCGAGTATCTGGCGAGTCACGTTGACCTTCCCGAGGACGGCAAGATCCTGCCCACCTCGGCGCTTGCGCGACTCGAACTGCTCGAGGATTGGCGCAACTTGGCGCAAGGTTGTGCGACAGTGGTTTCGCTGACGCGTCCGGGCGAGCTGGGCGATGATCTGCTCGTCAAGGCGGCCGAGGACGCCGATGCGCGCGGACCGGTACCGGACTATTTCTTTACCCAGTCGGCCGTGCTGCCGTATCGCCGGCGCGACGGCAAGCTCGAGGTGATGATCGTTGCTTCGCGGCGGGGAACGCGCTGGGTCTTGCCGAAGGGTGTCAAGGAGCCTGAACTTTCGCTGCGCGATTCAGCAAGCAAGGAAGCCCTCGAGGAAGCCGGCATACGCGGCGAGCTGGACGAGGAGCCAATCGGGCATTATGACTACGCCAAGTGGGGTGGCGTTTGCAGCGTGGCGGTCTTCCCGATGGCCGTCAGCGAATGCATTCCGGACGCCGAGTGGGAGGAAAACCACCGTCAGCGGCGCTGGGTCCCCGCGAAGGAGGCCAGGCGCCTGCTCGACGAGCCCGCCTTGCGCAAGCTGGTCGACAAGCTGGAGAAGCGGCTGAAGTAAGCGCCGGCAGCTAGCCCGGCGGCGCGCGGGCTGCGTGCGCACAAGCTCGTCGAGCGATGCTGCTTCCGTATCCACTGCGTGCCGACCGCGATAAGGAATCGCCAGGATCGCTGACAATGCCGGGGTCCACCACAAAAAGTCGCCAGTTTCTGCGCCGCCCCAGGTCAACAGTTGCCTCGCACAGAGATAAAAGGAGAGCCGCTGCCATTGATCCACATCATGGCCATCGGGGGGCTTCGCCGCTATTGTGCACGCCGATGAAACCGAGCTTTCCTGCTTCTCATGACGCTGCTGCCCCCGGCGCGCCGGCTTCGGCACCGGCCTCGGCGACGGCAGCCGGCTGGCCGCTGCTCGCGCTCGGTTTCCGGCCGTTCTATCTGCTCGCCGGAGCATACGCGGCGCTTGCCGTGCCGCTCTGGGTTGCTGTGCACGGCGGCGCACTGCCGGCGCTCGGGGCGCTTGCCGGCAGCGTCTGGCACGCGCACGAGATGATCTTCGGCTATGCCTTCGCTGTGATCGCCGGCTTCCTGTTTACCGCCGTGCGCAACTGGACGAACCGGCCGACGCCGTCAGGCGGCGCGTTGGCGCTGGTCTGCGCGCTCTGGCTGGCGGCCCGCGTCTGCGTGTTGACCCCGTGGATCGAGCTGGCGGCCGCGTTCGACCTGCTCTTCGCCCTTGCCGTGGCAATCGGTATTGCTCGGCCGATGATCGCCAGCGCCAACCAGCGCAACTACTTTTTCATCGGCCTGGTGGCGCTGCTCGGTCTGGCCGGCGCGACGCTGCTGATCGGCGCCGGGCGTGGCAGCAGCGCTCTCGCCCCGCTGGCAAGCACGCTCGGCCTCGATCTCGTCGGGTTGATCATCGCGATTATCGCCGGACGCGTCGTGCCGATGTTCACCAACAACGCCGTTCTCGGCGCCGGCGCGACGCGCGTCGAAGCGCTCGAGCGCAGCGCACTCGGCGTGTTGATTGCGCTGTTCGCCGTCGACGCTTTGGCGACGCTGCTTCCCGCTGGGCCGTCGGCGCTTGTTAGCGGCGTTCTGGCGCTGCTCGCCGCCGGCGTGCACGCGCTGCGTCTGGCGCGCTGGCGCCCGCTGCGCACGCGCGCACTGCCCATCCTGTGGATTCTGCACGTCTCCTACGCTTGGCTGGTCATTCATCTGGCCTTGCGCGGAGCAGCGGCCTTCGATCTCTTTCCGGCCAACCTGGCGACGCACGCCCTGACCATCGGCGCCATCGGCGGCATGACGCTTGGCATGATGACGCGCACGGCGCGTGGGCACAGCGGGCGGCCGCTGCTTGCCGGGCGCGCCGAACTGGCGGCCTACCTCCTGATCCAGCTTGCGGCGCTCGTCCGCGTCTTCCTGCCGCTCGTACTGCCGGGGGCGTACGGCACGAGCCTGACCCTGTCAGCCCTCTTCTGGAGCAGCGCTTTCGCTTTGTTCACGGTGCGCTTCTGGCCGATTCTCAGCCGACCGCGGGTTGACGGCCGGCCAGGCTGAGCCGGCCGGCGGCAGGCGCCTTGACCCCCTGCGAGCGCGGCCAATATACTGCTCCTCTCGTCGCCGATTTCGTGATTGGTGCCTGCGTTCAGGCGCCGGAGGGCATTAAACCATGTCGATGTTGTCCGTGAAGCGCGCTATTTCCAGCCGCAGCGATGCCGCGCAGGCGGTTGCCGAGGTGCGGCGCGCGCTCGAGCAGACCGATGCCAGTCTGGTCATTCTCTTCGTTTCTGCGCGCTACGACCTGGTGGCGGTCGAGGATGCGCTGCGCGGCGCGTTCGGCTGCCCGGTGATTGGTTGCACGACGGCCGGCGAGATCAACTCGGGGGGCTATACCGCCGGCGGAATGGTCGGTGTCAGCCTGGCATCGCCGAATCTTTTCGTGCATCCGAAGCTGATTGCGCCACTCGATTCCTTCGGTTTGGTCGAGGGCGAGCAACTTGCCGGCGAACTTCACGCCGAGCTCAGGCTGAGTGATGATTTCGACACCCGCCGGATGTTCAGTTTGCTCCTCGTCGATGGCCTGTCGATGCTCGAGGAGCAGGTGGTTGCGACGCTGCACCGGGCGCTTGCTGGCGTACCGCTGTTCGGCGGGTCGGCCGGCGACGATCTCTCGTTCACGCGCACCCACGTCCTCTTCGACGGCCAGTTCCGCAGCAACGCGGCGGTGTTGACGCTATTCGAAACGACGCTGCCCTTCGTTCTCTTTCAGACGCAGCACTTCGCTCCGACCGACACGCGGCTGGTGATCACGGAGAGTGATTGCGCGTCACGTACGGTGACCGAGATCAACGGAGGCCCGGCAGCCGAAGAATACGCACGTGCAGTCGGCCTGGACATTTCGGCGCTGAATCCGCAAATCTTTGCCGCTTACCCGGTGATGCTGAAGATCGGTGGCGAGTACTATGTTCGCTCGATCCAGAAAGTCAATCCGGACGGCAGCCTGACCTTCTATTGCGCGATCGACAATGGTCTGGTGCTGACCGTCGGCCGCGGCAAGGAACTCGTCGAGAGTCTGGCCGAGACGCTCGCGCGCTTGCGCCATGAGTTGCCGACGATGAAACTGGTTCTCGGTTGCGACTGTATCCTGCGCCGGCTCGAGCTGCAGCAGAAAGAACTCGTCGAGGCGGCCGGCGAGGTTCTGAAGGACGTAGACTTCGTCGGCTTCTCGACCTACGGCGAGCAGGTCAACGGCATCCACGTCAATCAGACGCTGACCGGGATTGCACTTGGCGAGTAGCGCTGGTCATCGGCTGCAGGGCGCACACGGGCTGGCGCAATGACCGACGCAGCCGATCTGCCGAAACGCCTCGCGGCGCTCGAGCGCGAACTCGCCATGCAGCGCAAGATCAACCGGGTCCTGATGGAGCGCGTCGAGCGCAGCGTCAATGACAGCGGCAGTTCGTATTCGCTCTTCGAGCGTAACATCACCTTGCAACGCAGCGTCGATGCGCAGGTACGCGAGCTCGAGCGCGTCAATGCCGAGTTGCATCGGCTGATCGACACGGCGAATCGGGCGCAGCGCGCGGCCGAGGCGGCAAGCCAGGCGAAGAGCGAGTTTCTGGCGACAATGAGTCATGAAATCAGAACGCCGATGAATGGCGTGCTGGGCATGACTGAATTGCTGCTTGGTACGCGCCTCGATCCGCTACAGCGCCGTTATGCCGAGTCGGTGTTCAGCTCGGGTCGCCATCTGCTCGGGATCATCAATGACATTCTCGACTTTTCGAAGGTCGAGGCGGGGCGCCTGGAACTCGAAACCGTACCGTTCTCACCGGCTGATCTGGTCAGCGAAGCGGTCGACATGTTCGCGCAGCCAGCGGCCGAACAAGGGCTGGCCTTGTCCTGCGCGCTGTCGCCGGCCCACGACGCCGTGCGCCTGCGCGGCGACCCATTCCGCCTGCGCCAGGTGCTGCTCAACCTGCTCAACAACGCAATCAAGTTCACTCGTGCCGGCAGCGTCACCGTACGCGCGTCGGTCGGCGAAGCGGCGGCGGGCCGGCGCCGCTTCGCTTTCAGCGTTGAGGATACGGGCGTCGGGATTCCGGCGGCGGTGCGCGACAAGATATTCGAACACTTTGCCCAGGCGGATGGTTCGACCACCCGGCAGTTTGGTGGCACCGGCCTCGGCCTGGCGATTTGCCGGCGCCTGGTCGAACTGATGGGCGGAACGATAGGCGTGGAAAGCGAGCTTGGTATTGGCAGCCGTTTTACCGTCGATCTCGTGCTGCCCGAGCTCGCTCGGGAAGACAAGCGCGTGAGCAGCTTGGCGGCAGCGGAAAATGCCAACGCAGCGGTCGCTGACCAGACGATCGGTGCTGTCCGATCCACCGGCGGCGGAGAGTCGGCGAACCCGCTGCGCGGACGTGTCTTGCTGGTTGAGGACAATCCGATCAACCAGGTGGTTGCCGAGGCGATGCTCGCGGCGCTCGGCATGACCGTCGAACTCGCTCGCAACGGCCAGGAGGCCTTGCTGCTGGCGGCCGTGCAACGTTTCGACATCGTCCTGATGGATTGCCAGATGCCGGTGCTCGATGGCTACGAGGCGACTCGGCGGCTGCGCCAGCGCGAGGTCGATGGCAGCGAGCGCGTGCCGGTGATCGCGCTGACCGCCAACGCGCTCGAGGACGACCGCCAGCAATGCATCGAGGCCGGCATGGACGACTATCTGAGCAAGCCGTATTCGCAGACACAACTGGCTACGCTGTTGCGCCGCTGGCTCCTGCCGGCGGCCGGCGCCACCGCGCGTCAGGGAAATTAGGCGGCTGACTTGGCTTCGCCGCCGAGCGCAGCGAGCAGGTCGTCGAGCAAGCGCGCGACCTCGCCAGTCATCAGAGTGAAGTCGATGGCGAAGCGTTCGTCTTCGTTCTCGCCCTGGCCCTCCGCCTCATCTTTCAGCAGATCGAGGAAACTCAGCCGCTTGAGCTGCAGGTTATCGTCGAGGATGAACGAGATACGGTCGTTCCAGGTCATTGCCAGGCGAGTGACGACCTTGCCGCCGGCGATGTGGCGGCCAATTTCCTCGCCTTCCAGCGGGTGATGGGCGTAGCGTACGATCGCCTTTTCCGGCGAGCGCAATTCGAGGTCCTGGTCGAGCGTGAAGCCGGGCGGCGCTTCGCCAGCGGCGACCCAGGCGGTCATCGCCGCTGAAGGGGAGAGCATCACCTTGAGCAGCTTGGCGGGCAAGCCCTCGACGCTCTTGTGCAGAAGTTCAAGGAACTCGTCCGCCTTTGCCGGCGAGGCGCAGTCGACAACCAGCCAGCCATTGACCGGGTCGATCCAGCCGTAGGTCGTCCGTTGGCGGACGAAGGCGCGCGGCAGCAGGGTCAGCGTCGTCTCCTCGAGGATCTCGCGCAGTTCACGGCGACCGACGCGGCGCCCTTCGTTTTCCTCGATCGCCTTGACTTTGTCGGCGGCGAAGCGCTTGACGACCGACGTCGGCAGCAGCTTTTCCTCGGCTCCGAGAGCCAGCAGGAATTGCCGCTCTGCCGTGTAGAGCAAGCTGCCATCAGGCCCTGGTGGCTGCCAGCCGAGGCTACGCGGGTCGGTTGCAGCGCACGCCTGTAGCGTGCGGCGGGCGAGCTGTTCAGCAAGTTGTTCGGCTTCGACAGCACAGTTTTTCGGCAGACGGTAGAGGCTAAGGTTCTTGAACCACATGCGGCGGGACTCCAGACAGACGGGAAAACGGATCGAAGGATGCGGCTTGGCCGAGGCTCGCTAAGCCTTGATCAGGCGGTTGGGAAGTGAAATGGCGGCAGCCGCTGAAAGCCGCTGGCGGCGGGCGCCAGCGCAAGCTTGGGCGCGCCGCTTCATTCGCCGACAAGGTCGGCGTCGGCCGGCGGAACGAAGCGGAAGAGGGTGGGTGGCAAGCGCGGGTTGCGCTCGATGCGGCTGAAGCTGAGTTTCGTCGTCTGGCCGAGGCTGTCGTGCAGTTCCATCATCTTCAGCTCGTGCGCCGCGAAACCCAGGCGGATTTTCTCGAATCCGCTCTCCGCCGTCTTCGGCCGTGCTTCCAGCCAGGCGATGCCGTCGCTGGCCTCGCGCGATCGCGTCTCGCCGAGTTTGTCCTCTTCGCGCAGGTTGAAATTCTTCTCGATCGTGTTGTCGCCGGCGAGCAAAGCCGCCGGGCTGCCGCCGAGCGCCGCGCCGACCTTGCGCACCGTCACCTGGCGCAGCTCTGGATCGTGCATCCAGACCTTCTCGCCGTCGCCAACCAGCAATTGGCTGTACGGTTGTTCGATCTGCCAGCGGAACTTGCCGGGACGCGCGATCATCATCACGCCGCTTGCTGTCTGTACGTTGCGACCGTTACGCGCGACGACGGTCTGCGCGAAGTCCGCGCGCAGCGTGCGCGTGCCACTCAGGAAGCGATGCAGGTCGTCGATCGTCCCCGCGTGCGCAGTGTGCGGGCCACTGAGCAGCGCCGCGAACAGGACGCCGGCCAGGCAAGGCGGCTTGCGGCTCATTCGTCTTCCTTGCGGGCGATGACTTCACGCCCGCCGCGCGGGTCCATCGCGGAAACGAGTCCAGCCTTCTCCATCGCCTCGAGCAGGCGGGCGGAACGGTTGTAGCCTATGCGCAGATGGCGCTGAACGAGCGAGATCGACGCCCGGCGGTTCTTCAGAACGACTTCGACTGCTTGGTCGTACACGGGATCGGCCTCGCCGTCGGTCTCGCCGCCACCGCCTTCGCCGCCGCCAGCACTCGCGCTGCCTTCATCGCTGCCACCGCTGAGCACGCCGTCGACATAGTTCGGCGTACCGACCTTCTTCAGATAGTCGACGACGCGATGAACTTCGTCATCGGCGACGAAAGCGCCGTGCACGCGCGTCGGATAGCCGGTACCTGGCGCCAGGAAAAGCATGTCGCCCTGGCCAAGCAGCGCTTCGGCGCCCATCTGGTCGAGAATCGTGCGCGAATCGATCTTCGAGGAAACCTGAAACGAGATGCGCGTCGGGATATTCGCCTTGATCAGGCCGGTGATCACGTCAACCGAAGGCCGCTGCGTGGCGAGAATCAGGTGGATCCCCGAGGCGCGCGCTTTCTGCGCCAGGCGGGCGATCAACTGCTCGACCGTCTTGCCGGAAACCATCATCAGATCGGCCAGTTCGTCGATGACGACGACGATGTAGGGCAGAACCGTCAGCGGTTCCGGCGTTTCAGGGGTCAGCGAAAGCGGATTGGCGATCTTTTCGCCGGCTTTTTCGGCTTCACGCACGCGATGGTTGAAACCGGAGACGTTGCGCACGCCCATGGCGGACATCAGCTTGTAGCGCTTTTCCATCTCGGCGACGCACCAGTTGAGCGCGTTGCTCGCCTGCTTCATGTCGACGACGACCGGCGCCAGCAGGTGCGGGATGCCCTCGTAGATCGACAGTTCAAGCATCTTCGGGTCGACCAGGATGAGCCGCACCAGGTCGGGCTCGGACTTGTAGAGCAGCGAGAGGATCATCGCGTTGATGCCGACCGACTTGCCCGAGCCGGTCGTCCCGGCGACGAGCAGGTGCGGCATCCGGGCCAGATCGACGACCACCGGCTGGCCGCCGATGTCCTTGCCGAGGGTCATCGCCAGCGGTGCGTTGAGATCACTGTACTGCCGGCTGGAAATGATTTCGAGCAGGCGAACGGTCTGCCGTTTCGGATTCGGCAGTTCGAGCGCCATCGAAGACTTGCCCGGGACGGTCTCGACGACGCGCACCGAGACGAGTGACAGCGAGCGCGCCAGATCCTTGGCCAGATTGAGAATCTGCGCCCCCTTGACGCCGACTGCGGGTTCGATTTCGTAGCGCGTGACCACCGGGCCGGGGTAGGCCGCGGTGACCGTAACCTGGACGCCGAAATCGGCGAGTTTGCGCTCGATCAGGCGCGAGGTGTACTCCAGCGTCTCGTGACTGACGCTGTCGGCATGCGGTGGTGCCGGTTCGAGCAAGTGCAGCGGTGGCAACATGCCGCCGACGACCGCTTCCGGAAAGAGGACGGCCTGGCGTTCGCGTTCGATGCGCTTTTCGACCTTCGGCGGCAAGGGTGGGGGAGCGCTGACCTCGGGCGGTGTTTCGATGAGCACCGGTTCATGCGTCTCGACGCGTCGCTTTTCGACCTCGACGACCGCTTCGCGCTCGCGCGCGATTTCCCGTCCGATGCGTCGGTCGCGCCAGCGATCGAGCAGGTCGCGCAGGGCGAAGACGCCTTGTTCGAGCAGCGTTCCACAGCGTTCGGCAGCGCTGATCCACGACATCCCGGTGAAGATGCTCCAGCCGAGAACGAGCAGAGCGAACAGGGTCAGCGTGGCGCCCGTGTAACCGAGATGGCGAACCGTGAAGGCGCCGATCTCGATCCCGACGATCCCGCCGGGGCCAACCGGCAACGGCGCCGTATGCGTGTAGAAACGCAGCGTTTCGAGCCCGCTGCTGGCCAGGAGGAGGACGAGGAAGCCGCTCAGCGCGATCAACAGGGGGCGGCGGTCGGCGGGCTGCCGGCTATCCAGGCTGCGGTAACCCCACCACACGAAAGCGAGCAGGAGGACGATCCACCACCACGCCGAGAGACCGAAAACGGACAACAGCAGATCGGCCAGCCAGGCGCCGCTACGGCCTGCCGGGTTGTGCAGCGTCAGCGCATGCACGGCATGCGACCAGCCGGGATCGGACCGGTGGTAGCCCGAGAGCGAAAGCGCCAGAAAACCGGCGATGACGATCAGGATCAGCCAGCGCGATTCCTGCAGCAGAAGCGCGATTTTTTCCGGCAGGGGGTTGCTCGCGGCGCGCGAGCTCGAACCCCCTCTACCGGTCAGTCTGTTCAACAAGGCCATCAGTGGGAGCGCAGCAGGCGGGTTCACCAGAGGATCAGCTTTGCCGGCCAGGCGCGCTGGGCATCGGCGCATCCTTGTCGGTGAGAATGATGCGGCCTTCCTCGACGCGGAAATAACCGCGGTTTTCAAGGTCCTTCATCACCCGGCTGACCATTTCGCGCGAGGCGCCGATCATCTTGGCGATGTCCTGCTTGGTCAGGCGGCGTTTGATCACGCGCCGACCGCGCTCGTCTTCGGAAAAGTCGATCAGCAGTTTGGCGACCCGCCCGTAGACGTCGAGCAGGGCCAGGCTCTCGATGTTGCGGTCGGCTTCGCGCAGGCGCTGGACGAGACTCTTCATGATGTTCAGGCAAAGATCGAAGTTCTCGGCCAGACAGCGTTTGAAGTCGTTCTTGGTAATCACCAGCAACTCGCAGGTTTCGGTGGCGACGACATCGGCCGAGCGCGGGCTGCCGTCGATCAGGCCCATTTCGCCAAAGAATTCCCCCGGGCCGAGCAGCGTGAGGATGACCTCGCGCCCCTCTTCGTCGCTGTTCAGAACCTTGGCTCCGCCGCTGATCAGCACATAGAGCGAGTCGGTGCTGTCGCCAGCGCGCACGATCGTCGTCAGGCGCGTCACGCGGCGGTGGAAAGCGACCTTGGCAATCTGTTCGAGCTGGGAATCCGGAACTCCGGCGAAAATCGGAATGCTGTGCAGCAATATCAGGCTTGGTCCTCTCCTGGGCTGCTCGACCTGCGTGTTCATTGGCATTCTCTCATTAGTTGATGTGAGTGCTATCAAGGGTTTGCGCCGCAATTATAATGCACTTCTCAGATCTGCGAGAAAAACCGGCGCCGGCGCGCACTTTGCCACCGGGCAGCCGTCGCTTACAATCGAGCGTTACGCTGCCGGCGGTTCGCCGACCGGCTGTTCGACGCCCCATCACGCCGCAGTTGCCCAGTTACCCACGTCATTTCGAGGGAGCAATTCAGAATGAGCTCAACCCCCCGCCACTGCCGTCTGTTGATTCTCGGTTCGGGTCCGGCCGGCTATACCGCCGCCGTTTACGCGGCGCGTGCCAACCTGCAGCCGGTCTTGGTCACCGGTATGGCGCAGGGCGGGCAGTTGATGACGACGACCGACGTCGACAACTGGCCGGGCGACGTGCACGGTGTACAAGGGCCGGAACTGATGCAGCGCTTCGAGCAACACGCCCGCCGCTTCGAGAGCGAAATCATTTTCGATCACATCCACACGGCGCAGGTCGGCGAACGGCCTTTTGTCCTGATCGGCGATAGCGCGACCTACACCTGCGATGCGCTGATCATTGCCACCGGTGCTTCGGCGCAGTACCTCGGCTTGCCATCGGAAGAAGCGTTTGCCGGGCGGGGCGTTTCCGCCTGCGCCACCTGCGATGGCTTCTTCTATCGCAACCAGCCGGTGGCCGTCATCGGCGGTGGCAATACGGCGGTCGAGGAGGCGCTTTACCTGGCCAACATTGCGAGCCACGTCACGCTCGTCCACCGGCGCGACAAACTGCGCGGCGAGAAAATCCTGCACGACAAGCTGTTTGCCCGCGAGCAAGCAGGCAAGGTTACGATTCGTTGGAACTCTACGCTGCAAGAGATCCTCGGCGATCAGTCGGGGGTGACCGGAATTCGCTTGCAGGACAAGTTGAGCGGCAAGCTCGAAGACATTCCCATGCTCGGTGTCTTCATCGCCATCGGCCACAAACCGAACACCGACCTGTTCATCGGCCAGTTGGCGATGGACGGCGGTTACCTGATCACCCAGGGCGGGCGGCATGGCAACGCGACGGCGACGTCGGTTCCCGGCGTCTTCGCTGCCGGCGACGTGCAGGACCACATCTACCGCCAGGCGTGCACCTCGGCCGCCAGCGGCTGCATGGCGGCGCTCGACGCCGAGCGCTACCTCGACGGCCTTGGTTTGAGCGGCTGATGGTCGGTTGCGCGGCGGCGGCCGGCAACATCCGGCTGCGCCGCCGCGCGAGCCGGTTTGCGCGACGAGCTGACTGCACGCAGATCCCGGTGCCCGGCATGAACAGGCGACGGTCAGAGCCCAGCGCCGACGACTTGGCGGCTTTTCTCGCCGCTGTCGACGGCGCTACGCCGTTGCGCCGGGAAGGGCGCGTCGTCTTCGACCCGCCGAAGCCGAGCCCGCGTCCGCGACAGCGCGAAATCGACGAAGCCGCCGTGCTCGGTGAAGCGCTGCATGCGCCGCTGGCGGTCGACGACTGGCTCGACCTGGGTGGTGCCGACTCGTTTCTTCGCCCCGGTCTGCCGCGCGCGATCCTGCGCGACTTGCGGCGTGGGCGCTGGTCCATCCAGGATCACCTCGACCTACACGGCATGAACCGCCATCAGGCGCACGCTGAGGTGACCGCCTTTCTCAGCGATTCGCTGCTCGCCGGCAAGCGCTGCCTGCGCATCGTCCATGGCCGTGGGCACGGCTCGCCGGGGCGCGAGGCAATCCTGCGCCGCCTGGTCAAGAGCTGGCTGGGTCGCTGCCGGGATGTGCTGGCTTTCTGTCACGCGCCGCCGAGCGACGGCGGCGACGGTGCGCTGTGGGTTTTGCTCAAGGGGAGCGGAAAACCGCGCTAGGTGTTGGCGATATCCTGGCGCCGGTGCGCTCGCCCGGCGGGCGTCGCGAGCGGGCGGCCTTACGCGGACAAGGCGCAGATCGCCTTGCCGCCAGTGACTGCGGCGTCAGATCGCCGCTTCATCGAGTTCGCCGGTACGAATGCGGACGACCTGGTCAATCGTGCTGACGAAGATCTTGCCGTCGCCGATCTTGCCCGTGCGCGCCGCCTTGACAATCGCGTCGATCGCGGGGTCTACGCCGCTATCGCTGACAACGATCTCGATCTTGACCTTGGGCAGAAAATCGACCACATACTCGGCACCGCGATAGAGTTCGGTATGCCCCTTTTGGCGCCCGAAACCCTTGACCTCGGTCACCGTCAACCCGGTGACGCCGATTTCCGAAAGCGCCTCACGCACTTCGTCAAGCTTGAACGGTTTGATGATCGCTTCGATTTTTTTCATGGTCATGTCTCCGTGGAAGGTCGTCGGGAAATCGTATCAGAAATCGGGCGAGGCGCCCACGCTCAGTACGGGTCGCGGTAGCGATTGGTGATCGGATAACGCCAGTCCTTGCCGAAACCACGCTGCGTGACGCGGATGCCGACGGGCGCCTGGCGCCGCTTGTATTCGCTGATCTTCAACAGGTGCACGACGCGCCGCACGTCGGCCGGCGAATGACCTTGGGCGATGATCTCGCGCGGGCTGAGCTCCTTGACCATGTAGGCCTCGACGATGTCATCGAGGATAGCGTAGGGCGGCAGGCTGTCCTGATCGGTCTGCCCCGGCTTCAACTCGGCCGACGGTGGGCGGGTGATGATCTTCTCGGGAATCACGTACGAGCGCGTGTTGCGCCAGCGCGCCAGGCGGTAGACCAGCGTCTTGACGATGTCCTTGATCACCGCGAAGCCGCCGGCCATGTCGCCGTAGAGCGTGCAGTAGCCGACCGCCATTTCCGATTTGTTGCCGGTCGTCAGGACGAGCGACCCGGTCTTGTTGGACAGAGCCATCAGAATCGTGCCGCGGATTCGCGCCTGCAGATTCTCTTCGGTGGTGTCGGCCGCAAGGCCGGCGAACTGCGCCTCAAGGAGAGCGGCGAAGGTCGTCATTGCCGCTTCGATCGGAATTTCGTCGTAGCGCACGCCGAGCAGGCGGACCATCTCGCGTGACTCGGAGAGGCTGAGTTCGGCCGTGTAGGGCGAGGGCATCATGACTGCGCGCACCTTGTCGGCGCCCAGCGCATCGACTGCGATGCACAAAGTGAGCGCCGAGTCGATACCGCCTGAGAGGCCAATGATCGCGCCGGGAAAACCGTTTTTGCCGAGATAGTCGCGCACGCCAAGGACGAGTGCCTGGTAGACCTCGGCTTCCCGGCACGGCGCTTCGGCGATCTCGCCGGCGATCAGATCGCCGTCGGCGAATTCGACCAGGCCGAGATCCTCGGCGAACTGCGGCAACTGGCGGCACAGCTCGCCGCGTGAGTCGAGGGCGAACGATCCGCCGTCGAAGACAAGTTCGTCCTGACCCCCGGCCAGATTGGCGTAGACCACTGGCAAGCCGGTGCTGGCGACGCGTGCGCGCAGAACGGCGGTGCGCCGTTCGCGTTTGCCGATGTGGTAGGGCGAGGCATTGAGCACGAGCAGGATTTCCGCCCCGGCGGCCCGCGCACGGTCGGCGGCGCCAGCTTCCCAGACGTCGGCGCAAATGTTGATGCCGCAACGCACACCGTTGATCGTCAGCACGCAGGGCCCGCTTCCCGACTCGAAGTAACGCTCTTCGTCGAAAACCTCGTAGCTTGGCAGTCGCTGCTTGTGGTAAGTGCCACGGCGCTCGCCGCCACTGAGCAAGGTCGCCGCGTTGTAGCACTTGCCGGCGCGTTTCTCGGGGTGGCCGACAAGGACGGAGATTCCCGGCAGACGGCTGGCCAAGCTGTTCAGCTCGCCGGCGCAGGCAGCGTAGAAGTCGTTACGGAGCAGCAGGTCTTCCGGCGGGTAGCCGGAAAGCGCTAGCTCGGGCGTGAGCAGCAGGTCGGCGCCCTGCTGCTGGGCGCGTTCGGCGAAGTCCAGGATGCGCGCCGCATTTCCGGCGAGGTCGCCGACGGTCGCATTGATCTGGGCGATGGCGATCTTCAGGGGCATGGCGGCAGCAACCGGCAAGCGGGACGTGCAGACCGTCGGCGAGGGGGCGACCCGCGTGGCGCTCAGAAGGCGGGCTTGTCCTTCGCGGTCGCGTAGCGCTCGACGCCGTCGAGAATCTCTTTCTTGGCTTCTTCGCTGCCCAGCCAGCCGCTGACCTTGACGAACTTGCCGCGTTCGAGATCCTTGTAGTGCGCGAAGAAATGCGCGATCTGATCAAGCACGACCTGAGGGAAATCGCGCGGTGTCTCGACATCGCGATACATCGGCGTCAGGCTGTCGACGGGTACCGCGAGCACCTTGCCGTCCTGTCCCGATTCGTCTTCCATCGCCAGCAGGCCAATCGGCCGGCAACGCACGACGACGCCCGGCGGCAGGGCAAACTGGGTGATCACGAGCACGTCCACCGGATCGTCATCGCCGGCGATGGTGTGCGGGATATAGCCGTAGTTGCACGGATAGTGCATCGCGGTCGACATGAAACGATCGACGAAGACGGCCCCGCTGTCCTTGTCTACTTCGTACTTCACCGGATCGGCGTGCATTGGAATCTCGATGATGACGTTGAAGTCGTTCGGTAGCGCTTTGCCGGCGGGCACACGATCCAGACCCATGATAATGATCTCTCAACAGATGGAAGACAGTGGATTATACGCCAGGGCGCGACGACGTTTGCTTTGGCGGGCGTTGCGGGGGGCCGAAATCTGGCCAGACGAGGTCGTTGACGGTCGGCGCACGACGGCGCGAGCAGCTTGCCATGGCCCAGCGGCGGGCACGGCTCCTCGCCCTGGCTTCGGTAGCTGCCTGCGTTCTCAGGCGGGGCAGGCGAGTGCGGGTGCGCTTTCGCTGGTCGGCTGCACGGGCTGGGGCATGAGTTGCTGCAGCCACGCCAAGACCGGCGCCGCGCAGCTTTCCCACTGCTGATCGACGATCATGGCGTGCCCGGCGCCGGGAACGATGCGCAACTCGCCACGCCAGCGACGGGCGACGCGCTCGGTCATGTAGGATGGGAAAACCGCGTCGGCTTCGCCACCGACGACGAGCACCGGCAGGGCTGGCGTGCGTGGCGGCCAGCGCCAGAAAAGCAGCGACAGATCGCAAATGGCGCGCAGCGATTCGGGTTGCACCAAGCGGGTGAATTCGCCCAGCACCTGGTCGCTCGTGTCAGGCGAAAAGTAGACCTGTTTGATCAGGCGCAGCGCCGCAGTGTCAAAAATCCCCTTGCTCATCTGGAACACTGCGCCGAGAAACTGCGGGTGCTGGAAAAAGAGCCGGATCGCCGATTCCAGGGTGCCGCCGGGCGGCACCGGTGACATCAGGACCCCGGCTTCAGCGCGCGATTCCTCGAGTACGCGTTCGGCGAGAAATGCGCCCATTGAATGGCCAACGACGATCGGCTTGCGATCGAGCTGCTCGATCACCTGCAGCACATCGACAAGGTAGTCGTCCAGGCTCAAGGTATCGAGTTCACTTCCTCCCTCGCTCTGGCCGTGTCCGCTCAGGTCGAGCGCGTGACACTCGTAGCCTCGAGCGGCGAAAAATGGCAGGAAATGAACGTCCCAACAGCGGGCGTCGACGTAGCCGCCATGGATGAAAAGCAGCGGCGGGTGCGGGGAGCGCGCTGCCGGTGCGCGCTGCAGGGTGTGGATGCGGCGTCGAGCCATGATGAGTCTCCAGAATGGGCTTTGATTATAGCCGACCAGACAGCCCGGAGTTGCCTGAGTTGCGGAAGCATCACGCACCTGGCGCAGCGCTGCCGGCGGTCAGCTTCCGCGCCAATGTCCGTGTCGCGCGCCGCCCACCGCTCGCGCTTACTCAGCTCTCGGTGTGCCCGGCCCGCTGCCGTAAGCGGTACTTGCCGGGTAACCGGCGAGATCGAGGAGTTCGTTCCAATCGCCGCTGGCGAAACCGCGCAGGTTCTTGCGGCCGACCACCAGGCTGGGCAAGAGCGACCTGCCGCCCAACTGCTGGTTAACTTCGGCGAATTCTGCCTGGCTGCGGAGGAGTTTTTCGGTGAACGGGATGCCACGCCGAGTGAGCAACTCGCGCGCCGCGCGGCACTCGTCGCATTCGGGCGCGGTGTACAGCACGACGGGAAACTTCTCGCTCGCCTGGCGCGCCGCGTAGGACAAGGGCGCGGGCGCCGGTTTCTCGGCGCTTTGGCCACTCGAGCCTTGGCCCTTGTAGATCGTCACCTGGCGTGCGTCGGCCGGCGGCGGGTGGTCGGAAATCACCGTACGGCCCGTCTTCGCATCGATCCAGCGGTAGGTCGTCTGGCCGTTGACGGTCGTCGCTGCGAGCAGGAGGCTGAGGAACAGAGCCGCCCGTCGGAAAGAGTCGGCGCACCACATGATGGAAACTCCCGGTAAGTCAGGCGGCGATCATTCCGCTTCGTCGCAGCAGCGCGTCGACCGTCGGCGCGCGGCCGCGGAAGGCCAGGAAGCTGTCGATCGCCGGTCGGCTGCCGCCGACCGCCAGAATCTCGTTCAGGAAGCGCTCGCCGGTCGTCCGGTCGAAGGCGCTGCCCGCTTCCTCGAAAGCGCTGTAACAATCGGCGGAAAGCACTTCTGCCCATTTGTAACTGTAGTAACCCGCCGCGTAGCCGCCGGCAAAGATGTGCGAAAAGCTATGCGGAAAGCGATGCCACTCGGGGGGAACGATGACCGCCACTTCGCGCCGCACCTCGTTCAGGAGATCGAGCACGCTTCGTTCGCCGGCCGGGTCGAAAGTGCTGTGCAGCAGCAGGTCGAAGAGGGCAAACTCGACCTGGCGCAGCGTCTGCATGCCGCTCTGGAAGTTGCGCGCCGCCAGCATCTTGTCGAACAGCGCGCGCGGAAGCGCTTCTCCGGTGTCGACGTGCGCCGTCATTTCCGGCAGAACGCTCCATTCCCAGCAATAGTTTTCCATGAATTGCGAGGGCAATTCGACTGCATCCCACTCGACGCCATGAATGCCGGCGACTGGCAGATCGTCGACGCGGGTCAACAGGTGGTGCACACCGTGCCCGGTTTCGTGAAACAGCGTGATGACTTCGTCGTGCGTGAAAGTGGCGGGCCGCAGCTTTCCGTCGTTGTCGACCAGGGGTCGCGCGAAGTTGCAGTTCAGATAGGCTACCGGCTTCTGGATTCCGTCGGGAGTCGCCGCGCGGAACTCGGCGCGCGCCCGTCGGCGGCTGACCGCTTCGTCCATCCAGGCGCCGCCACGCTTGGTCTCGCGCACATAGAGGTCGAGGTAGAAGCGGCCGATCAGATCACCGGTCGGCGTCTCGATGCGGAAGAAGCGGACATCGTCGTGCCACAGCGGCGCATGGTCGGGCTTCAGGCGAACGCTGAAGAGCGTTTCGATGACGCGAAAAAGGCCGGCCAGTACCTTGTCCTCGGTGAAGTACTGCTTGACCTCGTGCTCCGAGAAGGCATAGCGCTGCTGCAGCAGCTTTTCCGAAGCGTAGGCGACATCCCAGGCTTCCAGCGTTGCCAGGCCGAGCTCGGTGCGCGCGAAGGCGCGCAGCTCGGCGACATCGCGCTCGGCAAAAGGACGCGCTTTGCCGGCCAGATCGCGCAGGAAGGCAAGGACTTGCGCAACCGAGTCCGCCATCTTGGGAACCAGCGAAACCTCGGCGAAGTTGGCGTAGCCGAGCAACCGCGCCTCTTCCCGGCGCAATTCGAGAATACGTCGGATGAGCTGAGTATTGTCCAGTTCGGGGGGGCCGAACTCCGACGCGCGCGTGGCAAAGGCACGATAGAGCGCTGCGCGCAGCCGCCGACTGTCGGCGTACTGCATCACCGGCAGGTACGACGGCATGTGCAGCGTGAACTTCCAGCCGCCCTTGCCGTCTCGCTCGGCGGCCGCGCGCGCCGCCTGCCGTACGTCTTCCGGCAAGCCGGCAAGCTCGCCTTCGTCACCCACCCGTTCGCTGAAGGCATTGGTTGCGTCGAGCAGGTTCTCCGAGAACTTCGCTGCCAGGCTGGCCAGTTCCTCGCTGATTGCCTGAAAGCGCGGTTTCAGCTCGTCCGCAAGTTCGGCGCCGGCCAGGCGAAAATCGCGCAGTTCGTGCTCGACGATGCGTTGCCGGGCGGTCGACAGTTGGGCGAACTCGCGGCTGGCGGCGATCGCCCTGTACTTTGCGAAAAGCTTGAAATTCTGCCCGAGTTCGGCGTAGAAGCGGGCAACCTCGGGCAACATGCGGTTGTAAGCCTCACGCCAGGCGGGGATGTCGTTGACCGCGTGCAGATGGCCGACGATTCCCCAGGCGCGCGCGAGCGGTTCCAGACCGTCGGTCAGTGGTTCGGCGAACGATGACCAGGTGGCCGCCAGGTCGTCGTCGGTCAGCCTCGCGATCAGCTTGCGCGCTTCACCCAGCAGGTGAGTGATCGCCGGTTCGACATCGTCCGGGCGAACGCGATCGAAGCGTGGCAGATCGGAAAAGTCGAGCAGTGGATTGTCGGCGAGTGTGCAGGAAGTCATTCAGGTTTCCTTACGGCCTGCGGCCGGCTGGCGTCAGCGTGGCGAGAGGCGAGGGTGGCAGGAAAGTCATTCGACCAGCTCACGGTAAGCGTGCCAGGAAGCGTGCCCAATCAGCGGCATGAGGACGATCAGCCCGAAGAACAGGGTCAGGAAGCCGAGCGCGGTAAGGACGACGATGATCGCTCCCCAGAGAATCATCAGGAGCAGGTTGGCGTCGACGCTGCGCAGGCTGGTGCGCAAGGCGACGAGCAGCCCGAGCGGACGGTCGAGCAACAGCGGCACTGAAACAACCGTCACCGAGAAGATCAGCAGCGCCAGCGTTCCGCCGCTGAGCAGCCAGATGAGCAGGAGGTCGCGATGCTCGCTGCTGGTATGCACTACCGCGAGCAGTTGGAGCAGGTCGGGCGTCAGGTCGGGCGCAAGCAGATGGAAGAGGCCGGTCGACAGGCGTTCCCAGAGCAAACCGACGGCGCCGAGCAGGAGACCGAGCTTGAGCAGTTCCAGCCGGTTGCGGCGGCCACCGGCGAGCGAGCTGAAGAAGGTCGACGACTGACCGGACTCGCGTCGCCGGCTGATTTCGTACAGACCGCCGGAAAGCAGCGGCGCGACGAGAAAGAAGCCGGAGGTTGCGGCAATGAAGACGTGTCCGTTGCGCCAGGCGAAGATCGTGATCAGATCGCCGGCGATCGCAAAGAGCAGGCCGTAAGCCAGACTGGCAATCGGATTGGCGAGCAAGTCACGCCAGCCGGCGGCCAGCCAGGCAAAGGGACGGCTCAGCGCCACCTGGCGAATGCCCGGCAGCGTTGCGGCAGGACTCGGCGGAGGAAGCGGCTGACTCATGCAATCTCCTGGCTGAAAGGAAGTCGGCAAGGGCAGTTGGCCGGCATGCGATGGCTCAGACGGCGAACGGCTCGCCGGTCAGGCGCTCGCACGCCTCGACGTACTTGGCGCGTGTGCGCGCGATGACCTCGGCCGGCAGGCTGGGCCCGGGTGCGCGCTTGTCCCAGGCAAGCGTTTCGAGATAATCGCGCACGAACTGCTTGTCGTAGGAGGGTGGATTGCTTCCCGCGCGATAGGCCTCGGCCGGCCAGAATCGCGACGAATCGGGGGTCAGTGCTTCGTCGATCAGATGCAACTTGCCGGCAGCATCGAGGCCGAACTCGAACTTGGTGTCGGCGATGATGATCCCGCGCGCGGCTGCGTAGTCGGCCGCGCTGCGGTAGAGGGCGAGGGCGGCGGTCCGCGCTTCCTCGCCGACCGCCGCCCCGCTGCGACCGCTTGTGGCGAGCACGTCGGCCAGCTCTTCTGCGCACGCGGCCTGCGCCTGGGCGAAGGAAATGTTCTCATCGTGCGCGCCGATCGCCGCCTTGGTTGCTGGAGTAAACAGCGGTTCGGGCAGGCGGCTGGCGAGCTGCAGGCCGGCCGGCAGCGCGAGGCCACAAACACTGCCGGTGCGCTGGTAGTCCTGCCAGCCGGAACCGATCAGATAGCCGCGCACGACGGCTTCGATCGGCAGCGGGCGCAGTCGCCTGACGACCAGCGAGCGCCCACGTACCTGATCGCGCTCGTCGTTGGCGACGACGGTTTCCGGGTCGACTCCGGTCAACTGGTTGGCCACGATGCCGGCCAGACGGCTGAACCAGAAGCTGGCCAGGCGGGTGAGCACCTTGCCCTTGTCCGGGATCGGGTCGGGCAACACGACATCGAAGGCGGAAAGCCGGTCGCTGGTGACGATCAGCAGTTTGTCGTCGCCAACCGCGTAGATGTCGCGCACCTTGCCTCGGCCAAGCAACGGCAGGCTGCGCAGGGTCGATTGAAAGAGAGGTTCAGGCACGTTGGTGATCCAGGTCAGGCCGACGGTTCGACGAGAGGCGGTGAGGGCACGGATTATAGGGCAGATCGCCGGCGCCCGACGCTGCGCTGGTGCCGCTCGTCGTCAGGCGGCGGCGCACACGGCTACCCGCTCGAGCCGCCAGCCGGAACGAAAAAAAGCCGCGCCGCTCATCAAGAGCGGCGCGGCCCTGATTTGCCCAGGCCTAGCGAACGGTCTGGCTCAACTCGCCGCTCTTGTAGCGCTCAGCCATCTTTTCGAGCGGGATCACCTTGATCTTGCTCGCCTGGCCAGCCGTACCAAAGGCCTCGAAGCGCGCCTGACAGATCTTCTTGGCCGCTTCACGCGCCGGCTTCAGGTAGTCGCGCGGGTCGAACTTGGCCGGATTCTCGGCGAAGTAGCGGCGGATGGCGCCGGTCATCGCGAGCCGGATGTCGGTGTCGATGTTGACTTTGCGCACACCGTGCTTGATCCCGGTGACGATTTCTTCCACGGGCACGCCGTAGGTTTCCTTCATGTCGCCGCCGAATTCGCGAATCTCGGCGAGCAGTTCCTGCGGCACCGACGACGAACCGTGCATGACCAGGTGGCAGTTCGGGATGCGCTCGTGGATTTCCTTGATGCGGTCGATCGCCAGAATGTCGCCGGTCGGCTTCTTGGTGAACTTGTAGGCACCGTGCGAGGTACCGATGGCGATCGCCAGCGCGTCGCACTGCGTCTGCTTGACAAAGTCGGCTGCCTGTTCGACATCGGTCAGGAGTTGCTCGCGGGTCATCGTCCCTTCCGCGCCGTGGCCGTCTTCCTTGTCGCCGCGCATCGTTTCCAGCGAGCCCAGAACGCCGAGTTCGCCCTCAACCGAAACGCCGATGGCGTGCGCGAATTCAACCACTTTGCTCGTCGTTTCGACGTTGTATTCGTAGGTGGCGACCGACTTGCCATCAGCCATCAGCGAACCGTCCATCATCACTGACGAGAAGCCCGAGCGAATCGCTGCCATGCACACTGCCGGCGATTGGCCATGGTCCTGGTGCATGACGATAGGAATGTGCGGATAGGCTTCCAGCGCGGCGAGAATCTGATGCCGCAGGAAGGGCTCGCCGGCGTATTTACGCGCGCCGGCGGAAGCCTGCATGATTACCGGAGCATCGACCTCAGCGGCGGCTTCCATGATCGCCCACACTTGTTCCATGTTATTGACGTTGAATGCGGGCAGACCATAGCCATTGGCCGCGGCATGGTCGAGTAATTGACGCATAGATACAATTGGCATGATTGCTTTCTCCAGTGGTTGCTTAGTTGCCTGAATAGGGAAGCCGGCCGGCGCCGGTTCCGACAATTTTTCCTGCTGGTCGAACGACCTGGGGAACGATCGAAGCCATCGCTCAGGGTATTTCGTCAGCCGGGCGCGTACTGCTGGTCGCCGACCCGAACGATCTTCAGCGTGTTGGTTCCGCCGCTGGTACCCATCGGCTCGCCGGCGGAGAGGACGATGAAATCGCCTTTGCCAACGATCCCCTCGTTCATCAGCAGACGTTCCGCGTCGTAGAGCAGCTCATCGCGTGTCGCCGGTCGCTGCGTCATGAACAGCGGGAAGACCGCGCGATAGAGGCTCATCTTGGTCACCGCTTCCGGCCGCGGGGTGAGCGCGTACACCGGCACACCGCAGTTCAGGCGGCTCATCCAGAGCGCTGTCGCGCCGGATTCGGTCAGCGCGGCGATCGCCTTCACCTTGAGGTGATGCGCCGTCCAGATCGCGGCCAGCGAAATCGTCTGATCGATACGCGTGAATACCTGATTGAGAAACTCGCTGTCGAGCGTGACTTCGGCCGATTTCTCGGCTTCCAGGCAGATGCGCGACATCGCCTCGACCGTTTCCACCGGATACCGACCTGAGGCGGTTTCGGCCGACAGCATGACCGCGTCGGTGCCGTCGAGGACGGCATTGGCGACATCGGAGACCTCGGCCCGGGTTGGTGTCGGTGAGTTGATCATCGACTCCATCATCTGCGTCGCGGTGATCGCCAGCCGGTTCTTTTCGCGCGCCAGTCGGATCATCCGCTTCTGCAGTGCGGGCACCGCGGCGTCGCCAACCTCGACGGCAAGATCACCGCGCGCGACCATGATGCCGTCGGAGGCGCCAATGATCTCTTCCAGCGCGGCGACCGCTTCGACGCGTTCGATCTTGGCGATCGTGTGCGCCCGCCCGCCGGCCGCGTGGATCAGTTGCTTGGCCATGTACATGTCGGCCGCGCTCTTGGGAAACGAGACGGCGACGAAATCGACCTCCATCGCCGCCGCCGTCCGGATGTCTTCCATGTCCTTGGCGGTCAGCGCGGGTGCCGAGAGGCCGCCGCCCTGGCGGTTGATTCCCTTGTTGTCGGACAAGGCGCCGCCATGGCGGACGATGGTGAAGATCTCCGAGCCGGCCACGCGCTCGACGTCGAGGACGATCCGCCCGTCGTCGAGCAGCAGCACGCTGCCGCTGGAGACGTCGCGTGTCAGGTCCTTGTAGTCGAGACCGACGCGCTCGCTGTTGCCCAGTTCACAGTTGGCGTCGAGGATGAAGCGCGAGCCGTTCTCGAGCCAGCTCTTGCCTTCAGCGAATTTGCCGACACGGATTTTCGGGCCCTGCAGGTCGGCCAGAATGCCGACCGGGCGTCCGACGCGTGCCGCCGCTTCACGCACGAGCTGGGCACGCCCGATGTGTTCCTCGGGTTTGCCATGAGAGAAGTTGAGGCGCACGACATTGACGCCGGCGCGGATCATACGCTCCAGAACTTCGGCGTTGGACGACGCTGGGCCGAGCGTGGCGACGATCTTGGTATCTCGCGACATGTTTCTCCTACTGTTCCTGCTTGGCAGGGCACTTCCGGCAGGGCACCCGGAGGTGCCCTGCGCCGGCTTATCAGCCAGCCATCACCTTGACCATTTCCAGCACCTTGCAGGAATAGCCCCATTCATTGTCGTACCAGGCGACGACCTTGATGAACGTACCGTCGAGCGCCATTCCAGCTTCGGCGTCGAAGACCGAGGTGCAGCTCTCGTCGCGGAAGTCGGTCGCCACGACCTTTTCGTTGGTGTAGCCGAGAACGCCCTTCATCGGGCCTTCCGAGGCTGCCTTCATGGCGGCGCAGATGGCGTCGTAGGTCGCTTCATTGCTCAGTTCGCAGGTCAGATCGACGACCGAAACGTCCGACGTCGGAACGCGGAAGGCCATGCCGGTCAGCTTCTTGTTCAGCTCGGGGATGACCTTGCCCACCGCCTTGGCGGCGCCGGTCGACGACGGGATGATGTTTTCGAGGATGCCGCGGCCACCACGCCAGTCCTTGTTCGAGGGACCGTCGACCGTCTTCTGGGTGGCCGTCGCCGCGTGCACCGTGGTCATCAGGCCGCGCTTGATTCCCCAGTTGTCGTTCAGCACCTTGGCCACCGGGGCCAGGCAGTTGGTCGTGCACGAGGCATTCGAGATGATCGTTTGCCCGGCGTAGGTCTGATGGTTGACGCCAAAAACGAACATCGGCGTGTCGTCCTTGCTCGGCGCGCTCTGAATGACTTTCTTGGCGCCGGCGGCAATGTGCTTCTGGCAGGTGTCGAGCGTCAGGAAGAGGCCGGTCGATTCGACGACGACTTCGGCGCCAACTTCGTCCCACTTCAGCTCGGCCGGGTCCTTGACCGCGGTCAGGCGGATGCGCTTGCCGTTGACCACCAGCGTGTTGCCGTCAACCGAAACGTCGCCCTTGAAGCGGCCATGCACCGAGTCGTACTTCAGCATGTAGGCCAGATAGTCGGGCTCGAGCAGGTCGTTGATGCCGACCACTTCGATATCGTTCGCGAAGTCCTGTACAGCAGCGCGAAAAACCATCCGACCAATACGCCCGAAACCGTTGATTCCAACTTTGATTGACATGAAACGATCTCCTTGAAGAATTACAACAATGATTTCACGCAGTCGACCACGCCGGTCACCGTGAAACCGAAAAAGTCGAACAAGCGGCCAGCCGGAGCCGACACGCCAAAACGATCGATGCCGATCGTGGCGCCATCGATTCCGACGGTGCTGCGCCAGTATCTGCTTACCCCTGCTTCAATCGACAGCCGCGGCAGGGCGCGCGGCAGTACAGCATTCTGGTACGACGCATCCTGCCGCTCGAAAACCTCGGCGCAGGGGAGCGAGACGACGCGTGCGCCGATGCCTTCGGCGGCCAGCGCGCGGCTGGCTTCGACGGCGAGTTGCACTTCCGACCCGGTGGCGATCAGGACGACCCGCGGTTGCTGACAATCGTGCAGCACGTAGCCACCGCGGCGAATGCTGGCGCTTGGCACGTTACCGGTCAGCGCGGGCAGATTCTGCCGCGACAGCGCCAATACCGTCGGGCCGTCGCTGCGCTCGAGCGCCGCCGCCCAGGCGACCGCCGTTTCGCCGGCATCCGCCGGGCGCCAGACATCGACGTTGGGAATCAGGCGCAGGCAGGCGAGGTGCTCGATCGGCTGGTGCGTCGGACCATCCTCGCCGAGCCCGATCGAGTCGTGCGTATAGACCATGATCTGGCGCAACTGCATCAGCGCGGCCATGCGGATGGCGCTGCGCGCGTAGTCCGAGAAGACGAGGAAGGTCGCGGTAAACGGAATGAAGCCGCCGTGCAGCGCCAGGCCGTTGGCCACCGCGGTCATCGCGAATTCGCGTACGCCGTAGTGCAGATAGTTGCCGCCCCGCCCGCGCGTGATCACCTGCGCGCCGCGCCACTGCGTGAGGTTGGAGCCGGAAAGGTCAGCCGAGCCACCGATCAGTTCAGGCAGGCGTGCGGCGCAGGCTTCGATTGCAAGTTGCGAAGCCTTGCGCGTGGCGATCGCCTCTCCGCGCGCGCGCGCTTGGCCGACCCATTGCGCCGCATACTCGCTCCAGTCAGCCGGCAAGTCGCCGCGCATCCGCCGCTCGAACTCGCTGGCAAGTTGCGGGAAAGCCGTCCGGTAGGCGGCAAAGCGCGCCTGCCACTCGTCCTCGAGCAGCGCGCCGCGCGCGCGGCCGTCCCACTGCGCGTAGATCTCCGCGGGAATCTCGAACGGGGCGTGCGGCCAGCCGAGCTCGGCGCGCGCCGCAGCGACTTCTGCCGCGCCGAGCGGCGCGCCATGCGCGGCGTGACTGTCGACCTTGTTCGGCGAACCGCGACCAATGTGCGTCTTGCAGCAGATCAGCGTCGGGCGCGCGCGCTCGGCGCGCGCAGCGTGCAGGGCATCGTCGATCGCCTGCGCGTCGTGCCCGTCGACCTCGGCAATCACCTGCCAACCGTAGGCGGCAAAGCGCTGCGGCGTGTCGTCGGTGAACCAGCCGGCGACATCGCCGTCGATCGAGATTCCGTTGTCGTCGTAGATCGCGATCAGGCGGCCCAGGCCGAGCGTGCCGGCGAGCGAACACGCTTCGTGCGAAATACCTTCCATCAGGCAGCCGTCGCCGACCAGGACATACGTCGAGTGGTCGACGATGTCATGGCCCGGTCGATTGAACTCGGCGGCCAGCGCCTGTTCGGCGATCGCCATGCCGACGGCGTTGGCCAGACCCTGGCCGAGCGGCCCGGTCGTCGTTTCGACGCCCGGCGTGTGGCCGACCTCGGGGTGCCCGGGGGTGCGCGAAGCGAACTGTCGGAAGTGCTTCAGGTCGTCGATCGAGAGCGCGTAACCGCTCAGGTGGAGCAGTGCGTAGAGCAGCATCGAGCCGTGACCGTTCGACAGAACGAACCGGTCGCGGTCGGGCCACTGCGGGTTTCCGGGGTTGTGGCGCAGATGTCTGCGCCAGAGAACCTCACCGATTTCGGCCATCCCCATGGGCATGCCCGGATGTCCGGAGTCGGCTTGTTGCACCGCATCCATGGCGAGGACGCGCAGGGCACTGGTCAGGGGGCTGTAGGCGGGAGTAGGCACGATGGTCGGCGGCTTGGAGCGTGTCGGGAAGGCGTTACGGGGCTGGATTATCCGCCAAAAGTGCCGGGTTTGCCAAACTCCGTTGCAGGCGGGCCGCGTGCGCGCCAGCAACGCGTGCTGCAGAGCAACACGAGAGCCGAGGGCGATTCATTGAGCAAGCGTAGTAATAAAGCATTTACTAACAGTAATACCCAGAAAGTTTAACTTTTAATAATCTATTGTGCCGCATACACTTGCCCGAATCAAGGCGGCAGTCGCCCCCGCCGGAGCCGCGACTACGACCGGGCAGGCACCTCCTTCCTCCTTTCATCGCTCAGGAAATACGCATGGACCAATCGAATCGCTACGCCGACCTCAGCCTCGACGAGGAAGCGCTGATCAAAGGCGGCAAACACATTCTCGTCGCCTACAAGATGAAGCCCAAGGCGGGCTACGATTACCTGCAGGCGGCGGCGCACTTTGCCGCCGAGTCGTCGACCGGCACCAATGTCGAGGTGTGCACGACCGACGACTTCACGCGCGGCGTCGATGCGCTGGTCTACGCGATCGACGAAGCGAACGAGGACATGCGCATCGCCTATCCGCTCGACCTCTTCGACCGCAACATCACCGACGGCCGGATGATGATCGTTTCCTTCCTGACGCTGTGCATCGGCAACAACCAGGGGATGGGCGACATCGAGCATGCCAAGATGTACGACTTCTACATGCCCGAGCGCGCGATCCAGCTTTTCGACGGCCCGGCCAAGGACATTACCGATCTCTGGCGCATCCTCGGTCGGCCGCTGCGCGACGGCGGCTACATTGCCGGGACGATCATCAAGCCGAAGCTCGGTCTGCGCCCCGAACCCTTCGCGCTGGCAGCGTATCAGTTCTGGCTCGGCGGCGACTTCATCAAGAACGACGAACCGCAGGGCAACCAGGTCTTCGCGCCGATGAAGAAGGTCATGCCGCTGGTTTATGACGCGATGAAGCGCGCGCAGGACGAAACCGGTCAGGCGAAGATCTTCTCGGCCAACATCACGGCCGACGATCATTACGAAATGTGCGCGCGCGCCGACTATATTCTGGAGACTTTCGGCCCGGACGCCGACAAGGTCGCCTTTCTCGTCGATGGCTACGTCGGCGGGCCGGGCATGGTGAGCACGGCACGTCGGCAGTATCCCGACCAGTACCTGCACTACCACCGCGCCGGGCACGGTGCGGTCACCTCGCCGAGTTCGAAGCGCGGCTACGATGCCTACGTCCTGGCCAAGATGGCCCGCCTGCAGGGAGCCTCGGGAATTCACGTCGGGACGATGGGCTACGGCAAGATGGAAGGCAGCCCGGACGATCGGGCGATCGCCTACGTCATCGAGCGCGACGAGTACCAGGGGCCGGCGTATCGGCAGGAATGGTACGGCATGAAACCGACGACGCCGATCATCTCGGGCGGCATGAACGCCTTGCGCCTGCCCGGCTTCTTCGCCAATCTCGGTCACGGCAACGTGATCAACACCGCTGGCGGCGGATCGTATGGCCACATCGACAGCCCCGCGGCGGGAGCGATCTCGCTGCGCCAAGCCTACGAATGCTGGAAAGCCGGCGCCGATCCGATCGAATGGGCACGCGAGCACCGCGAGTTCGCGCGCGCCTTCGCATCGTTCCCGGCCGACGCCGACCGACTGCATCCCGGCTGGCGAGAAAAGCTCGCGGCGCATCGCTGACCGCCGCGCGCGACTCTGCAGGCAGACTCCCGATGACACAAACGGCGCAGGCGATGATCGACGGCGAGCAGTTCAGGGTGCGCAGCGAACCCTTCTATCAGCCGCAGGGCAAGGAAATCGAGCTTTTTGCCGCGGCCTACGCGGCGCGTCTGCCGGTCATGGTCAAGGGACCGACCGGCTGCGGCAAGTCGCGCTTCATCGAGTACATGGCGTGGAAGCTCGACCGCCCGCTGGTCACCGTCGCCTGCAATGAAGACATGACCGCAGCCGACCTCGTCGGGCGCTACCTGCTCTCCGCCGACGGCACGCACTGGCTCGACGGCCCACTGACCACCGCCGCGCGCATCGGAGCCATCTGCTACCTGGACGAAATCGTCGAAGCGCGCCAGGATACGACGGTCGTCATTCACCCGCTGACCGACCACCGGCGCTGCCTGCCGCTCGACAAGAAGGGCGAACTTCTCCGCGCGCACGCCGACTTCCAGCTCGTCATCTCGTACAACCCGGGCTACCAGAGCCTGATGAAGGATCTCAAGCAATCGACCAAGCAGCGCTTCACGGCGCTCGACTTCGACTATCCGCCAGCCGCGCCGGAAGGCGCAATCCTCGTCCGCGAAGCGGGTATCGCGCCCGCGCTCGCCGAGCCACTGGTGCAGCTTGCAGCGAGCGCGCGCCGCCTGCGCGGGCACGGCCTCGACGAAGGCGTGTCGACCCGGCTGCTGGTCTACGCGGCGCGCCTGATCGCTGCCGGCGTCGATCCCGGCGACGCGTGTCGGATGGCGCTGGTGCGGCCGATCACCGACGACGCTGACGTGCGCGCCGCGCTCGAGCAGGCGATCGACGCCGTTTTCGCCTGAGCCTGGCGGATGGTCGCCGAGGCCAGCCGCGACGACGCCTGGGAGCAAAGTCTGGCGAGCGGCCGCGCGCAACTGGCGTGCCGCTTCCCACAGGTCGACGAGGTCTTCGCGGATTGCCTGCGCGCCGCCTCGAGCGCGCTTTCGCCGGCTGGCGTCAGCGATTATCTCGACTGCGGGCGTTTTCTCGGCCGCATGGGGCGCGGCGTCGAACCCGTATTGATCTTCCTTGCCGAATGGCCGCAGATCGCGCGCCTGGTCGGCGAAGGCGCGCTGCCGGGGGTGCGTCAAACGCTGCACAGCCTGGCCAGGTCGCCGAACGGCAAGGCGATCGCGCCTTTCCTGCAGTCGCTCGCCGGGGTCGCCCGCCGCCTGGCGGCAGCCGATTTGATGCAGCACTACCTCGACCTGACGCTCGAGCTGATGCAGCGCACGTCCAGCTCGATACACGGCATCCACCAGACCTACGCCAGCCCTGGATTGCCGGCGTTTCTCGCCCAGGCGCCTGTTCTGCTCGCCAGCCTGACGATCGCCGGTCTGCGCAACTGGGTGGACTATGGCGTGCGCACCCATGCGGATCACCCGCAGCGGCAATCTGCCTATTTCAGCCTGCAGTCCGCCGACAGCCGGGCCGTCTTCCAGCGCGAGCGGCGCGGCACGCTGCTGGTCGATCACGAACGTCTGCTCGGCCTCGGGCTACGCGCGCTGTGGGACGACCCGGCGCCTCTCGTGCCCTATCCGACCGGTCTGACCGCCACCTGGCCGGGTGCCAACGAGCGACCCGCGCCGGCCACTGTCGATTGCCCCTACTACGACGCCGACGGTATCCGCCTGCCGGATGTGCTCGACGACGCGCACGGTGTACGCGGCATCGACCGCTACCAGGCAGCGCTCGCGCACATCGCGGGTCATCGTCGCTGGAGCCAGCCGCTCATCGCCGACAACTTCAGCCCGCAACAGCGCCTGGCGATCGAGACCTTCGAAGACAGCCGCATCGAAACGCTGATCGTCCGCCGCTACCCGGGCCTGCGAAGAATCTTTCTTGCCCTCCACCCGCAACCCCTGGAGGACGCCTGCGACCCGACGCGCGTTTGCTGCCTGCGCCACCGTCTGGCGATGCTCTCGCGCGCCATCCTCGACCCGCAGCATGGTTATCGCGACGCCGACCTGCACGACTTCGCCGGACGCTTCGCGCTGACCATGGCCGGCGGCGAGGCGAGCAGCCAAGCGATGGCAGCGCTCGCGCTGGCTTACCTCGCGCGCACGCGCCGCGCCGGCGATCAGTTGCCGACCGTCCATTTCACCGATACACGGGTCGACTACCGCGACGACAACCGCCACCTCTGGCGTTACCACGAACTGAGCGACGACGAGGAATTCGCGACGCCGCGTGCGCGGCAAGTGGCGAACGAAATCATGCACCTGCCGCCGCGTCACTACCCCGAGTGGGATTACCGCAGCCAGAGCTACCGGCTCGACTGGGTGAGCCTCTACGAAAGCCTGCATGCGCCCGGCGATGCGACGCTGATCGACCGTCTGCTCGCCAAGCACGCGCGGCTCGCCCGCCGCCTGCAGCGCCTTCTCGACCTCCTCCGGCCGCAGGACCGGGTGCGTGTCCGCTATCAGGAAGACGGCGCCGACCTCGATCACGACCTCGCGCTGCGCTCGCTGGCCGACCTGCGCAGCGGCGCCGTACCCGATCCGCGGATCAACTTCAGCCATCGCACGAGCGGCCGCAACCTCGCCGTGCTCCTTTTGCTCGACCTTTCGCGCTCGCTCGGCGACCCGCTTCCGGAGAGTTCGCAAACGATCCTCGAACTCGGTCAGGAAGCCGTCGCGCTGCTCGCCTGGGCGATCGAGCAACTGGGCGACGCGTTCGCCATTGCCGGCTTCCACTCCGACACCCGGCACGAGGTGCGCTACCTGCACCTCAAAGGCTTCAGCGAGCCCTGGGGCGAAACCGTCAAACGGCGCCTGGCGGCGATCCGGCCGGGCGACTCGACGCGCTTGGGCGCTGCATTGCGGCACGCCGCGCACTATCTGCAGGCGCGACCAGCGGGCAAGAAGCTGCTCCTCGTCCTGACCGACGGCCAGCCGGCAGACGTCGACGAACCGGACGAGCGCCGCCTGATCGAAGACGCCCGCAAGGCCGTCGGCGAACTCGACGGGCAGGGCATCTTCACCTTCTGCATCAGCCTCGACCGGCAAGCCGACGACTACGTCGGCGACATCTTTGGCCGGCGCTATTCGGTGATCGACCATATCGAACGTCTCCCCCAACGCCTGCCCGAGTTGTTCATGGCGCTGACCCGCTAGGGAAGGGCGCCTGCGCGGCGCAGCCGCAACGCGTTACGGCATGCTCGCTGAACCGGTGGCCGATCCGGCCCGGATTATTCGTACGTCATCACGGAGAAGAGGAAAGCCATGACTGAAAGCCGTCGGATCGACCGCCTGCATAAGATTCAGGAACTCTTGGGCCGGCGGCGCATCGTCTATCGCAGCGAACTGCTGGAAAAGTTCGGCATCTCGCGTGCGACGCTCAACCGCGATCTTGCCGAGTTGCGCAATCGCTATCAGGTGCCGATCGATTTCAACCAGGAGTACGGTGGCTACCGGGTGCGATCAAAAGAGCGACTGGCGCACGGCAGATTAGTTGACAGCACTCGTACCCGGATGGATAATCCGCGGGCCCTTTGGTAGTCGGGACGCATCTCCTGCCGACCGCACATCGGGAGGCCGCGGAGCGGCTCTGGGACAAGCCAAGCCGGCCGTCTCGTTTGTCTGCGGGAGTAGCTCAGTTGGTAGAGCGATACCTTGCCAAGGTATAGGTCGAGAGTTCGAGACTCTTCTCCCGCTCCAGAATGCAAAGGGATAGTGCGCACGCACTTTCCCTTTTTTTGTTTTCGGGGCGGGTATAATGAACCGTAGCGCCCGGATGGTGAAACAGGTAGACACAAGAGACTTAAAATCTCTCGGCCTTACGGTCGTGCCGGTTCGACCCCGGCTCCGGGTACCCGTCGTCAACCGCAGGCCCTTCCCCCGCGCCTCCAGATGATCATCTTTGACCTTGCGTGCCAGCACGACCATCGCTTTGAAGGTTGGTTCCAGTCAATTGAGGACTTTCGCTGCCAGCTCGAGCGCGGTCTGGTCAACTGCCCGCAGTGCGCTTCGTTGGAGGTGCGCCGGATTCCATCAGCGCTCCACGTAGCCCGGCAAAAGCCGTCTGAGCGGTCGGAGACTTCGCATGTGCTGGGGCCGAAGGTGCAGGGTGGCGTGATTGATGCCTACAAACAACTGACTAACCTGTTGCTGGCCAACTGCGAGGATGTCGGGCCGGATTTCGTTGCCGAAGCGCGCCGGATCCATTATCTGGAGGCACCGAGACGTTCGATTTGCGGACACGCCAGCCAGGACGAGTATGAAATGCTGCGTGACGAAGGCATTGACGTAATGCGCTTGCCGTTGCTCAAGGCGGAGGATCTGCACTGAACTGAGCGCCACCCGTCAGGGCCTCGCGCGCGGCCGTTCGTCGTCAGCCGGCGATCAGGTGAAGAGAACCCCCGGCAGGACGGATCTCGGAAGGGCAGGGAAGGGCAAGCGCGGGCGCCCATAGACACGCAAAGACCGCAAAAGGGTCGTGTCAGAAGAGAGCAACGTTGCCTGGCTAGAGTCGAGCACGGCTATCGCTATCTGGCCGTGCATCGCGGCGGGAGGCGCCGGTTCGATGAGACACACGCGTGGGAACCATCGAGACCGCCGGCGGGAAGGGGCTGTATCCGCAGGACGAACTGAGCTCGGATGGCTAGGCGATTCGCCTGTATGGCCACTCACCGAGTCGGCGACTCAAGGAAGAGGCGATGCTCAAATCATGTCGTGCTGGTTACCGAGGAAACCGGCAAGACGTGGTGCCAATCACTGGGCGATGGTGCGGTCAATGGCGGGGAGAAACCGCGGCAATCTGGTGAAGAAAATGGCGTAGGTCGGCATGGCCGTCCCTCCGCCGCGTGAAGGCGTTGCTGCGCCGGGCTGGCGCCCGCCCTTGACCCCGGCTCCGCTTTAGCAATTTTGGTGCCCGAATTTTCAGCTGCGCCTGATTCTGGGGCGGTTTTCGGCCGCTATTGACGGGCGCTAGTCAAAGGTGCCGGTTCCCGGCACCAGGGCCACGCATCCCGCCGTCGGTTTCAAATCGTTGCACGCAAGGCATGTTCGCGCTGATGCGCCTGCTGGGCTCCTGGCGATGCCTTTGGCGCAGCTACCAGCGCAACAAGAGGTAGGCGCGACAGGTTCAGGCGGCTACGGCCCCCGCAACCGCCTTGGACTACGTTTGCTTTCCGTTTTCTGCGGCGTCCCCGCAAACGCTGACCTGGCCTTCTTCGTCGCCAGCCGTGTTAAGGCGCCTGTCTCGCGGGTTCACCGTGCAGCCGGGCTTTCGGCGACGACTACGCGATTGCGCCCGCCTCTCTTGGCCTTGTAGAGCGCGGCGTCGGCCGCCTGGATCAGATTTCTGCTGTCCTGGCGATTGTGCTGCAGGTTGGCAACGCCAATGCTTAGCGTCACGCGTACCGACAGCCCCTCCCAACGGAAATCGTACTGTTGGGCAAGTGCGCGAATCCGCTCGGCAATCTGCACTGCTGCGCGCGGGGCTGCATTGGGCAGCACTGCGGCAAATTCTTCGCCGCCATAGCGGAAAACTAGATCCTCGGTGCGCGAGGTGCGCTTGAGGAGGTCGGCAAGTTGCTGCAGAATGGCGTCTCCGGCCGCATGGCCATAGCTGTCGTTGATCCGCTTGAAGTGGTCGATATCAAGTAGTAAGCAGGCCATTGGCAAGCCATTGGCTGCGGCAAAGGTGCATTCGGCGGCAAGGAAGTCCAGACCGTGCCGGCGGTTGGCAAGTTGGGTCAGAGTGTCGGTCAGTGCGTCCTGCAGCAAGCGCTTGTGGGCTACGGCAAACTCGCCGGCAGAGCGCACGATTCCCCGTCGTTCGCGCTGCATCTCCTCGCGCAGCAACAGCATGCGCGCTGCGGTGTTGAGTCGCACGCGCAACGTCTGGACGGTGAAGGGCTTGACCAGAACGTCGTCGGCACCGGCGTCGATCGCTTCGAGGATGTGGGTTTCACCGCCCGCGGAAACCAGCAGTAGCGCGTAAGCCTCCTTGCCAGCCGGTGTCTGGCGCAGGATACGACAGAATGCCGCTGGTTTGAGATCAGGCATCTCGATGTCGATAATAATTATCTGAGCCGGTTGCCGAAGTGCTTGCTTCAGTCCGTCTGCGCTGCTTTCGACCAGGACCGGTTGGTGGCCAAGAGCCTCGATATGCCGCATCAGGGCTTCCAGTTCGGGCAGCGGAACGCCGATCAACTGGACAGCCAGGCGTGGCGCCGGATCGCTCTCCGGTGCTTCCGACGCCGTCGGTGCGCTGATCCGGCGGCTGGGCGGATTCGCCGCGAGCACCTCGGCAAAAGGCGGGATCTCTTGCGTGCGCACCTGTAACACGGCACCCCACTCGCGCCAGCGCGCAACCATCCTATCCACAATGGAGTTCAGCGCATCACCACTAATTCCCAGGCGCGCTGCCCGGGTCAACAAGCCGGGCAGCAGGCCCCAGCGCGCTTCTTCGTCAGCCGTGCAGACGGTGGCCAGCGCACCGGCAAAATGCAGCGAGTGGGTCAAGGTCTGCAGGCGCGAGCCATCGGGGAAACCGCCAAGGTCAGGTTGCTCATGATGGTATGCAGCCTGGATCAGCATTTCCGGCAGACCCCACTCGGCCAGCATCGTTGCTCCCAATTGGCTGTGATTCATGGCAAAGGCGTCGCGCTCGAGCTGGCGCAGGTCAGCCTGCGTGCGTCGTGCTTCGCGCAGAATCTCGGCGTAGTCGGCTGGGAACAACGAAGCCATCGCCAGTTCGCCGACGCGCGCGAGCAAACCGATGGTGAAGATCTCCTCGCTCGACACCTGCGCGACGTGCGCGAGTTCCTGGCAGGCGATGCCGGTGGCCAAGGAATGGCCCCAGAACGTTGGGTAGTCGAAAGCGGCGCACTGTCCGCTGCTATGGCTATGCATGACCGATAGGCCGACGACCAGATCACGCACGTGGAATGCGCCGAGTGCGACGATCGCGCGTTGCAACGAGACGATCGGACGCGCCCGCCCGAACGCCGCGGCATTGGCGAACTTCAGCAGCCGTCCGGCAATCGCCGGGTCGGACTGCACCAGGCGGACGAGTTCGCCAACGCGATAGTCATCGCGTTGCAGCAGCTTGATGATCGAAAACGCGACGCCCTTGGGCGACGGGAGCTTGCCCGTCGCCTTCAACGACTTGTATCGATCCGGATCGACAAAACTGATCAAGTGTGGTTCTCGTTGGACACCTTTTTATCAGATTATGCGACAAACTTGGCCGACAGGGATAACGCTGTAAAATCAGCTTCGGCAGGTCGGCGCTGGAGCGACATCGTCGCCCAGCGCACCGCCGCAACTGGAGCCTTGTCCGGCCGTACAGCCGTAGCAGTGATCGGCGATGTGAATCGGTCGACCGTCCAGCTGACGGGCGGCAAGCTCGCGGATATGTTGGCGATTTCCGCGGCGACCGGGGATCGGCAGACCAAGCTGCTGATTGAAGTCGCAGTCATACACGTAGCCCTGCCAGTCGACCGAAATAAGACGGCGGCACATCACGTGTTCGAGGTTCTCCGCACGGTGTGCTCGGCGCAGCAATTGCATGTAGGCGTTGAATTGGCCGCGCGAGACGAGCAGCGAACCGAACCGCTGGATCGGCATATTGGCCAAGGTAAACAGTTGATTGAAAACGATTCCGTGTTCCTCCGCCAAACGCGCTTTGTAACTCTCAGCCAATGCAGCTTGCGGCGGCGGCAGCGTTGGCCCCTGTGGGTTGAAGACGAGATTGAGCACCAGGCCACTGCCGGCAACTCCGTAGCCCAACGCATTGAGGCGACGCAGCGCGCGCATGCTGGCGGCAAAGACGCCTTTGCCGCGTTGCCGGTCGACGTTTTCCTCGAGGTAGCAGGGTAGGGAGGCGACGATTTCGACATGCTGGGCGGCCAGGAACTCGGCCAGATCCTCCTGCCCGTCTTCCTCCAGTATGGTCAGGTTGCAGCGGTCGATCACCCGCAACCCGCGTTCGCATCCGGCCTTGACCAGGTCGCGGAAACCCGGGTTCAACTCGGGCGCGCCACCGGTGAGGTCGAGCACCTGCACTTGCGGGCTGGCTGCAACGAAGGCGAGGACGGCAGCGATCGTCTCGGCGCTCATCTGCTCCTGGCGCTGCGGGCCGGCATTGACGTGACAGTGTTGGCAACTCTGGTTGCAGCGGTAGCCGAGGTTGATCTGCACGATCTCGAGCGAGCGTCGGGTCAGGGCAGGGAAGTCGGTCGCGCTGAGAAGGTGTAGCGTTGCTTGCATGGTTTCATTCCTCCGGTTTCTCGATACCGCTTGGTCGAAGAATCGCAGCTTTCCTTACGCGCGTCGGATCGGTATGGTGACAGGCGTGGCGAAGCTGCACGATACGACATTCCGGCGCGCTTTGTCAGGAGACGACGAGGAGGTATTATCCCGTCCAATGCTGGTTAGCCCCAGTGACAAGCTTCCCGCCAGCGTCGTGCATGCGCCGCCGTGCGATCCGCGGTCGGTCGTCAGGCCGGCTCACGACCCATCCACTGTCGCCAACGGAATCCGATCCACTTCAGCCCCATCACTGTATGACTCCTGCCGTCCTGCCTGTATTGTCGCTGCTTGAAACGCGCGTTCTTGGTGTCTTGTGCGAGAAGCAGCACACGGTACCTGACACGTATCCGCTCAGCCTCAGCGCCTTGCTTGCCGGCTGCAATCAGAAAACGAGCCGGCAGCCGATCATCGAAACCAGCGAAAGCGAAATTGCCAGCGCGATCGATTCCTTGAAAGGCCTGGCGCTGGTCATCGAATCGACGGGCAGTCGCGTCGCTCGCTACGCACACAACATGGAGCGGGTGCTCCGCCTGCCGTCGCCATCGGTGGCACTGCTCGCCGTGTTGATGTTGCGCGGACCGCAGACTGCTGGCGAATTGCGCATCAACTGCGACCGACTACATCGGTTTGCCGACCTTTCAACGGTCCAGGGTTTTCTTGAGGAAATGGCGGCGCGTTCTACCGGCGCCTTGGTCGCCGAGCTTCCGCGGCAACCAGGAGCACGTGAAAACCGCTGGACTCACTTGCTGGGCGGTGCGCAGACTGCTGATGTGGCGCCCACCGAGGCACCTGTTGGCTTGCCTGGCGATTACGTAACGCTTGGCGAAGTTCACGCCCTAAAGGCGAATCTTGCTCGCCTCGAAGCGGAGGTCGCTGTCTTGCGTGAAAGCGTCAAGCGCCTCAAGGACGAACTGGGAATTGCCGATCCGGATGGCGCGTGAGCCCGGCAACGAATTGCCGTTGGGCGAAGTCAGCACGCGCGGTGCAGATCTGACCGATTCTGACCATTCTGACCAATTGGCTGCTCAACACTGCTCAATACGTTAGTTCGCATAATTCGCATTATGTAAACTTATGAGACGCGAAAACCACCGATGAGAACCTTTTTACTGCTCTTTAAGACCGCTGGCCGACACCGCGGACAGACCAGCGCGGTCGACCGTCGTGCGACGGCAGCATCCTTGGCCCTTCTTCCTCTCTACCACGCGAGCGCCGTCCGCGCAGTGCGCGGCGCCGAGTTGGTCGCCCGTTGTTGAAGGTCGAGGCGCAACAACGAAAAAGCGGCGCGCCGGTCCCATCGTTTGGCGACAGGACCGGCGCGCCGCTTGCCTTGTCGGCGACTCGCAGCCTCTACACGCTGACCGTTTCCGCGACTTCGCTGAACTCCTTGATCTGGTCGAAGTTCATGTAGCGATAAACATCGGACGCCTTGGCATTCACCGCCTGCACCTGTTCAAGATATTCGGTCGGCGTTGGTATCCGGCCGAGCAAGGCGCAGACGGCGGCGAGTTCGGCTGACCCCAGGTAGACGCGCGTGTCGATTCCGAGGCGATTCGGGAAGTTGCGCGTCGAGGTCGACATCGCCGTACTTCCCTTGCGGATTTGCGCCTGGTTCCCCATGCACAGCGAGCAGCCAGGCATTTCCATGCGCGCACCGGACTTGCCGAGCACGGCGTAGTAGCCTTCCTCGTTGAGGATCATTGCGTCCATCTTGGTCGGCGGTGCGATCCACAGACGGGTCGGGATGTCCGTCTTCCCTTCGAGAACCTTGCCGGCCGCACGGAAATGGCCGATGTTGGTCATGCACGAACCAATGAAGACTTCGTCGATCTTATCGCCGGCGACGGTCGATAGCAGTTTCACGTCGTCGGGGTCGTTGGGGCACGCGACGAGGGGCTCGCCGACGTCCGCCAGGTCAATCTCGATCACTGCGGCATAATCAGCGTCGGCGTCGGCCTGCAACAGATCTGGCTGCGCAATCCACGCTTCCATCGCTTTGATTCGCCGCCCGAGCGTGCGTGCATCCTGATAGCCGTTGGCGATCATCCACTTCATCAGCGTAATGTTTGAACGCATGTACTCGATGATCGGCTCCTTGTTGAGCGCGACGGTACAGGCGGCTGCCGAACGTTCGGCGGCGGCGTCGGAGAGTTCGAAAGCCTGTTCGACCTTGAGGTCCGGCAGGCCTTCAATCTCCAGGATTCGACCCGAGAAGATGTTCTTCTTGCCCTTCTTTTCGACCGTCAGCAGGCCGGCCTGGATGGCGTAATAGGGAATTGCGTTGACCAGATCGCGCAGCGTGACGCCACGCTTGCCCGCTTCAGCCAGCGAGCCCTTGAAGCGGACGAGAACCGACTCCGGCATGTCCAGCGGCATGACGCCGGTCGCAGCGGCAAAAGCGACCAGGCCAGAACCTGCGGGGAAGGAAATGCCGATCGGGAAACGTGTATGCGAATCGCCGCCGGTACCGACGGTGTCCGGCAGCAGCAAGCGGTTGAGCCAGGAATGGATGACACCGTCCCCTGGCCGCAGAGCGACGCCTCCGCGCGTGCTGATGAAGCCTGGAAGCTCGCGGTGCATGCGCACGTCGACGAGTTTCGGATAAGCCGCCGTGTGGCAGAACGACTGCATCACCATGTCGGCCGAGAAACCAAGGCAGGCGAGATCCTTCAGCTCGTCGCGCGTCATCGGACCGGTCGTGTCCTGCGAGCCCACCGTCGTCATGCGTGGCTCGCAATATGTTCCAGGCAGAACGCCCTTCCCTTCCGGCAAGCCGCAGGCGCGACCGACCATTTTCTGCGCCAGCGAGTAGCCCTTGCCCGGATCGGCCGGGTTCTGCGGCAGCTTGAACAGCGTCGACGGCGGCAAGCCGAGCGCTTCGCGCGCCTTCGTCGTCAGGCCGCGCCCGATGATCAGCGGAATGCGCCCGCCCGCACGCACTTCGTCGAGAATGACCGGCGTCTTGAGTTGCGCTTCGGCAATCACGTTGCCATTCTTCAGCGCGGTCACCCGGGCGGTGGCCGCGTCGATCAGCAATTCGATCTCGTCGCCCATGTCCATCTGGCCGACATCGATTTCAACCGGCAAGGCGCCAGCATCTTCCATCGTGTTGAAGAAGATCGGTGCAATCTTCGAACCGAGGCAGACGCCGCCAAAACGCTTGTTCGGAACAAACGGAATGTCCTCGCCGGTGAACCAGAGCACCGAATTGGTCGCCGACTTGCGCGACGAACCGGTTCCGACGACATCGCCGACGTAGGCGATGAGATTGCCCTTCCCGCCCAACGCTTCGAGTTGCTTGATCGGGCCGCGTTCGCCTGGTTTGTCGGCCTCGATTCCCGGCCGCGGGTTCTTCAGCATGGCCAGCGCGTGCAGCGGGATATCCGGCCGCGACCAGGCATCAGGGGCGGGCGACAGGTCGTCGGTATTGGTTTCGCCAGTGACCTTGAAGACGGTCAACTTCTGCCGCGCGGGAACCTCCGGACGCGAGGTAAACCATTCCCCATCGGCCCAGCTTTGCAGTACCGCCTTGGCGTTATCGTTACCTTGGTCGGCGAGCTCCTTGACATCGTGAAAGTAGTCGAAGACGAGCAGCGTCTTCTTCAGACCTTCGGCCGCGACTGCGCCATTCGCGCCGACCAGCAGATCGATCAAGGGTTTGACGTTGTAGCCGCCGAGCATCGTGCCGAGTAGTTCGGTCGCCTTCGCCTGCGAGATCAGGGCACAGGTTTCTTCTCCTTTGGCGACGCGTGCGAGGAATTCCGCCTTGACCTTGGCCGCATCGTCAACCCCGGCCGGAACGCGATAGGTGATGAGATCAACCAGGTTCTTCTCTTCACCCGGCGGCGGGCTTCTGAGCAGTCCGATAAGCTCCTCGGTCTGCTTGGCAGTCAGCGGCAGAGGCGGGATGCCAAGCGCAGCACGCTCGGCAACATGGGCACGATAGGATTCGAGCACGGCGACGTCCTTTCTTAAAGGTGGTAAGGCGGGGAAACACGGCAATTGTACTGCAAGACCCCGCTGGCAGCCGCAGCCCGCGGTGACTGTCGACCACTGGGCAAATGTCTTATGTGTTCTATAAGACAAGCGCTTCGCCCATTCCGTTCTACCGGATCAGCATACGCACCAGGTTGAGCGGGCCGCGACCACGCCGCGGGAAGCGCGGTGCTAGCCAGGCGCCAATCCGGTGCTGGAATCAGCCACTCGCTTGCTCTCCGGCAATACCGTGGCCGACCAGGGCCTGGCTCACCTGGTGAACCCTTTGCAGGCTGCGAATGGCGCGAAACAGTTCGCCGGCCGCGGGGAAATTTCGCTGCAAGGCGCGCAGCCAGAGCTTCAGCCGACCTGGCGCGCGCGCGGGCGATACCTTGTCGAGCGTCTGCTGCCAGTAGATCGCGAGAAGCGGCTGCAAGCGCTGCCAATCCGCCGACCAGTCCACCATCGCTGCCGCGCGTAGATCAATGCCCGGCGTGCGCCGCCTATCGCCAACGTTCGCCAGCGCACGCAGGCGCTCGGCAAGAAACGGATCGGCTACCGCGCCGCGCCCGAGCATGACGTCGGAAACACCGCTCAGCGAACGGCAGCGGGCGTAGTCGTGTACGCTCCATACTTCACCGTTGGCGACGACTGGGATTTGGACGGCGTCGGCGATGTGCGCGACCCATTCCCAGTGTGCCGGCGGCCGATAGCCTTCGAGCCTGGTACGCGCGTGCACGACGAGAGAAACGATGCCGCCGGCGGCAAGCGCCCGTGCGCAATCGAGGGTGCGCTCGGTATCCTTGATTCCCAGCCGCATCTTGGCGGTCAAGGGAATGCTCTCCGGCACCACCCGGCGGACAGTGGCCGCGATGCAGTGGAGCCGTTCGGGGTCGGCGAGGAGCATTGCGCCACCGCCGTGGCGATTGACTCGGGGTGCCGGACAGCCGAAGTTGAGATCGATTCCGGCCGGCTGCAGGGCGACGAGCTGCGCCGCATTTTCAGCCAGGCAGTGTTCGTCGCTGCCGAGGAGTTGTACCGCGACGGGCGTGCCGGAGCGCGTCCGGCTGGCACGTGCGAGCTCCGGGCAACTGCGGTGGAAGGCGCGCGCTGGCAGCAGACTGCCGGAAACGCGGACAAACTCGGTCACCGCCAGATCGTAAGCGGCAGCTCGCGTCAGCACATCGCGCAGCACGTCATCGACCAAACCTTCCATGGGTGCAAGTAATAGTCTTCCCATGCCCGGTGCCTCATCGGCAAGCGCGCCCTGCCCCGTCGGGCGGGCAGCGCTCATTCGAATGTCGCCCACTCACCAGCGGCATTGAATGAAGCAATCGCGCCGCCGATCGCGCGGTGCTTGCCGAAACATGCTGCGCATCACCCTGCCTCATCAGGGGCTTCTCCGGACTACAACTTGATCGCTTCAACCGCGATGGAAAGGTTGACTTCATCGCTGACGTGCGGCGTCAGCTTGCTCGCCTTGAAGTCGGAACGCTTGATGCGAGCCACTGCGTTCGCACCAATCGCTTCCTTCTTGAGGATCGGATGCGGCATCGCGTGAAACGACGTTACCGTCAAGGAAACCGGTTTGGTGATTCCTTTGATCGTCAGCAGCCCGTCGACGGCAACGGGTTTGTCGCCGTCAAACCGGACTGCTGTCGACTTGTAGGTGATCGTTGGATAGCGTGCCGTGTCGAAGAACTCTTCCTCTTGCAAATGCTCGTTGAACACGGCATAGCCGGAATCGATCGAACGAGCGTCGATGCTGATGTCCACCGCGCCGGTTCGCGCGGCGCGGTCGAGAACGATGATCCCCGAGGTCTTGTTGAAGCGATGGACCTGCGTCGACAAACCGAAGTGACTATACTCGAATCGTGGGTAAGTATGGCTGGGTTCCACCGCGTAAGTCTCCGGCGCCGCCACTGCTTGGCCGGCGCACAGCGCTAAAGGAATAAGGAAGAGCGAACGTCTCATGGGCGGTCCTTCTCAGGTCTGGCTACTTGCTCGCCGCGGCCGGGGCAGCGACAAAACGGAACTTGATCTGTACTTCATTTGCAACGACACCGACATCCGACCAAGCGCCCTCGCCAATCAGGAAGTCCAGACGCCGCAGGGTAAAGGCGCCGTCGAACACGCCGTTGCCGCTCTCCTGACGGAAGGTGAAAGGTGCGCTCAGATCCTGTGTCCGGCCCTTGATCGTCAGCTTTCCGGTCAACTCGAATCGTTCGCCGGGAAGGGGGCGAATCGCCGTAGAGACGAAGCTGGCGGTGGGAAACGCCTTGACGTTGAACCAGGACTTGCCGACGAGTTCGTCGTCAGCCTCACGCGAACCCGCGTCTACACTGGCCAGATCGAGGCTGACGCGCGCCTGCCCCGCGGTTGGTCGGGCGGGATCGAACGTCAGCGCAGCCGAGAAGGTCCTGAACCGACCTTCGACCGGAACGCCCATCTGTTTCGACACGAAGCTCAGCGAACTCTTGTGGCTGAGCAATTGGTTGAATTCGGCGGCGACTACAGGACTGCTGACGAATGCGGCAAGGAGGGCGGGAACGCAGCGTAAGCAGACAGGCATGATCGACACGGGCTCCTCCACGTGAGGCGTCAGCGCTTGCCAGCGCGAAACGGGAGCATACGCCCAAATACCTCGTCCCGGTCAAGCAGGCGGTGCTTGAGAACGGCCGCAACATGTACGACGACGAGTGCGGCGAGACAGAGATTCAGCACAAAGTGCAGTCTCTGCAGCAGGTCAGCGAGCTCCCTGTCCCTCTGTACCAGGTCGGGCAGCGGCAGGACGCCAAGATAGATCGTCGGGAAGCCCTTGGCCGAACTCATCAGCCAGCCAGAGAGCGGAATGGCGAGCATCAGGACATAAAGCAGCAGATGCACTCCTCGCGCCAAGACTTCCTGCCAACGCGGCACGCTGACCGGCCAGGCCGGCGGCCGATGCGCGAGTAGCCAGCCTAGGCGGGAAAGCGCGAGAAGAAAGGCACTGATGCCGGCCCATTTGTGCCAAGCGTAAAGCCTCAGCTTCTCTGGCGACAGCGGCAACTCGTGCATGTAGGTGCCGAGACAGAACAAGCCGACCAGGACGACGGCCATCAGCCAGTGAAAGGCTATCGCCGTACGAGTGTAGCGTGCCTCGCGCATGCGTTTACGCGCTTACCCTGCTCAGGCCAAGGCAGCGCCTGGCGACTGTGCTCCGCGTGGCGACCGTGCACCGCTCGCTAATGGCGACAAACCGGCGGTCACCAGCGCCCTCACAGCCGGACGCTGTCCGCGCACCAAGCGAGGTCAAAGTCGTCCTTGATCGCAGATGAGCATACGGCCGTGCGGGCAAGCGAAGGAGCTCCGAGCAAGGCTCAACCGCCGGTGACCGACATGAAACGGACCAGTTGCGGAGCGTCCAGGCGCTGGCCGAAATCGTGCCCACGCGCCTTGAAGCCCATGCTCTGCGCGATGGCCGCGCGTACTAGCGCGTCGTCCGCCGGGTGCGCGCGCAACAGCGGCAGCAGGTGCACGGCGTCGTTGCTGCCCAGACAGGGAAACAGTTCGCCACGCGCAGTGACCCGGACGCGGTTGCAGGCAGCGCAGAAGTTGTGACTGTGCGGGGCGATGAAACCGACCCGTGTCGTCTGCCCCGGGATCCGCCAGTAGCGCGCGGGGCCGCCGGTCGTTTCCGCCGACGGGACAAGGACGAAATCTGCCTGCAGCAAGGCGAGGGCTTCGTCACTGCTGAGAAAGCTGGGCCGGCGTGAATGGCCAAGCTCGCCGAAGGGCATCTGCTCGATGAAAGCGATGTCGATTTCCTGTGCAACGGCGAAGTGGACGAGGTCGCTGATCTCGTCGTCGTTCACCCCGCGCAGCAGCACCGCGTTGATCTTCAAGCGTTCGAAGCCGGCCGCACGAGCCGCTGCAATGCCTGCCAGCACGCGCGACAAATCGCCGACCCGGGTGATTTGGCGAAATCGCTCCGCGCGCAGCGTATCCAGGCTGATGTTGATCCGCCTGACGCCGGCTGCCCGCAGCGCCGGCGCGTAGCGCGCAAGCTGTGAACCGTTGGTCGTCAGAACCAACTCGCGCAGGCCCGGCAGGCGGGCGAGTCGTTCAAGCAGCCAGATGGCGTTGCGCCGGACGAGCGGCTCGCCACCGGTGACGCGCAGCTTGCTGACGCCCAAGTCGACAAAGACGCTGGCCAGGCGCAAGCACTCTTCCAGCGTCAGCACCTGCGCGCGCGGCAGGAACTCCATTTCCTCCGCCATGCAGTAGTGACAGCGAAAGTCGCAACGATCGGTGATCGACAGGCGCAGGTAGCTTACCTGCCGCCCGTACTTGTCCACCAGAACGGCATCCGCCGGTCGCGCTGCGCCGATCAGCGGCGGCGTTGGAGCCAGCGTCGTATCAGGCCAGTTCTGCGCACCGGGCAGGTCGTTTGGCATCGGCAATGGTCTCTGGAAAGCGCAAGCAGTGAACCCTGACGGAGGTCAGGCGGGCGATTATAGCCGACTTCAACCTCCGCCTGCCCGTTCGCTGCCGCCCAAAACCAGCGCCGGAACCGATGGCCGATCGGTTCCGGCGGCGCGCTTGGCGAGTTGCCAATCAGCGCGCGTTCTGCAGCGCCGCGATGCGCTCCTCGATCGGCGGGTGGCTCGAGAACAAGGCCATCCAGCCGGCGCCTCCGGTGATTCCGGCGGTGGCCACATTCTGTGGCAACTCACCGGCGGAGAGGCCGCCCAATCTCTGCAGTGCAGCGACCATCGGCTGCGGCGTCCCGAGCAACTGGGCGGCACCCGCGTCGGCACGGAATTCGCGCACGCGTGAGAAGTACATCACGATGATGCTGGCCAGGATGCCGAAGACGATGTCGCAGATGACGACCGTGATCGTGTAGCCGATTCCCGGGCCGGCCGACTCTTCGCTGCCGCGGCGCATGGCGGAATCGACAACCCAGCCGACGACGCGCGCCAGGAAAATGACGAAGGTATTGACGACGCCCTGAATCAGCGTCAGGGTCACCATATCGCCATTCGCGATGTGCGCTACCTCGTGCGCGATCACCGCTTCTGCTTCCGAGCGCGTCATGCTTTGCAGCAATCCGGTGGAGACGGCGACCATCGAGCTGTTACGACTCGCGCCCGTTGCGAAGGCATTCGGCTCGCCCTCGTAGATGGCGACTTCCGGCATCGGCAAGCCGGCCTTCTCGGAAAACCGGCGAACCGTGTCGACCAGCCAGAACTCGGTCGAGTTCGCCGGAGTTTCGATGACCTGCGCGCCAGTACTCCATTTCGCGATGGTCTTCGACATCCAGAGCGAAATGAACGAACCGCCAAAGCCCATGATCAGGGCAAAGAACAACAGCTTGCCCAAGTCCAGACCGGCCCCGGAAAAAAACCGGTGTGCTCCGGTGAGCGTGCTGACGACGCCAAGCACGAGCATGATCGCCAGGTTTGTGGCGATGAGCAGAAATACACGTTTCATCGTTTACCTCCAGAAAGTAGCCTGTTCGGTGATGCCGGGCCGCTCGGCGAGCGTGCTCAGCGCGGAACGCTAGCCAGGTAGCCGTCGTCGTGACGGTATTGTCGCTGGCGCGCGAGTCGGCGCGCCAGCGTGCGTCCCGCACGGTCGGCAGCGCGGTCTACTGCAACATGGAGGTCGGCCTGCGTATCTTCAACCACCAGGTCGAGCGCTTCGTTACCGATGACGCGAATTCGACATCGCTTGTCGTTGCCGCCGCGCGGTCCGTTGATATCGGACAGGACGACGTCAACGTTGGCAATGGCGTAGCTTGCCCAGTCGAAAGCGAAGCGCACGCGGCGGTCGACGTGGTCGCGCAAGTCGGCGGTAAGTTCGACACCCCTGGCCTGAATGGCGATCTGCATGGAAGGACTCCCCAAAAGAAAAAATGCGAGCAGCGAGAAGGAACGAGACACGGAGCTAGTCTAGGCGATGCAAAAGCATCCGACAAATCGAATATACTGAACTGATGATTCCATTTTTCCGACCATATCGAGCATGCCCACGCTGAACTACAAGCACCTGCGCTACTTCTGGATGGTCGCCAAGTCAGGGAGCATCGCGCGCGCCTGCAAGCAACTGCACCTGACACCACAGGCGATCAGCGGTCAGTTGCGCGAACTCGAACAGACGCTGGGCGTGGAACTGTTTCATCGCATTGGCCGCGGGCTGGAAGTCACCGACGCCGGACGACGGATTCTCAGTTACGCGGACGAGATTTTCGCTCTCGGCGACGAGCTGCTCGATATCGCACGCGACCAGACAACCCGACGAAGCCTGCCGTTTGCCGTCGGGATCGCCGACTCGGTGGCCAAGATGGTTGCTCATCGTCTGATCGAACCGGTCTTGAGCCTACCCGAAGCGGTGCGCCTGATTTGTCGCGAAGGACGATTGACGCCACTGCTCGCCGAACTGGCTGTACATCGGCTCGACATCGTGATCGCCGACCAGCCGATGCCGGCCAACCTCAACGTGCGCGGCTTCAGCCACCTGTTGACGGAAAGCGAACTGAGCGTCTTCGGCGCCGACGCATTGCTCGCCAAGCTCGATGGGGACTTCCCTGCCCTGCTGCAGGGTGCGCCCTTTCTCCTTCCCGGCGACGATGTGGCGATCCGCACCCGCCTTGAGGAATGGTTTGCCAGCCAGCGTCTGCACCCACGGATCGTCGGCGAGTTTGACGACAGCGCCCTGCTCAAGGCTTTCGCCCAGGGCGGCGCGGGCTTGTTTGCTGCTCCGAGTGCGATCGCCGGGCACCTCACCGAGCAGTATCGCGTCCGCGCGCTCGGCCGCATCGAAACGATCAGCGAACAGGTCTACGCAATCACCACCGAGCGCCGATCGAGTCACCCGGCCACCGTCGCGATCATCGAACAGGCGCGCTCGTCAGCCATTGGCAGTGCCAGGCGAGGCCGGCGAACGACGTCCGAGGTTGGACGTGCGCTGCCCGGTGGCGCTCTCACTGCTCTGCCACAATCGACCTCCTCGGCCGGCGACTCCATTTCATCCTGATCGGACAGCGCGCCAACACCTGGTGCGAAGACGGCGAAAGACCAGGGCAAGCGCCGAGATTCGACGGAATTTTCGAAGTATCATTACAAAATATTCTGCTTTTCGTTCGACTGTGTGCTCTTTATGCTAGCTCCCGTTCCACCCCTGAACCCCTTACAGGAGAAAATCATGAAAGTCTTTTCGATGCTGGCAGTCGTTCTTGCGCTCGGTCTGGCGGTAGCGACCGGCGATGCCGACGCGGCAAAGCGCTTTGGAGGCGGCAAGTCCTCCGGCATGCAGCGCGAGTCGGTCAGTGCCCCGCAGTCGCCTTCCTCGGCGCCCTCCTCTGCTGCGGCAACCAGTGCCGCGCAGCGGCCGATGGCTGCGCCAGCCTCGCCGGCACAGCCGAAGCGATCGTGGATGGGACCGCTTGCGGGTTTGGCAGCGGGCCTTGGGCTGGCGGCGCTCGCCGCGCATTTCGGTTTCGGTGAGGAACTCGCCTCGATGCTGATGATCGGACTGCTCGTCATGGCAGCCCTCGCGCTGGTCGCGTTCATCATGCGCCGAAAGGCTGCGTCGCAGGCGCCGGCGAGCGGCGGGCTGCAGTACGCGACGGCTGGTGCGCCGTCTGCCTTGCCTGAGCACCGCCCAGGCGAGCCGGCAATGTTCTCCCCCGGCAGCGCACAACCGGTGGTCGATGACAGTCACCAGCCGGGGAACATCCCGGCTGATTTTGACGTAGCCGGGTTCGTGCGTAACGCGAAAGTCAATTTCATCCGCCTGCAAGCGGCAAACGATGCCGGCAACCTTGAGGATATCCGCGAGTTCACGACACCCGAGATGTTCGCCGAGATCAAGATGGACATCAGCGAACGCGGTAACGCCAAGCAGGAAACCGATGTCCTCGAGATCGACGCTCAAGTGCTCGATGTCAGCGAAGAGAGCAGCCGCTACATCGTCAGCGTACGCTTTACCGGCCTGATCCGCGAAGAAAAGGATGCGGCCGCCGAGCGGGTAGACGAGGTCTGGCACATGATCAAGCCGCACGATGGCCGTACGGGCTGGGTGCTGGCCGGGATTCAGCAGATGCAGTAAGGCAGGGCAAGCGCCGGCGACGACCTCGAGTGTTATCGCCGGCGACGGCCTTGGGTGAAATCGCCGGCGACGGCTCAGGCAGCGACCAGAAAATCGCGGCTGATGCCGTCGCCAAGATCGTAGATTCGATCCATGAAGTCGCTCAGGTAGGCGTGCAGGCCGCCGGCCAGAACGTCATCGATGCGGGCGAAGTGCAGGCGAGCGTGCAGCACGCCTGCCTGTCGCTCGGTCTCTGCCGACACACTGTTGGCAATCAACTGGAGCATCCGTACGATACCGTCGGCGCACGCGTGCAGCGACCGCGGCATGTCCATGCGCAGGATCAATAGTTCAGCGACGCGTGCCGGCGTGATCGCCTCGCTATACACCTTGCGATAGACCTGAAAAGCCGACACCGAACGTAACAACGCGCTCCAGCGGTAGAAGTCGGTTGCGGCTTCATCGCCGTTCTGGCGCAGGACATGGTACTGCATGTCGAGGATGCGCGCCGTGTTGTCGCCACGCTCCAGGAGCCCGCCGAGGCGGATGAAATGCAGTGCGTCGTCCCTGAGCATCGTCCCGAAGGTCACGCCGCGGATGAGCGCCGAACGCAACTTGACCCAGTCGAAGAACTCGCTGATCCCGCGCGCAAGAATGTGATCGAATTGCTGCTGGCGCAACTCAAGCCAGGTCGCGTTGACGCTTTCCCACATTTCGGCGGTCAGCGTGCCGCGCACCGCATGCGCGTTTTCGCGCGCGGCACGCAGACAACTGTGGATCGACGACGGGTTGGCGGGATCGGAAACCATGAAATGGAGGACGTTTTCGACGTTGACTTCGTCGTAGACTTCGGCAAAGGCGTCCTCAAGGCTGTTCAACGCCAGAATTGCGCGCCAATTCTCGTTTTGTGAGGCAATCGATTGCGGCAACAGCGACATCTGATAGGAAACATCGAGCAGGCGAGCAAGATTTTCCGCCCGCTCGGTGTAGCGGGCCAGCCAGTAGAGGTGATCGGCAGTGCGACTAAGCATTTTCGCTCTCCAGAACCCAGGTGTCTTTCGTTCCGCCACCCTGCGATGAGTTGACGACCAGCGAGCCGGCGCGCAGGGCGACCCGGGTCAGGCCGCCGGGTACCATGCCGATGCCCTTGCCAGAGAGCACGAACGGCCGCAGATCGAGATGGCGCGGCGCGATGCCGGCGTCGACGAAGGTCGGGCAGTTCGACAAGGCGAGCGTCGGCTGGGCGATGTACTTGTCGGGTGCGGCGAGTATGCGCGCACGGAAATCCTCGATCTCGGACTTGCTCGCCGCGGGACCGACGAGCATGCCGTAGCCACCCGCACCGTGCACCTCCTTGACGACGAGTTCAGGCAGATGCGCCAGAACGTATGCGAGATCATCCGGGCGGCGCAGGATCCACGTCGGCACGTTGTTCAGCAGCGGCGTTTCACCGAGATAAAAGCGAATCATTTCCGGAACGTACGGGTAGATCGACTTGTCGTCGGCAACGCCGGTCCCGATCGCATTGGCCAGCGTGACGCGACCCGCCCGGTAAGCCGAGAGTAGACCGGGAACGCCCAGCATCGAGTCCTTGTTGAACGCCAGCGGGTCGAGAAAGTCGTCGTCGAGCCGCCGATAAATCACGTCTACGCGTTGTGGACCCTGTGTCGTTCGCATGTAGACGGTGTCGTCGCGCACGAACAGATCGCGCCCTTCGACCAGCTCGACGCCCATCTGCTGGGCAAGAAAAGTGTGTTCGAAGTAAGCACTGTTGTACGCACCGGGCGTCAGCAGAACGACCGTCGGGTCGCCGACTCCCTTCGGTGCGACGGTTCGCAGGTTTTCCAGCAGCATGTCGGGGTAGTGCTGAACGGGCGCGATCTTGTGGCGCGAAAACAGCTCGGGAAAAAGCCGCATCATCATCTTGCGGTCTTCGATCATGTACGACACACCCGACGGAACGCGCAAGTTGTCTTCGAGCACGTATGAGTCGCCACCTCCAGCGCGCACGATATCGACGCCCGCAACGTGCGCGTAGATCCCGCTGGGCACGTCCACTCCGATCATCTCGGGCCGGAACTGCGGGTTGCGCAGCACCTGTTCGGATGGAATGAATCCGGCGCGCAGGATCTCCTGGGCGTGATAGATGTCGTTCAGGAAGGCATTCAACGCCGTGACGCGCTGCCAGAGTCCGGCCTGCAAGGCTTGCCACTCGCCGGCCGGAATGATGCGCGGGATGATGTCGAATGGAATCAGCCGCTCGGTTCCGGCTTCTTCGCCATAGACGGCGAAAGTGATGCCGACCCGGTGAAAGGCAGTGTCGGCCTCGGCCCGCTTGCGCGCCAGTCGCTCCGTCGGCATGCCCGCCAGCCAGTCGGCAAACGCGCGGTAGTGCGACCTGAGGTTTCCCTCGGCGTCGACCATTTCATTGTAGGAGTTCACTGTCATCGCATTTGGCCATCAGCACCTGTTTCTGCGTGACAAGCAAACCGCATGCCAGCCCTTCGGAGCGCCCACGGACGGGCTTTCCCGCGGCACGCGAGGCCACACGCGCCGGCTATTGGTGCATCAGGTACCTCGATGCACTGCGCTGGTGCTCGACGAAGTCGCTGCAGACGGCCGGCGCCGCAGCGATCGGGTCACTGCTTCGCCGTCTCGCGTCAGGTGCGCAGAAAATGCTCGCGGTAATACCTGAGTTCGGCGATCGACTCCCGAATGTCGGCCAGCGCCGTATGCTCGCCACGTTTGCGCAAGCCACTGGCCAGATCGGGCCGCCAGCGCCGACACAACTCCTTCAACGTGCTGACATCGAGGTTGCGGTAGTGAAACCACGCTTCCAGGCGCGGCATGTACTTGTACAGGAAGCGCCGGTCCTGGCCGATCGAGTTGCCGCACAGCGGACTCGTCGACGGCGGGACGTGTGCCTGGACAAAAGCGAGCGCTGCCGCTTCGACGCTTGCTTCGTCGAGCAGCGAAGCGCGAACGCGCTCGATCAGGCCTGAGCGAGCGTGCGTCGTACGATTCCACTCGTCCATCGCTTCCAGGCAGGCATTGTCCTGGTGCACGACCCAGACTGGCGACTCGCTGATCGTCGCCAGGCTTTCGTCGGTCACCACGATCGCCAGCTCGATGATCCGCTCGCGCTCCGGATCGAGACCGGTCATCTCCATGTCCAGCCAGACGAGGGAAGTCGCAGCCTGTGTCATATAATCCGCCTCAACCCGTACGAAGCCGCCATTCTGTCACAGCCCCATGCCCAACACGTTCTCTTTCGTCTTCCTGGCTGCCTGCCTGCTCACCGCCAGCACGCGTCTTTGGCTGGCGCAGCGTCAGATGGCGCACGTCGCCGCACACCGCGCTCAGGTTCCGGCCGACTTCAGCGCCCGGATCGAGCTTGCTGCGCACCAGAAGGCGGCCGACTACACGCTGGCGCGGACATCACTTGGCCGGGTCAGCCTCGCGCTCGATCTGGCGATTCTGCTCGCCTTGACGCTTGGCGGCGGGTTGCAGCGATTGCACGAACTCTGGTCGGCCGAACTTGCCGGAGTGGCCTACGGTGTGGCGCTGATTTTCAGCGTACTCGCGCTTGGCGCACTACTCGACCTGCCGCTGGCGCTTTATCGGCAGTTCGTGATCGAAGAGCGCTTCGGCTTCAACCGGACGAGCCTGCGCCTCTTCATCGCTGACCAGGCGAAGGGTGCGCTGCTTGCCGTGCTCATCGGCATGCCGGTGCTGGGCGTCGTCCTCTGGCTGATGGAGGCGATGGGAGCAAACTGGTGGTGGTCGGTCTGGCTCTTCTGGTGCAGCTTCAATCTGCTCGTTCTTTTCGTCTACCCGAGCTGGATTGCACCCCTGTTCAACAAATTCTCGCCACTCGACGACGATTCGCTGCGCCGGCGCGTCGAAGCTTTGCTGGCGCGCAGTGGCTTTGCCACTTCAGGCCTGTTTGTCATGGACGGATCGCGGCGCTCGAGTCACGGTAATGCCTACTTCACCGGTTACGGGCGGACCAAGCGCATCGTCTTCTTCGACACGCTGCTCAACCGCCTGCAGCCGGCCGAGGTCGAAGCGGTGCTGGCGCACGAGCTGGGTCACTTCAAGCATCGCCATGTCCTTAAGCGGATCATGCTGCACTTCGCCGGAGCCCTGGCTTTGCTCGCGCTGCTTGGCCAACTGATCGACGAGCGCTGGTTCTACCTCGGTCTCGGCGTGGACACGATGAACACGGCCATCGGCCTGCAGCTCTTCATTCTTGTCTTCCCCGTGTTCACCTTCATGCTCACGCCCTTGTTCAGCCTGGCAGCACGGCGCGACGAGTTCGCGGCGGATCGCTATGCGGCCGAACAGGTTTCGGCAAGCGCGCTGATCAGCGCGCTGGTCAAGCTCTACGAGGATAACGCGGCGACGCTCACTCCCGATCCCGTGCACTCGCTGTTCTACGATTCTCACCCGCCGGCGGGTTTGCGCATCGCCCGCCTGCAGGAGAGCCTTTGAAACTCGCCGGCCTCGTCGTCGCGGCGCACGGACGGCAATACCGGGTCGAGCTGGCCGACCGCACGACGCTGATCTGCCTGCCTCGCGGCAAGAAAAGTGAACTGGTGTGCGGCGACCAGGTGATCGTCGAGCAGGTCAGTCCTGGACAAGGCGTGATTGGCGCGCTCACGCCACGACAGACGCTGCTCTATCGCTCGGACCGCTGGAAACAGAAGCTGATCGCGGCAAACGTGACGCAAATCATCATCGTCGTCGCGACCGAGCCGTCGTTTTCCGATGAACTGGTCACCCGCTGCATCGTCGCCGCCGAAAGCCAAGGAATCGAGATCCTCATCGTGCTCAACAAGTGTGACCTGCTTGAACGGCTGGCTGATGCCAGGGCGCTGCTCGCCCCCTATCGCGAACTCGGTTACCGCGTACTTGAACTGGCCGCACGCTACGACACGACGGGCATCGAACCCTGCCTGGCGAGGCATACCAGCCTGCTCATCGGGCAATCCGGGATGGGCAAGTCAACGCTGACCAACGCGCTGATCCCGCATGCGCAGGCGGCGATACGTCCGGTCTCGCAGGCACTCAAGACAGGCCGGCACACGACCACGCACGCCAGCCTCTACCATTTCGGCGAGAATGCGACCTTGATCGACTCACCTGGCCTGATGGCCTTCGGCCTGCGGCATCTGTCGCTGGCCGCTATCGCCGAAGCGTTCCGTGAGCTGCGCCCGCTGCTCGGTCAATGCCGATTCCGCGATTGCATGCACGAGCGCGAACCCGACTGCAGTGTTCTGGCTGCGCTGCGCGAGGGTAAAATCAGCCCGCGACGCTACGCGGCTTTTCGTTCTCTCTGCGCAGAGCTGGCGTAACTGCTAAGGACCCGTGACATGAGCGAGATCATCATCCGTCGCCCGCATGGCAAGACCCATGCCGAGGCACGCGCTGCCGCCGAACAGATGGCTGCCGAACTGAAAAAGGAGTTCGCGCTGAACTACGCCTGGCACGGCGATATCCTGCAATTCAAGCGCTCGGGCGTCAGCGGCCAACTGACGCTCGACAGTCGCGAGGTTGCGCTCGATATTCGGCTCGGTTTCCTGCTCGCGGCGTTCAAGTCAACGATAGAACGGGAAATTCACCGCTTTTTCGACGAGAACTTCCCGACCGCTGCCGGCTGATCAGTCGGCCATCTCCGCTTTCGCCGCCTCAACGTCGAGTCGCTCCATCGCGTCCATCGGCTGACACCCCGCAGCTTCGCGATAGAGCCGTTCGGCCTCCTTCATCTTCGCCTTGCCGTACATCATGACCAGGGCGTTGGCGAACTCGATCCGGGCGATCGCCGAGTCCGGATTGAGTTGCAACGCTTTCTCGAGCAGTTCGTGGCCACTGCTTTTCTTCGCTCCGTAGGTCATGCCACCGACCAGCGCGCCCACCTTGTCGATCACCTCGGCATGGTAGGCGCCGAGTGCTGTGTGCGCATCGGCGTGGCGCGGCTGCAACTCGATCGCCCGCGTCAGGCTGTGCTTGATCTTGCCGCCCAGCCCCTGCGCCAATGCCTTGGCCACCGAAATGCTCTGGCTATAGCGACCGAGCGCGTAAGCGTGCAGATACCAGCCGTTGGCATCGGCTGGCGCCTTCGTCTGCAGTTCTTCACAGCGCTTGGCAACCTCGAGCAACAGCTCGCATTTGCGCCGATCGTCGGTCTCCAGATAATTGGCATAGATCGCGGCCGCCTTGTTGGCCGCGTTGTAGCCTGCCAGACCGCACGCGACGCCACTCTCGACGGCCTGCCCGAAGTCGCCCGCGTGATAGCTGCGCCAAGCCTCCTGCACTGCCGGATCGCCGGGAAACGGCTCGCAATCGCCCCGGTGCAGACGTTGCCAGTGGTCGGCGAGAGCCGGTCCGGCATAACGGTAGCGCGTGTCGGCATACGGAAACTTTGTCCACGCCATTCTTCTTCCTCCAGAGTCGTAAGATGGATTGATGCTCGTCTACGGCGCAACGTATTCGCGCGCCAACCTGTCGAACAGCCCCTTCGCGTCGCCAACCAGAAACGGCGAAAGCATCGCCATCACCTGATAGACGCCGCGCCCGAGACGGTTGGTCTCGGCTTTGGCACGCGGGTCACGTGCGTACTCGAAGGACAGCCAGTAACTCGCCAGCACCGCCACGTTGATCGCCAGCGCACGCCGTTCCGGCGCAGTCGCGCGCATCGCCCCGGTAGACACCAGGCCATCGCACAGCGTCTGCGCGGTGCGCACCTTGTGCGCCAGGATTCGACAGAAATGGATTTCGAGCAGCCGGTTGCGCGTCAACAAGTCGTTCAAATCACGGTAGAAGAAACGATAGGCCCAGATTTCTTCAAAAAGCAGATGCAGGAATAGCCAGATGTCCTCGACGTTGGCCAAACGCCGTGTCGGCGCGGCGAGCGTTTCCTCGATCTGCCGTTCGAAGACCGAGAAGATCGCTTCGATGATTTCATCTTTGTTATGGAAGTGGTAATACAAATTCCCTGGGCTGATGTTCATCTCATCGGCGATCACCGTCGTCGTGACGTTCGGCTCACCGAACTCGTTGAACAGGCGAAGGCTCGTTTCGATGATGCGCTCGCGCGTTCGCCGCTTGGGTTTTCTTTCCATCCGCCGCCCGCCCTGCCCTACTTCGATATTTGACGAACGGCCAGCATAGCACCCGGGGCGAGCGCAGGGAACCCCGGCTGTCAGGCACTCTACATCGGCATTGCGGTCAGGGCTGGCGTGTCTGCAACCAGAGCTCGAGGTCATGCAGCGACGAATCGAGCGCGGCGGCACTCGTCGCCAGGTCTGGTCGCCGCTTGTGCGAGAGCAGCGAGCGACTGTGATCCTTGAGCACAGCGAGATTGAGCCCGATACCGTGGCGCTCGAGGATCGGACGCAATTCGTGCCGCCGCCGGTACAACTCGCTGCGCGTGCGCTGATACGCGTGTTCGCACAGACGGCGGCGCCCGCGATAGCTGAACACGTTGGTGAAGAACATGTCGACGTCGTCGCGCGTCGGTTCGAAAAGGACGACGTCCTTCCCCTTGAACTCCAAGCGATAGCGCTCCATACCGGTGCGCATGCGCGAATGAATGATGGCGCGAAAGGTCTGTGCGAGGACGACCGGCAAACCGCCCTCGACCAGATGGTCGGGGGCCGCCGACAGGTTGCCCTGCGGCGACACTCGGCGGGCAGCCAGACGCGAGTCGAAAGGCACCAGCGGATTGATGCACAGGACAAGATCGGCGCCTTCCTGCAAGGCGACCGAGGCATGCAGCGTCTTGATCAGCGCGCCGTCGACGAAATAGCGCTCGCCGACCAAGACCGGCGGGAAAAGGCCGGGCAATGCGGCGCTTGCCTGCACGGCGACCGAAATCGGGATGTCGTCGTAGCCCGGCGCGCCGAAGGGAATCGACTCGCCTGTATCGAGGTCGGTAGCAACGATGAACAGCCGGTGGTCGAGCTGACGAAAGTCGTTGCTCCGTCCGCCACTCGAAAAGAGGCGCCGAAGCAGCTGGTCGATCCCAGCGTTGTTGAATACACCGGTCGGAATCGCGTGGCTCAAGCCCTGGAACGCCTCGATCAGTCGCAAGTGCCACGGGTCCGACAGGTACTGGCGAAGCGCCGTCCAGAAAAGGACCGGAACCGACAGTGCGCGCCGGAAGTATTCGCCCAACGCCGGTCTGAGCAGCATTTCCGGATCGAAAACCTCCTCGGTGTCGTCTTCAACCAGCATGCGCGCCAAGCTGCTCGGGGCAAGTCGATTGGCCACCGCAGCCGCAATGAAGGCACCCGAGCTGACCCCGACATAGATATCGAACTCGTTGAAGTCGAGCCCGTCGAGTGCTTCGGCCAGCGCGGCCATTGCCCCTACCTCGTAGATCCCGCCCACCGGACCGCCACCGGCGAGTGCCAGTCCGATCGTCGAACGTCTCGTTGTCGTCGCCATAGCCTAGGGCCTCTCAATCCGGGAAGACTGCGCGAACGCCGCGCGGAACGACTCTTGCGGGTGATTTCCCGCGCGCGTGCCGCCGGGCACACGACTGACCGCAGTCCCCCGGAGACCAGCGGCAGCGTAGCGCCACCACGCCTCCGGACGACTGATCATCATCGGCAGGCAGCCAGGCGCCAGCGCCAGCAGCGCGCCACCGCCCGGCAACGCCGATCCGCTTACTCGCCGGCTTTCTGCGGAATCGTATTCAACACATCAGCCGGCGTCACCGGCGGAACCGCTTTGGCGGCAGCCGCGCGTGGCTTAGCTGCAGCGGGTTTCGCTGTCGCCGGCGGGCTGGCTACCACTTCCGCCTCGGCAACCTCCTTGGCGGCTGGTTTGGCCACGCTGCGCGCTGGTGCCTTGGCCACCGGCTTGCCTTCGGTCAGCGCCTGAACGGCCGCGCTCAACTCGACGACGCGTTTCGACAGCCTGTCGATATCCTGCTTGGTCGGCACACCCAGGCTGCCGAGGGCGCGCGCAACCCGGTCCTCGAAGACCTGCTCGAGCCGATCCCAGGTCCCGGCCGCCTTGCCAGCGACCTGAGCGACCCTCTCGTCGGTCATCTTGCGCGTCTTGGCCTGGATGTTCTCGCCTTCCTTGACCAGCGCGTCGAACACCTTGCCGCCTTCTTCCTGCGCTTTGGCAAAGGCGCCAAGGCCGGCCAGCCAGATTTGCTGCGCCGATTCCTTGACCGTCATTGCCAGTTGGTTGTCCGCCAGTCCACCCGCCAAATCACGCAATTTCTTGCCCATCATCATCTCCTTAACGTCGTTGTCGAAAGGTCAACAAGTTTTTTGCTTGCCCTCAGGAGCTAGTCTAGTGACAATATCTAGAGGACGCACACTAAACACCAGCAAAGTTGCCCGCCGAGCGTGTGTGTCCAGCCACGGCAGGCTTCGCACGACGACCTTGAGTCCAGGGAGACAAGCATGAACTACTTCGTGACCGGCGCCACCGGTTTCATTGGCAAACGCCTGGTTGCCAAGCTTCTGGCGCGACCGGAGGCCACAGTGTACTTCTTGACGCGCGCCATCGAAATGCCGCGGCTGGCTGAACTGTACGCCTATTGGCAGACGAACGAAGCGCGCGTCATTCCGATTGTCGGCGACCTGACGCAGGCGCAGCTTGGCGTCTCGCAAGCCGACCTGGGCAGGTTGAACGGCTGCATCGACCACTTCTTTCATCTGGCCGCGATCTACGACCTGAAAGCCAGCGCTGCCGATCAGCAACAGGCCAACGTCGAGGGTACGCGCAACACGGTACGCCTGGCGGAAGCGATTGGCAGCCGGCATTTCCATCTGGTCAGTTCGATCGCTGCCGCCGGACTTTTCGAAGGACTCTTTCGCGAGGACATGTTCGAGGAGGCTGAAAACCTCGACAACCCCTACTTCCGTACCAAGCACGATTCGGAGGCGATCGTGCGCAAGGAGTGTTCGCTGCCATGGCGCGTCTTCCGTCCTGCTATCGTCGTCGGTGATTCGCGCACCGGTGAAATGGACAAGGTCGATGGGCCCTACTACTTCTTCAAGCTCATCCAGAAGATGCGCAAGCTGTTTCCGGCTTGGATGCCGACCATCGGCATCGAAGGCGGGCGCATCAACGTCGTCCCGGTGGACTTCGTCGTCGCGGCAATGGATCACATTGCCCATCTGGACGGCGAGGACGGTCATTGTTTTCATCTGACTGATCCAACGCCGATGCGCGTCGGCGATCTGCTCAACACCTTCGCGCGCGCTGCGCACGCGCCGGAGATGGCCATGCGGATCAATGCTGCATTGCTCGGCTTCATCCCTCGTTCGGTGCGCAAGGCGATGTTTGCCCTGACCCCGGTACGGCGAATCCGCAGCGCAGTGATGAAAGACCTCGGCCTGCCCGACGACATTCTCGAATTCATCAACTACCCGACGCGCTTCGACTGCCGTGAAACGCAACGCGCGCTACGTGGCAGCGGCATTGCCGTGCCGCCGCTCGACACCTACGCCTGGCGGCTATGGGATTACTGGGAACGCCACCTTGACCCGGACCTCTTCATCGATCGCACCCTGCGCGGCCAGATCGAAGGCAAGCTTGTCCTCGTCACCGGCGGATCATCCGGGATAGGCAAAGCCACCGTACGCAAGATGGCGGAAGCCGGAGCCATCGCGGTGACCATTGCGCGCGATGCACAGGCGCTGGAGGAAACCCGGCGCGAGTTCGAGGCTGACGGGCTGAAGCTGATCACCTACGCGGTGGACGTTGCGAACCCTGAGCAGTGTGCCGCCTTCGTCGAGGAAATCAGCCGGCTGTACGGGGGCGTAGACATCCTGGTCAACAACGCCGGGCGCTCGATTCGCCGTGGGATAGAAAGCTCGTTCGACCGCTTTCATGACTTCGAGCGGACGATGGAGGTCAACTATTTCGGTGCGCTGCGGCTGACGATGGGCTTCCTGCCGGGCATGATCGCCAAACGCAAGGGCCACGTAATCAACATATCGTCGATCGGCGTACTGACCAACGCTCCACGTTTTTCCGCTTATGTGGCGTCCAAGGCCGCGATGGACGCCTGGGCGCGCTGCGCGGCCTCGGAATTTGCCGACCGCGGAATCGAATTCACGACGATCAACATGCCACTCGTCAAGACGCCGATGATCGCGCCAACCAAGCTTTACGACCAGGTGCCGACGCTCAGCCCGGACGATGCCGCGGAGATGATCGTCGAGGCGATCATTCACAAGCCAGTGCGCATCGCAACGCGGCTCGGAATCTTCGGTGCGCTGCTTCATTCGCTGACGCCGAAAGTCGCTCAGATCGTGATGAACACCAGTTTCCGCATGTTCCCCGATTCGAGCGCTGCGTCGCACGCAAGCGCCGAATCGAAACAGCAAACCGCCGACCAGATCGCCTTTTCGCAGATCATGCGCGGAATTCATTTCTGACCCGGCGGCACGACAAGCGATGAATACCACGAATCCTGGCAGCGCCCATAGCGCGAGCGCGCGTCAGCTCCTGAAAGATTTGCACGACAGCTTCCCTGTCCTGCGCGACTGTCGCCCGCTGGCCATCGGAATAGACAAGCAGTTGCTGGCGCGTCTCCCCGGTCTTGATCGCAAGCACTTGCGCATCGCGCTGGGCATACACACGCACTCCCTGCGCTACCTGAAAGCGATCGAGAAGGCGCAGGTCAGGCTTGATCTGGAAGGTAATCCGGCGGGCGAGGTTACGCCTGAACAACGTGTTTACGCGAGCCAACTGGTCAAGGAGCGGCTGGAGAAGCAGGCGGCGCAACGTCGTGCGCAGCGCGAAGCAGATGCTTTGGCGCGACAACACGCCGAGAAGCTCGGCCGCCTGGTCGAGAAGTTCGGTCGCCTCAAGTAGGCAATGGTGCAGCCCAGGCGGCGTGGCTGGTGGCTGATCGCTCAAATCGAATCGCCGCATGAAGCACCTCTTGCGAGACAGCGCACCGATCGAGCTCTATGCGTGGCTGGACGCCGACGCTGAACTACCCGGCTGGGATATCCTGCTCGGCAATCCTTTCGGCAAGTCCTTGCCGGAAGATCAGTTCACGACGGTGCAGAATTACTTTGCCGAGTACCACCTGGAGTACTTCCGGCAACGGCTGTATCAGCACTTTCCCAGCCGCCTGCATGCGCTGCTGCTGTTTGCCACGCGCGTGGACGCCGAAACCTTCCGCCGCAAGCACCCGGCTCGCGTCTGCGGCAAGCTGCTCGTTTGCGCGCGCAGCAAGGGAACGTACACGTGTTCGTTTCACGACTCCAGCTGGCTTGATTACCTGCGGCTGCCGCACAGCCTGAACCTTGCGATGCTCGACGAAGTCGCCCGCCACTACTGGAGCGGTGCGCTGGTCGAAGAAGTTGGCCTGACCTTCATGAACGAACGCTGGCACGAGCCGCCGGTCATCGAAGCGCTCTTCCAGGGAATGCTCGAGCCCCTCGCCAACGGACCCGACAGCGGCTGGCTGCCGGGCTTTGCCTGAGCGTGCCGGTGACACCCTCGCCTTCGCGCTGGTGCTCGCCAGGCGTTCGAACGCCGAGCGGGCTGCAGCTTCGCCGGTGAACCGCCCGCCGATCAGCGGAGTCGTGCTGGCGGGCGGATTGGGCCGCCGCATGGGGGGCGCCGACAAGGGGCTGCAGTTGCTCGCCGGCAAGCCGCTCGCGCAATGGGTCGTCGAGCGCCTGCGACCGCAAGTCGACGAAGTGCTGATCAATGCCAACCGTCAAATCGCCGTCTACGCGAGTCTGGGCTACCCGGTAATCAGCGACCGCGTCCCGGGTTTCGCCGGCCCGCTGGCCGGCTTGCACGCGGCCTTGGCCAGCGCCACGCATCCGCTCGTCGCCTGTGTTCCCTGCGACTCGCCGCGACTGCCCGCCGATCTGGTTGAACGCCTCTACCACGCACTGGCCAGCCAGCGGTGCGACCTGACGCTCGCCCGAACCTGCGCGCAGCGGCAGCCGGTATTCTGCCTCTGCCGGCGTGCCTTGCTGCCCCATCTCACCCAGTTCCTGCACGACGGCGGCCGTCAGCCTGGCCTCTGGTACAGCACTTTGAACGCCTGCGAAGTCGCTTTTGACGACGAAGTCGCGGCTTTCTGCAACATCAACACGCCCGACGATCTCGCTCGTCTGGCGGGTGAAGCGCCTTGGCCCGAAGGCACTTCGGCCTCCGCTGCAGATCAGCTTCAGCCTTTAGCTGCGCGCTGCACGCACTCGAGGTAGGCGACAGCATCGATTGCAGTGCGCTCCCTTTGCGAGCGCCAGAGCGCTTCGCCCAGGCATTCGAGGATGCGGTGTTCTGCCGCGTGCGGGTCGAGGCGCGCGGCCAGGGCCTGAAAAGCCGCGCGGATTCCGCGCGGCTGGTCGATACTCAGTTGCTCGGCGATCGCCAGATGCAGCGACAGATGAAGAAAGGGGTTGAGCTGTCCGCCCTCGGGCGGATATTCCTGTGTGGCGGCGAGCGCCGGGTCGGCGAGCAAAGCATGATACTCGGGATGGCGGATGATCACATCGACCGCAGCAGCCTCGGCACCTTCCAGCAGCGAACGCTCGCGGTGTTTCTTCCACGCGCGGCAGAAGAAGTCGCGCACCTGCTCTCGCGTCGGATTAAACATCTGACGACTCGAGCGATTGGCCGACCACAGCGTTGTGCGCGCAGAGATCGGCAAGGCAACAGCGCGCGCATTCCGGCCGGCGTGCCTTGCAGACGTAACGCCCATGCAGGATCAACCAATGATGCGCCGACCGCCGGAATTCCTCGGGAACACACTGCAGCAACTCCCGTTCGACAGCCAGCGGAGTTTTTCCGCTGGCCAGGCCGATCCGTCGAGCAACGCGAAAAATGTGCGTATCGACAGCGATTGTCGCTTCGCCGAAAGCAACGTTGAGCACCACGTTCGCCGTCTTTCGCCCGACGCCGGGCAGGGCTTCGAGCGCTTCACGCGTCGCTGGAACCTCCCCGGCGTGCTTGTCGAGCAGTTGCCGGCAGCTTGCGATGACGTTTTTCGCTTTGCTTCGGAAGAGTCCTATCCGGTTGATATAGGGAACCAGACCGGACTCGCCGAGAGCGAGCATGGCGTCTGGCGTCGGGGCATCGGCAAAGAGCGCACGCGTCGCCTGGTTGACGCTCTTGTCGGTCGCCTGCGCCGACAGGATCACGGCAACCAGCAGTTGAAACGGCGTCGCGAACTCGAGTTCCGTTTCCGGTTGTTCGTTTGACTCCCGCAAACGGGCAAAGATCCGACCGATGTCAGCCGCGCTCAGGCCTGTCGAATCGCCCATCTCAGGCACCGCCGGCCAGCTTGCCCAGCGTCGTTGCCGACTGACCTCGGCTGCGCCGCGCCGCCGTCCGTGCTTCGACCCAGTTCTTCCAGGCAATCAGGCAGCCGAGAACGATGAAAGCGCCGGGTGGCAGGATGGCGAGCAGGAAACCCGGATAGTCCTCCGGCAGGATCTGCCATGGACGCAATGCCGGAATGACCATGTCGATGCCCGCAAACAGCGTGCCGCCGCCGATGAACTCGCGCAGGCCGCCGAGCAGCGCCAGCGTCCACAGCATCCCGACGCCCATGAAGACGCCGTCGAAGGCCGATTGCAGCGGGGGATTGCGGTTGGCAAAAGCCTCGACGCGCGCGAGTACGATACAGTTCGTGACGATCAGCGGAATGAAGATGCCGAGCACCTGATACAGCTCATGAAACTGTGCGTTGAACACGAGATCGACGACGGTTACCAGAGCGGCAACGATCAGGATGAAGACCGGAATCCGAATTTCGTGTGGTATCAGGTTGCGCAGGGCGGCCACCGCAACGTTGGCAATCGCCATGACCAGAATCGTCGCCAGCGAGAGCATGACGCCGTTGACCATGTTGCTGGTTACCGCGAGCAAGGGACAAAGGCCGAGGATCTGGACCAGGCTGGTATTCTGGTGCCAGACGCCATTATCCCGGATCTCCTTGAACTCAGCGCGGCTGATCATCGCTTTTCTCCTCTCGGGTGCCGTCGGCCAACCACTCCGCGCGGTGTTTGGCAAAATGCTGCAAGGCTTTGTGTACCGCGCGGATGATTGCCCGCGGCGTGATCGTCGCGCCGGCGAGCGAGTCGAAGCGTCCGCCATCCTTCTTCACCCGCCAGTCGCGCTCGCCCAACGCAGCCAGCGACAGGCCATCGAACTGTCTGATCCACGGATGTTCCTTGTTCTTGTCCTTGCGCGGCTCGATGTAATCGCCCAGCCCAGGTGTTTCCTTGTGCTGAGTGACGCGCACGCCGAGCAGCGTTCCGTCGGCGGCTACCGCGATCAGCAGGCGGATCTTCCCCGAGTAGCCGTCAGGCGCAACGGCCTCGAAGACGAGTGCGGTGATCACACCTCGCCGGCGTGCCCGATACGCCGCCGATTCCTGCTCGAGGCCCAACTCCGGCGTCGCCGCCAGTGGCCGGACATCGCTGAGAAAGTCATTGTCATACAGCTCGCTGGGCAGCACCTCGCTGATCAGTTTCATCTTCTCAGCCAGCGCCGCCGCTTCGACCGCGGGTCGTGTCCATTGATAGGCGGCTGCCAGCAGACCGGTGAACGCGATCACGAAGAGAAACAGGATAAGTGCCGTGCGCGCGGCCATCCTGAGCGGACTCGGTGTCTTCGCCGCCGAGCTCATCGCTCTTTTTTCATGCCGAAGATCGGCGGCTGAGTGTACATGTCGATCAGCGGTACGCAGAGGTTCATCAACAAGACAGCGAAAGCGACGCCGTCAGGATATCCGGCGAAGACGCGGATGACGTAGGCGAGAACCCCGGCAGCAAAGCCGAAGACGAGCTTTCCCTTGGCCGTCGTGCAACCCGATACCGGATCGGTCACGATGAAGAAGGCGCCCAGCATCGCGCCACCCGAGAAGAGATGGAACAGGGGATTGGCGAAGCGCTCCGGCTGCCATGCCCAGAGGGCTGCGGCGAGTAACGAGAGGCCGGCGATGAAGGCGAGCGGCGCCTGCCAGCCGATCACCTTGCGCTGCCATAGCCAGAGGCCGCCGAGCAGGTAGCCGGTGGTCACCCACTCCCAGCCGCGCCCGGCAAAGTTGCCGAACACCTCTTGCGTCGCGAGCAGCGTCGGCACATCGACGCTACCCTCACTCACCTTCAGGGCGGTCTTGATCGCATCGAGTGGCGTTGCTCCGCTCATCACGTCGATGCGCGGCGCCAGCCCGGCGACCAGCTCGAACTGCTCGCGCAGCGAAAGTTGCAGACCGATGACCGGCCACTGTGACATCAGCGCCGGAAACGAGACGATGCACGCGGCGAACGCGACCATCGCCGGATTGAAAGGGTTCTGCCCCAGCCCGCCGTACAGGTGCTTGGCAATGACGATGGCGAACAGGCTGCCGACGACGACCAACCACCACGGCGCCATTGGCGGAAAGGTCAGCGCGACCAGCCACGCAGTGACCACCGCGCTACCGTCAGTGAGAAACATCGCCATCGGTCGGTTGCGCAGCCGAAGCATCAAGGCTTCGCCAGACAGCGCAGCAATCGTTGCCAGCAACAACTGGAACAGGATGATCGGTCCGATCAGCCAGACGTAGGCGGCGATTCCCGGCAACAGACCGATCAGCACCTGCAGCATGATGCGCCGCACGCTGGTGCGCTCAAGCAGCAGATAAGGGGGAGTCGAGAAGTCCATCGCTCAATCGCCCGATCCGGCAGAATCGGGCGAGCGCTCAGGCGGCGCGGGCGGCGCACTGGCGCTGCTTGCCTGCCGTGCCCGGCGCGCGTCGACGGCGGCGATTTCCTTCGCCTGCTCCGGGGTGAGGCGGTCAGTATTTCGCGCCGCTTGTCCGGCGCGTTGGGCGCGCGCACGTTCCATCGCAGCCTGGATCGTCGCCTTCTTCAGCGCTTCAGCGTCGAGTGCGCCGGCGCTGTCGGCCGATTCGCCGGTCGCCGGCGGCGTGTCCTGCGGTTCGAGCGCGCGCGGCGTGCCTGCCGCGTCGCTGTTGGTTTGCGCCACCACGACCTTGCGTTCAGCCGCCTTGGCGGCAGCCGCTTTCGCCAGCCGCTCGGCCTTTTCCTCCTTCTCGCGTTCCTCGCGCGCGTTGCGCAATTCAAAACGCGCCTTGGCGGCGTCGGCCGCCTTCTTCTCGCGCTCGCGTGCCCAGATTTCGCTCTTGGCAAAACGAAAATACTGGACCAACGGAATGTGCGACGGGCAGACATAGCTGCAGCAGCCGCATTCGATGCAGTCGAAGATGTGATACTCCTGCGTCTTGCCGAAGATCCGGGCCCGCGAAAACCAATACAGCTCGAAAGGCTGCAATTCGTGCGGACATACGTCGGCGCACGCTCCGCAACGGATGCACGGCATCTCGGGCGGATTCGGCGGAAATAGTCCGGCCGATCCGGCGATGATACAGTTGGTCGCCTTGACCACGGGGGCGTCGAGGCTGGGCAGGGCAAAGCCCATCATTGGCCCGCCCATCAGGAAAGCGTTCGTATCGCGCTGCGGCTCACCGAGCGCTACGAAGTCGCGCAGTGGCGTCCCGATACGGACGTCCCAATTGCGCGGATGGGCGACGTTGCCGGTGAGCGTGACGATGCGCGAAATGACCGGCTCGCCGAACTCGAGCGCGCGGTACGCCGTGTAGACGGTGGCCACGTTGAAACATTGCACACCGAGTTCGGTAGACCGCCGACTGGCCGGCACCTCCTTGCCGGTCAGCACGCGAATCAACTGCTTGGCACCGCCTGCCGGGTAGCGCGTGGGAACGGCCACGACCGCATAATCGAGGCCCAGGTGCGCGACCGCATTGCGCATTGCGGCGATCGCTTCCGGCTTGTTGTCCTCGATGCCGATCAGCACGCGCTGCGCCGCCAGCAACTCGCGAAAGATGGCAATACCGCGCACCGTCTCCTCGGCCCGCTCGCGCATCAGCATGTCGTCGCAGGTCATGAAGGGCTCACACTCGGCGCCATTGATCACCAGGTCTTGCACCACCACGGACTTCGCTGGCGCCAGTTTGGCATGGCTGGGAAAGACCGCGCCGCCCAGGCCGACGACCCCGGCGTCGCGCAGGGCCTCGCGTACGCGTTCAGGTGGCTGGCTCCGGTAATCGATCGGCTGGCGCTCCGCCCACTCGTCGCAGCCATCGGGCTCGATGACAACGCTCAGCGTAGTCAGCCCCGAGGGGTGCGTCGCGACATGTTCTTCAACCGCCAGGACACGACCCGAAGTCGGCGCGTGCACCGCCGACGACATCCAGCCGTCGGCACCGCCGATCAACTGGCCTTTGCCCACCTTTTCGCCCGGGCGGACGAGCGGATTGGCCGCCCCGCCGATGCTCTGGTGCAAAGGCACGTAGAGGCGCGCGGGCAGCGGCGCGAAGCCGATCGCTTCCTGTACCGACGGGCTCTTGTTGGTCTGTGGCTTGACGCCGCCTTTGAAGCTGAACAGTCGCTGCAGCATCAGCCGGCCCTAGGCAGCCCGCCGAATCTCGAAGACCGGGTACTTCCACTTCCAGTTATCGAGATTCTCGCTCAATGGCTCCATGCGGATACATTCGACCGGACAGGGCGGGATACACAGTTCGCAACCGGTGCACAGCGGCCCGACGATCGTGTGCATCTGCTTTGCTGCGCCGACGATGGCGTCCACCGGGCACGCCTGAATGCAGAGCGTGCAGCCGATGCACGTCTGTTCGTCGATGATCGCCACCTGCTTCGGCTTCTCCTCGGCGGCCAGGGGCTTGACCTCGCGGCCGAGTAGATCAGCCAACTTGCGCACGCCGTCCATGCCGCCGGGCGGGCAAAGGTTGATTTCCGCTTCGCCCGACGAGATCGCCTCGGCGTAGGGTTTGCAGCCGGGGTAGCCGCACTGGCCACACTGCGTCTGCGGCAGGATGGCGTCGATCTTTTCAACCAGCGGATCACCCTCGACCTTGAACTTGATCGAGGCGTAGCCGAGCGCGGCGCCGAGGACGATGGCGCCGAGTGCCATGATGGCCAGGCTGGCGATCATTGATACTTGTCCAGACCGACGAAACCCATGAAAGCCAGGCTCATCAGCCCGGCAGTAACCATTGCGATGGCTGCACCCCGAAAATAGACGGGCACGTCTGCCCCTTCGATGCGCTCACGAATACCGGCAAAGAGGACGAGAACGAGCGAGAAACCTGCCGCGCTGCCGGCCCCGAAAAGCAGTGACTCGACGAAATTGAAACGGTTGGCGACGTTCAGCAGCGGCACCCCGAGGACGGCGCAGTTGGTGGTGATCAGCGGCAGGTAGATACCGAGCACCTGGTGCAGGAGTGGGCTGGTCTTCTGAATGACCATCTCGGTCAACTGGACGATCGCCGCGATCGTCACGATGAACGACAGCGTGCGCAGGTATTCGAGCCCGAAAGGCATCAACAGGTAATGGTCGATGACGTAACTCGCTCCCGTCGCCACGGTGAGCACGAAGGTGGTCGCGGCGCCCATCCCGAAAGCCGTGTCCAGCTTCTTCGAGACGCCCATGAACGGACACAGACCGAGGATCTTGACGAGAACGACGTTATTGACGAGGACGGCGCCGACGATGATGAACAGGTAATGGGTCATGGCTGTGGCATGGACGCTGGGCAGCACGTTCCGAAGCGGAGAGATTATCCCGGGCGCGAGCCCCGTACGCAAGCGCCGTCGAGCGCGCTGCGGTCATCCCTGCCGCAGGCTGGCAATCGCCTTGGCCGCTTCGGCGACCAGTTGGGGACCGCGATAGACGAAACCCGTGTAGAACTGGACGAGACTCGCTCCAGCAGTGATCTTCGCGGCCGCATCGGTACCGCTCATGATCCCGCCGACACCGATGATCGGCAGCTCTCCCGCCAAGGCTTGCGCCAACTGACTGACGACCGCGGTCGAGCGCGCAAACAGCGGTTGCCCGGAAAGTCCTCCTGCCTGCTCCGAGTTTGGCAGGCCCTCGACCCCGCTACGCGCGACCGTCGTATTGGTGGCAATGACCGCGTCGATCCGGTGCCGCCGCAACAGGTCGGCGATCAACTGGACTTGCCCATCTTCAAGATCAGGCGCGATCTTCAGCGCGAGCGGCACGTAGCTGCCGTGCACATCGGCCAGCCTGGTCTGCGCTGCTTTCAGGCGAGCCAGCAAGGCGGCGAGCGCATCGTCCTTCTGCAACTCGCGCAGGTTCTTCGTGTTCGGACTCGAAATGTTGACCGCAACGTAACTGGCTGCCGGATAGACGCGATCAAGGCAGATCAGATAGTCATCGGCGGCCTGCTCGATCGGCGTGTCGAAGTTCTTCCCGATATTGATGCCGACGATACCGCCGCCGCGTTTGAACCGGCTGCCGGCAACATTCGCCAGCAAGCGGTCGACGCCATCATTGTTGAAGCCCATGCGATTGATGATCGCCCGCTGCTGTGGGATACGGAACAGACGCGGGCGTGGATTTCCCGGCTGTGCGCGCGGCGTCACCGTGCCGACCTCGATGAAGCCAAAGCCGAGGCTGGCCAGCGCATCGATGTGGGCGCCGTTCTTGTCCAGCCCGGCGGCCAGACCGACGCGATTGGGAAAGTCCAGCCCCATCACCCGCAGCGGGTCGGCTGCTACCTTCCCGCTCAGTACGCAGCCGGCACCGGTGGCCGCGAGCAGATCGACACCCGCCAAGCCGAGCACGTGTGCGGTCTCCGCGTCGAGCGAAAAGAAGAAGCGGCGAATCACCGGATAGAACATGGGCGCATTCTAGCGCATCGCAACATGCCAGGCGACCGCTGTTTTCCGGGTCAGACGGTAGCGGCGACGCGCGCTACCTCGAACGTCTTTTCGCGCCTGAGCACGCTCGACTGTCCGACGCGCAAGCAGAAGTCACTTACAATGTTGTGTTGCTGTCCCCCGACTTCATCAACGAGAAAGGATCAACCATGTCATATTCCGCTTTCGTGCAGGCACGTGATTTCCTTCTGGCGCACCGTACCGACTATCAGACCGCCTACGACGGCTTCAAGTGGCCGGAACTGACCGAGTTCAACTGGGCCATCGACTACTTCGATGCGATGGCAGCCGGTAACGATCGGCGAGCGCTGTGGGTGGTCAACGAAGACGGATCGGAACAGACAAGGTCGTTTGCCCAGATGTCTGCTCGTTCGAATCAGGTCGCCAACTGGTTGCGCGGACAAGGCGTGCGGCGCGGTGATCGAATCCTGATGATGCTCGGCAATGAAGTCGCGCTCTGGGACACCATGCTCGCCGCTTTCAAACTCGGCGCCGTGCTCACGCCAGCGACGACGCTGCTCGCACCGGACGATCTGCGCGACCGCCTCGACCGCGGTCAGGTGCGGCACGTCATCATCGGTCATACGCACGTCGACAAGTTCGCCAACTTGCCGGGCAACTACTCGCGCATCACGGTCGGCGGCGCGGTGAGCGGTTGGCACGCGCTGGAAGATGCCTACCAGGAGTCGAGCGACTTCCGGCCGGACGGCGCGACGCTGGCGACCGACCCGATGCTCCTCTACTTTACCTCCGGCACGACCTCGAAGCCGAAGCTGGTGCTGCACAGCCATCACAGTTATCCGGTTGGCCATCTGTCGACGATGTACTGGCTCGGCCTGCAGCCCGGCGATGTGCATTGGAACATCAGTTCCCCGGGCTGGGCAAAGCACGCCTGGAGCTGTTTCTTTGCGCCGTGGAACGCTGGCGCGACGATCTTCATCTACAACTACTCGCGTTTCGCCGCGTCGGCGATTCTCGACACGCTGGTGCGCTGTTCGGTCACCACGCTGTGCGCCCCGCCAACCGTCTGGCGCATGCTGATCCAGGAAGACCTGGGCAAGTACCCGGTCAAGGTGCGCGAGTTGATCGGCGCTGGCGAGCCGCTTAATCCGGAGGTCATCGACCAGGTCAAAGAGGCTTGGGGGATCACGCTGCGCGACGGTTTTGGCCAGACCGAGACGACGGCGCAGGTGGGCAATTCGCCGGGCCAGGCAGTCAAACTAGGGTCGATGGGACGACCGATGCCGGGCTACCAGGTTCGCCTGGTCGACAGCGACGGTCATGTCTCGGATGAAGGTGAAATCTGCCTCGACCTGAGTGCACGCCAGCTTGGCCTGATGATTTCGTACGCCGATGACCCGGAAAAGACGGCCGAGGTGATGCGCGACGGTTTCTATCACACTGGCGATACCGCGTCGGTCGATGCAGACGGCTACATCACCTACGTCGGACGCGCCGACGATGTCTTCAAGGCTTCCGATTACCGGATCAGCCCGTTCGAACTGGAAAGCGTGCTGATCGAGCATGAGGCCGTCGCCGAAGCAGCCGTCGTCCCGAGTCCGGACCCGCTGCGGCTGGCTGTTCCGAAGGCTTTCCTGACGCTACGTGCTGGTCATGAACCCAGCCGCGAACTGGCGCGCGACATTTTCGTCTTCCTGCGTAGCCGCCTCTCACCTTACAAGCGCGTCCGCCGCATTGAGTTCGGCGAGTTGCCGAAGACGATCTCGGGCAAGATTCGCCGGGTCGAGCTGCGCAAGGGTGAGCAGGAGAAGGCGGCGGCACCGCAGCGCGGCGCCTTCGAGTACTACGAAGACGATTTCGAGTTCTGAGGCGTCCCCGGCTGGTCGAGCGAATGACCGCCTGACCAAGCCAAAGCCGAATCTGCCGCTCCGCTGGCCAGCGCCGCGGCAGATTCGCTGACCTTACCTGGTGCAGATCGACCGGGGCGTGCGGGTTGAGCGAGCGGCCACCATCCGCGTCGGCCCGTGGTGCGGACTGCGGCGTCGGGGTTTGCCGCGAGGGCGATCAGGCCGGGCGATCGAGCTTTGCCGCGAGTTGGTCGCCGCTGCGTGCATCGCCCGCCTTGCCGACCAGCTGTTGCTCGATTCCCTCGAGCAGTCCGCTCGCCGCGTCTTCGATCATGTCGAGTACGAGGTCAAAGCCGTGCCCCAGACCATAGTATGGATCCGGGACTTCGTCGTCGTCGAAATTCTTTGAGTAGCTCATGAACAGACCGAGACGCTCATGCTTGTCGGGCGGACAGATGCGCTTCAAGGCGTCGAGATTGTTCTGATCCATGGCCAGAATCAGGTCGAAGTAATCGAGGTCCTGCGCGGCAACCTTGCGCGCGCGCATGTCGGAGAGATCGTAACTACGGCTTGCGGCGGCCCGCTGCGTCCGTTGATCGGGAGCCTCGCCAACATGGTAGCCGTGCGTCCCGGCTGAATCGACTTCGACTTTGTCCTCGAGGTTCTTCTGGCGCAGAAGATGACGGAAGACGCCCTCTGCAGTCGGCGAGCGGCAGATGTTTCCCATGCAGACGAATAGAACCTTGATCACCCTCGACCTTCCAGTTTTGTTTCCACTTCGGCGCCGCGCCGGCTCGCGCGGGCGGCACCGGCTGTCCACGCGTATCTTATAATGAATTGCTTCTTTTCCGAAACTCACCGAGTGGCGGGCGGGCGGCTACCCGCCTGCTGCTCCACGCCGGTTGCTTGGCGGCGGGCACCCATCGGTGCGGCCTGCGCCGCGTAGACGGGGCTACGGGCAGGCTGCACCTACCCGTCAACGGCTGCGCGGCGGCGGCTTCGTTCGGGCAGGGGATGGCTTTGTGCCGACGCCGCCCCCCGCTGCTCGTGCTTGGCTGCTGAGCTTCGCGTGCGCGCCGCTCGTCCGTCCGTCAGACTCGCTCGCCGGACGCCGGCCGGCCGATGCCTTGCCGCTCTTTTCCGCTTTGTCAGAATGGTCGTTCTTCTCGCTGGCAAAGGGATTGATCGACACGTTGAACTGTATGCGCAGCGGTGTCCCCTGCAACTCGAAAACGCTGCGGAAAGTGTGCTCGAGATAGCGACGGTACGACGCGGGAACCTTGTCGAGGGCGTTGCCGTGGATGACGATCAGAGGCGGGTTACGGCCACCCTGATGCGCATAACGCAGCTTCGGGCGAAACTGGCCGCTGCGCGGCGGCGCCTGACGCGCAACGGCGTCGATCAGGGCGCGCGTCAGCTTCGGCGTTGGCAACTCGGCGCTGGCCGCACGATAGGCGGCGTCAACCGAGCGAAAGAGCGCCTCCAGCCCGTGCCCACGCAGCGCAGAAACGTAGTGGAAACGAGCAAAGTCGATGAACAAGAGCTGCTTCTCGAGGGTTTCCTTGATCTGCTGGCGACGATACGAGTCGAGGTCATCCCACTTGTTGACCGCGACGACCAAGGCTCGACCGGCCTCGCGAATGAACGCGGCAATGTGCGCGTCCTGATCTGCGATGTCCTGTCGCGCATCGAGCACGAGAATCACCACCTGGGCTCCCTCGATTGCCTGCAGCGTCTTGATCACCGAGAATTTTTCGATGGTTTCGAAGACCTTGCCGCGACGCCGCAGACCAGCCGTATCGATCAGCGCATAACGACGGCCGCCGCGCTCGAAGTCGACCACGATCGAGTCGCGCGTTGTGCCTGGCTGATCGAAAGCAATCACCCGCTCCTCGCCGAGCAGCGCGTTGACCATCGTGCTCTTGCCGACGTTCGGTCGCCCGACGATGGCCACCCGGATTGCCGAATCCGCCTCGGCTTCCTCCTGCAACTCACCAAAAGGCGCCAGCGCCCCCTCGAGCAGGCTGGCAACCCCTTCGCCATGCGCGGCAGAAATCGCCCGCGGTTGGCCCAGACCAAGCTCGTGGAAATCGGCGCCGACCACAGCGGCGTTCATGCCCTCCGCCTTGTTCACCGCGACCACCACGCGTTGCCCGGACCTGCGCAAGCGGATGGCGATCTCCCGGTCGAGCGCAGTCACGCCGCTGCGCCCATCGACGACGAGAATGACGACGTCCGCCTCGTCGATCGCCTGCTCGGTCTGGCGCGCCATCTGGTAGCTGATTCCCTCTTTCGCCAGGGGCTCGAAACCGCCCGTATCGATCACCAGGAACGGCTTACCACCGAGGCGGCCGTGCCCGTAGTGCCGGTCGCGTGTCAGTCCGGGAAGATCGGCGACCAGCGCATCGCGGGTGCGCGTCAGGCGGTTGAACAAGGTCGATTTGCCGACGTTCGGCCGGCCGACGAGAACGATGTTGGGCTTCACTCGACGCCTATCGCGAGGACGCTGCCCGCGCTCGTCTGCAGAATCAGATCTCTTGTTGCGAAAAGCTGCGGCGCCGCAAGTACCGGACTTCCGTCGCTACGGACGCGTGCGGCGAATGAACCATCCTCGCGGTTCAGAAAGTGTACCGTCCCCTGTATGTCGGCGACGGCCAGCAAGCCGGAGAGCACCAGCGGCGCAGTCAGCCGGCGCAGGAAGAGCTTGTCCTGCTTCCAGATACTTGCCCCGCTCGCCCTGTCCAGCGCATGCAATGCGCCCTTGTCGTCGGTCACATACACGTAGCGGTTATCGAGCGCCAGGCCGGCGGCGCTGGAAATGTCGCGCGTCCACATCAGGTTGCCCGAACCGAGGTCGAAACACGCGACGCGTCCCTGGTAGGCGGCCGCACAAACGGTGCGCCCATCGATCACTGGAACACTGGTCACGTCGGCAATCCGGTCGAGTTCGGTGGCTCCTTTGGGCAGCGCAACCGTTCCTTCCCACAAGGGCGCGCCGTTGTCCAGCCCCAAGGCAATCAGCTTGCCGCCGGGAAAACCAACGAAGACGTATTTGTCGACCAGCACAGGCGGCGCCGTGACACGCAGCGAGAGCGGCGGGTTTGGGCGCTGGTAGATCCACTTGCGTTTGCCGTCGAAGGCGTCGTAGGCGGTCAGCCGATGGTCGCCGCTGCGTACGATCACCAACCCCGGCCCAAGGACCGGCGGCGCAATGATCTCGCTGTTGGTCGAGGTCTTCCAGAGCAACTTGCCGTCGGCCGCGGCAAAAGCAAGCACCTCGCCCTTTGGCGAACCGACGACAAGCATTCGCTCGTCGGCCGCAACGCCGCCCGACAAAGGTCGCTCGGCCTTGATCCGCCAGCTTGCCTGTCCGTCGTCCAGGCGAACGATCGTACCGTTGGCCGCCGCTGCGTAAACCGACGACCTGACGACGGCCGGCACGAAAACCTGGCCATCGCCCTTGCCGACGTCGTACTGCCAGAGGACGCGCGCCGCGACTGTCGCCTGAATGGGTTCCAGCGAGGCCATCTTCGGGCCGCTGCTGGAGAAAGGATTCAATGCGTCAAGCAGTGAACAGCCGCTGCCCAACAAACATAGCAGCAAAACGGCGGCCGCCCGCCTCATCAACCGCCCTCCCCTTGTCCATCGAGTTTCTGTTGGACGAGTTCGCGATAGGCAGCGGCTGCCTGTCGATCCTGCACGCCCGCCGCCCGGCCATCCTTTTTGGCCGTTTCGTCAAACCGGGTCAGCGCCGCCTGATAGGCCGTGCGGGCTTCCGCTTTCTTCCCCTGCGCGGCAAATACGTCGCCGCGCACTTCGGCAACGCGCGCGGCGAAACCACCCGCCGTCGCCCGCTCGAGTTGTGCCAGCGCTTCGTCGTAGGCCTTCTCGTCGATCAGCAAGGTGGCCAGGCGCAAACGCGCCAGATCGCGCAGGTCATCGCTGGCGTGCTCGGCGACCCATTGCAACTGCAGCTTGGCCGTTTTCGCGTCGTTCGCGGCGCTTGCCATGTGCGCTGCTTTCAGTGCCGCCAACGCCGCGTACGTCGTGCTGCCGTACTTCTCGAGCAGTTCGCCGCTCGCCGCCTTGATCCGCTGCGCGTCGTTGTCGAGCACGGCTTTCTGGAGAACGGCGTAGGCGGCCGACGCTTGCACCGCCTGATTGCGCTGATACCAGTTCCAGCCCTGCCAGGCGATGACGCCCAACGACGCGACCGTCGCCAGCGTCGTCACCAGGTTGCCGTACTGCTTCCACCACGCCTTGAGTTCGGCGATCTGCTCCTGTTCTTCGAGGTCATAGGTAGCCATCAACACTCATCCCGATCCAGATCCAGTAAATAACTTCTGATTGCTTCACCCACGCTATCGGCTGCGACGCGCTGCTGGGTCGTCGACTGCTCGTGAGCGCTGCGCAGCGGCTTGACAGTCACCTCGCCGGCTGCTGCTTCGTCGTCGCCAACGATTACCGCAAAGGCGGCGCCGGAGGCATCGGCTTTCTTCATCTGCGCCTTGAAACCGCCGCCGCCGCAGTGAAAGAGGACATTGATTCCCTGGTCGCGCAGACGTTCGGCGATGCCCACGGCAAAGCGCGAAGCGGCGCTGCCCTGATGCACGAGGTAGACCTCGACCGCGTCGCCCCGGGTCTCGCCGCCGGCCTCGCGGACCAGTGCCAGCAAACGTTCGACGCCCAGGGCAAAACCGCAAGCCGGCGTCGGCTTGCCACCGAGTTGTTCGACCAAGCCGTCGTAGCGCCCGCCGGCACAGACCGTCCCCTGTGCGCCTAGGCGATCGGTAACCCACTCGAACACCGTCAGATTATAGTAGTCCAGTCCGCGCACCAAGCGCGGGTTGACGACGAAGGCCTGACCAGCATCGTGCAGCACCTGTTGTACGCCGTCAAAGTGTGCCCGCGACTCGCTGCCCAGGTGATCGATCAGCCGTGGCGCGCCCTGCAGCAGGTCGTGCAGTGCCGGATTCTTGCTGTCGAGGATGCGCAGCGGATTGCTCTGCAGGCGGCGCCGAGAATCGTCATCGAGCGCCTGTTCGTTGCGCGTGAAATAGGCGATCAGTTCACTGCGATGTCGCGCGCGCTCGTCGGCCTGCCCGAGCGTATTGATTTGCAGGCTGATCCCGTCCAGGCCGAGATCCGCCCACAAGCGCGCGCCCATCAGGATCTGCTCGCCATCGATATCCGGCCCGGGCAGGCCAAGCGCTTCGACGCCGACCTGGTTGAACTGCCGGTAACGTCCTTTCTGTGGCCGCTCATGCCGGAACATCTGGCCCATGTACCACAGGCGTTGCGCCTGCTGAGCGGCCAGGTTGTGCTGAATGGCCGCCCGCACGCAACCGGCGGTACCCTCCGGGCGGAGCGTCAGCAGCTCACCGTTCAGGCTGTCGACGAAGGAGTACATCTCCTTTTCAACGATGTCGGTGACCTCGCCGATCGCCCGCTTGAAAAGCGGCGTCGGTTCGACGATCGGCAGCCGAATCGGCCGGTAGCCATAGCGCTTCAGCCAGATACGGACGGCGTCCTCGAAAAGCTCCCAGAACTCCGCCTCATCGGGCAGGATGTCGTTCATCCCGCGGACGGATTGAATCTTCGGCGCGTTCATTGCCCGGGCAACTTTCTCCGATAGGTGCGTGCAACATAGGCGTCGACGATGGCGGTAAACTCTTCGGCGATATGTGCGCCGCGCAGCGTCACACTCTTGACGCCATCGACAAAGACTGGGGCTGCCGGTGCTTCGCCGGTGCCGGGCAGGCTGATACCGATGTTGGCGTGCTTGCTCTCACCCGGACCATTCACCACACAGCCCATGACGGCCAGCGTCATGCTCTCGACGCCGTCGTGATCGATTCGCCACTGTGGCATCTTCGCCCGCACATGCGCCTGAATCGACTGGGCAAGTTCCTGGAAGAAACTGCTCGTCGTGCGGCCGCACCCGGGGCACGCAACGACCATCGGTGTGAACGCGCGCAAGCCCATCGTCTGCAGCATCTCCTGCGCGACGATCACCTCCTGCGTCCGCTGCCCCCCCGGCTCGGGCGTCAGTGAAACTCGGATCGTGTCGCCTATCCCCTCCTGCAGCAGAACGGCCATCGCTGCGGTCGAGGCGACGATTCCCTTCGAGCCCATACCGGCCTCGGTCAGACCCAGGTGCAGCGGGTAGTCGCAGTGCTGCGCCAGTTCGCGATAGATGGCGATCAGATCCTGCACCCCGGATACCTTGCACGAAAGGACGATCTGGTCGCCCGCGAGACCGATTTCCTCGGCCCGCGCCGCCGACTCGAGCGCTGAAGCAACCATCGCCGTGCGCATCACCTCAAGCGCCGGCATCGGCTGCGCGCGGCTCGCGTTCTCGTCCATGATGCGGGCCAGCAGATCCTGGTCGAGACTGCCCCAGTTCACCCCGATACGCACCGGCTTGCCGTAGCGGCAGGCCAGTTCGATCATTTGGGCAAACTGCTCGTCGCGTTTTCGCCCGTGTCCGACGTTGCCCGGATTGATCCGGTACTTGGCGAGCGCTTCGGCACAGCCGGGATGCTCGCTGAGCAGACGATGCCCGTTGTAATGGAAATCACCGATCAGCGGTGCGTCGATTCCCATCCGGTCCAGATGCGCGCGAATCTTTGGCACGGCCAGCGCGGCCTCCGCTGTATTCACGGTGATCCGCACCCACTCGGAACCCGCGCGCGCCAACTCGGCGCACTGGATCGCCGTGCGCAGCGCGTCGGCGGTATCGGTGTTCGTCATCGACTGGATGAGCACTGGCGACCCGCCACCAATCGCCGTCTGTCCGACGCGAACCTGCCGGGTCGGCCGCCGCCCGCCGGCCGTGATGCCGCGGCTCACGCCTGCCTCGTCGTCGACTGGCCGATCATTCGACATTCAGCCGCGCGACCTCGCCCTTGTTATACGGCGCCAAATCGATGATGCGCCCCTGATACTCCAGTCTGACCTGCGTCGCGTTGCCAACGACCAGGGCAAAGGGCGGTTGCCCTTCGACCTCACGCTGACTACCCGCCGGATTGTTGTCCGCGACGAGGATCTGTCCGCGGCCATCGCGCACCTGCAGCCAGGCGGGCTGAGCGAAGGTGAACTTGAGCCGGTTGGTCGCCGGTCGCTGATCGCTGCCCGGCGAAGGAGGCGCCGGCGTCGCCGTTTCCGACGAGAGGACGGTCGCGTTGGGTGCGCTCACCGGAGTTACCGATTCGCCGGCAGCGGGTGGTGTGCTCGCCTGCGGCGTCGCAACCTGAACGGCGGCTGGCGTCTCCGCGGTCCGTGCCTCGGCCGGCGCCGGCGGGCGCTCGGCCGGTGCTGACCGGCCAAAACTGCTGATCAGTCCGGCCATCCTGTCGTGCCAGGCCTCAGCCGGGACGTAGAAGTAGATGAGCAGAGCCAGAACGAGGAGCAGCAGGCCACCCACGATGGCCAGAAAGTCGCGTCGTTCGACCCGGTTGGCAACATGCGGCAAGCTGGCGCTGGTTCCCGCCGAGGCCTCGAGTCTCGGCGTTTGTTGCAGTTGCGCAGCGTCCAGCGCACGCATCAGTCCTTCCGAATCCAGACCGAGCAGCCGCGCGTAGTTGCGGACAAAACCGCGGATCATCGTATTCCCGGGCAAGGCCGACCATTCCTCGGCTTCCAGCGCTTCAACCTGTCGCGGTGCCAGCTTGAGCGACTGCGCGGCTTCGCTGACGCTCAGGCCGCGCGCTTCGCGTGATCGTCGCAAGCGCTGCCCAACGCCGCCGACTTCGGCGCTCGCCGCCAGGATCTCGTCCGCGGAAAGCGCCTCGCCAGCACCGATCGCTGTCTGGTCGGCTGCATCCGGGTGGACAGAACGGGTTTCTTCACTCATTCGAAGTTGCCTTTCAGCAGTTCCTGAGTCTCGCTCGACAACGGAAACCTCCGTTTCAATTGGCTGGCGTAACGCGCTTCCGCCTGACGATTGCCCAAGTTCCGCTCGATCCGGACGATCAGCCATAGCGCATCGGCGCTCGGCTCGGCGAGGCTGAGCAGGCTCTGCATCTGCTGCCTGGCCAGTGCGAAGTCGCCGCGACGATAGCTGATCTCGGCCAACTGCAGCAAACCAGCCGGATTATCCGGCTTGATACGCAAGCTGTGCTGAACGAAATCCTCGGCTTGCGCAAGATTGCCGAGTCGGGTGTAGCAGGCACCGGCATTCAGATACGCTTTATCGGGAGTCTCGTACAAGGGATTGCGGATTGCCCGTTGAAAGAAGGCGATGCCTTCCTTCTCCCGGCCCACCTGGCAGAGAAACCATCCGTAGTTGTTGTGGACTTCGGGATCGTTCGGTTCCAGGCTCAGCGCGCGCTGAAAGTCGCGCTCGGCCAGCTCCATTTCCTTGATGTAGTAATGGGCGAGCCCACGCGCATTGTAGGCCTTGGCGTAATCAGGGTCGATCGAGATAGCAATCAGCAGTTCCTCGAGCGCCACGGCAAGCTGGCCTTCCTGCAAGTAGAGCGAGCCGAGTTCAACATGCAGCTTGGCACGCGTTCGCGTGTCGCGCGGAGCGGTGGGTATGCGTGAATCGCTCGCCTCGTCAGCTTTCGCTCGGCTACCCGGGGCGAGTACACCGGTCGAGCATGCGCTGGCCGACAACACAATCAGCAGGAGCAACGCCGTCCTCGTCATTGTGGCAGGCCGCTGTGGACGAGGTGAACCGCATACTGTCGGGTACGCTGCGTGCGATCGTGCACCTGGCCCGCCAATTGTCCACAAGCTGCGGCGATGTCGTCACCGCGCGTCTTGCGGGTTGTCGTGACGACGCCGGCGGAGAGCAATATCTCGGCAAAACGCCGGATGCGCGTGGCTGGCGAACGGCGATACGAAGTGCCTGGAAACGGATTGAAGGGGATGAGGTTCAGCTTGCAAGGCACCTCACGCAGCAGGGCGAGCAGCTCGTGCGCCTGCGCGTCCGAGTCGTTCACGCCGTCGAGCATGATGTACTCGAAAGTAACGAAATCTCGCGGCGCCCGTTGCAGATAGCGCAGACACGCCGCCAGCACGCTGGACAAAGGGTACTTGCGGTTGATCGGGACCAGTTCATCGCGCAGACGATCGTTCGGCGCGTGCAGCGAAACCGCGAGCGCTACCGGACACTCCTCGCGCAGGCGGTCGATCGCCGGGACGAGGCCGGAAGTTGACACGGTGACCCGGCGGCGCGAGAGACCGTAGGCGTTGTCGTCGAGCAGCAGGCGCAGGGCGACGATGACATTATCCTGGTTGGCCAGTGGCTCGCCCATCCCCATCAAGACGACATTGCTGATTACCCGCTCCCCGGCTGCCTCCCGGCCCGAGTAGGCGCCCAGTGCATGCCTGACCTGCCACAACTGCCCGACGATTTCGCCGACGCTCAAGTTGCGATTGAAGCCTTGCTTGCCGGTTGCACAGAACGAGCAGTCGAGCGCACAGCCGGCCTGCGTCGAAATGCACAAGGTTCCGCGCTCGACCTCGGGAATGAAAACCGCTTCGACCGCGTTGCCGCCACCAACGGCGAAGAGAAACTTGCGCGTTCCGTCTTCGCCCAGACGGTCGGCCACGATCGCCGGCGGACTGATGATCGCGAGCGTAGAGAGCTTTTCCCGCAGGCTCCGGGCAAGATCGGTCATGTCGGCGAAGTCGGCCTGGCCGCAACGATGCAACCAGCGCAGAACCTGGCGGGCGCGGAAGGCGCGCTCGCCATGTTCGGCGAAGAGTCCGGTCAGCCCGGCGGCGTCGAAATCGAGCAGATTGATCGCCATGTGCCTGCGGGTCAAGAATCAGCGGCCGGAATAGACGCTCATTGCCGGAAAGAAGAAGGCGATCTCGGTGCGCGCCGTCTCCTCGCCATCGGAACCGTGTACGGCGTTGGCATCGATCGACTCGGCAAAATCCGCGCGAATGGTTCCCGGATCGGCCTTCTTCGGATCGGTCGCACCCATCAATTCGCGGTTCTTGGAGATGGCATTTTCGCCTTCCAACACCTGGATCATCACCGGACCCGAGATCATGAAGGACACCAGATCCTTGAAGAACGGGCGATCCTTATGCACGGCATAGAAAGCACCCGCCTCCTGCGGCGACAGCCAGGCCATTTTCGCGGCAACGACCTTCAGGCCGTTCGATTCGAAGCGGGAATAGATCTTCCCGATGACGTTCTTGGCAACGGCATCGGGTTTGATGATTGACAGGGTACGTTCGCTAGCCATGAGCAACTCTCCCAACGGGGGTGGACGAAAAAGGACGGCAAATCATGTCTCTAGAAAGCTAATCCGAGATTATACCAACAGTCGCGGCGTTCATGCCGGAATTGCCAGGCGCAGGCGGCGCAATCAAGAGTACGCCTGACGGCAGAGCGAGGTGGTATGCCAAGGCATTCGGCCTGTCGACAGCAGCCTGGACGATCACGCTGGCCCGGGTTCCGCGTTCCGATTCACCCGCAGCCTCGCTGTTCACGGTCCACAGGTTCTGTCGACGAACACAAGGAAGTGTTGCCGACCTTGCGCCTCGTGCGAGGACTCCTCTCGAGCAAGGATGCGCAGACACACGCCTGTCCGACATACGCGCGCGACAGGGGATCTGGGTGGGATCAGGCGTCAGCGAACCGGCAGGCATTGCGCCAGCCGGCCAACTCGGCCGAGCGCCGGTCCCCGGTTCGTGGGCAGCACGACAAGCGGTACGAACGGCTGCCGCGGCGGCTTCAACAGGAGCAGGAGCATGACAAACACGGACGCTACATGGTGCGCGGTGCGATCACATCGCCGCCCGTGCCGATTCCAAAGGGGAACAGTCCCTGCCGGCACGGCGTTGACCAACGCGACAGCGCATGTCCCCACCACACCTACGCACGGTACCCGCACGAAGCGAGCCGGCGATCTTTCGTGCGTCTACAAAGTTCACCTGGCCGCCGAGGTCCGCACGTTACAGCGGCTACCCCTTCGTCCGCATGAAGTGGCCGAATCGACAAGTGTTGGAGCAAAGTCGCTTCGCTACTCCCGAATACGAGCAGGGTTGCCAACCACGGTTGCGCCGGCCGGTACGGACTTGGTGACCACGGCACCCATTCCGATGACGGCACGCTTGCCAATGACCAGCGGATTGCCTGGACTGCCCTGTTTGATGATGGCCCCCGTGCCGATGTAGGCGTGCTCTTCCACGACCACATTGCCGTTTACCTTCACAGACGGCGCCAGTGTGACAAAGTCTCCAAGCACGCAGTCGTGCGCAACGGAGGAGTAAATGTTCGCGTGGAAGTAGCGCCCGATGCGTACATTGGAGGTCACCGTGGTGAAGCCACAAAGGATGGCACCCTCTCCAATGGCGTTGCTGTCGAGCACACAGGCGTTGGCAGCGACCACCTCGAACGGTTCTACGCCGTCCGCAACGCACTGTGTCGCCAAGCGCTCGCGCACGCTGCTATTGGCAATCGCCAGAGTTGCGCTGCGCCGCCCGGCTGGCTCTGCCAAAAACTGAGCATAGGTGAGCAAGCGGTGCCCGTTGACCTCACCACACGCGTAGCCGTCGTCCACGAACACCAGTTCGATCGTGTCGTCGTGACCGCTTGCGGCGCGCGCGCTGTGGCGCGCCAGAGGCATGACTTCGCGCCCACAGCCGCTGGCGCCGTACACAGCAATGAGGTGTTTCACAGTGTCTCCTTACCAGGGTGGCTAGCTTCGAATCTGGTCCTATCGCGGGGCGCGCCGTCGCCGGACGCTCCTGCACGGCCGCAACACGCGCCGCATGGTGAGAAGGCAGCCTTTCAGGTCGAAGACCGCAGAGCGATGGTCAGCGACGGATAGGAAATCCGAGGTACGCGGCGCAGTGTAGGACTCTCGCAGCGCGCTCGTCAAGCTGGAATCCGATCGCGCAACCCTGACCCCACAAACCAGGCAAGCGAAGCAACTCCGCGGAAAAAACGCGGTTCCGGAAAGCAGGACAAGCGGATGAGTCATCGCCCTCGCCCGTCAAAGGGCTGCGGCAGCAGCTTCAACCATGGCGGGAACATGACAAGAAGGGCGAGGCGGAGCCACCCCCGGCACAGGACGCTGCCCGATCGCTCAGCCCACACGCGCCTGACCGCCGGAGTTCCCGTTTTGTGTCATTGGGTTTCCCGCCACAGCAAGGCCAGCTTGGCCGTTGATCAGGAAGTAGGCCGCACGGCTTCGATTCAGCCCATACCCGCTGGATATCAGGACATGCGGGTGGCTGCGTGTTTGCCCCGAGGCAAGCCACGCGTGGGACTGCCCCGGGGCACAGGCGTCGACGGGCGGCCTGATCGATAGTCGTGCTTCCAATTGCGCACCGGTCAGAGAAAGCGGAAAACGCGTGCCGGTCGCCCGACACGCGCTTATTGGGCACATCGGCAGTATCTGCCGTGTGGCTGCACCGCTGGCAGCGGCGCAGCCACGGCCTGTCGCTACATCATTCCCAGCGTCTTCGGCAACCAGGTCGACATGATCGGCACATAGGTGACGGCGACCAGGAAGACGAGCATCGACAGCAGCCACGGCCAGACGGCGACGGTCAGTTCGGTGATGCCCATCTTGGTGATCCCCGAAGCGACGTAAAGGTTGAGACCGACCGGCGGGTGGCACATGCCGACTTCCATGTTGACGGTCATCAGGATGCCGAAATGCACCGGATCGATTCCCAGCTTCATCGCTACCGGAAAGAGAATCGGGGCAAAGATCAGCACGATCGACGACGGCTCCATGAAGTTACCGGCGAGCAGCAGGATGATGTTCACCGCGAGCAGGAAGGCAATCATCCCCAGGCCGTGACCCAGCATCCAGTCGGCCAGCGCCTGCGGGATGTTCTCGTTGGTCATGATGAACGAGAAAAGGACGGCGTTGGTGATGATGTAGAGCAGCATCGCCGACATGTTGGCCGAGTTCAGCAGGACGCGTGGCACGTCCTTCATCGTCAGGTCCTTATACACGAAGACCGCGACGAAGAAGGCATAGACGGCGCTCATCGCCGCCGCTTCGGTCGGGGTGAACATGCCGCTGTAGATCCCGCCCATGACGACGACGATCAGGAACAGACCCCAGACCGACTCGCGAAACGCGCTCAGCCGCTCACTGAAAGACGCTTTCGGCATGCGCGGATAGTCGAACTTGCGAGCGCGGAACCAGGTGACGCCACCGAGCACCGAGGCGAGAATGATCCCGGGAATCACGCCGGCCATGAACAGCGCACCGACCGATGTATTGGTCGCGACCGAATACATGACCATCACGATCGATGGGGGAATCAGGATTCCCAAGGCCCCCGAAGTGGTGATCACGCCGGCCCCGAACTTGTTCGGGAAACCCGCCTTGACCATCGCCGGCATCAGGATCGAGCCGATCGCGACGACCGTCGCGGGCGACGAACCGGAGACCGCGGCAAACAGCGCGCAGGCCAGAACGCCAGCCAGACCGAGGCCGCCGTACCAGTGGCCGACCATGCTGGTGGCAAACTTGATCATGCGTCGGGCAACGCCGCCGTGGGTCAGGAAGTTGCCGGCGAGAATGAAGAACGGGATGGCCATGATCTCGAACTTCTCGATGCCGGTGAACAACTTGAGCGCCACCGATTCGAGCGGCACCTGGGTCATCGTGAACAGGAAG
>WBZM01000240.1_pt1 | contig 88521 bp, 80 predicted proteins | sample 5204271 | NCBI WGS metagenome assembly WBZM01 (sample SAMN12344346, study PRJNA552823) | activated sludge metagenome | biome: Activated sludge suspended growth; feature: Nitrification reactor; material: Wastewater; isolation source: activated sludge from nitrification reactor of wastewater...
CTCGACACCCCCTTCAACCGTTACCTGAACCTGCCGGTGGTGCCCACGCGCATGGGTTTCGACCCCCGGCTGCAGCTGCTTCACGTCGACGATGCGACCGGGGCGCTGGCGGCGGCGACCCTGAACCCGGTGCGGGGAGCGGTCAACGTCGCCCCCGACGGCGCGATCTCGCTCAGCCGCCTGCTGCGGCTTTGCGGAAAGAGCGCGGTCGGTGTGCCGCCGGTATTGGTCGGCGTGATCAACCGCCGGATCGGCAACTACCTCGGCAGCGCCGATCTCTACCGCGACGGCGAGCTCCTGCTCCGTTACGGCCGCGGCTGCGACAACCGCAGGCTGCGGGAGGAGGTCGGGTTCGAGCTCGCCTTCGACTCGGAGGGAACGGCCCGCGACTTCGCCCGCACCTCGCAGGGCATCCAGGCCCTCTTTCCGTCACCCCATCCGGGTTCTCCGGTCAGGAGCGTGTCCCGGTGAACCGCCCCGCCGCCCCGACTCCGGAGGCCGTGCTCGAGTGGGCCGGCACGGTCCAGTCCACCTCGGATCTGATCCTCCGCCGGCTGGCCGGCGAATACCACGAAGATGCCTGGGGATTTGACGAAGAATTCACCGAAGCGGTCTTCCCGCTCTTCGAATTCCTCTACTCGACCTGGTGGCGGGTCCGGGTCGAAGGGGCGGCCAACGTGCCGGGGCACGGCCGGGCCCTGCTGGTCGCCAACCATTCCGGCGCCATCTTCCCCTTTGACGGCGCGATGATCGCCACCGCGATCCAGAAGGAGCACCCCTTGCCCCGCTGGGTCAAGGCGATGGTGCTCAACTGGGCCTTCGACCTGCCCTTTGTCAGTTACATCCTGCGCCGGCTCGGCGGGGTGGCCGCCAACCCGGCAAACCTCGGTCGGCTGCTGGAGGAGGATCAGCCGGTAATGGTCTTCCCCGAAGGCCAGAAGGGCTTCGGAAAGTCGTTCGCCGACCGTTACCGGCTGCAGCGCTTCGGCCGCGGCGGGTTCGTCGAGGTTGCGCTCGAGACCGGTTCGCCGATCGTCCCGGTCGCGGTGGTCGGGGCCGAGGAGATCTATCCGAAACTCGGCGAGTCAAAGCCGCTGGCGCGAGCGATCGGTTCTCCCTACGTGCCGGTTACCCCGACCTTCCCCTGGCTGGGGCCGCTCGGCCTGCTGCCTTTGCCTTCGCGCTGGCGGATCGAGTTTCTCGAGCCGATCGACCTCTCCGGCTACGGACCCGGTTCCAGCGAAGACCGCTCGCTCGTCTTCGACCTCTCCGAGCAGGTGCGGGAGCAGATCCAGGAAGCCCTGTATCGCGGCCTGGTCAAACGCGGCCCCGCCTTCCTCTAGCCCGCGGCCGTGAAGTCCGGGGGCCGGCGGCCCAGTTGCCGGGCCGGGTGTCCCGGCGGACAAAACGGCCGCCGATCCAGTCGCCCGAGTCCGCTCACAGACCCGAATCTCAACTACGACTCGGCTCTGTAGAGCCATTTACCTTCGATTTAACAATCGAACAACCGGGATGGGGTCATTTCCTCCGAGTGGCCAAAAAGCGCTCCCCCTCCCGTTTCTAAATTGGCCCGGTCAGCTAAACGCTATTTGCAACCGGTGGGTCTGGGCCCGGCGGAAACAGGAGGAATGACTCGTATGAGTGTCAAGAGAATCGGCATAGCCTCGCTTCTGGCGATGTTTGCCGCCCTGGTGGTGCCAGGGATGGCGAGTGCGGCGCCGGTCACACAGGAACTGTTCGACGCCAAGTCGGCCGAGTTGAACGGAACCTTCATCGCGCTCGCCTGCGTGCTCGTGCTGCTCATGCAGTGCGGCTTCATGTTCCTGGAGATCGGTTTCTCCCGGATGAAGAACGCAGGCGCCGGAGTGATGAAGATCTTCGTCAACTTCTCGGTCTGCACCCTCGCCTTCTGGGCGGTCGGGGCCGCAATCATCGGTTACGGCAACGACTTCATCGGAACCCACGGGTTCTTCTACCACTTCGGTTCGATGGTCGATGACGGCAGCGGCACAGGCACGCTGGTCGCCGTCGATTCGAGCGCGGTCATGTACATGCTGTACAGCTTCGCGTTCTGCGCGGTCTCGCTCGCCATCGTCTGGGGCACCACCCTCGAGCGCATCAAGTTCGCTCCGTACATCATCTACGCCGCGGTCTTCGGAGCCGTGATCTACCCGATGGTCGGTCACTCGGTCTGGGGCGGCGGCCTGCTCACCGACATCGGTGGCAAGTCGGTGATGGACTTCGCCGGTTCCTCGGTGGTCCACCTCACCGGAGCGGTCGGCGGATTCGTCGCGTTGCTCCTGCTGGGTGCCAGAAAGGGCAAGTACGCGGCCGACGGATCACCCCGTGCGATCCCCGGACACTCGATGCCGCTGGTCGGCCTCGGGATCATCATCCTGTGGATCGGCTGGTTCGGATTCAACGGCGGCTCGACCCTGGGCACCGATCTCTCCTTCTTCGGCGAGGTCATGTGGAACACCCAGATCGCTGCTGCGGCAGGCGTGATCGGCGCGATGCTCTTCACCTACATGAAGACCAAGTCGCTTGACGTCGGCATGGCCGGCAACGGCGCGATCGCCGGCCTCGTCGCGATCACCGCGCCCTGCGGTTTCGTCGAGACCTGGACGGCCCCGATCATCGGCTTCATCGCCGGTGGCGTCGTGGTCTTCGGCGTCCTGACGATCGAGAAGTACCTCGACGATCCGATCGGTGCCCTCTCGGCCCACGGTCTGGCCGGCATCTGGGGAACCCTCGCGGTCGGCATCTTCGCCTCGCCGCGACTGACCATCTCCGCGCCGGGCATCTGGTACGGAATCTTCGGTGACGCCGACTTCGGCGCGACCCTGGGTCAGCTCGGGGTTCAGGCGCTGGCCGTCGTTGCGACGTTCACATTCGTGTTCGCCGCTTCGTACCTTGTGTTCGGAATCATCAAGGCAACCATCGGCCTCCGTGTCACGGAAGCGGAAGAGGATGCCGGTCTCGACATCGCCTCGCACGGTATGTACGGGTACCCGGAAGCCTTCATCCCGCAGCCGGAGCTGCCGGTTGGTGAATACACCCCGTCGATGGCAGGGACACCGGTTGCATCGTCGGCCGAGAGTCCCAGCCAGGCCTAGGAAGGAGATGCTCAGATGAAAAAGATCGAAGCATTCATTCGCCACGAGGCGTTCGAGCCGATCCGGACGGACCTCCTCGAAAAAGGAATCCCGTCAATGTCGATTCTCGAAGCCAAGGGCTCGGGACGGCAGAAGGGGATCGTCGAGACCTACCGGGGATCGACAGTCACGGTCAACGTCCGGCCGAAGCTCAAGATCGAGATCGTCGTGGCCGATTCCGAAAAAGACCTCGTCGTCGAAACGATCCTGCGTCACGCTCGATCCGGAGAGATCGGAGACGGCAAGATCTTCGTTATCCCGGTCGAGGAGTCGATCAGGATCAGGACCGGCGAGCGAGGAGACGAAGTAACCCAGGTCCATCTCGACGACTAGCGATGGGCTGACACGGATCGGGCGGCGGGGCCTCGTGCCCCGCCGCCCTTGTCCGTTGTCGGGACCGATTTGACTACAGCCGCCAACCGCATTCCGGCCGCCAGATACGCTGGCTCCGTGGCCGACCGGAGCAGAATCGGAGTCCTGGTGACCGGGGGTACCGTGGGCTCCCGCTCGGAGCCCCTTTCGGGCCGGGAAAAGCTGGTCAGGCTCAGCGAGTCCGACCGGCAGCTTGATGTGTTCTCCGGCCCCAACGTGACCGCCGTTCTCGAAAAGGCGGGCATTTCACCGGTTCTCCGGCAGCCGGTCAACATGTTGTCCGAGAACATGACGCCCGAACACTGGGTGATCATGGGCCGGGAGATCGAGCGCCTGATCGAGGAAGAAGATCCGGACGGGATCCTCGTCCTGCATGGCACCGACACGATGTCCTTCACCTCGACGGCACTCTCATTCATGCTCGCCGGCCTCAAGGTCCCGGTGGTGCTGACCGGGTCAAACCGGCCGCCGAACGAGCCCGATACCGACGCCGACACCAACATCGCGGACGCCCTGATCGCGCTTCAGCATCTCTCGCCCGGGGTCTACCTCTCCTTTGCCGGCCGGCCGAATGCAAAGAGCCGGGTGCACGACGGGGTGTCCGTCCGCAAGGCCAGAGGCTCCGGGCCCGCCTTCATCTCGGCGGGAAGGGTCCACGTTGCCGAGGTCAGCTGGGGAACCTTCAGCTGGACCCTGAAGAGCCGTGCGAACCCGGACGAGGTCACCGAGGGTCCAGATTCTTCCCGGATCGCCGCCGACGACCGCGTGATGAGAATCGATCTCCACCCGGGGATCAATCTCGAATCGATGGCCGACATGTTGATCCGCGACGGCTTCCGCGGCGCGGTGATGACCCTTTACCCGGCTCTGACCGGGCCTTTCGAACCGGAACGCTCCTCGGTGCCGCGGTTTGCCCATCGGCTTGCCGGGCACGGGATCGTGCTCGCCCTGACCATGAACGCCCAGCCGGTCGGGGTCCAGAATTCCTACGAATCCAAACTTCTGCTCGAGGAGACCGGGGCCGTGCTTCTGCCGGTGATCCCCGAGCTCGCCCTGGTCAAGCTGATGTGGGCTCTCGGCTGGAGCAGTGACCCGGACGAGGTTCGCCAGGTCCTCGCCGAAGAGATCTGCAACGAGTTCGGCGGAAGAAAGTAGCTGCAAGTCGGGCGGGGGTGGCACCTGCAGTCGGGCCGGTCTACGCCGGCCCTCCAAGTTGAACCCGTCCGTTCAGGACATAAGGGAATTGATGAACGGACTCCGTCCAGGGGTCCACGAGTGCCAATACGATGCGGGCCATGCCCGGGGATGAGCGAATCAGCCTTAATGAGGCGGCCCGGCGGGCCGGCGTTTCACCGGCGACCCTGACCCGCTGGGCGGACGAGAAGATCATCCCGGTCCGCAAGGGCCGCTGGACCCCGGCCGCTGCCGCCCAGGCCCGGATCGTCGCCCGGATGCGGGAGAGAGGGCATTCCCTCGAGGAACTCAAGGAGGCCGGCAAGGAAGGCAAGCTCGCCTTCGGCATGGCCGAGGACATCTTCGCCGACCCCACCCCCCAGGTCGACCTGGAAACGGCCGCGAAGGAGATCGGGCTCAGCGTCGAGGTGATCGAACGGGTGATGACAGTCATGGGCACTCCGTCCGACCGCGAGCAGAGCCTCTCCGCCAGAGATATCGAAGCGTTCAAGCGAATGGGGGAGGTGGCCGAGGCCGGTCTGCCGGTCGAAGCCCTGCTCCAGCTGACCAGGGTGTACGCCCAGGCCGTCCGACGGATCGCCGACGCCGAGGTCCGGCTCTTCCATCTCTTCGTCCATGAGCCGATGATCCGTGACGGCCTGAGCGAGATCGAAATGGCCGAGGAACTCGGCGACCTTGTCCGCCGCACCTCGCCCACCGCGGTGCCGCTCTTCCAATACCTGCATGACCGGTATCTCAGGTACTTCCTCGAGCAGGACGTGATCGGCCACATGGAATCCGATTTCGGCGGGGACACGAACCTCGACCAGGTCCGGACCACGCTCTGCTTCATCGACCTGACCGGGTTCACCCGTTTCACCGAACAGGAGGGTGACGAAACGGCGTTCTCGGTGGTCGAGCAGTTCACCGAAGCGGTCGAGGCGACCCTGCCGCCCGAGGCCGGGATCGTCAAGACGATCGGTGACGAGGTAATGGTGGTCTCGCCCGACCCCGCTTCACTGGCCGAATGGGCCGTCGGGTTCCTGGCCCTGTTCGAGGACCGGCCGAAGCCGCGGGCCGGCATCCATCACGGTGCGGTCGTATTCCGGGATGGCGACTACTACGGCAGCCAGGTCAACCTCGCCCACCGGGTCGTCAACCGGGCCCTTGGCGGCGAGGTGCTGATCACCGATGCCGTGGCGGCGGCGATCGAGGATCACCCGGACCTCGAGACCGATCCGATCGGCGAGGTCGATCTCAAGGGCTTCCCGGTCCCGACCCCGCTGTTTCTGGTTCGTGCCCGCTCCTGACCCCGGGTTCGAATCGTTCCGGTTCGGGGGCAAGCCCGCACATTTCATTGGCGGCGCGATCAGGGAATCGGGACTGGTATCGGAAAAGGATCGCGGTGTCGTGCTCGTTTCGGGCGGGGCCGATTCGCTCGCGCTGCTGCTCGGCCTCCACCTGGTTCTCGGCGCCAGGCAACTGGTCGCACTCCACGTGAACTACGGCCTCCGGCCCACCGCCGACGATGACGAGCGGCTGGTCCGCCGGATCTGTGAGCGGCTGGAGGTCGAACTGGTTGTCCTCCGGGCGGGTGAGGCAGAGGGGAACATGCAGGCCTGGGCCCGGAAGATTCGGCTGGATGAAGCGGAGCGGATCCGCAGCGAGCGGGGTCTGGACTGGATTGCGGTCGGCCACAACCGCTCCGATCAGGTCGAGACCTTCATCTACCGCCTCGTCTCCTCGCCGGGCGCGAGGTCCCTGCTGGCGATGCCGCCAAGGTCGGGAAACCTGATCAGGCCGCTCCTCACGCTCGATCGCGGCCTGATCCGGACGATGCTTGAACGCGTCACCCATTCGGAAGACCCGACCAACGACGATCCGGCCTTCGCCCGCAACCGGATCCGGCTGGAGGTCATGCCGGCGCTCGAGCAGGTCAACTCCGGGGCGGAGCTCAACGTGGTGCGGACCAGAGCCGAGCTGGCCGAGGACGAGGAGGTCCTGATGCGGCTTGCGGTCGATGCCGTCGCTCGATCCGGCGCGGCCGGTCCGGGGGGGAGCCGGGGAATTCCCGCGAAGTCGCTTGAAGACCAGCCGCCGGCCGTCCGGCGCCGCATGATTCGTCACCTCGCCGAGGCCGAACTTGACCGGCCGGTCGCCGTTTCGCCGGACCTTGCCTCTGAAGTCCTGCGTCTGGCCGGAATGCCCGAAGGAGGCAGGCTGGACCTCGGCGGCGGAGACTCCCTGCTGGTTGAAGCGGGAAGGGTACGGGTCTGCCCGGGCGGGGGAACGGGCCACGACGCGGTGCCCGAGCCGGCCCGGATCGACCTCGAGGCCGGTGTCGCCACCTTCGGTGGCTGGGAGATCGAATCTTCGAGGGGAGTCGAGGCCGAGGTCCGCTCCGCGTTCGGGGATCCCTGGGCGGCATTTCTCGATCTCGATGACCTGCTCATCTGGTTGATCGAGAAGTCACCGGGTCCTGACGACCTTCTGCTTCAGGTGCGACCGTGGCGTTTCGGCGACCGCATCGAGCCGCTTGGCATGAGCGGCAGCAAGAGCCTCCAGGACGTCTTCACCGACGCACTCGTGCCCGCTTCCAGAAGGCAGAGCTGGCCGGTCCTGGTGGTCGGCGAGAAGATCATCTGGGTGCCGGGGCTGGTCCGGTCACGCCACCTCCTGATCGCAGGGCCGGACCGGGATGTCATTAGCCTCCACGCCCGGCCGCCGTTCTCCATCTAGACCTCTAGACTGGCGGCGATGGCTGCGACGCCTCCGAATGAACTCGTCTCGGTCGGCGAGGTGCTGATCACCGCTGAAGACCTCCAGCGGAAGGTCGCCGACCTCGGGGCCGAAGTCAGCCGCGATTACGCTGGCAAGGACCTGGTCATGGTCGGGGTGCTGCGCGGCGCGGTGGTCTTCATCGCCGACCTGCTCCGGCACCTCACCGTGCCCTGCGAGATCGACTTCATGGCGGTCTCCAGCTACGGCTCGTCGCGTGATTCTTCAGGCGTGGTGCGGATCCTCAAGGACCTGGATGACTCGATCACCGGCCGTGACGTGCTGATCGTCGAGGACATCGTCGATTCGGGCCTCACGCTCAACTACCTGATGCGGAACCTCCAGGCCCGCGACCCGGCGTCACTGGAGGTGTGCACCCTCCTGACCAAGCCGGAACGCCGTCGGGTCGACGTTCCGATCCGCTACACCGGTTTCGAGATCCCCAATCAGTTCGTGGTCGGTTACGGGCTCGATTTCGCCCAGCGCTACCGGAATCTCGACCATGTGGCTTTGCTGCCGGAAGACGCGGTCCCCGACCGTTAGCGGCGGCGGCAAGAAATCTTCATCCGGGACCGCTCTCCCATGCCGGTTGCCGGGTTCTCCCTGCTAGTCTGACAATTCGGCCTGAAGGCAGGTAGAGCCTGTCGCGAGGTCGTGGAAAGAGACCCAAGATTTGAAACGGTTTTTCAAGAGCGCGGCATTCCCCATCCTGCTGGTGGTCATCCTGGCCTTCGTCGCGCAGCGCGTGATCAGCCCGGACAGCGGCGACAAGCCGCCGACCTACAACGAGTTCCTGACCATGGTCGACAAGGGCGAGATCGACTCGGTCACGGTCAACACCAAGAACAATTCGCTCGACGTGACCGAAAAGGCCGCCGACGGCTCCGACTCCGAGGGTGAGAAGTTCGAAACCGGCTACCCGCCGAACACCGAACAGAGCTTGATCAACCAGCTGCGCGAGGGTGATGTCTCGACCACCGTCAAGGGCACCGGCGGCAGCAGCCTGCTCTCGATGCTGACCTACATCCTGCCCTTCCTGCTCTTCTTCGGCTTCTGGATCTTCCTGATGAACCAGATGCAGGGCGGCGGCTCGCGGGTCATGAGTTTCGGCAAGTCGAAGGCCAAGAAGATGGCCGTGGACGCCCCGAAGATCACCTTCAAGGACGTGGCCGGGGCCGACGAGGCGGTTCAGGAGCTCCACGAAATCAAGGAATTCCTTCAAACCCCGAAAAAATTCCAGTCGCTCGGAGCCCGGATCCCGAAGGGTGTGCTCCTCTACGGACCTCCCGGCACCGGCAAGACCCTGCTCGCCCGCGCAGTGGCTGGCGAGGCCGGCGTTCCCTTTTTCTCGATTTCCGGTTCGGACTTCGTCGAGATGTTCGTCGGCGTGGGCGCCAGCCGGGTCCGCGACCTCTTCGAGCAGGCCAAGCAGAACTCGCCCTGCATCATCTTCATGGACGAGATCGACGCCGTAGGCCGCCACCGCGGTGCCGGCATGGGCGGCGGTCACGACGAACGGGAGCAGACCCTCAACCAGCTGCTGGTCGAGATGGACGGCTTCGAGATCAAGGACAACATCATCCTGATCGCCGCCACCAACCGGCCCGACATTCTCGACCCGGCCCTGCTTAGGCCCGGCCGCTTCGACCGCCAGGTCGCGGTTGACCGGCCCGACCGCCAGGGCCGCAAGAAGATCCTCGAAGTCCATTCCCGCGGCAAGCCGCTGGCCGCCGGCATCGACCTCGATGCCCTGGCCGGCCAGACCCCCGGGTTCACCGGTGCCGACCTCTCCAACCTGATCAACGAGGCGGCGCTCCTGACCGCCCGTTCGGGCAAGCGCGAAATCACCCAGCACGAGCTCGAAGAGGGCATCATGCGCGTGATCGCCGGTCCGGAGAAGAAGACCCGGATCATGTCGGAGAAGGAACGGAAGATCACCGCCTACCACGAAATGGGGCACGCGATCGTCGGCCACTTGCTGCCGAACTGCGACCCGGTCCACAAGGTCTCCGTGATCAGCCGCGGCCAGGCGCTCGGCTACACGATTTCGCTGCCGGCCGAGGACAAGTTCCTGACCTCAAGGGCCGAGCTGAGCGAGACCATGGCGATGACCCTGGGTGGCCGCGCCGCCGAAGAGCTGGTCTTCAACGAGGTGACCACCGGTGCCTCGAACGACCTCGAAAAGGTCACCGCCACCGCCAAGCAGATGGTGATGCGCTTCGGCATGTCCGAGCGTCTCGGTCCCCGCGTCTTCGGCCACGACCGCGGGCAGCCCTTCCTCGGCCGCGACATGGGTTCGGAGCCGGATTACTCGGACGAGATTGCCCGCGAGATCGATGACGAGATCCGCCGCATCGTCGAGAACGCACATCAGACCGCCCGCGACATCCTTGACGAGCGCCGCGATGACCTCGAGCGGATCTCCGAGATCCTGCTGGTCCGCGAGACGATCGACGCGGAACAGTTCGTCGCCCTGCTCGAAGGTGCCAGCGAGGAAGAGGTCTTCCCGCCGGAAAGCGAATCGGCCGAAGAGGACTACCCCTCGGAGCCGGAGCCGGTCAACACCCCGCCCTCCGGGCAGACCCCGGATCCGCAGCCTTCACCGCCCCGCCCCGGCTACGCCGGCGGCATGACGGACATCCGCGCCGACCAGGAGTGACCCAACTACCTTGAAGTTATTCGCTCCATGTGCGGATAACTTCAAGGCAGATCCGTTCCTCGCTTCAGGTTCCTGCGGTTATCTCGCGGGCGGCCCGGATTCCGGAGCTGATCGCTCCATCCATGTAACCGGCATTGACCGTCGCGGTCTCGGCACCGGCCCAGTGGAGCGGACCGACCGGGGCGCGGAGCCCTTCGCCGTACATCAGCCAGGCCCCGGGAGGCAGATAGCCGCCGTAGCAACCGCGCGCGAACTCGTCGGCGGCCCACGCCTTGTCCACGAACCGCTCCGGGTTCGCGGCCTTTGGTCCGAACAGCCGGACCAGGCAATCGAGCACGATCTCGCGGCGTTCCGCCGGAGGTAGATCGGTGGCTTGGCGAGCCGCGTTTCCTTCGAGGAAGGCGAGCAGAACACCGGGGGTGCCGGACGGCGGGGAGTTGTCGAAGGTGACCGAAACCGGGCCGTCGGCGCTGGTCGCCTGGCCGGACAGCCCGTCGGCCCGCCAGAAGGGCTCGTCGTAGATCGCATGGCACTTGACCACCGTTCCCTGAACCATGCGTTGGGTCAGCCCGTCCCGAAGGGCCGGCATGATCGGGGCGTACTCGAGCCGTCCGGCGACCGCGGGCGGGAGCGCGATCACCGCCGCCCGGGCGGAAACGGTCAGCCCGTCGGCCTCGACCGTTACCGGATGAGGGCCGAACTCGACCGGGGCATCCTCGATGTCACCCGGCATCCTCTGCCAGCGGACCCGGCGTACCGGAAACCCGAGATGGACGGCGTCACCGAGTTCGGCCGCCATCCTTTCGGCAATCAACTGGGTCCCCCCGACCACCCGTGAGTCCTGGGCGCCCCCCTCGGCGTCCAGCATCTTCTCGAGTGACCCGCCGGAGGACTGGACATAGAAGAGGGCGTGGAGCAGCGAGACATCTTCCGGCTCCGCCGCCCAGACCGCCTGAATCGCGAGTCGAAGCAGGTCCCTGGCTGCCGGGGTCTTCGCGTTGCGCCGCGCCCAGGTGGCGAAGGTCTCGGCATCCCAGCGGGCCAGATCGGTCTGGGCCCAGGGCTGCGTGACGTCCACCTTCGCGGCCATCCTTTCGAGCCGTTTCAGGGCCATCCCGACCTCGGCCAGGGAAACCGGATTCAGCCTGGGGATCGTGCCCGAGTAGGTGCGAGCCTTGCCGCCCCGCTCGAACACGTTTCTGCCTTCGCACCAGGTCGGGAAAGTCTCAAGCCCGAGTTCCTGAATCAACGCGAGCACCTGGTCCTGGCCCGGCCCGACCCATTGGCCACCCAGCTCGACGATTTCACCGTCGCCGATCGGCTCGTTCAGGATCCGGCCCCCGACCCGGTCCCGGGCCTCGACCACGGCCACCTCGACGCCCCGCCGCGTCAGTTCACGGGCCGCCGAAAGGCCGGCCAGCCCGGCGCCCACCACCACAACCTCGGTCTCGATCCTCGCCTCGCTCATGCCCGGCAGTCTAGAGTCGCGTAAATGAAGGTCATGGGCATCGTCAACGTGACTCCGGACTCGTTCTCGGACGGAGGCGAATTCTTCGATCACGAAAAGGCGATCGAACATGGCCTCGAGCTGGTCAGGGACGGGGCAGACGTGCTCGACATCGGGGGCGAGTCCACCCGGCCCGGGGCGGCGGAAGAGGTTTCACTCGAGGAGGAGCTTCGGCGGGTGATTCCCGTGGTCGAGGGTCTGGCCGGGGCGGCGCCCGTCTCGATCGACACGACCAAGGCCGAGGTTGCCGCAGCGGCAATCGATGCCGGGGCGGCCATGGTCAATGACGTAACGGCATTTCGGGGGGACATGGACATGGCCGCGGTCTGCGCCGGGACCGGGGTGGAGGTGGTCCTGATGCACATGCTGGGCACCCCGAGGACGATGCAGCGCGACCCCAGGTACCGGGACGTCGTCGCCGAAGTCGCGGAGTTTCTCGCGGTCCAGGTCGGTCTGGCCGAGACGGCGGGGGTCGCCCGCGAGAGGATCTGGATCGATCCCGGCATCGGATTCGGCAAGACGGTTGATCACAACCTGTCCCTGCTCAGGTGGACCGGGGCGTTCGCCCGCATGGACCTGAAGGTGCTGGTCGGTCCTTCGCGCAAGTCGTTCATCGGCAAGCTCTCGAACGATGCGTCGGAATCCCGTCGGCTGGGCGGCACGATCGCCGCCTGCCTGGCCGCGATGGAGGGCGGGGCAGAGATGGTCCGGGTTCACGATGTCGCCGAGGTCGCCCAGGCGATCCGGGTGGCTTCGGCCATCGGTTCCGCGAACGGTGAACCGGGCGGCGGCCCGGAGTAGATTCCCCTCATGCTTCAGGGAAATGACGGCGAAGTGATCATCCGCCTCGAGGGCATGATCGCCCACACCAACCACGGGGTGACCGCAGCCGAACAGGAGGTCGGCCAGCGCATGGTCTTCGACCTCGAGATGGAACCGGCCGAATGCCGGGCCACCGCCACCGACGAGGTACTGGACACGGTCGACTACGGCGAGGTGACCGCCTGGCTGATCGAGTCGGCGATGGACACCCGCTACCGCACCCTCGAGAGGCTGGTGACGGTGCTGGCCGAGGGGTTGCTCGAGAATTTCCGGGTTGACGCCGTCCGGCTTCGGGCGACCAAGCCCGTGCCGCCGGTGCCGGTGACCATGGACGGCGCCTCGGTCGAGATCTTCCGTCGTCGCGATGAGTACTGATCGTCCGGTTTATCTCGGACTCGGTTCCAACATCGGCGACCGGTTCGGTTACCTGCGCGACGCGATCGGCCGGCTTGAAGGCAAGGGCCTGACCGTCGAGGCCGTTTCCTCCGCCTGGGAAACGGAACCGGTCGGCGAGATCCTCGACCAGCCGGATTTCCTCAACGCCGCAATCCGGGTCCGCAGCGGTCTCGAGCCGGAAGAGCTGCTTGACCTGCTCAAGCAGGTCGAAGCGGAACTCGGGCGCGAGACCGGCCTGCCAAGGCATTCACCACGGGTGATCGACATCGACCTGCTGCTCATGGGTGACCTCGAATTCGAGTCCGATCGGCTGAAGCTTCCGCACCGGGAAACCACCTCCCGCCGCTTCGTCCTCGCCCCGCTGCTCGAGCTCGACCCGGAACTCGCCCTGCCGGACGGAACCCGCCTGGCCGACGCCATGGCCACCCTTGAATCGGAGCTCGAAGGCGCCGAAGAGGGTCAGGGGATCCGACGGGCCGGACCCCTACTCGAAGAGTGAGGCCTGCCGGGCGGTTCCGGGCCGGCCGGTTCCTGAGCCGGGGTCTTCGTCATTGGTCGACACCGGTGGTCCCGATACACCCGGCGGGCGCATCGGCGGGCTCTCCCTTTCGCTGACCCGCCGCCGGCGGTAACGGCCCCGGGCGGCCGCGATGACGCGCTCCTGCTCGATCTTCGGCAGCCGGGACCGGCCGTCAAAAAGGCGCCCGTATTCGGGGAGCAGCTCCGGGCGCTCGGCCTCCAGCCAGTCGAAGAACACGGTCCGCGTCTCCTTGCGGAGGTTGAGTGCGATCGGGGTGACGAAGTCGGCGTCGGCATCGCTGGCCGCCTGGAGAATCGGTTCGATCTGATCCGGACGGTCGTTGATTCCGGGCATGATCGGGGCGATCAGGATGCCCGAGGGGATGCCCCGCCGCCTCAGCTCGGCCACGGCTTCGAGCCGGGCCTGCGGGCTCGGGGTGTGTGGTTCGGTCGCCCGCCAGGCCTTTTCGTCAACGGTCGGCACCGAGAGGTTCACTCCGGTCGGCCGGGCCTGGTTCATCCGTTCGAAGATCGGCAGGTCGGAGAGCACCAGTGGTGACTTGGTCAGGACCGAGACCGGGGTGTCGGCCTCATCGAGCGCTTCGAGCACGCCGCGGGTCAGCCGGTACCTGCTTTCGACCCATTGGTAGGGGTCGGTGTTGGTGCCGAGGGCGACCAGTTCGCGCTTCCATGAAGGTCGCGCGAGTTCGGCCCGGACCACCTCGGGGGCATTGACCTTGACCACGATCTCCCGATCGAAGTCCCGGCCCGCGTTGAAGCCGAGGTATGTGTGGGTGGGGCGGGCGAAGCAGTAGACGCAGGCGTGGCTGCAGCCGCGGTACGGGTTGACTGTCCAGCCGAAGCCGTAAGGGCCTTCCGGCACCCGGTTGAGGGCCGACTTGGCCCGGACTTCGTGGAACCTGATCCCCATCGCTTCCGGAGCCGAGAAGGTGCGTACCGGACCGAGCCCGGCGTCTTCCATCCCCGGCAAGGCCATTGCCGGGCCGGCCTTCGCCGGGCGCCCGTCGGCGGTTACCCGTTGCCCGTCCCATCGCACGAACATATGTTCGCATATCCGGCGACCCGGTTCGCTGATGCAACACCCTCTGCAAGTGTTTCAGTCAAATCGATAGTCTCACCGACATGTCCGACTCTTATGACTTTGCAGTCCGCCGCGACGACATGCGGGAAACCTCGGTTCTCGAGACTCCGGGAGCCGACCGGGAGATCGACGAAGGCCAGATCCTGCTCGAGGTCGACCACTTCTCGCTGACCGCCAACAACGTCACCTACGGTGCGATGGGCGAGGCGATGAACTACTGGGATTTCTATCCGGCCGAGGATGATTCACTGGGCCGGATCCCGGCCTGGGGATATGCCGACGTGGTGGTCTCGAAGGCCGAGGGAATCGAGGAAGGTGCCCGGGTCTTCGGGTACCTGCCGATGTCGACTCACGCCGTCCTCGAGCCGGGCCGGATCCGGGGGTCGGGTTTCACCGATATCACCGGTTTCCGCTCCGGGCTCCCGGCGGTCTACAACGAATACCGCCTGATCACCGGGGAGAAGGACGATGAACGGGAGCGGCTGGTTGCGATCTTCATGCCTCTCTACGGAACCTCGTGGCTTCTGGCCGACTGGCTGAATGAAGTCGATTTCGCCGGCGCCTCCCAGCTGGTTGCCTCCAGCGCTTCAAGCAAGACAGCGCTCGGTCTCGGCCACGCGCTGCAGGTCGATTTCGACAATCCGATCGAGACGGTGGGCCTGACCTCGCCCGGCAATCTCGAGTTCACCACGGGCACCGGGCACTGGGATGCGGTCGTCACCTATGACGACCTCGACAGCATCGACGCGGACACGCCGACCATCTACGTCGATTTCGGCGGCAACGCGAAGCTCAGGCACCGGATTCACAGTCACTTCGGTGACCGGCTCGTGGCCAGCGTTGCGGTCGGGATCGCTGACTGGGAATCGATGGTTCCGGAAGAAGGCGATTCTCTGCCCGGGCCCCAGCCGCAGTTCTTCTTCGCGCCCGACCGGGTCGTCAAGCGCAACGCCGACTGGGGGCAGGACGGCCTCGGCGAGCGCCTGGCCAAAAGCCAGGACCGTTTCACCGACCGCAGCCGCGAGTGGATGGAAGTTCAGACGGGAAGCGGACCGGATGCGATCCGGGAGTCCCTGCTCGCCCTGATGGACGGCAAGGTACCCCCGGATCGAGGCATCTCGGTCAATCCCTAGAACCCGTGGCCAAGACGTCCCGAGGACGGAGTCTTGGCCACGGGTTCCAGCTCAGCCGCCGAGGATCGCGCCGACCAGGTTCGGCTTGAAGGGCTCGGTTCCGTTGACCAGCTGAATGCCGGCGAAGGCCGGCTCGTTTGCCTTGAGCCAGGTCAGTTCCTTCGCGAGGTCACCGACTCCGTTCGCGCCCACCGTGGGTGCGAGCTGCAGGGTGCTGAGCGTGCCGAAGGCCTGACCGCTGTTGTTCAGGAAGCCGCTGCCGGAGTCACCGGGGATGCCGGGGGTCAGGGTGTAGACGTTGTGGCTCCAGCCGCTGGCGTCATTGCTGAGAACGATGCCCTGCTTCGGGCTGAGCTGGCGGATGCCCTGGCGGAGCGACGAGTTGCCCCAGGAGTAGACGGTCGAGCCAAGTCCGCCCGGCGCACCAAGCCCGGTCGGTCCGCCGTAGCCGGGGACCGAGGGGTTGACGCCGGCGACGTCGGCCGGATTGATCCTGACCAGCGCGAAGTCATTGAAGGCGCAGGTCGAGGCGTCGGTCGTGCCTTTGGCCTGCATCGAATTCCACGAGCTGTAGGCGAGGGTGCCCGGCTGGCTGGCCCCGGTCACCTCGACCGCGGTGCCGATCGGCAGGGCGCCGGCCTGACAGCCATCGGTGTCGGTCGCCTCGCCGGTGCCGGAACAGTGAGCGGCCTGGCCGAGGTAGACGTCGGACCCGTTCTGGAAGACGAAGTTCGAGGTGCACTGGGCGCCCTCGGTCACGGTCTGGACGCCGGGGTGGACGGTCGCCGAAGCAGCCGGTGCCCAGGCCGACGAGGCCGCCGGGATGGTCAGGCCGGCCACAAGCGCCGCAAGGACAGAAACAAGCAGGTATCTCCATTTGTTCATGCGAGATCTACTACCCCATCGGGGTAGCCATAAACACTTCGTTTCTCATAAAGGGTCCGTGAGATGCAGTTGGTCAGCGAATATCGCCGACCAACTACACTTCGATTCCCTCAGCCGAGACAGGCCCGGGCGGTAACTGCCGCGCTGCGGCCGTAGCCTCCGCCAAATAGGACGGCATGAACCAGCAGCGGCTGGAGCTGCCAGAAGCCGATCCGTTCCCGGTAACCGTCGGCCAGCGGCGCGACTTCCTCGTAGGCCGAATAGAAAGCGGGTCCGGGACTGCCGAAAAGCTCGAGCATCGCCAGGTCGAGTTCGCGGTGGCCGCCGTGAGCGGCCGGGTCGATCAGCCAGGGCCGGCCCTCGCTCCAGAGCAGGTTGCCGGACCAGAGGTCGCCGTGGACCCGGGCCGGGGGTTCGACCGGCCCGGCCAGACCGTCGGCCCGGTCGGCGACCTGCTCGATCACATCGCGATCCGAGGACCCGAGCGCGCCGCGCTCGTACGCCTCGCCGCCAAGGTGCCGCAGGCGGGCCGCATAGACCCCCGCGAACCCTTCCCCGGCCGGGACTGGATTCAGCGGCATCGCGGCCTCACCGAACCGGATCTCGTTCCCGGTGGCCCCCGGTGCCAACCGGTCGAATCCATCGGCACCTGCCTGATGGATGAGCGCCAGCCCGCGACCAAGCTCGGCCTCGTCAGCCCGTGGCCCGGGCTCGACCCAGTCGAGGATCAACCCCGGCTCGGTCTCGTCTTCGACAACCGCGATCACTTCAGGCACCGGCAGCGCCCCGACCTCACCGAGCCAACGAAGCCCGGCCGCCTCGTTCACAAACTCCGCCACCGACCCGCCGGGCCGGCTCTTGGCAAAGAACCGGTCTCCTTCAGCGGTCTCGATCCGCCACCCCCGATTGATGTCCCCGCCCCCACCGGGCAGGCAGGAGACGACGTCCGGATCGACGGCTTCCGATACCGACTGAGAGAAGGACATCTCAGCCAATCTGGAGCACCTGGGCGACCCGGCCCTGCTCGAGGTCGACCAGCAGGCTCAAGGCACGCACGTCCGTGTAAGGGGACCGGGTAGTTCCGATCTCCGGCTCTACGCGAGGCTCGCCTTCTTCGAGGATCACTCCTTCCTCGCCTTGCTTGCCGTACAGCTCCTCGATGTTCTCGATGGCGGGAATCGTGGCGCCAGACAGGTCGACCGGCTCGGCAAAATGGACATCGACTCCTCCTCCCAGGAGTTCCATGTTCGGACGGGACCAGGGGTAGGGCTTGCGCCACTCCACCTCATGGCCTTCCAGTAGTTCCTTCACGAGCGGATCGTTCCTGGCGATTCTCAGGATCTCGGCTTTCTGGTCCGCAGTGAGTTTCGCGGTTCGGGGTACACCGTCTGCAGCCAGCTTCACTTCGTCAAACGGATAGCCCGCGTCGTTCGGCCACTGTTTCGGTTCTTCTCCGCTGCCGCCGCAACCCGAAACCGCGAATGCCGATCCCGTCAGGGTGAAGGCGGCCACGATCAGGGTGACGCTCCGGCGGATGGGGAACCTCTCTTCTGATCGCAATGGCATTTCCTCTGGGTCCTGGATCCGGTCTCTGCTGCCGGTGGCAGTGATTCAGGTTACGGGCCGGAGAGATCGGGGGAGTAGCTTTGAAGAACAGACCTGAACGGAGGCGGAGATGAGTGATGCCGAGAAGATCGTGATCGTCGGGGCGAGCCTGGCCGGGGCGCGGGCGGCCGAAGGTGCGCGGGAGGCCGGGTTCGAGGGCGAGATCGTGCTGATCGGGGATGAGCCCGAGCGTCCCTACGAACGGCCGCCGCTTTCGAAGGACTATCTGCGAGGCGAGAAGGACGACCTCGCCTGGGTCCATGAGGAGTCGTTCTATGCCGAACACGACATCGACCTGCGGACCTCGACCTTCGTCTCCGGGATCGACCCCTCGGCGGGAACAGTTCTGGTCGAGGGGGGCGACCCGGAGCCGTATGACCGGCTGCTGCTGGCAACGGGCTGCGAGCCCCGCCGGATCGACATCCCCGGAGCCGAACTCGACGGAATCCACTACCTGCGCAGTGCAGGCGACTCGGCCGAACTCGGCGAGCGGCTCCGGGAAGGAATCAGGCTGGTCGTGGTCGGCGCCGGCTGGATCGGCTCCGAAGTCGCCGCATCGGCCCGGCAGAAGGGCTGCGAAGTCATCCTGGTCGAACCACAGGAGGTTCCGCTCCAGTCAGTGCTGGGGACCGAAGTCGGCGGGGTGTACGCGGAGATCCATCTCGAGCAGGGTGTCGACTTCAAATCCGGCACCGGGGTCGAGGCCTTCCTCGGCGAAGGCTCGGTCTCGAAAGTCCGGACCACCGCCGGCGAGATCGAAGCCGACCTCGTCGTGGTCGGCGTCGGAGCGGTGCCGCGGACCGGCCTCGCCGAGGCGGCCGGGCTCGAGCTGAACAACGGGGTTCCGGTCGATGCCGGCCTGCGGACCGAGGCGGAGGGGATCTACGCGGCCGGTGACATCACCAACCAGTTTCATCCCTTCTTCAACGACCGGATCCGGGTCGAGCACTGGGCCAACGCCCGGCGCCAGGGCTTCGCCGCGGGTCGGTCAATGGCCGGGGCCGAAGTCATCTACGACGACCTGCCCTACTTCTTCTCCGATCAGTACGACGTCGGCATGGAGTACGTCGGTTTCGCCAGCGACTGGGACGAGGTGGTGATTCGCGGCAGCAAGGAAAACCGCGAGTTCATCGCCTTCTGGCTGAAGGACGGCCGGATCCAGGCCGGGATGAACGTGAATATCTGGGACGTCAGCGAGACGATCGGCGAGCTGATCAAGTCAAAGCGGCAGATCGACCTCGTCGCCCTCGCCGACCCCGACACCGACCTCGCCACGATCTAGAGGACCGCAAACCCGGAGGGCCGGAAGGCCGCGAAGTTCCACTTTGTGCCGGTATGCGGCACAAGGTGGGCACTCGACGATCGGGAGCCGGGGCCGGGGGTGAGTCGGAAACGGGAGCCGGGGCCGGGGCTCAGTCGGAAACGCGGGTCGGGGCCGGGGGTCAGTCGGAAACGGGGGCGGCGGCGTTTTCGCGGAGCGGGGCGAGCCACTCGGTCGGCAGGCCCGGGGGAACGTCACCCGCGTAGACCGGAGCGGTGCGGACTGCGGCCTCGTAGATCGGGCGGTTGTCGAGGAAGGGGCGGAGGTCCTGAAGGGTGGCCGCCAGGCGGATGCTGGTGGCGATCTGGAAATCGGCGGCGTTCGGGGTGGCACCGCCGAGCGTGCCGTCGGCCACCCAGGCGTCGAGGCGGTCGAGCCACTCCGGCAGCGCGATCAGGTTTGCCTTCACGTTCTCGTCGGTTGATTCGTTCACCTTGTACTCGCCCCAGATGATCGGGCCGGAGGTGTAAGCGGCGACCTTGGGCGGCAGGGGCAGGCTCGAACCTTCGAGGAAGGTGGCGATCGATTTCGGCTGCCGACGGACCGCATTCCAGAGGATCTGGCGGACCGCATGCTGGAGTTCGGCCTCGCCGAAGGCCTCGGCCATCAGCACCTGCTTGCGGGCGTCCTCGTCGGCGGGCAGCAGCGGCGGCTCCGGCACGATCCGGTCGAGCGCCCGCGCGATGTCAACCGAACCCTGAAGCTTCTCGCCGTTGAACTTGAGGGCCGGAACCGTGGTCCCGGGGAAGCCGGCGGCACGCACCACGGCCTTGTGCATGAGGGGCATCAGGTCGATCGTCTTGAAGTCGATGCCCTTGTAATCGAGCATCAGCTTCACGCTGACCGCGGGATGCGAACCGGGAAGTGAGAACAGCGTCGCCTTACTCATGGGGAGGATCATAAGTCTTGACATTTGCCACACTCCCTTGTTCATGCTTCTGGCGATTGACGTTGGCAACACCCAGACCCATCTCGGAGCCTTCGAGGGCGACGAACTGACCCGTCACTGGCGTTTTCAGACGAGGGCCGGGGCGACCAGCGACGAGCTGGCCGAACGGATATCCGGCTTGATGGAACTGCGAGGGACCGGCTTCGACGACCTCGACGGGCTGGTCGTTTCCTCGGTCGTGCCGCCGCTTGGCTCCGAGTACACCAGGCTGGCCCAGCAATACCTCGATGTGGGTTGTCTCCTGGTCGGACCGGGTATCCGCACCGGAATGTCAATTGAAATCGACAACCCCGCCGAAGTAGGTGCGGACCGGCTGGTCAACGCGATTGCCGCCTACGACGAGGTCGGCGATGTCTGCGTGGGGGTCGATTTCGGCACCGGCATCAATTTCGACGCGGTCTCTGCTGACGGTGCCTACCTCGGTGGCGCGATCGCCCCCGGTGTCGAAATCTCGCTGACCGCGCTGACCGAACGGGCGGCGCGGATTTCCCGGATCGACCTCGGTGAACCGAAGAAGGCGATCGGCACATCCTCACGCGAGGCGATCCAGGTCGGGGTGCTTTACGGCTTCGCCGGGCTGGTCGACGGCATCGCCCGCCGCATCAACCGCGAACTGGGCGGTGACGCCCGCTTCATCGCGACAGGCGGTTACGCCAAGTCGATCGTCCCCTTCTCGGAAGAGATCGACGAGATAGACGAGCTCCTGACGCTCAAGGGGCTGAGGATCATCCATGAGCGAAACCGTGGCTGAGGCCCTCGCCACCACCTCCTCCGGATCACAGCCCGCACTCACTGAACCTTTCGAGATCGGCGGGGTGGAGATCTCCAACCGGGTGCTGCTCGCACCGCTGGCCAGCATCGGCAACTGGTTCGTCCGCATGCAGGCCAGGCGCTACGGGGCCGGCCTCGCGGTGTCGGAAATGGTTTCCAGTTTCGGCCTTCACTACGGCAACGAGAAGACGATGAAGGAGCTGCTCCGGATCCACCCGGACGAGCACCCGGTTTCGATTCAGCTATTCGGCCAGTCGCCGGAGGCGATGGAGTCCGGGGCGAGGATTGCCGCCGAAGCCGGGGCCGACCTGATCGACATCAACATGGGTTGCCCGGTGCCGAAGGTCCGCAAGACCGGGGCCGGGGCCGAACTGCTTTCCGATCCCGAGCTTGCGCTGGAACTGGCCCGGGCGGCCGGTCGGGGCTCCGGCCTGCCGGTAACTGTGAAGATCCGCTCCGGGCTGATGCCCGGTGACCGCTCCGGTTTCGATCTGGCCGTCCGCCTGGTCGAGGAGGCCGGGGTGGCCGCGATCGGCTTCCATCCCCGGGTCGCCAAGCAGGGTCACAAAGGTCAGCCCGACTACGCGATGGCCCGCGAACTTTCGGAAACGATCGAAGTGCCCATGATCATTTCCGGCGGCCTGAGCAGCGCCGAGGCGGCCCGCCGGGCCTACGAAGAGTCCAATGCGGACGCGGTGATGATCGCCCGCGGCTCGCTCGGCTACCCCTGGGTCTTCGCCGAACTCACCGGCCAGGAGGTCGAGCCCCCGACCCGTGAATCGGTCATGGACGAGCTGGCCTGGGTCATGGACCGGGCCGAGGAACATCTCGGCGAGGTAAGGGCCGGTCGCTACCTGCGCAAGTTCTACCCCTGGTACCTGGATCAGCTAGACGTGCCGAAGGGGGTCCGCAACGAGCTCTGCCAGACCGCCGGTCTCGACCGGGCCCGCGAGATCGTGGCCGGAATCCGCAACGGAGAGCCGGTGACCCTGTGACCAGCGGAGCCGGGCTCTCCGACCGGGTCGAGGCCTGGCGGCTCAAGGGCGCCGACGAAGAGTTTCGCGGCCGCCAGATCCACGCCTGCTTCCAGGACGGCGAAGGGCCGCTGGTCGTCCTGCTCCACGGCTTCCCGACCTGTTCCTATGACTGGCGCTACCTGTTCGACCTGATGCCGGACCGGGCCCTGCTCGCCTTCGACTTTCTCGGTTTCGGCCTTTCCGACAAGCCGCGCGACCACTCGTACACGCTCTCCTGGCAGGCCGACCTGACCGAGGAGCTGATCTGCCGCCACTGGGCCGGCAAACCGGCCTTCATCTGCGCCCATGACTTCGGGGCCTCGGTAGCGACCGAGCTGCTGGCCCGGGACCTGGCCGATGAACTGCGCTTCGAACTGGCCGGGATGCTGCTTTTCAACGGCTCGATCCTGGTTGAACGATCGAACCCGACCCTGGCCCAGAAGCTGCTGCGAGGCCCGCTTGGCCCGCTGGCCGCCCGCTTCTCGAACGAGGCCTTCTTCCGCCGGCAGTTCGCCTCGGTCTTCGGCGGCGCCCACCCGCTGACCGATGCCGACGCCACCGACTACTGGAGCCTGATGACCTTCAACGACGGCAACCGGCTCGGTCACAAATTGGTCTCATACATGGATGAACGGGCGATCTACGCGGACCGCTGGCACGGCGCGGTTTCCCGATGGAAAGGCGATCTTCACCTCGCCTGGGGCATGCAGGATCCGGTTGCGGTGCCCGACATCCTCGACGGCCTGCTTGACATGAGGCCGGATCTCCCGGTGGTCCGCATGCCGGAACTGGGGCATTACCCGCAGGTTGAGGATCCGGACCGCTTTGCCCGGATCCTGACCCAGTCCCTGGCCACGAGCAACTCCTCGTTATAATCGCCCGTCCGCTGCCCTGCCGGTACCCCCTGGTGCCGCTCAGGGCGTTCGTCATTTTCAGGGCCGGGCTTCGATTGCCGGCCTTCCCAAGAGAGGTTGATACCTGTGAGTCGCCAGTCTGAAATCACGCCCGAAGGTCTGAAGAAGCTCGAGGAAGAGGTCGAGTATCTGTCGACGGTACGCCGTCGCGAGGTGGCCGACCGGATCAAGGAAGCCCGTGACTTCGGTGACATTTCCGAGAACGCCGAGTACGACGACGCCAAGAACGAGCAGGCCCAGCTCGAAGCGCAGATCGTCCAGCTCGAGGAGCGCCTGCGTCGCTCGACCGTCGTGGAAGAGGGTTCGGCCGAGAAGGGCGAGGTCTCGTTCGGCTCGATCGTCCACATCAAGGATCAGGACTCGGGTGACTCGAAGAAGTTCCAGATCGTCGGTTCGACCGAGGCCGACCTCGCCCAGGGCAAGCTTTCGAGCGAGTCGCCGATCGGCGCCGCCCTGATCGGTGGCAAGGTCAACCAGATCGTCAAGATCCCGGCCCCGCGCGGTCCGGAGAAGCAGTTCAAGATCACCAAGATCGAAGCCGCCTGATCGACTGACCGGAAAGGGCCGGCGATGAGCGAAGCCGAAAACCAGGAGGCCGGGACCGAAGAGGGCCAGGTCGAGGGTTTCGCCGGCATCCTCGCCGAGCGTCGCGAGAAGCTGGACCGCCTGCGTGCCGCGGGGGTCGATCCCTTCCCGCATTCGTTTTCTCCCCGTGAGGAGATCAGCGAGGTAATCGCCGCCCACGAAGGCCTCGAAGCCGGCGTCGAAACGGAAGCGGTGCACCGGGCCGCCGGCCGGATCAGCGGTCGTCGCGGCCATGGCAAGGCGGCCTTCATCGACCTGCGGGACGCGTCCGGACAGATCCAGCTCCACGCCAAGGCCGACGTGCTCGGAGATCAGTACACGCTGCTCGACGACCTTGACCTCGGTGACTTCGTCGGGGTCGAGGGCCGGGCGATCGTGACCCGCCGCGGGCAGCTTTCCCTTGAAGTCACCTCCTGGCAGGTCCTGACCAAGGCCCTCAGGCCGCCCCCGGACAAGTTCCACGGGCTCGAGGACACCGAGACCCGGTATCGCCGCCGCGAACTCGACCTGATTGCCAACGAAGAGTCACGCGAGATCTTCCGCGTCCGCGCCCGCACCGTGAGCGAGGTCCGCCGCTGGCTCGACGATCACGGGTTCTTCGAGGTCGAGACACCGGTCCTGCAGCCGCTTTACGGCGGTGCCCTGGCCCGGCCTTTCGTGACCCATCACAACGCTCTCGACCGTCAGCTTTTTCTGCGCATCGCGACCGAGCTCTACCTCAAGCGTTGCGTGGTCGGCGGCATCGACAAGGTCTATGAACTGGGCAAGGACTTCCGCAACGAGGGCATCTCGATGAAGCACAACCCCGAGTTCACGATGCTCGAGTGGTACGAGGCCTACGCGGATTACAGCGACACCGCGGCCGAGCTCGAGGAACTGGTCTCCGGGGTCGCCGAAAAGGTGCTCGGCAAGGCGGAGATCGAGCGGGACGGCCGAACGATCAGCCTCGCCGCGCCATGGCACCGGGTCACCCTCCGCGACGCGATCCTCGAGCATTCGGGGATTGACATCGACGAGCTGACCGATCGGGATGCCCTTTCGGAGGCGATCGGCAACGAAGACGAGACCGCCGGCTGGGGCAAGCTCGTGGACACGGTCTTCTCGAAACGGGTCGAGCCCCGGCTGGTCGAACCCACCTTCATCCTCGATTACCCGGAAGAGCTTTCTCCCTTCGCCAAGCAGCACCGGGACAAGCCGGGGAAGGTCGAGCGCTGGGAGGCCTTCATCGGCGGTGTCGAGATCGCCAATTCGTTCACCGAGCTGAACGACCCGGACGAGCAGCGGCGCCGCTTCGAACAGCAGGCGGCCGAGATCGACCGGGGCGACGAAGAGGCCCAGCCCTTCGACGAGTCATTCATCGAGGCGCTGGAACAGGGCATGCCGCCGACCGGCGGTGTCGGGCTCGGCATCGACCGCCTGGTGATGATGCTGACCGGTGCCGGCTCCCTCCGGGAAGTGGTTCTCTTCCCGGCGATGCGGGACTGATCGACCGGCCGCGGGGCGTGGCCCCGACCCTCAGGCCGGTTCGCCGTTCGGGCCCTTGGGCAGGCCCGGTCCGAAGTAGCCGGCCGAATGGTAGATCCGGATCAGCTGCCTGATGCCGCGCCGGTAGTCGCCACGCGGAACCATGAAGAGCTTGGAGCTCTGGTAGCAGTAGGTGCCGGTGTTGTCGGCGGCGGCGTAATCGAAGACCAGCTGGCCCTTGCCGGCGTTCCGTCCCCGGCCCGCCGTGACGATGAAGGTCTGGCGGAAGTAGAGCCGGCCAACCTGGCGCAGCCGGCCCTTGCGCACGAAGCGAAGTCCGTTGATGCTCTGGCGCTGGCTGGCGATGAATCTCGCCGCCGACTGCCGGTAACTGTTCGCGCGGACACAGAAGATGTTGCTGAAGCCCCAGTCGATTCCGCGGCGCCCGTCCGGCGAGGAGATGCTGATGCCCTGCTTGCTGCAGACCGCGTCCCAACTCGACGGCCCGGTCCAGGACCAGTTGGTGCAGCGGTGGACCTCGTCCCGGGCCGAGGCGGGGGAGGCCGGCGCCAGCAGCGCGGCAACGGTCGCAAGGGCAAGGGCGAAAGTGACGACGGACGAGCGCTTCATGTTCGCAAGCCTAACCTCACCGGCAGCGTTGCCTCACAGGTTTCGCTGGGTGATCGTCGACTGAACCAGGCGCAGCAGCCTGATGCTTGCCGCATTTCCACGGGCCGGGGCGCCGCGGGTCTGGAATCGCTGGGCGCAGTTTCCGAAAGAGTCGATCGCGAAGATGTCCATGATCATCTCGCCCCTGATCACCTGGCCGCTGCCCTTCCGGCGGCCGGTCCAGAGCAGCTTCTGCCGGAAATAGGCGGGGCCGTACCTGGCCTTCGGCAACTGCTTGATCCTGCCGATCCGCGTGAAATGGGTGCGGCTCAGCGGCTTCGAGTAGATGCCGAAACCGGCCCCGGCGGTATCCCGGTAGTTGTTGCGCAGGTACTTGAACCAGGCGGCGGGGTTGTAACAGACGACGGCGCTGTATCCGTATTTGTTCCAGAGGGTGCCGGTCGCCGAGCTGATGTTGAGGTCGTATTTGCCGGAGGAAGCGATCCAGCTCCGGGGGGCGTACCAGACCCAGTACTGCTCCTGATGGCGCCGGAAGCTGGACGGGTAGGCGGCCCCGGAAGGTGTGGGTGCCAGCATCGGGATCACCAGCGCGAGGGAAACCAGGGCCGCGGCAAGGATCGGCAGCCACCGGAACTCAACTCCCCGCTTGTGCTCCCTCATGAGCCGACCATAACGCCGCAAGATGCCCCGATCAACCCCGCATTGCCGATCCAGCCCGAGGAGGCGCCTCGTTATACTGGCTTATTCGCTCGATCCCCCAAGACCGGAGGTCAGATCCCAAGGTGTTTCACGACTGAAACAGGGATAGGGCAGCCGGCACTTTGCCGACTCGCAAGACCGACCAGAAAAACCGACCGACCAATCACCGATACTCAGGCAACCATCGAGGTTTGAGGTAGAAGAAGAAACTTGTTCGAGAGATTCACAGAACGCGCACGTCAGGTAGTCGTCCTCGCTCAGGAAGAAGCGAGAACGCTCAAGCACAACTACATCGGCACCGAGCACATCCTGCTCGGGCTGCTTCGCGAGGAAGAAGGTCTCGCCGCGCGGGTCCTGGAATCACTTGAAATCACCGTCGAGCGCGTCCGGGCACAGGTGGTCCGGATTGTCGGCTCCGGTGAAGAAGTCACATCCGGCCAGATCCCCTTCACGCCGCGGGCGAAGAAGGTGCTGGAGCTGGCCCTGCGCGAGGCGCTCAGCCTCGGCCACAACTACATCGGCACCGAGCACATCCTGCTTGGACTGGTCCGTGAGAACGAAGGTGTCGCGGCCCGCATCCTGCTCGACTTCGACGCCGACTCGGACAAGATCCGCAACGAGGTCATCCGCATGCTTTCCGGCCCCGGCGGCCGCCGGCCCGGCCAGAGTGGCAGCGGTTCCTCCTCCGGCTCAAGCCAGGGCGAGGGTTCCGGCAAGAAGTCCTCGAAGCTGCTCGACCAGTTCGGCCGCAACCTGACCAAGCTGGCCGAGGACGGCAAGCTGGATCCGGTCGTCGGTCGCGAGACCGAGATCGAGCGGATCATGCAGATCCTTTCCCGCCGCACCAAGAACAACCCGGTCCTGCTGGGTGAGCCCGGGGTCGGCAAGACCGCCGTGGTCGAGGGTCTGGCCGCCCGCATCATCAAGGGCGAGGTCCCGGAGATGCTGCGCGGCAAGCAGATCTACACCCTGGACCTGGCCGCACTGGTCGCCGGCTCCAAGTACCGCGGCGAGTTCGAGGAACGGCTCAAGAAAGTGATGAAGGAAATCGCCTCCCGGGGTGACATCGTCCTCTTCATCGACGAGATCCACAATCTGGTCGGTGCCGGCGCCGCCGAGGGCGCCATTGACGCGGCCTCGATCCTCAAGCCGGCCCTGGCCCGTGGCGAGATCCAGACGATCGGCGCGACCACCCTCGACGAGTACCGCAAGTACCTCGAACGCGACTCTGCCCTGGAGCGCCGCTTCCAGCAGATCCGGGTCGAACAGCCGACCCCGGAACAGACCGTGAAGATCCTCGAAGGCCTGCGCGAGCGCTACGAGCAGCACCACAAGGTCCAGATCTCCGATGACGCCCTGGAAGCCGCGGCCGAGCTGGCCGACCGTTACATCTCCGACCGTTTCCTGCCGGACAAGGCGATCGACCTGATTGACGAAGCCGCCTCGCGGATGCGGATCAAGTCGATGACCGCTCCACCGGTCTACCGCGATCTCGAAGAAGAGATCGAGACCGCCCGGCGCGAGAAGGAAGCCGCGATCGAGGCCCAGGAATTCGAGAAGGCCGCCAACCTGCGTGACACCGAACGCCAGCTCACCACCCGCAAGCGCCAGCTCGAAGAGGAGTGGGCCGAAGGCGAGGAGGGCGAGCGCCCGGTGCTCGGCGAGGAAGAGATCGCCGACATCGTCTCGATGTGGACCGGCATCCCGGTCTTCAAGCTGACCGAGGCCGAGACCAAGAAGCTGATCCAGATGGAGAGCGAGCTGCACAAGCGCGTGATCGGTCAGGAAGCCGCGATCGAAGCCGTCTCGAAGGCGATCCGTCGCTCGCGGGCCGGCATCAAGGACCCGAAGCGTCCGGCCGGCTCATTCGTCTTCCTCGGCCCATCGGGCGTCGGCAAGACGGAGCTCGCGAGGACCCTGGCCGAGTTCCTCTTCGGCGACGAGGAATCAATGGTCCGGATCGACATGTCCGAGTACATGGAGAAGCATGCGGTCAGCCGTCTGGTTGGCTCGCCCCCCGGCTACGTCGGCTACGACGAGGGCGGCCAGCTGACCGAGGCCGTGCGCCGCAAGCCGTACTCGGTGCTGCTGCTCGACGAGATCGAGAAGGCCCACCCGGATGTCTTCAACATCCTGCTCCAGATCCTGGAAGACGGCCGCCTGACCGATTCGCAGGGCCGCACCGTGGACTTCCGCAACGCGATCATCATCATGACCTCGAACATCGGGGCTTCCGAGATCGCCCGCAACCAGGGCATCGGCTTCACGGTCTCCGACGACACCGGCATCACCTACGACGACATGAAGGGTCGCATCATGAGCGAGCTCCGGAAGGTCTTCCGGCCGGAGTTCCTCAACCGGATCGACGAAGTGATCGTCTTCCACAAGCTGAGTCGCGAGGAAGTGCGCGAGATCATCGAGCTGATGCTGGCAAGGGTCAGGAACCAGGTGGCCGAGCACGAGCTGATGCTCGAGCTCGACAACGGCGCCAAGGACTTCCTCGCCGACAAGGGCTGGGACCCGTCGATGGGCGCCCGACCGCTCCGCCGGGCGATCCAGCGCTACATCGAGGATCCGCTGGCCGACGAGGTGCTGAAGGCGGGCGGCGGCGATTCGGTGGCCGGGTCACTGGTCACGGTAACCCGCGACGAGTCGGGCGACGATGACGACAAGCCGCTCAAGCTGAAGATCACCAAGCCGCGGAAGCCTCGCAAGAAGAAGGAAGACGGTCAGGAGAAGGTCGGTGTCGGGGCCGGTTCCACCGATTCCCCCTCGAGCGAGCCTCCGGCGGTCAAGCCTGACGTGGCCGACGGTCCCGCCGCCGAGTCGGCTGCCGACTGAGCAGCGTCGCTTCCGCCGCTTCTCACCTCACCGACCGCGTCACTTGATTGTTTCCGGTGTTCCTACAGCTAGACTGACCCGACAGCAACTGGGACGGAGGGTTCGCTTGCGGTATGGCCGTGCAAAAACCGGATCGATTATGGGCGCGCTGGCGACTTTCGCCTTTGCCTGCCTGCTGATGGCTTCGCCTTCGCTCGCGAGCGCCGGCTGGACTTCGCCGGCCACGGTTTCCGGGCCCGGGACCAGCGTCAGCCAGACCACGGTGGCCGGTGGCAGCGACGGCACTTCCTGGGTCGTCTGGAAGCGTGACGTGGGCGGTTTCAACCTGATCCAGGGCACCCGAGTCCAGATCGATGGCACCCAGGGTCCGATCGTCACCCTCTCTCCGGTCGGCCAGAACGCCAACAATCCCGTTATCGCCAGCCGGGCTGACGGCTCGGCGGTGGTCGGATGGACCAACGAGAGCGGCACTTCCGATTTCATCCAGTCGGTTTCGATCGCCGCCGACGGCACCGTCGGGGCGGTCACCGACCGGTCGGTCAACGGGCCGGCCGGCCAGGATGCCAGCGACCTCGCGATCGCCGTCGGCGCCGACGGCACCGCCGGTCTTGCCTGGCTCCGCTTTGACGGCACCGAGCCGGTCGTCCAGGCCGTCAGGGTCGCGTCCGACGGCAGTTCCGGGACGGTTCACAACCTGTCCGCCGCCTCGGCTGCGCCCGGTCCGCCCGATGTCGGCGCCGCCCCTCCGACCACGGCGGGCGACCCATACTTCTACCGGGTCATGTGGCCCCAGGGCTCGGCGGCGACCAGCCAGGTCGCCAACGCCGACGTCATGGCCAATGACACGGTCACCACCACCGTCCTCCTGTACACGAATGCGAGCGGGGCGGACTGTGCCGATCCCTTCGACATTCAGATCGCCTACGGCTCCGACGGAGCCATGAACGCCTTCTGGGTCTGTTACAAGAAGACGATCGATTTCAACACCTTCAACACCTTCTACAACTGGTCGGTCCAGTGGCTGCGTACGGCCAAGGGGGTGCCACTCAGCACGGGAGGGGCGGCTTCAGCCACCAACGCCTCACCGACCATCTATCTGAGCCCGTACCCGATCAGTGGCGTCGTCGCGGCCGAGTCCTTCACCGGGCAGCCGGCCATCGCCTGGATCCACGACCTTGACGGCGGCGGCCAGCGGGTCGAGACCTGGCGGATCATGATCAACGTGCTGAACGGGGTTCCGCTTCCGGTCGGCCAGGGCTGGGCCAACACGACCACCGAAGCGACCGCGGTCGGCTCCCCGGCGATCGCCGTCAACTCGAATAACACCGGCATCGCGGGTGGCGTCGAGCTGGGAGCGCTGCCGGGGCAGAACACCACCAATTTCACCCGGTTCTCGAACAGTTCCTATGACCCGGTGACGCCCTCCGGTGGCTTCACCTACAGCGAAGATCCGGGTTACGTACTGACCGACGGCGGCAAGACACTGGCCGCCTTCACCGGAATCACCGGTCCGGTCGGGTCGGCCATGGTGATGACCTTCGAAGACCCCGGGATCAGCGTGGATCCGGACAGCTTCAACTTCGGCCATGCCGACATCGGTACGAAGCGGAGCGTCTCGATCTCGATCCGCAGCACGGGGCAGACCACCAACACGGTCACCGGGATCACCCTGGGCGGAGCCAACGCCGATCGTTACGCGATGAGCGGAGCCGACGACTGCATCAGGGAAATGACCCCCAACACCAATTGCCGCTTCACGGTGACTTTCACGCCCGGTTCGACCGCGAGCCAGACCGCACAGATTTCGGTTACCTCGGACGGCGGAAACGAGGTCGCCAACCTGACCGGCACCGGCCTCAACCGGACCCGGAACTCGATCACGGCAAAGCCCGGCCACGCCGCCCGACGCAAGGGCAAGGTCGTCCGGATCAGGGTCAAGGCCTCGAACCTGGGCGGGGTATCGTCGAACAACACGAGGATTTGCGTGAACCTCCGCAAGCGGGCTCTGAAGCTGGCCGGCAACCGCTGCCGCAACCTGGGAACGCTCGGGGTCGGGGCGACCAGAAATCTCAATTACCGGATCCGGGTGACCTGGCGCGCCCAGCGTGGCGTCAAGCTTCCCGTCACCTTCGTCCTGCGCTCGAACAACACCGTGGTGCGGCAGGCCGTGGTTCAGCTTCGCCGCAAGGGCCGCTAGGCAAAAACTCCCTGGCGGATTCGGAACCTGCCGCGGGTGGCAGGTTCATTTCCGGTAGGCCCTAGGGCTGCCGGTAGGCGATGAAGTCCGCGTGGCGCCAGGTCCGGTCGGCCTTCTGCCGGGCGATCTTCTCGAGGTATGGCTCGATCGGGCGTTCCGGCGGGCCCCACCAGCGTCCCGAGTACCAGGCGCCCATGCTGCCCTCGAGATCCCCGGCCCGGTACTTCTTGCCGTTGCCGGAAACGGTGTTCAGCCAGGTCTGCTTGCCGTCGTAGTAGGAACGGATGATCGCGCCGTAGTAGTCGGCGTTGAAGGCGGTGAAGTATCGGGCGATCTTGCATTTGCCCCAGCAGTGGTAGGGCCGGCGCACCTGATAGAGGCCGAATGAATCTCCGTTGTCGCCGCGCACGTCCATGTCCCACCAGGATTCGACCACCGCGGCGGCGCGCATCGTGTCGGTATCAATGCCCCACTTGAGGGAGGCCCACTGGATGATCTCGTCGGTCGTGCCCTTGAAGCGGCCGTCGACGAAACGCTTGTACGGCATGTCGCTGCGCTTGCGCCAGGCGCGGAGCAGCTTTTCGCCTGGTACCCGGTGATTGTCCCGGTAGTTGATCGGGCGCGGCTCGTAGCCGTTGCGCTTGACCAGCTTCGCGGCTGCCTTGCTGGTTCGCGGACCCCACCCGACCGGCTGGGTCTTCTGGTATTTCGCTCCGGCCGCGACCGGGAAGAGCAGGATCCCGGTGACCAGCAGGGCCGTGAGTCTGGGGTGAGGGCCGGTCAAAGTTCGTCCTCCGGGGTGACTTCCAGATAGCGGATCATCTCGAACGGTTCGTCCAGGGCAGCCATCGCGTTGAGCAGCATGCCGGTCGCGAAGAAGCGGGCCACTTCGGGCCGGCTCGCCTCGCTCATCTCGAGCACGTCTTCAAAGAGCCGGTTGAACCCTTCCCGGATCGGTTCCTTCAGGTCGTCGCTGCCGGCCGCGGCAAAGACCTGGAGGTGGCAGCGGACCCGGTCGTCATCGTGAAGCAGGCCGAGATAGGCGAGTCCCATCTTCCGGACTCGTTCATAGGGACTGTCCTCGGGCAGGGCCGCGTTCCGGAAAGTTTCCCGGATCCGGTCGTTGAGGACTTCGTGACAGGCGAGAAAGAGGGCCCGCTTGTTCTCGAACAGGGCGTAGATGTACGGCTGGCGGATTCCGGCCCGGTTGGCAATCATCGAGGTTGAAGTGCCGGCGTAGCCGCAGCGCCCGAACTCGATCAGGGCCGCGTCGATGACCTCGGCTCGCCGAGCTTCCTGTGAAACCCTCGGTTTTCTCGATTGCTCTGGCATCCCTGGCCCTTCGGTCAACCGGGTAACCGTCCTTTACCCGGATCCAATGTTTTCGCACCCTTCGGCCGGTCCGCCGGAAAGAGCGCCGGTGCAAAAGACGGGTCAGATGTCGATCAACCCTGGCTTCGGGCCCGAAGCACTTCTTCTGCTGCGTCCTGCGCTGCGTCGATCTGTCCTGCCACCAGATCCAATCCGTTGTCCCAGAACGAGGGGTCACTGAGATCAACCCCGACCAGCGCCCCGAGTTGCTCTGGGGAACGGGAGCCGCCGGCGGTCAGCATCTCCAGATAACCGGGCACGATCGCTTCGCCCTGTTCCTCGTAGAGGCGGTAGACCGAGAGCGCGAGCAGCTGGCCGTAGGCGTAGGCGTAGACGTAACCGGGGGACCCGATGAAGTGGGGCACATACGACCACCAGGAGCGGTAGCCGTCGGTCACTTCGACGGAATCTCCGAGCAGATCCTCCTGGGTCGCGGCCCAGAGCTCGCCGAACCGCTCAACCGAAAGCTCGCCTTCCTCGCGGCGGGCGGTGTGGACCGCGTCCTCGAACTGGTTCATGGCGATCTGCCGGAAGATCGTCGCGATCTGGCCTTCGACCGATTCGGAAAGCAGGCCGAGCCGGGAAGCCGGATCCTTCTCGGCCGCCAGCAACCGGCCGAAGACCAGTTCCTCGGCGAAGACCGAAGCAGTTTCGGCCACGGTCAGCGGCGTGTCCTGGTGGAAGATGCCCTGCTTTGCCGCCAGCGCTTGGTGAAGGCCGTGGCCGAGCTCGTGGGCCAGCGTGAGCACGTCCCGGCGCCGGTCGGTGTAGTTCAGCATCACGTAGGGATGAACCGAAGGCACCGTCGAAGCCGAGAAGGCGCCGCCTCGCTTGCTCGGGGCCGGCGGCGCGTCAATCCAGCGGTCCTCGAAGAAGCGTCCCACGACCTCACCGGCCTGCGGGGCAAGCGAATCGAAGGCGCTCTGGACGATCTGGCGGCCTTCCTCCCACTCGATCGTCACGTCATCGGTGGCGATCGCCGCCATGCGGTCGTAGTCGGCGAGACGATCGACTTCCAGCAGTTTCGCCTTGGTCCGGTACCAGGAACGGGCGAGGTCGTAGCGGCCCTTCACCGCCTGGACCAGGGCCTGGACCGATTCGTCGGAAGCTTCGTTGCTGAGGTTGCGTGTGGCCAGCCAATGCGGATACTCACGCAGCCGGTCCATGGTCGCCTTGTTCTGAAGCAGGGTGTTGAAGACGTAGGCCCGCGTCCTTAGCCCGGGTTCCAGCGACTCGGTCACCGCCTCGGCCGTCGCCTTGCGAACTTCCCGGTCGGGGTTGTGAAGCCCCGAAAGGGCGATGTCGAGGCTGACCGGTTCCTCTCCGCCGGGCGGGTTGACCCGGATCGCCGAGGTGAGCTCGTCGAAGAGCCGGGACCAGGCTCCGGCGCCCGTGACCGAGAGTTCGGTCACGATCTTTTCTTCCGGGGCGCTCAGCAGATGGTCGCGGTACTTGCGCTCGTTTCTCAGGTGGTGCTCGCAGAACTCGAGACCCGGTGTGGCCAGCAGCGCTTCGGCCACCTCGTCATCGAGGGCGGCCCACTCGAGGTCGAAGAAGAGCAGCTGGGTCTGGATCCGGGTCGCCCGCTCCGAGCCCATCTGGAGCAGGGCCCCGTTGGCCGGATCGGCGGTGTCGGCCGCGAAGCGCAGGTGGGCGTAGTTGAGCGCCCGGCCGGCCCGGTCGGAGATGTCGGCCAGTTTGGTCATGGCGACGATCAGGCCGGGACCGTCCAGCTCGGAGACCTTGCCTTCGTACTCGGCTGCGAACTTCTCCGAAGCCTTCTCCGCTTCGTCGAGCAGCGCCGTGACCGCTGCCTCCGGGTCGGCGTGGTCGCCTTCGAGCAGGTCGTCGAGGTTCCAGGTGACTTCGGCCAGGGCGGTGTCGGAATCGCTCATGCTGCCGCCTTCTCCCTGAGCTGGCGCCGAACGACCAGGTCACCGATCAGGGAGCCGATCGCTCCGCCGGTGACCAGGGTCAGGATCGGGAACCACCAGCCCCACCACTTCTCGAGTGACCCGTAGGCGCAGAGCCCGATCAGGACCACGAAGAAGAAGCCGTGGATCGGCCCGAGCACCGAGACGATGTCGTGCTTGTCGGCGAACCAGCGCGAGGCCCAGACCAGCGGGATCAGCAGCAGGAAGTCGAGGATCGCGACCCCGGCGATGATGTTGAGGAAGCGGATTTCGCGGGCACCGCCAGGTGCCTGAGGGGAAAGGTCTTCAGAGGTGCTCATGGACCCGTGAAGCTATCAACCCGTCGATCCCGCCCGGTTGTCACCGAGAAGGCAAAAGTGGCCACATAGCGCTCACTTTGGCCTTCTCGATCCGGTCCGGGGGAAATCAGTGGGTCAGGTTCACTCCGGCGTAGACCGTCGCGAGGGTCAGCAGGAAGGTGATTCCCATCAGCACGTGGCTGTTACCGCGCAGGGTGTGGATCAGGACCGCGACGATGGTGGCGATGACCAGGGTCATCTTGACCTGGAAAGGCCCGTAGTCCCAGAGCTGGAAATGGGAGGCCATCATCATGCCGGTGATCAGCAGCACGCCGAGCGCGATCAGGGAACCGACCCCGAAGCGCTGCGCGATCTGCTTGATCCGCTCGGGCTGGGCCGGTTCGGCCCGCATCACCGGCACGACGGTGAAGGCCAGCATGATCTGCCCGCCGAGGAAGAAAGCCATGGCGACTACGTGGAGGAACAACAGGACGGTCCAGAACATGGTCCGAAGGATATTGATGCGTCTCGCCGGAGAACCTGCGGATTTGCCGCAGATGTTGCCTTGAGCTGAGTTTCGGCTTGTCCCGGGGGGCGAAAGCGTCCTCTCCCGTCCTTACTCTCATCAGGTGGCCAGGATCCGTTCACAACATGTCTGTCAGAGCTGCGGTCACGTGGCGATGGCCTGGACCGGCCAATGCCCGGATTGCCGGGAATGGAACACGCTGGTCGAGCAGGCCGCGCCCAGGCCGGCAGCGAAGGCCCCCGGCGGCAAGTCCGGCAACGGCCGGGCCCTCGCGGCCGGCGCCGCCGGCCAGGTACTGCCGCTGAAGGATGTACGGGCTTCCCGGGTCGAACGGTTCCCGACCGGGATCGGCGAGTTCGACCGGGTCCTGGGCGGCGGGCTGGTTCCGGGGTCACTGGTGCTGCTCGGCGGCTCGCCGGGAATCGGCAAGAGCACCCTGACCGGGATGGCGATGGCGAACCTCCAGGCCGGGGGAATCGAAACGCTTTACGTCTCCGGTGAGGAATCGGCGGCGCAGGTGCGGATGCGGGCCGAGCGGCTCGGGCCGGCGGCCCTGGAAGTCAAGGTGCTGGCCGAGAGCTCGCTGGAGGTGGTGCTGGGAACGATCGAGTCGGAGCGGCCGGCGGTCTGCGTGATCGATTCGATCCAGACCATGCACAGTTCGGAATTGAGCGGCGCTCCCGGTTCGGTCGGGCAGGTCAGGGAGGCGGCCAACGCCCTCGCCGAGCAGGCCAAGCGGCTCGAAGTGGCGGTGATCCTGGTCGGCCACGTGACCAAGGAAGGCAGCCTGGCGGGGCCGAGGGTGCTGGAACACCTGGTCGACTGCGTGCTTCGCTTCGAGGGCGAACGGGAACGTACATGGCGCACCCTGCGGGCGGTTAAGAACAGGTTCGGGGCGACCTCGGAGGTCGGGGTGTTCGAGATGCGCTCGGGAGGCCTGACCGAAGTGCTGGATCCGTCGGCCCGCTTCGTCGAGGAAGCGACCGGGGCCCAGGGGTCGGTGGTTCTGGCCTCGATGGAAGGGACCAGACCGGTGCTGGTCGAGGTGCAGGCTCTGGTCTCCCCGAGTGAACTCGAGATTCCGCGAAGGGTCGTCAACGGCATTGACCGCAACCGCCTCAGCATGATCCTTGCGGTGCTGGCCCGGCACGCGAGGCTGGGTCTCGGTACGGCCGACGTCTTTGTGAACGTGGTCGGCGGGGTGAGGATCGATGAGCCCGGGGCCGATCTCGCCGTGGCGCTCGCGGTCGCTTCGGCCCAGCGCGGCGAGACCCTTTCCGGGCCTGATGGCCGTCCGCTCGCCTGTTTCGGTGAACTGGGCCTGACCGGGGACCTGAGGTACGTCGCCCATGCCGACCGCAGAGTCGCCGAGGCAGCGAAATTCGGCCTCGAACCGGTGATCGGCCCAAGGGGTGGAGAGCGGCTATCGGGGCTCGCTCCCTGCGCCACCGTGAAGCAGGCCCTGAAAGCCGCATTTTCCGGAAGTTCAGCCGATTCCCGGGCCGCCGCAGCCTGATCTTCAGGCGAGGCTAAATTCGGCTTTCCGGAGCGGATTGAGGGCCGGTCACAACCCCCGCAAAAGAGCGCCCGGAACCACGCCAGACCGCATTAGAAAGCCGAATCTGGCATAATTCTCTGAATGTCACCAGCGGTAGAGAGTGATCTGGCACATCTGTCTGAACGTCAGGATCCCAGACTGCTGCGCGCGATTGACGCCGTCGCCCCCGGCACCGAGCTGAGGGAAGGGATCGACAACATCCTCCACGCCCGTACCGGCGGTCTGATCGTGGTCGGGGAAACCGAGGACTTCGCCTTCATGCTTTCCGGTGGCATCAAGCTGGACATCGACTACACGCCGGCGATGCTCTACCAGGTGGCGAAGATGGACGGGGCGATCCTGGTCAACGCCGACGGCAGCAAGATCACCTGGGCCAACGTCCAGATGATGCCCGACCCGACCATCCACTCCTCGGAGACCGGCACCCGCCATCGCACCGCCGAACGGATCTCGAAGCAGGTCGATGCCCTGGTCATCGCGATCTCGGAACGGCGGGAAGTGGTCTCGCTCTATCTCGAAGGGGTCAAGTACATCCTTCAGGACATTCCCGCGGTGCTGGCCAAGTCCAATCAGGCCCTCGCCACGCTGACCAAGTACCGGACCCGGCTCGACGAGCTCTCGAGCCGCCTGACCCGGGCCGAATTCGTCGGCGGCGCCGTCCTCTACGACGCACTGATGGTGCTGCAGCGCTCGGAGCTGGTTTCCCGGATGGCGACCGAGGTCGAGCGATACGTGATCGAGCTCGGCACCGAAGGCAGGCTGATCGAAATGCAGCTCGAGGAGACCATGGTCGGGGTTGCTTCGGAGCGGCTCGCACTGATGCGCGATTACGCGGTTGAGGACACCGAGGAGAACGTCCAGTTCATGCTCGAGGAACTGGCCGCCCTGCCGCATCAGGACGTGCTCGACTTCGGCCGCCTGGCCGAACTGCTCGGCTATGACCGCAAGGTCAACACGCTTGACCTGGCCACCGAACCGCGCGGCTACAGGATGCTCGGCCACGTTCCGCGCCTGCCGCGGCTCGTGGTCCAGAAGATCGTCATGAACTTTGGCAGCGTCGAAGCCGCGCTCGCGGCCAGCGACGAGGAACTTGCCGCCGTCGACGGCGTTGGCCCGGCCCGGGCCAAGGAGATCCGCGAAGGAGTGCGGAGGCTTCAGGAGTCCGTGATGGCAGACCGGTTTTTGAACACATGACGACGCATTCAGTCGTCAGCTAAGAGACAAAGGAGCATCTGATTTCCGATTCAGAGGCAGTGAACGGCGAAGAAGTGACCGATGAAGATCTCGATCTGACTCCGTACGTGTGCGATTTCGAGGAAGGCGACAAGGTCGTCTATCCGCACCACGGAGCAGGCGTTGTTCTGAAGAAGGCCGATGCCGAACTCATGGGCGAGACCCGCGAGTACCTGACGATCAAGATCCTGCACAACGACCTGACCGTCAAGGTCCCGACCGCGAAGGCCGGCGAAGCCGGGCTGCGCCGGGTGATCGACGAGGACGAAATCAAGAAGGTCATTTCGGTGCTGTCGGACGAGGTTTCCGACATGCCGAAGAACTGGAACCGCCGGTTCAAGTACAACAAGGAAAAGATCAAGACGGGTGACGTCTTCGAGCTGGCCGAGGTGGTACGCAACCTCGCGCTTCGCGAGATGGAGAAGGGCCTCTCGACCGGTGAGAAGCAGATGTACACCCGGGCCAAGAAGATCCTCGCCTCCGAGTTCATGTACGCACTCGACAAGGACGAAGAGGGAGCCGAAAGCTACCTCGACGGCCTGCTCGAAGAGCGCTACGAAGCCTCGGTGGCAGCCGCCGCGGCCTAGGCCGCCGGCCTGAACGGTCCCCGAGATGGGGGTGCCGGCATTGATCGTGGCCGCCGGCTCCGGGCAAAGGCTCGGAGCCGGCGGGCCCAAAGCCCTGGTCGAGCTGTCCGGCCGTCCGCTCTATGCGTGGTCGGTCGACGCATTTCGCCGGGCGACCCGCATCGACCGGATCTTCGTTGCGGTCCCGCCCGGTCAGGCGGGCCAGTTCGAGGAACCGGGAATCATCACGGTGGAGGGGGGCGAGACCCGTTCCCACTCGGTTGCCAACGGTCTGGCGGCGATCACCGCGGACGGTGATCCCGGCATGGTGGTCGTTCACGATGCCGCCCGCCCGCTGGTCAGTCCGGCCCTGATCGACGCCGCCGTGATCGGCCTGGACTCCGACCCCGAGCTCCACGCGCTGATCGCCGCGGCTCCGATGACCGACACGGTCAAACGCCTCGGCGAGGACGGCATCGTGGTCGAGACCCTCGATCGTTCCGAACTGGTCTCGGTGCAGACGCCACAGGTCTTCCGGATCCCGAACCTCCAGGCGGCAATCGCGGCCGGGGACCTTTCCGCGGCGACCGACGACGCCTCGCTGGTCGAGGCGGTCGGGGGGTCGGTGGGCGTGATCGAATCGCCTTCAGGCAACATCAAGGTCACGGTCCCCGCGGACCTTGAACTCGCCGCTCTCCTCCTCGAAAGAAGCCGATGACCGACCCAGTGATAACCGACTATCACCTCCACCTGCGCGGTGACGAACTCTCGGCCCGGGCGGAAGATCACTTCACGACCGAAAACATTGCGCGCTACCTCGAAGCGGCGGGGCAGGTCGGAGTCACCGACCTCGGCTGTGCCGAGCACATGTACCGCTTCACCGAGGCCTTGACCGTCTGGCGGCATCCCTTCTGGGAGGAATGGGCGATCGATGACATCGACCAGTACGTCGAGGCGGTCAGGGACAGCCCGATCAAACTCGGGATCGAGGGTGATTTCATCGTCGGGGCGGAGGAGAAGCTCGAGTCGATGCTCGGCTCGCGCCCCTTCGACTACGTGGTCGGATCGGTTCACTTCCTCGGGGACTACTCGCTTGACACCGAGGACTACACGATCTGGGACGGCAGCCAGGATCCCGATGAAATCTGGCGCCGCTACTTCGAGACCCTCGCCAGCGCGGCCCGCTCCGGGCTCTTCGACATCCTGGCCCATCCCGACCTGGTTAAGGTCTGGGGCCGGGCCGGACGCCTTCCCTCGGTCGATCCGAGGACCATGTACGAGCCGGCGATCGAAGCGATCGCGGAGACCGGAATCGCCGTCGAGGTATCGACCGCGGGCCTGCGCAAGGGGGTGGAGGAGATCTACCCTGCCCCGGCGTTCATGGAGATGTGCGTCGAGGCGGGGGCCGTCTTCGCGCTTTCGTCGGACGCCCATGAGCCGGACCAGATCGGCTTCCGGTACGGGGAAGGGATCGACTTCCTGAACGAACACGGGATCACCGAGATCGCGACTTTCCGCGACCGGGTTCGGACGACGGCACCGCTGGGTAACCCTAAATAGAGGCGTTCAGGAAACGGATTGTTCAGAAAAACAGATCAGGGACGGAACACTGGCGAAATGACGACGGGGAATCAGAAGACACGGGGAATACTGATCGCGCTGGCTCTCCTGCTCGGCGCCCTGATGATGTTCGGTCCGGCCCGGGCCGAGGCCGCCGGCTACCCGAACATCTCGATGTCCAAGACCACCAGCGGATCCGTTCTGCTCGGGGGTAACTCGAACGTCACCCTTACCGCCTCGAACCCGAACGGCCAGCCGACCGGCTACAACCTCAGCTTTCGGGACGTTCTCCCGCCGGGGATCAGTTACGTCCCCGGTTCCTCACCGTCCAGCACCGGCGAGCCACAGGTGATCGCGAACGCCCCCGCTGCCGGGCAGACCACGCTGATCTGGTCAAACGTCGCCGATCTCACCCCCAATTCGACCTTCACCTTCACTTTTCAGGTCACCAACAGCCCGGCGGTCTTCGACATCGGCGACACCTACCAGAACACGGCCGGCAGCTATCTGAACTGTGACCCGCGTTACGTGCCGAAGTTCAACGCCCAGGGCCAGCCGACCCAGAGCGGCGGAAACGCCACCTGTTCAGGCCTGCCTCAGGAGACTTCGTACACGGGCTCGGCGACCGCTTCGGCCAACACGCTGATCAAGGCGATCGAGATCGACAAGTCCGAGCCCTCCCCGGAGGGGCAGCTGCTCCGGGGTCTGCACGACCACCAGACCGTCTACACGCTGACCGTCACCAACAACGAGGTCGATGCCGACGACAACGTGAAGGTCGAGGATTACCTGCCGGCCGGCCTCGAGTTCCTCGGTTGTGGCACCCAGGACAACACGACCGACGCGCCGACCAACCCGGGCAGCGCGGAGGAGTACCCCGGCTCGGGCGCGATCAACCCGGGCAACGCTCCTGCCGCGCCGGATTGCGTGGTCCCCGACACCGTCGAAACGGTGCTCAACCCCTCAGGCTTGCCGGCCGGGGTCTACACGCATGTGGTCTGGAACAACCTCGGCAACCTGGGGCCTTCCGGCCAGCTCCGGATCCAGTACGTGGCGGCAGTGCCGATCCGGCAGAACACCATGACCTGGACCAACGGTGTTCCTCCGGTAACCGGGACGCAGGGTTCCAACCTCGACAACAATTCGGGTCCCGAAACCACCCACCTCCAGGGGCTGACCAACCACGCGAAGGTGACCTCCGACCATCAGGGCCCGGGCGGCCCGACCGAGGTCACTGACTCCGAGGACCACACCGTTCAGGCGGTTGACATCAGGATCGTCAAGTCGGTCACGCCGGCCGGTCTGGCGGTCGGCCAGATCAGCACCTGGTCGCTGGCGATCGCGACCAGCGAGTACCGCTACTTCGAGGATGTCGAGGTCAGCGACACGCTCGGCGACGGCTACTGCCCGCTGGGCCCGGTCAACTACGAGCACACCCCGCCGCCGGCAACCGCCGAGTGCAACCCGACCGGCAACAACCCGTCGGTTCCCTACACCTCGGCGGTCGAGCAGACCAACGGCACCTGGCAGATCACCTGGGATTCGAGCACCGCTCCCGCACTCGGGACGATCAATCCGAACAGCAACCTGACGATCAGCTTCCCGACGAAGACCCGCGAGTACTTCCAGCAGAACTACGTGAATTCAACCCCGGTCCTCTCCAACGACACCGGCCGGAACGACGTAGACATAGCCGGGGCCGCCTGGGTCATCTGTGCCCCCGGTGCCCCCTCGCCCTGCCCGAACCTGAGCCCGGACAAGATCGACACCGACTTCACCGATGGCACCGTTCTCGATGACGATTCGGACGCGACCCAGGTCGGGTCCGGGCCCAGCATCAACAAGCAGGTAAGCCCGACCGTCAACGGAAACTGCGGCAGCCTGAACGACTACGCGAGCGGCATCACCCCGGTCGCCAGCCCGGGTGACACCATCTGCTGGCGCCTGACCATGTCGTTCCCGAACAACCTGACGACCAGCAACGTGTTCGTCGGCGATTACATCCCGCCCGGCACGACCTATGTCTTCAACAGCACCGTGGCGCTGCCCTCCAACACGGTCGGCATCTTCACCGGCTCGCCCCCGCAGCCCGACCTGTTTGGTACCTCCGGCCTCCGCTGGGCCCTCAACGACGGCGGGGGTGAAGTCCAGCCCGGCAAGGTCTTCGACGTGGTCTTCGCAACGAAGGTCCAGCGCAGCACCGATTCCGTGGACGGTGACATCGAAGGCAACCTGATGAAGGCGGTCTACACCAACTCCGACGGAACCTCGTTCCCGCTTCGGGACGAAGAGGATTTCGAAAGGTCCCAGCCCGAGATCAGTCTCCTCAAGGGGGTCTACAAGGTCAACGGACAGCCGCCGGCGGGCAACCCTCCAAACGTTGACGGGGCCGTCGTCGACGGAGGCGATGACGTGACCTATCGCGTCGACGTGACCAACGACGGCTCGGTGAACGCGATCAACACGCAGGTCTGGGACATCCTGCCGCCGCAGGTCACCTGTGCCGACGTCGACGCCGGTTCGATCTCGAACGGCGGTACCTGCAACGCGGGGCAGAACCGGATCGAATGGTCGGGGCTGACCGTTCCCGCCACCGGCAACCTGACCCTGACTTACACCGTTGAAATACCTGATGGCTTGAGCGGCGGGGACGTGCTCAACAACACTGCCGGTGTTCGCGAGTTCGCTTCTTCCAGTGGTTCCGGCCCCTATGTCCAGGTGCCGGAAAACAACATCGACCCGACCCTGGATCCGAACGCCAACGCGCCCGCGGCCAAGGATCCCTCAAACGTGGTGATCGAATCTTCAACCACCGTCAAGACCAGGGTCACCGACATCAACCAGCCGGGCAACAGTCCGACCACCCAGGCCACGATCGGTGAGCGAATCAACTACACGGTGACCGCCACGATTCCGCAGGGCACACGCCTCTACGGGCCGACCGCCCTGGTTGACAACGTGAGCTCCCGGATGACCGTGGTTCCGCTTTCTGCCAGCGCCACCCTGGACAACGGCACGGGCGGCGGACCGGTGCCACTGCCGACGGCCGGGCTCACTTTGACCCAGACCGGCAACGTCGTAAAGGTCGATTTCCCCAACCCGTATTCGAACCCGGAACACAGCGGCGATGACGTGATCGTCCTTACTTTCGGGGCGATCGTGCGGGACGTCTATCCGACCAACTACGCCCAGGGCAACTCGACCCAGTACACGATGCCGAATACCGGAACCCTGAGCTGGAAGGACACCAACGGCACCAACCGCAGCGCCTCCGGGTCGGTCAACACCACGATCGTCGAGCCACGGATCTCGATCGACAAGACAGTCGACGATGACGGACCGGTGAGTCCGAACGATCTGCTCAACTACACGATCCAGGTTTCGAACGGCTCGGCGGCTAGGGTCTCGACCGCCAACAACACGGTGCTGACCGACAAGGTGCCGGTCGGTCTGACGCCGGCCAACGGCGGAGTGCCGGTCGCCGATGGTGGCACCGTGAATCCGGATGGCGGCATCTGGAACCTTGCGACGCGCACGATCACCTGGCCGACGATCCCGACGATCAATCCCGGTGCGATCACGAACATCACCTACCAGGCCAGGGTCGACAACCCGGCCGTCGGTTCCGACCTCCTGATCAACCACGCCCAGGCGGCAACCACCTCGATGCCCGGCACCCCGACCGTGGAGCGTGATTCTTCGACCGCGGCACCCGGCTACCTGGTTTCGGACGAAGTCCCGGTCGAAGTGAGTTCCCCGGCGATCGTCAAGACCGGCCTTCCCGCCCAGGCGACGATCGGCCAACACGTGACCGTGACCGTCTTCGCTTCGATCGCCGCCAACCTGACCAACTACGACGGAACCGTGGAGGATGACCTTCCCAACGGGCTGATCTTCGACAATTACGTCAGCGAGGAATGCATCGAGGGATGTTCCGGGCCGGTCACGATTTCCACCCTGGGCGTGGTGCCGAACGGGACCGGCCAGCGGATCGGCTGGTGGATTGGCGACGTGCCCGCGGCGCCCGACAGCCGGGTCGTGGCCCTCACCTACAGGGCCCATGTCGCCGACCAGTACCAGGTGCCGCCCGGCGGACCTGTGCTGGACGGCGATGCCCTGGTCAACACGGCGACCCTGCTCTACAACCTGACCGACAAGGTCACGGTGCCGCCGACCTCTCCGCCGGATCCCTCCACCTTCGACCGGAGCCTCGATGACGATCACACCACGACCGTGGTCGAGCCCGACCTGGCACTCGACAAATCGGTTTCCGGTGACGATGACCAAGACGATTCCCGGACCACGCAGCCCGGTGACAGCTACACGTTCTCGATCAAGGTCACCAACAACGGGACTTCCCCGGCCTATGACCTGACGGTCACCGACCAGCCTGACCCGGCGCTGACCAACATCCAGGTCAACCATTCGCCGGTCTTCGAGGTGCCGGTCCTTCCCGTCAATTCGAATGATCCGATCCAGTGGTTCATACCCGGCCCGATCGATCCCGGCGAGTCGGTCACCCTTACCTACACGGCCGATCTGGTGCCGTCCGCCCAGCTGCACAACATGCAGCAGGTAGTGAACACCGCCGAGCTGCCTTCCTATTGGGGCGTTTCGGCCGGGGAACGCGAGGATCCGGACAACGCCGGCATCGACTACCGGGAGTACGAGGGCAACAACGACACCGTGACCATGACGGTGCTGGTCCCGACCGTTACCCTCGACAAGACGACCGGGCTGCCGCAGTTCCCCGACACCGGTGACGCCCAGACCGAGACGCCCTTCCCGTGGCGGATCCTGATCACCAATCCGAACACGGGCAGCAGCCTGCTCGGCGTCGATCTGACCGACACCCTGCCGCCGAACTGGACCTATGTGCCGAACTCGGCCCAGATCACCGGCACCGGCACCCTGACCCCGGGCGGCCAGGTCAATCCGACGATCACCCAGAACCCGACCGGTGACGTCCTGGTCTGGTCGAACATCGCGAATCTGGTCGGAGTCCAGAACGCCGTTGTCTCCTTCAACGCGATCCCGGAGCCGGAAGCGGCGATCGATCCGGGGCTGACCAACCCGCATGTGAACGAGGCCGAGGCAATCGGGGAAGACACTTCCGGCGCTACCGCCTCCGGAGACGGGCCATACACGGACGACGATGACGCCACGGCGACCCTCGAAACTCCGGTCACCGACATCCAGATCGTCAAGACCGCCGATGACCCGGCCCCGACGGCGGGCACGAACACGACCTGGACCCTCGTGGTGAAGAACAACGGGCCCAAGGTCTCGCCTGACGTCGAGGTAAGTGACGTCCTGCCGGCCGGGCTCACCTACGTGAGCGCCACTTCCTCCCAGGGGACCTGTGCGGAAAACCCGGCGGGAACCATGCATTGCCAGATCGGGCAGATGAACGTCGATGACGAAGTGACGATCCACCTGACCACGGCGGTCGGGGCCGGCACGGTCGGCCAGACCCTGACCAACCCGGCCGATGTCGACGACCCCTACATCGACGATTCGAACCCGGCCAACAACCATTCAGAAGACGACGTGATCCCGACCGAGTCGGCCGACGTCGGGATCGGGAAGTCGATCGACGAGCCGCTCTTCGCCGGCCAGACCGGCAGCTACAAACTGACCGTCACCAACCACGGCCCCAGCGTCGCCCGCGGAGTGACCGTCACCGACACGCTGCCGGAGAACCTGACCTATGCCGGCGCCACGACCCCGGTCGGCAGCTGCAGCGGTTCCGGACAGGACTTCTCCTGCGATCTCGGTGATCTCGACCCCGGCCAGACCGTGGTGATCGACGTGTCGGTGAACGTGCTCGAAGGCGGGGAGTACACGAACTGCGCCGACGTGGCCAGCCCGACCCCGGACCCGGACGGCGACAACAACCATTCCTGCACCACCAACCCGGCGGAAAACACCGACCTGGCGATCGAGAAGACCGGCCCCCCGTACTTCCCCGAGGGCAAGAACCGTAACTACACCCTGCTGGTGACCAACGTCGGTGACCAGCCGACCGGGGGCACCACCACCGTGACCGACCGCATTCCCGATGTGCTCAGGCCGGAGGCCGCCTACGGCAACGGCTGGAGCTGCGCGATCAGCGGCCAGAAGGTCACCTGCACCCGCTCCGACGTGCTCGAGCCCGGTGATTCATTCCCCCTGATCACGATCAGGGTGGTTGCCCGCGAAAACCTGCTCTTCCGGCCGATCGGCAACACCGGCCACGTGCACCTGCCGGGAGACCCGAACCCGGACAATGATCAGGACACCGTCCGCACGAAGAAGGGCGCGATCTGCGAGGGCGGGTCTCTGGCCCTGAACCCGGCCTTCGTCTGGGTCGGCCAGAAGACGATCGTCAAGGCGACCCTGCGGACGAGAGCCGGAGCTCCGGCGATCGGGCTCCCGGTCCGGATCAAGGGCAACGGCAAGGGTGGCGCCAGCGGCAAGCTGCGGATCCTGACCACTAACGGCAAGGGCAAGGTCCACTTCACCGCCCGGGCGACCAGTACGGAGGCCCGCTGGACGGTGAGCGTGCCGCAATGTCACCAGAAGGCGGTGCTCGCACCGAAGCGCCAGGAAACCTGCCGGGCGATGAACGTGACCCCGCGGACGATCGACATCAACAAGACCACGGTGCTGACCGTCCGTCTGCGGACTCCCGAAGGCCGTCCGGCCATCGGCATCACCGTGGTCGCCAGGGGTCAGGGCACGGGTGACTCGGCTCGGACCAACGGCAAGGGCATGGCCCGCCTCAGGGTCCGTCCCAACGGTCAGGGTTACCTCGTGGTTACCGCGCCCAATGCCACGCGTTGCCGGTTCCGGATCGGGGCCAGTGACCTGGACGCTGCCGGCGCCGGTAACCAGCTGACCGGTTAGCCATGGTCCGGCGGGGTGTAGTAACCGGGGTGCTGGTTTCTCTTTCGCTGCTGCTCGTCTGGGATGGCTCCGCAGCGGCCAGCGCAGCGCGCCCCGAAGCCTTCGCGGAGAAGGTGGCGCTACCGGCGGTCGGTGAGGCGCTAGCCCCCCGGATTGCGGTGCGGGCGAGACCGATATCGAAGGCCCCGGTCAGGGCGGTGATGAAGGCGTTTCGTTTCGACTACCGGCCCACCGTCTTCTTCGCGATTGACCGGCGGGAAACCGGCCAGGGCGAGTGGCTCAAGGTCAGGATCCCCGGCCGCCCGAACGGTCGCACCGGCTGGGTCAGGGGTTCGCGGATTCGTCTGCTGCGGAGCGCCGGGCCATTCCGGATCGTGATCGACCGCAGTCAGCGGCGCCTGCGGCTCTACCGCCACAAACGAATGGTCATGAAAACGAAGGTTGCGGTTGGCACCCCCGACGCACCGACCCCGCTCGGCCACTTCTACCTGACCGCGGGTTTCGTCCCCGGTGATGACTTTCTCGGCCCCTGGGCCTTCGAGACCAGCGCCTATGCGGCAATTACCGACTGGCCGCGAGGCGGGATCGTCGGGCTGCACGGCACCAGTGAAACCTGGTCGGTCGGCCTTCGCGCCAGCCACGGCTGCCTGCGGGTCTACAACAAGGTGATCCTCGCCCTGAAGAAGCGGGTCCGGCCGGGAACCCCGCTGCGCATCCGCGCATGAGCTGCCCCGTCGACTGCGGATCCTGCGACTATCCCCGCTGATGGCAATCAGCGTCGGCATCGGATACGACTCCCACCGCTTCGCGGATGACCGCAGGCTGATCCTCGGCGGGGTGGAGGTTCCTCACGAGATGGGCCTGAGCGGTCACTCGGACGCCGACGTTCTGACCCACGCGATCATTGACGCTGTCCTCGGTGCCGCCGGGCTCGGTGACATCGGCGAGGTCTTCCCTGATACCGATCCGGCCTGGGAAGGCGCCGACTCGATCAGCCTGCTCAGCACGGTAATCGGGATGCTGCGGGGGCCGATCACAAACGTCGATGCCACCTTGATCTGCGAGCAGCCAAAGCTGGGCCCCCACCGTCCGGCCATGGTCGCAAGGTTGTCTGAAATAACGGGGAGCCGGGTAAGCGTCAAGGCAACCACGAATGAGCAGATGGGGTGGATCGGCCGGGGCGAAGGGATCGCCTGCATGGCTGTTGCCGCCGTCAATCTCGACTGATCCTCAAGTAGAGTCATTCCTCGATGAACCCGGTCAAGTCGGCCGCCCAGGCCGTCGCCAACAAGGCATTTGAAATCCGCACCCTGCACAAGGCCGGGGTGGTCGGCGGGCTCGGCCCGGCTGCGCTCCCGGTTGCTGCCTCGGCCCTGATCCGGGGCGGGACGACTCCCGCGACCGCGATTCGCGTCGCCGCCGTCAAGAACGGGGACCGGGTCTATCTGGAGGATGAACGCGGCTCCCTGACTTTCGCCGAAGTTCACCGGCGAAGCAACGCCCTCGCTCACGCCTTCGCCGGGCTCGGAATCGGCCCCGGCGACGGTCTGGCCGTGATGTGCCGAAACCACCGCGGCTTCGTCGAGACCAACCTGGCCGGCTGGAAGCTCGGTGCCAACGTGATCCTGCTCAACACCATGTTCTCGGGCCCGCAACTTTCCGACGTGATCGAACGCGAAGGCGCCAAAGCCGTGGTCCTGGACCAGGAGTTCGAGGAGCTGCTCTCTGGCGTTCCGGGAGGCATCGGCCGGGTCTGCGGGTTCGAGGATGAACCGGGCACCTCGGGCCTGCCCAGCCTCGAGGACCTGATCGCCGGGAATGACGACGGCGAGCTGCCCTGGCCGAGCGAAAAGGGTCGCAACGTCATCCTGACTTCCGGCACCACGGGCACTCCCAAAGGCGCCCAGCGGCCCGCCCCGAGCGGTCTTTCGGTGATGGTCGGCATGCTCGACCGGATCCCGCACTTCTCCGGAGAGACGATCGTGATGGCAGCGCCCCTGTTTCATTCCTGGGGCTATCTCAACTCGATCATCGGCACTTCGGTCGGGGCCCGGCTCGTCCTCCAGCGGCGCTTCAACCCGGCACGGACGATGGAGCTGGTGGACGAATACGACGCCGACGCGCTGGTCGCGGTGCCGGTCATGCTCCAGCGCATCCTCGAACTGGACGCCGAGACCAGCAAGCACTTCAAGGCGAGCAAGCTGGGGATCGTGACGCTTTCCGGGTCGGCCCTGCCGGGTGGTCTGGCGACCGCCTGGATGGATCGCTACGGCGACAACATCTACAACTTCTACGGTTCGACCGAGGTCGCGATGGGTTCGATCGCCACCCCCGAGGATCTGCGCCATGACCCGGCCACGGCAGGCCGGCCGCCGTACGGGACCAGCGTCCGGCTGGTCGACGAGTTCGGCGACGAGGTCCCTCACGGGGAGACCGGGCGGATCTTCATCCGCAATGAAATGACCTTCGACGGCTACACCGGAGGGGGCAACAAGGAGAACCTTGACGGCTACCTCTCAAGCGGCGACGTCGGCCACTTCGACGAAGACGGCCGGCTCTACATCGACGGCCGCGACGACGAGATGATCATCTCCGGCGGGGAGAACGTGTACCCCGCCGAGGTCGAAGACCTGATCTCCGGTCACGACCAGGTGGTCGAGTCGGCCGTGATCGGAGTCGATGACGAGAAGTTCGGCCAGGCGCTCCGGGCGTACGTGGTGCTGAAAACGCCCGATTCGCTCGACGAAGACGGCGTCCGCAAGTACGTGAAGGCCAACCTCGCCTCCTACAAGGCCCCCCGCGACGTGATCTTCCTGCCGGAACTTCCCAGAAACGCCACGGGCAAGATCCTGAAAAAGGATCTTGCCTGACCGCGGATCGGGCGATCCGTGGGGTTGCGTAGTAGTTTTTAGGCGATGAGCGATACCACTTCAGCTCCGTCTGCGGAAGAGGCAGGCTCCGGAAACGGGCTGCCCCCCGAGCTGCGCCAGGTCGGCGAGGCGTCGGCCAAACTCAACTCGCGGATTGAAACGCTGGCCAAGGAACTCTCCGCCAGCGAGTCAAAGGCACGCGAGGCCGAGATCGCTTCCCGTGAAGCCGAACTCAAGGCTCTCGCCACCGCCCGCGACTCCCTGACCGAAGCCCGCAAGGCCAAGGCGGAAGCCGAACGGGACCGGGCGGCCGCCGCGACCGCCGACCAACGGGTCGAAGCGGTCAAGGCCCAGGCCACCCGTGACGTCGCCGAGGCCCGGGAAGAGATCAAGACCAAGGCCCGCGAAACCCTGCGAAAGCTGAGCGCCGAGGCCCGCGAGAAGATCGAAGCCTCGCGCAAGGCACGGCTCGAGGCGGAGGAGAAGGCCAAGGAGCTTGAGCAGAAGGATGCCGACCAGCGCGAAGCCCAGGCCAGGGTCGAAGCCGACCTGAAGCGCGTCGAAGGCACGCTCAAGCAGGAGCGCGAAACCCGCGACGAGGCGATGGCAAAGGTTGCTGCCGAGGGCGAGGAACGCCTCGCGGCCCGCACCCGGCACCTTGAGGAGGTGGCCGAGCGGCTGGCCAAGGAAGCCCGCCAGGCCGCCGAGCGCGAAGCCAAGAACCGGATCGAGGCCGCCGACGAGCGGACCCGCAAGGCCCAGGAGAGGGCCGCCCAGGCCGAAGCGCATGCGAATGAATTCGAGTCGCTGGCCCGCCAGCGGATCGCCGAGATCGAGGCCGACGTTGACCGTCGCGTGATGGAAGGCACCGAGCAGGTTCGCCGCGAGGCGGCCGAGCGGGTCGAGGAGCTGATCGAGCGTTTCGGCCGCGAAGCCGAGGAGAACGCACGGCGACGCGCCGATGAACGCCTGCGCGAAGAAGACGAGCGGATCCAGCGCGAGGCGGATCGCCGGGCCGAGCTGGCCCGCCAGTCGGCCGAGGATGACGTCCAGGCCGCAGCCGACCGTGCCCGGCAGGAAGCTCTCCGCGCCGCCTCCAGCACCGCTCCGGAATGGGAGCGTGGCGATTCCGGCGAAGGCGACGGCGGACCGGCACCAAGGCGCCGGCGCGGCGGGCCCGGGGCCGGCGGCTACCGCACCTTCTGAGTAGTCTCCCCGCGGCAATGCGCGAGGTCAGGATCAGGGACACGATGAGTGGGGAACTCCTCACTCTCGGCACCGATGAAGAGATCGGCATCTACGCCTGCGGCCCGACCGTTTACAGCCGGATCCACATCGGCAACGCCCGTCCTTTCGTGATCTTCTCGCTGCTCGCCCGTTTTCTCCGGAGCGAGGGCTACGGGGCGAAGCTGGCGATCAACGTCACCGACGTAAACGACAAGATCTACACCGCCGCGGCCGGGCGGGGGGTCAGCTCGACCGAACTGGCGGCCGAGATGACCGCCGCCTATTTCGAGGACACCGGAAGGCTCGGCATCGGCCGCCCCGACTCGGAGCCCCTGGCGACCGAGACGATCGGGCCGATCATCGACCTGATCGCGACCCTGGTCGAGGAAGGCCACGCCTACGAGTCCGGCGGTGACGTCTACTTCGCGGTTCGGAGCTTCGATGGCTACGGCAAGCTCTCCCACCGTCCGACCGAGGAAATGGAACAGGGAGAAGGCGATGACGCCGGTTCGCTCAAGCGCGACCCGCTCGATTTCGCCCTCTGGAAGGCCAAAAAAGACGGCGAGGACCTGAGCTGGGAATCGCCTTGGGGCCCGGGCCGGCCGGGCTGGCACATCGAGTGCTCGGCGATGGCCGAGGCCGAACTGGGCCAGCCGTTCACGATTCACGGAGGCGGGTCCGACCTGGTCTTCCCCCATCACGAAAACGAGATCGCCCAGTCCGAGGCGGCCCGGGGCGAGCAGCTGGCCCGGATCTGGATGCACAACGGGATGATCGAAACCGGCTCGGAAAAGATGTCGAAGTCGGTCGGGAACATCTTCCAGCTTTCCGAGGCGCTCGACGCCTACGGAGCCGAAACCGTGGTCGCCTACCTGATTTCCGGTCACTACCGCCAGCCACTCGCCTTCGGCGAGGGCCCGCTCGAACAGGCGGCTGCCGGCAACGAACGCCTGCGCAACTTCCTGCGCGAAAATCCGCCGGCAGGGGCGGGGGAGGGCGTGCCCGGCGACGAGGCCGCGGCGGCCGGTTCCCGGTTCCGGGACGCGCTGGCCGATGATTTCAACACTCCCCGGGCGATGCGCGAGGCCTTCGACCTGGTTCGCGCCGTCAATCAGCGGCCCGACGACCCCGCCCTGGCCGGTGCCGGGACCGTTCTGGCCGGGATGCTGGAGCTGGTCGGCCTGGAATCCCTCGCCACGGGCGGGGAGGAGGGACCCGGGGACGAGGCGCTCGAGCTGCTCGAGGCAAGAAACGCGGCCAGGGCCGACAAGGACTGGGCCCGCGCCGACGAGATCCGGGACAGTCTGGCCGAACTCGGCTGGGAGGTCCGTGACGGGGCCGAAGGCGCCCGGCTCGTGCCCCGCAGCTGATGTCCGACCCGGAGATCATCTATGGCCGCAATCCCGTCGAGGAGGCCAAGCGGGGCCGGCGAAAGGTGCTCCGGGTCTGGGAAGCCCCCGAAACGCCGGAGACCAGGCTGGTCGAGCTTTGCGGTTCGACCGACCATCAGGGGATCGTGGCCGAGGTCGAGCCTTTCCCCTACCTGAGCGGGTCCGACCTGCTGGCCGGGGAGGACGCACTGGTCGTGGTCCTCGACCAGATCCAGGACCCCCGCAACCTCGGTGCGATCTGCCGTTCGGCCGAAGCCGCGGGGGCGACCGGGGTGGTGATCCCCGATCGACGGGCCGCTTCGGTCACCGCCGCGGCGGCCAAGGCTTCGGCCGGCGCGGTCGAGCATCTGAAGATCGCCCGGGTCCGCAACATCAGTGACTGGATCATCGAAGCCAAGGATGCGGGCTTCTGGATCTGGGGAGCCGACGGACGCGCAGACCAGGCCCCCTGGCAGGTGGACCTGACCGGCAAGACCGCCCTCGTCCTCGGCACCGAGGAGAAGGGCCTCCGGCAACGGGTCGCCGATTCGTGCGACGGCCTGATCGCGATCCCGCAAAGCGGCCAGGTCGACTCCCTGAACGTCTCGGTCGCCGCTGCCGTCCTGATCTTCGAAGCAATCCGCCAGCGCAGCCGGACCTGAACCTCCGGCCCCGCGCCACCCCATCACCATTCCGCCCCTTCGGGCGGGTCGGATTTCCCGCACAGGCGACGGAAATCCGACCCACCTCACGGTTCCTCCCTGGACTTCGCTTCTGCAAGCCGGATTGCAGATTTGGAGGCAGGTAGTTGACAGAACCCCGTGTATATGTAAACTAAGCGACAGATAAAGGGTGAACCTCGACTTGAGTGTGAGATTCATCTGTCAGCAAGGGCGTCCAGGGGAGGTAAGTGGCGCCACAGGCCTTCTTCTAAAGGAGAATGTGCGGTGGCTACCCCAACCTCAATTTCCCACAACCATGCGGTTTCCGACGTTCCTGCTCGATCCCGCGGTTCAGTATCTAACCCTCGACTTGAGCCTGATGATGAGACCCTCGTCGCCTTCGCCAAGCGTGGCAAGACCGATGCGGCCGATCGTCTGATCAGGCGGTACCACGGTTTTGTCCGGCTCAAGGCTTCTTCCTACTTCCTGGTCGGCGGCGATTCCGACGATCTGATCCAGGAGGGCCTGCTCGGCCTGCACAAGGCGATCCGGGATTACCGGACCGACCGCGAGTCGAGTTTTCGCAACTTCGCCGAGCTCTGCATCACCCGGCAAATCATCACCGCGGTGAAGACCGCGACCCGCAACAAGCACGTCCCGCTCAACCAGTACGTGTCCTTCGGCCAGTCGCCGGCCTCGAACACCGAGTCGGAGACCACGATGGAGGAGATCCTCCCGGGGCCGACCGCGCTCGACCCGGTCAACCAGGCGATTTCTTCCGAAGAACTCTCCTCCCTCGTTTCCTGCCTCCAGTCGACCCTCTCGGAAATGGAAAGCAGCGTGCTCGGCTACTACCTCGAGGACCGCTCCTACGAGGACGTCGCCGCCCTGCTCGGTTGCGAGACCAAGACCGTCGACAACGCCCTCCAGCGGGTCAAGCGCAAGGTCAGCAAGCACCTCGAATCACGCGACATCGCCGTCTGAACAAGCGGCATTCGGCCTGACAGGCCATCGCCCCGCGCCGGACCGCACCCGGCCGGGGCCAAAGCCTGCCGGGGCTGTCAGAATCACGCCTCCTGCCCGGCTAGCTCAATTGGCTAGAGCACCTGTCTTGTAAACAGGAGGTTTCCGGTTCGAGCCCGGAGCCGGGCTCTCGCTGTCAGGAGTCGTTCAGGTTCGGGAGTGGATTCTTCCGGCATGAACAGCCTTGCTCAAAGACTCCCGACAACCGGGGCGGACCGGTCTCTGGCCCGCCAGATGCTCAACAAGGTTCCGGAGGTAACCCTCTACTTCTGGATCATCAAGGTTCTCTGCACCACGGTCGGAGAAACCGCGGCCGATTACATGAACGTCGACCTTGGCTTCGGGTTGACCAATACCACCTATGCGATCGGCGCCTTGCTCGTCGTAGCCCTGATCTTCCAGTTCAGATCCAGACGCTACGTGCCGGGGATCTACTGGACTGCCGTGGTCCTGATCAGCGTGGTTGGCACGTTGATCACCGACAACCTCGTGGAGAACATGAATGTCGCGCTCCAAACCACGACGATCGGGTTCTCGGTGGCGTTGGCGATCACCTTTGTCGTGTGGTACGCCTTTGAGCGGACCCTCTCGATCCACTCGATTACGACCACCCGCAGAGAGGCCTTCTACTGGCTCGCAATTCTGTTCACCTTCGCGCTGGGAACCTCGGCCGGCGACCAGATCGCCGAGCAGTACGGGCTCGGTTATTTCGTTTCCATCCTGATTTTTGCCGCGGCGATCGGGCTCGTCGCGCTGGCGCACTTCAGGTTCAGGCTGGGGGCCGTTACAGCCTTCTGGGTCGCCTACATCCTGACCAGACCGCTCGGAGCTTCAATCGGTGACTGGATGTCCCAACCGACCGCGAACGGGGGTCTGGGCCTTGGAACCACCGTGACCAGCTTCATCTTCCTGGCCGCGATCCTCGGGCTCGTGATCTACCTCTCGGTCACAAAGGTTGACCAGACTCCACCGGAGGTCGTCGAGGCCGAAATGGAGGAGACGGAGGAGGCGGAGGCGGTCAGCGTTTAGTCAGGCGCCAACTCAGGACGCGATCGGAACGGTCAGGATGACCGTTCCTCCGTCGCCCGACACGGGGATCGAGACGTCTCCACCGTTGGCCCGGGCCAGGCGACGGGCAAGGGCGAGGCCCAGACCGGTACCGGGCGGCGCCGCTTCGTTTCGTGCCGCAATTCCCCGCATCCCGGGCTCGAACGCCGCCTCCAGATCCCGGGGCGAAAACCCGGGTCCGTCATCCCGGATCACGACTTCGGCCGTTCTTCCCCTCGACCGGATTGCGATCGACACGGTGGCCCTGGCGTAGGTGATCGCGTTCTCGATGATCGGCGAGATCATCCGCTGGAACGTGTCGCCGGCCACCTGAGCCCGGATCCGGCCTTCGGGCCGGTCCAGCTCGACCACGACGCCGTATCGATCGGTCAGCGAACCCGCCGCGGCCACTGCGGAATCGACCGAGTCAAGGAGATCGGCCGCTTCATCGGATCCGCCGCTGCCTTCCGATCTCGCGACGTCGAGCAAGGTCTCGAGAATCTTCGTGAGCTCGGTCGATCGCTCGGCGATCCGTTCCAGTGATTCCCGGTATTCAGCCGCGTCCCGATCCTTTGTGAGCGCGATCTCCGCCTCGGCCGATATCGCGGAAAGAGGAGTCCTGAGTTCATGCGAGAGTTCGGCCGAAAAGTTCCTCTCGTGCCGGACCATGTAGGCCATCCGGTCCAGCATCGTGTCGAAAGTGGCCGCCAGCCTGGTCAGCTCGTCGGTGGGCTCGCCCTCGTTGAACCTTCGGTCCAGATCGTGCTCGCTCCATTTCGCGGCTTCCTCGGTCATCTCCGAGACGGGCTTGAGTGCCCTGCCGACCACGAGCCTGGTCGTGATCGTGATCAGCACGAGCATGATCAAGGCGAGCACCACCGAAGCGAAGGCGGCCCGATCCGCGGTCCGCTCGTAAGGCTCGAGCGAGACCCCGGTAACCACCGTGCCCACTACCCGGCCGTTCTGCACCACCGGCCGCGCGAAGAGCCTTGTGTCGCTGTCCGAGTCATCCCGCTCCCCGCTTCCCTCCGCGGCGAGTGAGGCCGCCACCCGATCCAGCTGGCTGGCAACCTGCGGAGACTCAAGCGGCTTTCGGTCGTCGTAGATCCAGACCAGCGCGTCTTCGGCGCCGTCGTCCGATCCCTCGCTGACTTCGAGTTTCCCGTTCTCCAGATCGATGTTGTCGAGCGTCGCCTGGGCCCTGGCGTGAAGGAGCCGGTCCACGTCGCCATCGAGACTGGCACGCAGCGAGAGGTTGAAGCCCACCACGAGCAGGGCCAGCATCACCGCGGTCACGCAGACCACCGAGAAAGTCAGTCGCTGACGGATCGTCCCTTTCATTCGAGCCGGTATCCAACTCCGTGAACGGTGTGGATTCTCGACTCGCTCTCGAGTTCGTCGAGTTTCCTGCGAAGCCTCCGCACGTAGACATCGACCGTGTTGTCGTGCACGATCGCCCCCGGTGGCCAGGCGGCCGCGATCATCTCGCGGCGTCGGATCACTTCTCCCGATCGGGCGATCATGGCCCCGGTCAGGCGAAACTCGGTCGGAGTCAGTTCGGTCTCACGGTCCCCGCAGGTCAGTACGTGCCGGACCGGATCCAGCCTGAGATCCCCGGAAGTGGACCGATCGCCCCGAGTCAAACGCCTGCCGAGCACCCGCAGCCGGGCCACGAGTTCGGCGAACACGAACGGCTTGGTCAGGTAGTCGTCTCCACCGGCGCTGAAGCCCGAGACCCGGTCCGGTCCGGAATCCTTTGCGGTCAGGAACAGCACGGGTGCCTCGATCCCCTTCGACTTGAGCGCCTGGCAGACATCGCGGCCATCGGAATCCGGCAACCCGATGTCAATCACCAGCAGGTCGTGCTTTTGCGGATCGGCAAGCATCAGGGCTTCGCGACCGTTGCGCGCCAGATCGACCTCGAATCCCTCCTCGTCGAGCCCCTGGTTGAGCAGCCGCCGGAGCTCGGGGTTGTCCTCGACAACCAGGACGTTCAGGTTCATGTGATCGCCGCTTCGGTCATACGGTCCAATGATCGGTGGCAAACCTGAACGACTCCTGAAAATCCGCTCCCGGTCAGGAGAAATTCAGGGTTCCGCGCACATACTCGCCTCATTGGAAAAGCGCCGATGCCCCTCGGCCCCGATGAGAAGGAAGAACACATGACATCCAAGATCAAGAAAATACTCGCGTCACTCCTGGCGCTTGCGGCTCTGGCCCTCGGCGGTGCCGCGATCGCTTCTGCAACCAACGGCGGCTCCGACGACGATCACGGCGCGCAGGAGAAGGCTGAAGTCAACGATCACGACTCTGACGCCAACGAGAACGAGTCCACCTCTGAAGGCGCTGACGACAACGAAGCCGAAGACGGTCAGGAAGCAGCCGACCCCGGTGAAGCCGTTTCAAGCACGGTCGCCGCGAAGGCTGAAGCCGCCGCGGTTGCCAGGACCGGCGGAACGGTCCAGGAAGTGACCGCCGAGACCAATGACGCGCCCGAGAAGGGCGACGATCAGGACCCGGGCGAGAAAGCCGCTCCGGCCGGTACCGCCTATGAAGTAGACCTGACCAAGGGCTCTCAGGAGTTGAAGGTCTCGCTCGACAGGCAGTTCAACGTGCTCCAGGTTCAGACCGGGCAGGATGACTGAACGTGTCAAGGGCGGAGGAGGAACCCGGGTCGACTCCGGCCCGGGCTTCTCTTGCCGCGTTTACCCGTGCCGGTCGACGTTGCTGAAGATCCCGACGCAGCCGCTCAGTCGACCAGCAGGCAGACGATGCTGACTGCCTTCTCGACGTCGGGGCTGTCCTCGGTCAGGGCGTCGTTGTAGATGAAGCCCTCGATTATCCGGATCGCCGCGTAGGCGAGGTCACCGGCCGGGGCGCGCAACCCGAGGTTGCCGCTCGCCTCCTCTTCCCTGAGCACTTCTGCGAAGCGCTCGACCACGGTCGACTGAACCTGGCTGCCGCGGGTCAGGACGAGGCGGAAGGCGAGTTCGGTTTCGCTGCGGACGAACCTGCGGTGCGGCTCGAAGTTGACGATCGATTCGACGAACCCGCGGGTGAAGAGCTCGATCCGCCTGACCCCGGTCGCCCCCTCTGACGCTTCGCGGCCGATCCGGGCCGCCTCCTCGCCGAAGAAACAGAGGATCTCCGAGAGCAGCTTGTCCCGGGGGCCGGTCCAGCGGTAGAGGGTGGTCTTTGAAATGCCGAGATCCTGAGCCAGCTTTTCCATGTCCAGCCGGGGGCCGCGGACGAATGCCCGCAGGGCGGCGCGGAAGGCGTCGGCCGGGGTCGCGCGGGGTGCGCCGAGGCCGGCAGCTTCGTCCTGGTGGGCGGCGAATGCCTTCGAGGTTGACGTGGTCGCTGCTTCCATCGAATCGAACTCTACAGATCGGTGTTACGGAAAGGTGGAGTTGCACGAAAGTGTACGAATATGATATTTGTACACAATCGAATCGGAAACACGACGCGTCTACTTGCGCCGGAAATGGAGAGAGTTGGGATGAAAAGCAAGCTGATCGCGGCAGGGGCCGTGCTCGTCGCAGTACTTCTGACCGGGGTTCTGGGGGCGGGAGCGGCGTCGGCCAGCTCCGCCAAGCCGCCCTTCTACCCGATCGACAAGAAGACGATCAAGGTGCCGAACGACGTCCAGCCCTGGTTGCCGACCTACAGCCCGGACGGCAAGCACATCGTCTTCCAGAATCAGCTTGACGGCAGTACCTGGGCCACCTCGAAGGACGGAAAGGGCACCAGCTGCATCACCTGCGAGTTCTCGGACCGGCCCGACATCAGCGGCGGCTTCACTTATGTCTTCCCGGACAACAAGCGTCTCTTCGTGAGCCATGAACTCGGCGGGCTCACCGGGGTTGACAGCGGCCCCAATACCGACGCCTGGATTCTCGAATGCTCGCCGAGCATCTACGACTGCCAGAGCCACCAGTACCTGCCCGTCGACATGTCGGACGACAAGGTTGGCGTGCCGCTGATCGTTCAGCGACGGACCTGGCACCTCGCGCCGGACGGCGTCCACCTCGGCTGGATGGACATCCGGCTCGACGGCACCGTGATGATCGTCGGTCGTCTGACCCGGCTGGACGATCGCTACAAGGTGGTTGACCAGAAGGCGGTCAATCCGTACCGGCCGACCTCGCTGACCGATACCGACGCCGCCAACTGGGCCGGTGACAACCAGCTCTGGGAGCTCAAGAGCTTCGCCGACGGCGGCGCCTCGATCCTGGCCCTGGGCGGTGCCGGCTACAACATCGACCCGGTCAAGATCAACCTGAAGACCGGCAAGGTCACCCGCCTGACCGCCAACCCCGACTGGGACGAGGACGGCGCCATCTCGCCGGACGGCAAGATGCTGGCTCTCTACTCATGGCGCACCCGCCATCGCCTGGACGCCTTCGGCTGGATCCCGCAGATCGATTCGTTTGTCGAGATGCCGGCCGGGGCCGCACTCGCTCCCTTCTACGTCTCGACCTGGCCCGGCTTCCAGTGTGACCTCTCGCCCTGGTTGCTCTCCTCGTCCGGCGACATGGGCGGCAAGCTGATCGGCCAGCCGCTGAACGTATACCCGGAAAACAACCTGACCCCGGGCAACAACCTGTCGGGCAACCAGTTCTGGAGCCCGAACAGCCAGGACGTCCTGCTGCAGGAGCGCACCCGGACAATCCCGGCGACCACGCTCTCGGAGCACGTTCAGCAGAAGGGCCTGACTCCGAACCGGATCGCGATCGCCCACATCGAGCGTCCGGCCGGCAAGAAGCTGAAGGTCGTTTCCTCGGAGGTCGGCAACTGGGCGGTCGCTCCCACCCAGTACTTCCCCTCGGTCGGGTCGAACACCTCGGTCACCGTGAACGGCAAGGCCGGCGGCACCGCCGACCTGGTCTACACCGGGAATCTCCAGACCGGAAGCTGGTCCTCCGAGTACCACGACTACACCAAGGACGGCAAGACCTTCGTCAACGGGACCTACTTCGTCAGCCGCACCATCGAAGGGGTCTGGACCCTCAAGGCCGACGTCACGGTGACCGGCCAGCACACGGGCCGGCTCAACATGGACATGACGATCCAGGGCGGCGACCCGCTGCCGATCATGACCGGCGGCATCACCGCTGTCTATGACGGCAAGAAGGCTCCGGCCCTGCCCAAGCTGGGCGCCTGCTACAAGAAACTCCCGCAGAAGAGCAGGCTCGCCGCCCAGGTCAAGTCGAAGCGCGCCGGCAAGGCGACCAAGGTGACCGTAACCGTCACCGCCAACGTCTACGGCGACAGGCGACCGGTCCAGAACGCGAAGGTGAAGCTCGCCGGCCGGATCGTCCGCACCGACCGCTCGGGCAAGGCGAAGCTCAAGGTCCGCGGCCGCGGCACGCGGAAAGTGTTGGTCACCGCCGGGGACACCTTCATCAAGACCTCGAAGGTCGCGCACCTGAAGCAGCGCTGACCAGGCAATCCTCGTCCCTTCCGGGTCCTGTCGGGCAACGGGCCGGCCGATTATGGCCGGCCCGTTTTTCGTGGGAGGCAGCCGGCAACTAGCTTGTGGGAATGCCCGTCGGCTACCTGATCACGCTTTTTCTGCTCGGAACCTGCGTGCTCCTTCTGCTGGCTCCGGTGCGGAAGCGACCACTCGGCCTGGTCTCCTTCTGGGGCGGGCTCCTGGTCAACGAGCAGGCGCACTGGTTCGCCGTGCTGCTTGCCGGTTCGACCGTGCTGGCCTTCGTCGAGGGCGACATTTCCGGTGTCGCCCGGGCGATCGCGGGGCTTGCCGTACTGGCCGAGGCCGGACTGATCGTCCTCTTTCTCAGGTCGTTTCGGTCCCGCGGGACCTTGCGGGAAGCGCTGGCCGCTTTCGATTCAGATTCACCCGCCGCACTTGCAGGCCGGCGTTCATACCTGGCGGCGCTTGCCGCTCCGCCGGCGATGGGCCGAAGTCGGGTTCGGCTGAAATCCGACATTCCCTACGGACCGGTCCCGGGCCGGGCCAATCGGCTCGATCTGTACCTGCCCCGGCACGGCAAGGTGACGGGCCCGACCATGATCTATATGCACGGGGGCAGGTTCCGGTCGGGTAACAAGCGAAGGGAGGCCCAGGCGATCAAGTGCCAGCTGGCCCGCCGCGGCTGGTCGGTGATCAGCGCCAACTACCCGTTGAATCCCGAAGGATCGTTTCCCGACTACCTGATCGATCTCAAACGCGTGATCGCCTGGGCCCGCGGGGAGGGGCAGGCGTTCGGCATAGATCCGGAGCGGATCTTTCTGGCTGGCGGCTCGGCCGGGGCTCACATCGCGGCGATGGCCGGGCTGACCGCGGGCAAGCCGGAGCTGCAACCGGGATTCGAGCAGGTGAACACGGCCGTCTCCGGGGTGATCGGGATCTACGGCTATTACGGCGGCCTCGAATCACCCGGCGGCCGCCCCCCGGCTGTCCCCTCCAGCCCCCGGCGCCACGTGCAGCCGGGCGCACCCCCGTTTCTGCTCATCCACGGAGACCACGACAGCGTGGTCGGGCGGGGCGGAGCCGCGGCCCTCGTCAAGGAACTCCAGGGCGCCGGCAACCAGGCGTCACTGGCCGTCCTGCCCGGGGCCGAACACACCTTCGACCTGCTGCGCTCGGTTCGCACCGAAAACACGATTGACTCGATCGTCGATTTTGCCGCCTGGGCAGAACGTTCGGAAAATCGTGATCTTTCACAATCCCGGCGCTAAGATGGGCTGTTGTGGGGGCGAAGGGAGCAAAGGGGAATTTTCCCGGCGGGCTGCGGACCAGCCTGGTCGGTCTGGGGCTGCTTGCGCTCGCGATTACCTGTCTCCTGACTTCGCCTGCGCCCGATAGATCGAACGCCGAGACTCGGGCCAACGCTGAGCCGCAAGGGGGCATCCTTCCCTGCGGCAGCCACGTGGTCCTTACCGCGGTCTATCGCAACAGGGACGGGCGGATCCATTTCGAAGGGGTCGCCGATCCGAAATTCGCCGGCAGGCAGGCCCGGATCTATGACCGGGACAACCATCTGGTCGCAGCGACGACCGTGGGCGAGGACGGAATCTTCTGGGCGAACGCCAATTCAAAGGACGAGGGTTACACCTGGCTCACCCGGTTCATCGCCAGGGTGGGTGGCAGCGAGTCCCGCTGGAAACGGATCGGCCAGGCGGTCGGCCTCAGGGACCGGCAGCCCTTTGAACTGGAGCCGACGGCACGCAACCACGGCAAGACCCTGGAGCGCACCAGGGTCAGGGTCAAGGTGGCCGGCGGCCACAGCAATCTCCTGGTGGTCGGTCTGCAGGTCGGCTGTTCCCGATTCGACGTGATCGAACTCGCTTCGACCTACACGGACTCGAACGGGGTGTCCGACCTGAACCTGCCCCGTCCCCCGGCGGATCGTCCCTACTGGATCTTCCGAGTCAGCACCGAAGACGACTGGAAGATCTCGCCCCCGATCGTCGTCAAATCGGTGCCGGAATCCGGCCCGACCGGCTGATTCGCCCGGGCCCGCGCGAAAACGGCGAGGAACCGTTGTAACCGGGTCCGGGGGTTTGTGTAGGACTCTTTTGTGACTCTTGAGCAGCTCGAGGCCTACCACGAGTACACGCGCAAACACGGGGTGAACCGCGGTCTTTACCTCTTCGCGCGTATCGTCCTGCAGCCGTTTTTCCTAATCTACCTGCGGCTTTCGCGTCAGGGCAGGGGTAACGCGCAGATCAAGGGCGCGACCATCGTCGCCGCCAATCACCGCAGCTTCCTCGACCCGTTCGTGATCGGCACCTGCCTGCCCTGGAACAAGCCGATGAATTACGTGGCGAAGGTGGAACTGTTCGAGAAGCGCTGGCAGGGGTTCCTCCTCTGCCGGGTCGGGGCCTTCCCGATTCGCCGGGGAGAGGCTGACGAGCTGGCGATCGAAACCGCCGAGCTGGTTCTGGCCCGGGGCGGGACGATCTGCATCTTTCCCGAAGGCACCCGGATCAGGAAGGGTTCGCTCGGCAAGCCGAAGCGGGGCGTCGGGCGTCTCGCTCTCCGGAGCGGGGCACCGGTTCTGCCGGTCGCCGTCACCGGTTCCGAGAACGTGCGGCGCGGCTGGCAGATCCGGCCGCGCAAGGTCGACATCCGGGTCGGCCGGCCGATGTCCTTTCCCCAGTCGGAATCGCCTTCTCCGGCCCTCGCCGCATCGGTCACCGATCGCATCTGGCCGAACGTCGAACTTCAATGGGAAGACATCGGCGGTCTGCCGCCGATGCGCCGGGCCGCGGTCATCGGAGCCGGCAGCTGGGGCACCGCGGTCGCGGTGCTGCTGGCCCGCGGCGGGCTCGAAGTCCAGCTCGGCACCCGCACCGCCGACCAGGCGGAGGAGATGGCCCTCGCGCGCGAGAACACCAGGTATCTGCCCGGCGTTCGCCTGCCCGACGGCATCGAAGTCCGGGCCTCCAGCCAGATCGAACTCGGTGGAGTCGACCTGCTCTGCATCGCGGTCCCGTCAGCTTCCTACCCGCAGGCGGTCGGAGCGGTCGCCGACCGGGTCGGTCGCCGGGCCGGGGTACTGCTTCTCGCCAAGGGGTTGATAGCCCCCAAGGGTCAACTGCCATCCGAATACGTGGGTGAGCGGATCCGCTCACGCGGCGTCTCCTGCCTTGGTGGTCCCGCACACGCAAAGGAAGCGGTGTCCGGTTCGGCCGCTCTGGTTCTTGGCAGCGCCGACGGTGACCTTCGGGCTCAACTCGGTGACGTGTTCGACCGGGCCGGTCTGGTCTGCGAGCGCTCGCGGGACGTGGTCGGGGTGGAGATGGCCGGGGCGGCGAAGAATGCCGCCGTGCTGGCCGCCGCTGCGGCCGAGCCACATGGCCTGAATGCGGCCGGGATCGCCGCCGCCGCGGTCTGGGATGAATGCGTCGGTTACGCCGTAAAACATGGGGCGGACCTTGAAACCTTCAACGGCCTCGCCGGGGTCGGAGACCTGCTTGCCACGGTGATGGCATCCGGCAGTCGCAATCGCCGGGCGGGTGAACTGCTCGGCAAGGGCAGCGCCCCGGACCAGATCCGCGAAACGATCGGCCAGGCTTCGGAAGCTCTCGATTCGGTCCCCCAGATCGCCGCCACCGTGGCGGCCGACGGCTGCCCCGCCGAGGCCCTGACCGGCCTCGCGGATCTCGCCACCGGGCGAATCAGCTCCGATGAATGGGTTGCGGCGCTCCGCCGCTCCGGGCATTCGAGGCGGGCGGCATGAGCACGCCCGGGTCGGAGGTCGCCGGTTTCGGGATAAGGTGCGGGCGTGTCCGGCCCCGACGCGAAATCAACTCCGGAGTCGAAGGCCGAGATCGATCGGGCCTTCGAGGAGCTCTACCGCGATCACCTCAAGGACGTCTACTCCTACTGCTACTACCGGATCGGCAATCACCACGACGCCGAGGATCTGACCGAGCAGACATTTCTTCAGGCCTACCGGCACTTTGCCCGGGCCCGGCGGGAATCGGACGGTCGCCCGCTTCGCCCCTGGCTGATCCGGATCGCCCACAACCTCGCTGCGAACTACTACCGCGATCGTTCGCGGAAACCGCAGACTCCGCTGGAGAGCATCGAGCCGCCGGCCGCGAAGCACTCGACCGAGGATCTGGTCGAGGGTCGGGCCGAACTCCGGGCGGTGATCGAGAACCTTCAGGATCTGCCAGACGATCGTCGCGAGGCTCTGGTCATGCGTTTCGCGCTCGGCATGGACAACCGCGAAATCGCCCGCGCGATGGGCAAATCCGACGGGGCCACCAAGGTGCTGATTCATCGCGCGATCAAGCAGCTGCAGGAATCGCTGGAAGCGGAAGGAGTTTCCGTTGAGCATGGATGAGATCAGGATCGAGAACCTGCTCGCCGATGCGCTGAAGCCGGTCGAGCCGCCACAGCGCATGTCTGATCGACTTCACGACACCTTCTCGGCGATCACCGACGCCGCCGCTTCGGACCTTTCCGATTGGGCCGAAGAACTGACCGAAAGTGAACTCGAGTCGCTGCGTGACCCCCGCAACTGGATCCGTCCGGTCACCGCCCTCGCCGCGGGCGGGGTAGCTACCGGCGCCCTGATCCTGGTCGGCTTCCGCCGTCGAAGCCGCTACCGCGGCTGACACATCACCCTTGTGACCAGCCGCTTCCGCGGCTAGGCGCGGCTCTTGGTTGCTGTCCGGCGTTTGCGGATCTTGCGTCGCCTGCGCTTCTGGCGGCGATTTTCCGCCATCTTTTCGAACCGGCTTCCGAGGCTGCCGGTGAACGCGGTGATCCGGTCCCAGCGGCTGGCCGCGTAGGCGATGATGCCGAGCAGGCCGATCAGCAGGTTGACCAGGTTTGCCCACCGGTTGGCTGGCAGCCCACCGAGCAGCCAGGTTCCGTTGGCGGCGAGGATGCCCCAGATGCCAAGGCCGGTAAAGACGATTCCGGCCAGCAGCGCGTAGAGGCGAGGAAGGGGGCGGGCGAGCAGCAGGCCGAGTAGTCCGGCGGCGACGTGAAAGACACCGGACCAGCCGTTGATCGCGTAGAAGCCCAACAGCTCGCTGGTCAGCTCGCGGGCCTGAAACTCGGTGTTGCTGAGGAGGCTGACGAAACCAAGCAGCACGAGGAAGGCGCCGGTCACCGTCGCGTACAGCCGGGCGTATGCCGTCCTCTCCATCGACCGCCATTCTCACAGGAACGCCGGACCCGGGCACACCGATAGGGTTTGACGGCCTTGGCTACCTGTTACCGCCACCCGAACGTCGAGACAGGCGTTTCATGTTCGAGCTGCGGTCGTCCGATCTGCCCCGACTGCATGACGACGACCCCGGTCGGCATGCGCTGCCCGGAATGTGCGACCGAAAAGACCCGGGTCCGCAGCGGTCCTGCGGCAACCTCCCAGGTCGGCGGCTACCCGGCCACGATCGCCCTGATCGCGATCAACGTGGTCGTATTCCTGGCGGAAATGGCGACCGGATCCGGTGGTCTCAGCTCGACCAGTTCAGATCTGATCAGCGATTTCGGCCTGCGCGGCGCACAGGTGGCCGACGGCGAGACTTACCGGCTGGTCACCAGCGGTTTTCTCCACGCCGGCTTCATGCACATCGCCTTCAACATGATCGCCCTTTACTTCCTGGGACGGGTACTCGAGCCTTCGATCGGCACGGTGCGCTTCCTGATGGTCTACTTCGCGTCGCTTCTGGCCGGTTCTTTCGGGGCCGTCCTGCTCAGCGACAACCTCGCCCTGACCGTCGGTGCCTCCGGCGCCGTCTTCGGGCTCTTCGCGGCGACTTTCATCATCGCCTACGGCCGTGGGCTCGGCCATGTGGCGAACGAGATCGGATTGATCATCGGTATCAACCTGCTCCTCACCTTCACGATCAGCGGCATCAGCATCGGCGGCCATCTCGGTGGTCTGATCGGCGGCGGGTTGTGCGGAATTCTGGTCATCGCCGGCGAGCGTGGTTACCTGGGTTCGAATGCCCGCCTGCTCGAGTACGGAGGGATGATCGCGATCGCCGCAGTTTCGGTATTCGCCGCGATCTCAGCCGCCGAACCGGTCCCCGGTCTGCATTTCGCGGTACTGAATCTGCCCTTCCTCTAGAGGAAAAACCTCGGGATGCAACAGACCCGCCAGCAATTCAATTCCGTCGATGAGGCGAGGGCCTGGCCTTGAGAACGAGGCGGCGGCGTCAACCGCGACGGTCCGCTCTGCTCCGGTTGACCTGATCCGGTCCATGTAGTCGTCGGCCTGGGTGGCGGCCTCATCGACGTAGTAGCCGCAGGGCATGACCACGGTCAGGTCCGGATCGAGGTTGGCCAGTTCGTCCCATCCATGTTCAGCTGACTTCAGGCCTGCTTTGCCGACCAGGTCGCGGCCGCCGGCGATCTCGATCATTTCCGGCACCCAGTGGCCGCCGGTGAAGGGCGGGTCCAGCCACTCGAGGGCCAGCACGGTTGGTCGTTCCTTGCCGGACACTGCGCTGCGAACCGATTCGATCCTTGCATCGAGTTCGGCCTTGAGGGCAACGCCGGCTTCGGGGTTGCCGGTCGCTTCCGCCACTTCGATCGCGTTGCCCAGGACCTCCACCAGGGAGGTCGGGTCCTGCTTGAGAACCACCGGATTGCCGGGCAGGCGGGCGGCGATCGCCAGCACATCGTCGTAAGAGACGGCGCAGACCGCGCAGACATCCTGGGCGATGATCAAGTCCGGCCGGACCGATTCCAGTACCTCGGCCTTGAGGCGGTAGAGCGGGTCACCCTGGCCGACCACCCGCTTCACTTCGGCGTCGATCTCGGCCGGGGAAAGGCCCGGCTCGATAACCGTCTCGCTGAGGTGGGGGAGAGCGGCAGCCTCAGGCGGGAAGTCGCACTCATGGGTGACGGCCACGACCTGGTCGCCGAAGCCGAGCGCGAAGAGCATCTCGGTGGAAGAAGGAACGAGGGAGGCAATCCTCATGGGTGAAATATGGCAGCCCGGGTAGGCTCGGACCATGGCGCTGCTTGAGGATCAGGAAATACAGGACCGCCTGGCTGAACTCGATGGCTGGAGCCTCGAGGGCCGGAGGATCGTTCGAACGTTCGAGTTCGACGACTTTGTCGGCTCGATCAACTTCGTCGATTCGCTGGTTCAGCCGGCCGAATCGATGAACCATCACCCCGACCTCGGTATCTCCTGGAACAAGGTCACCGTGGCGATAACCAACCACGCCGAAGGCGGCCTCACCGAGAAAGACTTCGAGCTGGCCTCAAGGATCCAGGCGCTGGTTTAGCCGTATTCGTAGAAACCCTGGCCGGTTTTGCGGCCGAGGTGGCCTGCAGCGACGAATTCCTGGACCGTGGCGGGGGCGATGTGGTCCGGGTTTCCTGATTCGTTGTTGAGTGCCTGGCCGATCGCTACCGCGACATCGAGGCCGACCAGGTCGAGCAGGGCGAGGGGGCCCATGGGGTGGGCGACCCCGAGGGTCATGCATTGGTCGACCGCGGCAGCCTCCAGGCCGGTGCGCTCCTGGTAGCGGACTGCGTCGAAGAGGTAGGGGAAGAGCAGACGGTTGACCGCGAAACCGGCTGTGTCGGGCACCTCGACGGCGGTCTTTTCGAGGATGTGGCACCAGTCGTGGGCTCGCTCGGCTACCTCCTCGGTAACCGGGTCGGGAAAGATCAGTTCGACCAGTTGCATCGCCGGGACGGGGTTGAAGACATGGAGTCCGTAGACCCGGTCGGCGGCCCCCGAATCCTCGCCCAGCTTCGTGATCGAAAGGGAGGAAGTGGTGGTTGCGAGATCGGCCCGCGGGGCGACCTCGGAAATTCGTCTCAGCAGATCCGCCTTGACCCCGGCGTCCTCGACAACTGCTTCGACCAGGAGGTTGGCTTCAGCCAGGTCCGCGATCTCCATGGTCGTGGTCACCCGTGAGGGGTTGGCTCCGGGGATTCTCCGGCTGGCCTTTTCGACGGCGGTCAGGGCCCGGTCCGCCGACTCTTCGGAACGAACCAGCATCACGACCTTGCCGCTCGAGGTCGATGCCACGGCCGCGAGGCCGGTGGCGATCGTGCCACTGCCCGCGATCGCGACGAATTCATACGGTGTTGCGGTCATCCGGCTGAACCCTATTGAGATCGACCAACAACCGGGATTGACTGACGAGTCAATCAGCTACGATTGTTACAAGTTTGCAACCCCTCTTTCCAGCCATCAATCAGGAGAAGAAAGGCAGAAAATGAGCAAGTTCGGCGGTCGTGAAGTCGTAATCGTGGAGGCGGTCCGCACCCCGGTCGGCCGCGGCCACAAGGAGAAGGGCTATTACAAGGACACCCATCCTTCGACTCTTCTGGCCCATGCCTACAAGAACGTCGTCGAGCGGGCCGGGATCGACCCGGGCGAGGTCGAGGATGTAGTTGCCGGTTGCGTGCAGCAGTTCGGCGAGCAGACCCTGAACATCGGACGCAACGCCTGGCTTGAGGCCGGCTTCCCGATCGAGACCCCGGCGACCACGATCGACCGTCAGTGCGGCTCCGCCCAGCAGGCGATCAACTACGCAGCGGCGATGATCGCTTCCGGCGTCCACGACGTGATGATCGGCGGCGGTGTCGAGCACATGGGCCACATCTCCTTCGCACATTCGGCCAAGGTGATGAGCGAATACGGCTACGCCTATTCGCCCGAGCTGCTCGAGAAGTACGACCTGGTCAACCAGGGCATCTCGGCCGAGATGATCGCCGACCAGTGGGAGATCCCCAAGGTCGATCTCGACGAGCTGGCCGTTCGTTCCCACGCCCGCGCCCAGCAGGCGACCGAAGAAGGTCGCTTCGAACGGGAAATCGCCCCCTTCCAGGTCAACGGTGACACCTACATGACCGACCAGGGCATCCGTCCCGGCACCAACCTCGAGGCGCTGGCCGGCCTCAAGCCCGCCTTCAAGGAAGACGGCAAGATCACCGCCGGCAACTCCTCACAGGTCTCCGACGGCGCTGCCGCGGTTCTGCTGATGACGAAGGAGAAGGCAGACGAGCTCGGGCTCAAGGCCCGCGCCCGGATCGTCGATCAGACCGCGGTCGGTGTCGACCCGGTGATCATGCTGACCGGGCCGATCCCGGCAACCCGCAAGATCCTCGAGCGCAACGACATGACGATGGATGACATCGACCTGACCGAGATCAATGAGGCCTTCGCCTCGGTGGTCAAGGCCTGGGAGATCGAGCTCCAGCCCGACATGGACAAGGTAAATGTCAACGGCGGCGCGATCGCCCTCGGCCACCCGCTCGGCTCGACCGGCGCCCGCCTGATGACCACCCTGCTCCATGAGCTCGAGCGTCAGGACAAGAAGACCGGTCTGGTCACCATGTGCTGCGGCGGCGGGATAGGAACCGCCACGCTCATCGAACGAATCTGAGTCCGTCAGAAGGCGAAAGGGCCCGGGTCTTGTCCAGAGACCCGGGCCCTTTCATTTGGAGGGCACTTCATTTGGGAGGGAGGTTCGTTATCTGGCCTTGCCGATCACGACCTTGTGGCTGTGGAAGACCGTTCGGGTCTTGCCCTTGAACTTCCGGCCGGCGAACTTCTTCGCCTTGATGTAGTCGCGGATCGCCAGCAGCCGTTTGTTCTTGCCGGCCATCTTCCTGACCTTGTTCCGGTAGGCAGGCTTGATCAGGTAGGAGACCTTCTTCCACTTGCCCGACTTGACCGTCACCCGGATCGGCCTGGCCATCGGCTTCGACAGGCGCTTGATCTTCTTCGGGGCCTTATTTGCGACCTTCCTGGTCACCGGCACCGAAACCGTGTTGCACTTCGGCTTGAACTCGCGTGGGCAATACAGGCGAATGAACAGTCGCTTGCCGTTGAAGGCGGCGTTGCCCTTGGTCAGGGTGACCGGCTTGTTCGGTCCGGTCGGTCCCGTGGGGCCGGTGGGGCCGGTCGGGGAAGTCGGACCGGTCGGGCCGGTTGGCTCGGTGGGGCCGGTAGGACCGGTCGGTTCCGTCGGGCCAGTAGGACCTGTGGGTTCGGTCGGGCCAGTGGGGCCCGTCGGACCGGTCGGGGTTGCGCGACGGGCCGTGAGCGCCACCTCGTCGTAGTCGAAGGTTCCAGAGGGGGCCAGGCCGAGCGTCTCGGTGATCACGTTGGTGGTGATCACGATGCGATACGCGTCGCCAATCGTCAGGCCGTCAGCCGCCAGCGCGCTGCCCGGGATGTTCACCCAGGAATCGGCATTGGTTGCGGGACCGTTCGGAATCAGCGGGATGATCGAACTGTCGCTGGACTTGACCAGGTCGACCTGCCAGTTGGCGCTGGACTGACTGAGCAGGTCGGAGAGGGTGCCTTTCCTGGCCAGGGCAAAACTCAGAGTCTCGGCCGGTTCGCCTTCGGCCCCGTCATAGGTGAACTCGGGGCTGGTCCAGACTCCGGTCGAGGTCTGGCCGAGGCCGGTCGGGGTGACTGTCAGGCCGGTGGCCGTGTCGCGCAGGAAGCCGTCGGCGGCCCCGGAGCTGCCGTTGGCTGATTCGAAGGTCCCGTTCATCGCGGGGCAGAGAACTCCCGGGATGAGTGCGCAGAGCGGGCCGTACGAGGTGCTGTGGACCCAGCCGCCGTCGGTGGTGGAGAGGCTGGTGCCGTCATCGCCGGGATAGACGGTGACGATGCCTTCATCGATTCCGCCAGTGCCGGAGAGCCAGATGTCACCGGCGCCGCCGATCTGGCCGTCGACCACGCCGCAGAGGGCGCCACCGGTCGAGTTCGGCACCGTGAACGAGCTGTAGACGCTCCCCTCACCGGTGTCGGGGTCAAAGGGGGCCGCGTCATGGTTACCGCCGGGTTCGACCAGAGTGCCCGTGGTCTTGAGTTCGAGCGGGAAGGAGGTCGTGCAGGTATTGCCGAGTACGGCAGCGCTGACGGTGACCGGGACCGTTATGTCCGCGGTGCCGGTGTCGGTGTCAAACGTTCCGGTGATCGCCGCGTTGGCGGTGATCGTCACGACGACGTCCTGACCTGAAACCTGGGTGGTCTTCTGGGGAAAGGTGAAGCCGGATGCTGCGGCGGTGAAAGCGTCAGTTGCCGTGTCCACCTCGCCATTCAGGGTGGCCGGGGCATCGGCGGGGTCCGCATCGGGGTCGATCAGCTTGAGGCCTTGCGGGCCCGAGCCGCCTCCGAGATTGATGATCGATTCATCGAAATTGAAAACGACCGGATCTGCCGACGCGGCAGCGGTCGAGCCGAAAAAAGCGACCGCCATGACGGCCAGTCCTGCCAGTTTCATCAACATCCTGTTCATGCTTGCCTTTCCCTTGGTGCCTGGGTTTCTCTCCACTTGCGTACGGACGGGTACGCAATGACCCACTACCACCTGGTCGGGATTTCAAACAGATACGCTCAGGAGCATGAGCGCTATGGAGAAGGTTTCGATCGGGATCACGGGGGAGACGCCGGAGGACATGGCGGCCATGGCCCGGCTGGCTGAAGCGGCCGGTTTCGACTGCGGCTGGGCGATCGAACTATTCCGCAATGCATTCACCCAGACGACATTCCTCGGTGCGAAAACCGAATCGATGGGCATCGGGACCGCGATCGCCTGGGGGTTCGTGCGCAGCCCGATGACCATGGCGATGAGTGCGATGGACATCGATGAGATCACCGGCGGGCGCTTCCGGCTGGGGCTCGGCCCGGGCGTCAAACGGCTGAACGAGACCTGGCACAACGCCGAGTACGGCCGGCCTGCCCCGCATCTACGGGAAACGATCGAATCAGTCCGGGCGATCATCCACGCCGCAGCGGCCAGTGAGCCGGTTGCCTACAAGGGCGAGTACTACGACCTCGACATCAAGGGCTGGTTCCGATCGACCCCGCCCGTCCGCGCCGACATCCCGATCTACACGGCGGCGGTACAGAAGGGCATGTCGCGCATGGCCGGTGACGTCGCCGACGGTCTGATCGGCCACATCATCTGCTCGGCCCGATGGATCGAGCAGGAGATCGTCCCGGCCTTCGAACTCGGTCTTTCCCGCTCGGGGAGGGATCGTTCTTCCTTCGAGTTCCTGCCGAGCATCTGCGTGGCAATCGACGACGACTATCAACGCGGTCTCGAAGCTGCCCGCAAGACCCTGGCTTTCTACGCGACAGTCAAGACCTATCTGCCGCTCTTCGAACTCCACGACTTCGGTCAGAACGCCGCCGATGCCGGTGCGGCCTTCCGCATGGGCGACCTCGCCGGAGTGGCCGAAGCGATTTCGGACGAGATGGTCGAGACCTATTGCGCGGTTGGCACCCCGGACAAAGTGAAGGAAAAGGTGGCCGAGGTCGCCCAGTTCGGCGACGCGATCCTGCCGGGCGCCCCGACCTACTTCATTCCAAACGAGCAGATCACCGAGTACAACGAAAAGATCATCGAGGTCTTTGGTCAGACTTCATAGATCGAGGCGATCACCTACACAGCAGCCTTCCTGGCCGCGCTGCTCCTCCTGACCAACGGCTGTCATCGGGCGGGAGTATTCGACTACGCCGGTTGGCGGGTGGCCCACGCGGGATCTGGCGAGCGCGGCCTGCTGTTCAGTCTCTTCGCGACCATGGCGGCGGCTACCGCGGCTCTCAACCTGGACGCGGCGGTGCTGGTCATGACCCCGGTAGTGCTTGCGGTTGCATCGAGGCGCGGCATCGGTCATGAAGCCTTCTCGATCTCCACGGTGCACCTGGCCAATTCAGCTTCGCTGCTGATGCCGGTTTCCAACCTGACCAACATCATGGTCTTCCACGAGACCGACCTCTCCTTTGGGCATTTCACCGCGCTCATGGCTCTGCCCTGGCTGGGCGCGATCGCCGTCGAGCGGTTGCTGGTCCCGCGGCTGGCCCGGCCCGCGGAAGTCCGGTCACCACCCGAGCTGGCGACTGTCAAACCCGAGGTAAGTGTCTGGCCGGCGGCGCTACTCGGAATCGTGCTTTCCGGGTTCATCGTCAGCGGTCCGCTCGGGGTCGAGCCCCTGGCGATCGCCTGGGCCGGCGCCGCGGTCATGGTTCTTGGCGAGCTGGCGGGACGCACCGCCGGTCCGGTTGAGCTGGTCAGAGCGATCCGGCCGCTCTTTCTGGCCGCGCTGCTGGCGCTCGGCGGACTCGCCTGGTTGCTGGGCGACCTCGGCCTGACCGACCTGATTGCCGACCTGGTTCCCGCCGGGACCGGCTTTGGCTCGCTGCTTCTGATCGCCTTCGGCGCCGCCGTACTGGCCAATCTGATCAACAACATTCCGGCGACCCTGATCCTGCTACCGGCTGTCGCTCCGGCCGGCGAAGGGGCGCTGCTGGCGATGCTGATCGGGGTCGGCATCGGACCCAACCTCGCCTATCCGGGTTCGATCGCCAATCTGCTCTGGCGCCGTGTGATGATCGAAGACGGCGCCGCCGTCTCCTGGCGCGAGTTCACAAGAATCGGCCTGGTAACAGTCCCGACAGGAATCTTCGTTGCGACGGCGCTGCTGTGTGTGGTGTATACAGGTGTATAGTGGTGTCATGGGTCGGACACAGGTCTATCTCGGCAGTGAGGAGCTCGAAATGCTTGACCGGGCAGCCGCGGACACCGGCGCCACCCGTTCAGAGCTGATCCGGAGAGCCGTGCGTCGGTCCTACGGTCGTGGTCACTCGGACCCGCTGCGGATCGTTCTCGAGACTGCCGGAGCATGGAAGAGCGAAGGGTCGGGTTCTGACTTCGTGGACGAAGTCCGTCCCGGCGGGCTTGATGAACGCCTTGCCAGCTTTGGCATCGAATGAAGCTGCTCGACACCAGCGTCGTGATCGACTTTCTCCGAGGCAAGGGAGCAGCGATCCGCCTGTTGACCGGCCTCGCCGAGGGACATGAACCACTGCTGGCAAGCGAGGTGACCAGATTCGAGCTTCTGGCCGGCGTGAGGGCTGGCGAAGAAGCGTCTCTCGAGCGCTTTTTCACCGCGATCGAATGGGTCCCCGTTGGAGAGTCGATCTGCCGCCTGGCTGGTGATCTGGCCCGAAAATTCCGACCGTCACATAGCGGGATTGACATGGCGGACTACCTGATCGCGGCGACCTCGATGCTCGCCGACGCCGATCTCCTGACTACGAACGTTCGGCACTTCCCGATGATCGAAGGGCTCGCACCGGCTTATTGACGGACCGTCTGTCCCGCACAACATGTTGCTGTAGACGGTCGCGCCGTCCGATTCGCGGGAAGCTAGTCGGGTTGCCGAACGGGATAGGGGCCCAGGAATCTCTCTCCATTGAAATGAATGAGGTGATCGGGATCACTCGCGACCCAGACCTCGGTCTCCCAGGCAATTTCTGGCAGGAACGAGGTAAAAGGCTTCTCGCGATTCGGGAATGCTGTGACGTACACGACCCCTTCGCATTTCACGTCTGCAAGCAATTCTGAAATCGCAACATGGCGTTGAAGGCTGATCGGCCCGGTACTGGTGACGGCTTCGATCACGTAGAGCCAGTCTTTCGCCTCTGAGAAAGCAAGAACGTCAGGCAATTGTTCGTGCTTGAGCTCGAACACGTTCAGAGAATTGAGCCTCTCCTTGTCGTGGTGGAGACTGCGATTCTCCCCATCAGCCACATAGATAACCTCGGCGCCGTAGCCGTATCGTGGGAGAAATTCTTCGATGATCTGCTTTTGAAGCTCGTTGTGTGCGCCCGGTCCGAAAGTGATCTCCGCATCATCAGAGATCCGGACTTTTACGCGGCTCATCTCCCTTATTGTTGAGTACTTCTCACTCCATGTCTTGTATCCGGCCATCGCGAGATTGAGTTCTTTCACCCAGTCCTCGGATCCAAACGACCGGATGGCCTCCCCGAAATGCGGATTGATTCCCCAGCCCCTCTTCGGGCTATTGTGGGCACTTTCGGGTGCGCTATTGGTCACTAGCCCGGCTTCAACGAGGCGCTTCAAGTCTTTTCTCCGTACGTCGTCATAGCTCCCCGACGAACGCTCTTCACCCAAGTACTTATTGGCGAAAATTATGATTTCCCGAGTAGTCAACGCTCGTGGCGTGTCAAGGTCCTCAGCCATCTGCCAACTGCTAGGGGCTGTGACGCCCGCAACAGCAATGAATGCCATCGCCACGGCTTCGTTCCTTCTCCCCGTCTTCTCCGGCGGAATCCCGAAAGCGTCGAAAATCTCCAACGCCTGGTTGATCAAGTCCTGAATTTCAGATGACTTCTTGCGGAACTGTTTACTGCTGATTGATCGGACTGTCGAAGTGGGGGACAGGTTATAAGCCACTTGATCCGATATCCCGTTGAGACACTCAGACGGTGGAAGTCACGCCTTGGAGGCCCAGCGAAAGCTTGGCTTGTTCAGCGAGAGCGAGCGAAAACAATGGGGGTACGGCGTTCCCGATCTGGTTGAAGACCGAAAGTTCTGTTCCGCAGAACTGAAACCAATCGGGAAAAGTTTGAAGTCTGGCGGCCTCCTTGGTCGTGATTCGTCGTCGCCGACCATCCGGGAGAAGCAATCGGTGCATATCGGAGGTGGCGCCTGCAAGGTTCCGGCACGTCAATGTCCTTGCGGGCCGATCCAAATGCAAATCCCTGGGCCTCGCGCAACCAGACTTACGCTCATATTCGGCGATATATCTATCCATGCTGGAAGTCAGGAATTTCGAGTCGGGCGGTATTTCGAAAGCCATATCGCCAAGTGCTTCGCCAGCCGTCACTAGGGGAAAGTCGGACGGGTCGGGCCAATCCCAGCCAAGCCGGTGCCCTACGATGATTACCCGCTCCCGATTCTGTGGCACTCCAAAATTCTTCGCGTTCAGAAGCTCAACTTCGACGGAGTATCCGAAGTCCCTCAGTTTCTGAACGACCTCATCGAGATACTCCCGATTTCGGTAGAGCATTCCGCGAACATTCTCGGCGATCACCAGATCAGGCGCTATCTGTTCCACGGCCGCAAGGAATGCCGGGAAGCCATTCCTCGCGTCCTGATTTCCCTTCTGGGATCCGCGAACGCTAAACGGTTGACAAGGCGGTCCGCCGATTATCACGTCGGCCTTAGCGGGAAAGTCAAAATCCCGGGTCAGATTTACTTCAAGGCAATCGCCGCTGAGGTTTGAACGGTACGTCGCTACGCAGTCGGGGTTGGTTTCGAACCCAAGCGTTTCGAACCCCGCAGATTCAAACCCAAGGGCAAGGCCACCACATCCGGCAAAGAGGTCAAGCACGAGCGGACTGCCCGGTCTTTTCGGCTCTAGCAATAGGTTGACCCGCTCTTCAAAGCAGAGGGATGGAGTTTGATCCTCAAATAGACGTTCGCCGCTCACGGGCAAACACTTTACGGACCATTGCGGACAGTCAGTCCTGCGGCAGGGCGGCGGCCCAGGCCTGGAATTCGTCCATGTCGGTTACCGCGGGGCCGTGGCCGGGGAGGAGGACCGTGGGATTGAGGGCGGCGAGTTTGCGGATCGAATTGCGGTTCTCGGCCGGGTCGTAGGTGAACATCTCCGGCGGCTCGTCCAGACCGGACATTCCGGTCGCGTAATTCAAGTTGCGAATCACGTCGCCACAGATGGTCACGCCGTCAGATTCGCGGAAATAGACCACATGGCCTCGGGCATGACCGGGGGTGTGGACCACCGTGAAATCGCCGACCTGATCGCCATCCTCGAGCACCCTCGAGACCTTGTGGGGCGGGCCTTCCCATGAACCCTGGATCTTCTTCAGGAGTGAACTGGTGATCTGCCCTTCGGAAACCGGACGACGGCCCTCCATCGCGTCGACGTCATCGACGTGACAGGCGAGCGGGATGTCCCGGTCGCGGCAGATGTCGCGGGCCAGGCCCTGATGGTCCGGGTGGACATGGGTCAGGGTGATCATCGAAAGCTTCCGGTCCTTGATCTGGCGGGGGATCCGGAACCGGTCCCAGGTCGTTCCGGCATCGACCAGTATGTCCCCGGCCAGGTACACGTTGACCATCGGCAGCGGGAACTGGCCCAGTCGCTCTACCCCCGGTGCGACCTGTTTCAGTGCCATCTTCCGAATTCCGGGTTCAGTGGGCCGATTCGGAGCCAGGCTGGCCGCTGTGGTGGGCGAGGTCTTCAAGCCTCGCCATCTCGCGCTCGCCGAAGACGCGGGCGGGATCCGAAGCATCGAGGCCCGAGATCAGGCGTCCGACCCGCACCCGCACCTGCTGTGCGAAATGCGGGGTGACCGCACCCGTCAGCTCGCGGATGTCCTCGGGAGTGATTTTCTGGCCGGAGTCCAATACTCCGATGTGCTCGGCTTCGCTCATCTTTGGGGCATTCTCCACTATTTCCACGTGTCGTGTCTGGGCGCAGACCCCATTTTTCAGTGGTATGCGCCTGAGTATCTGACGACGTGACTTTTCCATATGCCGCATGTCTCCGGCCCTTCACGGTAGCCTCTGATGGTCAACCTACGAGAGGAGTTCGTATGAGTTACACCGATTTGCGACATCGGCGTCTTGTGGCGACCGTTCTAGTTTGTTTAGGTCTATTGGGCTTCGCGGGCGCAATTACAACGCACGGCCAATCAACTGCTTCAGCTTCCGAAAACCGAGGTATCGCTATAGAGAATCAAGCGGTTGCGGTGAGCGCGGCAGATGGTTCGGGATGCGCGGAATTTAGGTTTTGTTCCTGGTCTCAGCGGCTCTATCGAGGCGTCAAGAATGTTATTGAGCCCTGTGTAGGGGTGGTCAACGTAGGAGCTCAATGGTCTGCCAAGAACAACTGCAGGAAGGATGTGCGGTTGCTCTTGAGTGAGGGCGGCTCAACCACTGGAGTTGCTTGCATGAACCCTGGAGGGCAACGACCTGACCCGGGAAAGTTCAATCGGGTCGATTCGTCTGACGTGACCTGTCAGTAGTGACTAGGTGTGCGGTCGGATTCGTTTCTGGCCGCACACCCAAGTCCCAACATTGAGAGACGTCCGCGTAGCCGACTACGCAGGCGCCTTTGTAACTGAGAATCCCCGATCTCAGGGTAGCCCAACATTGTCCCCGAAAAGTGGACGAAAGTAGTCCCAACGTTTCGGGTTCATCCCTCAGCCACAGTGTCGACGGGGGCAAGCTCGACCGCGTCATCGACACGCGCCTGTTCGTCCACTGAGATAATCGAGTCGTCGCCCACGATCCAGACGTGGGAGAAAATCGCTTTGGTCGGGTCGGTCTCATAGCCGGGCTTGACATCAAGGAGATAGTCCTCGACCACTTGCGGCAGCTTCTCGCTGGAATCGGTCAGGAGCAGAGCCGCCCAGGTACCACCTGTAGAGAGTGCGGTCACAGCGATCGCATCCATCGGGCGATCTGTCCGGGCCAGGACATAGCCGTGTCCGGGCTCGTTCAGACTCCAGCCGAAGAGGCCGCTCGAGAAGCGGACCAGCTCGACCGCGGCGGATTCAGGGTCATCGCCGCCGACCCGCTCGACCGTTGAGCCGGCCTTGTCGAGTTGTTTCAGGGCCTTGCTTGAGACCACATCCGACGGTCCGAGCACGAAGATCGGGACATCCTTGTTGGCCTTGTCCTTGATCACGTCGAGGGTGGCCTTCGGCACCTCATCCTTTCCGGTGTAGAGGACGACGTCTCCGGATCGGGCGGCCCAGGTCGCGGCCGGAGTGGCGTAATCGGGAGCCTCGGAGGAGACGACCACGAAGGCGTTAGGTGGTGCATCGGTCAGGGCGGCGCGCTCGTCTGCCACTGCAGCGGCAATCTCGGCCGGGCTGTTTCCGTCCAGCCGTTCAACGTCATAGCCGGAAGGCGGGGCGACCTTTCCTACCGTGAAAACCTTGTTCTCGCCGGTATCGGGCGAACCGAGCGGATCGAGCTGGGCCAGCGTGTCCATGCCGGTCGCTGAAAGCGTGCCCGACGGGGCGAGCAGGATCGGCGAGCCAATCGGCAGCGCACTGAGCGAAGCTGCCGCGACTCCCGACTGCCAGTCGTTCGCGTCGATGATCGTGACCGCCGCCGGTGGCGAACCGGGTCCTGAAGTGGGGTAGGCGGCCAGCGCGGCGGCCATCGAAATGTCAACCGGATCGCTGCCGCTGATCCTGGTCGTGTTGCGGGTGGCCGCCGAGGGGAAACCGAGCGGGCCGTTCGAGTGACCGACGATCGCGCCCTGGCCCCCGGTTGCGCCGGTTTCCAGCTCGGTCACGCCTGAGGAGGAATCGCCCCCTTCGTCCTTGCCCACGTCAAAGAAGAAATAGGCGACGAAGGCGGCCAGAATCAGCAGCAGGACGAGCAGGATCGAGAGGCCGAGCCAGGGCACCCCGGTGCCCTGCGGACTCCCTGGCGGTGCGTTGATCGGCCGTCTTGCGGAGCTTGCCACGGCGTGAACCGTATCCAAACGGTGTCGTTCACCGGAAATCGTAAGAATGGCGGCGATGCCATACCCGGTTGGGACAACCACCAATGACGCCGGCCACCTCGAGATTGGAGGCTGCGACGTAATCGAACTCGCCCGCGAGTTCGGCACCCCGTCCTACCTCTTCGCCACGGCCGAAATGCGGGAACGGGCCCGGGCCTATCAGCGTGCCTTCGCCGCACATACCGATCACTTCGAAGTGCTTTTCGCGAGCAAGGCCCTGCCGGTCACGGCCGCCTACCGGCTCTTCGCCGAAGAAGGACTTTCGGTCGATGTCGCCTCGGGTGGCGAGTTGACCATGGCCCTTACCGCCGGTTTCGACCCGGCCAGGATCTACATGCACGGCAACAACAAGACCGACGCCGAGCTGGTGCTCGCCGGCAACTCGGGGGTCGGCCACCTGATCGTCGACTCGTTTGACGAAATCGATCGATGCGAGCGGGTGCTGAAGCGCAAGCAGGACGTGCTGATCCGGGTCACCCCGGGCATCAAACCGTCAACCCACTCCTTCATCCAGACCGGCCAGCTTGACTCGAAGTTCGGCTTCGGGCTGGAGGACGGTACAGCCGCCAAAGCGATCACCCGGGTGCTTGCCTCGGACACCCTGAATCTGGTCGGCCTTCATTTTCACATCGGCTCCCAGATCTTCGAGATCGAGCCCTTCCGCCTGGCGGTCGAGGCACTCGGCGAGTTGCGCGGCGACTGGTGCTCGATCCTCGACCTCGGCGGCGGCCTCGGGATCTCTTACGACGAGGCCGATTCACCCCCGCCGATCGAGGAGTACGTGAACCTCAAGGTCCAGGCGGTTCGCGACGTCTTCGGAGACGAGGTCAAGATCCTGATCGAGCCGGGCCGCTCGCTGGTTGGTACCGCCGGGGTGACGATCTACCGGATCGGGACCGTGAAGGAGATCCCCGGGGTCCGGACCTATGTCGCGGTGGACGGCGGCATGTCCGACAACCTCCGGCCGATGCTCTATGACGCGAAGTACACGGCGGTGATCGCCGACCGGCCCGATGACCCCGCCGGGACCACCGTCACCGTCGCCGGTTCACATTGCGAGTCCGGAGATATCCTGATCCGTGATGTCGAGCTCGCGAACCCCCGGGTGGGGGACATCCTGCTTACCCCGGCGACCGGCGCCTACGGGCACTCGATGTCGAACAACTACAACGGAATGCCGCGGCCGCCCGTGATTTTCTGTGAAGACGGCGAAGCCACCGTGGTGGTGCGACGCGAAACCTGGGATGACCTTCTCAGGAGGGACATGTGAGCGAGAACCTGCGCATCGGCCTGCTCGGACGGGGAACCGTCGGCTCCGCCTTCGATGAACTTGTTGCCGAACGGGCCGACCAGGTCGAGGCGGCGACCGGCCGTCGGCCGGAGGTGACCGGGGTCCTGACCCGCAGCCAGGGTGATTTCGGCGAGATCCTGCCCGATGCCGACGTGATCGTCGAGTTGATGGGCGGCACCGACACCGCCCGCGAACATGTGCTGGCGGCGCTCAGGGCCGGCGTGCCGGTGGTCACCGCGAACAAGCAACTGCTCGCCCAGCACGGGGCCGAGCTCTTCGCCGCCGCCGAAGAAGGCGGGGTCCAGCTCCGCTTCGAGGCCGCAGTGGCTGCGGTCGTGCCGGTGATCCGCGTGGTTCAGGAAAGCTTCGGCGCGGTCGAGTTCAGCAAGGTCTTCGGCATCGTCAACGGGACGACGAACTTCATCCTTTCCGAGATGGCCGCCACCGGTGCCTCCTACGCCGAGGTGCTGAAGCGGGCCCAGGAACTCGGTTACGCCGAGGCCGACCCGACCGAGGATGTGAACGGGGCCGACGCCGCCGCGAAGATGGCGATCCTCGCCCGGCTCGCCTTTCACACCCCGGTCACCCTTGATCAGGTCGACTTCGAGGGGATCGAGGACATCCAGCCGGATGATCTCGCCTACGCCAAGGAGCTCGGCCTTTCGCTGAAGCTGCTCGGGGTCGCCGAGAAGCTGGAGCAGGGGATCACCGTCCGGGTCTTTCCCTGCTTCCTTTACCCGGGCCATCCCCTGGCGCCGATCGAGGGTCCGTTCAACGCGGTGATGGTGGAGGCGCCCGAAATCACCGAGGTGACCATGTCCGGCCCCGGCGCCGGTGGTCTTCAGACCGCTGCCGCCGTGCTCGGTGACGTGGTTTCGGTCGCGGCCGGCGACGCCCGCGTCCACACCGCCGACCGCGACCTGCCGGTGCTGGCCGACGTCACTTCATCCTTTTACCTCCACCTCGAGGTTGCCGACGAACCGGGGGTCCTGGCTGAAGTCGCCAAGGTGCTTTCCGACGGTGGCGTGTCAGTCAAGAGCGTCGTCCAGCGCGGGCTCGGCGACGACGCCCGCCTGGTGATGGTCATCCACCGTTGCCTCGAATCGGAATTCAAGGCGGCGGTCGCGCAGATCGCGGAGCTCGACTCGCTCAAGTCGGGGCCGCGCTTCATCCGGGTCATCGAAGAAGAATTCACAGGTTAGGAAGCCATGCCACAGCCACTTATCGAGAGGTACCGCGACGCCCTGCCGCTGGATCCGGGTGATCCGGTCGTCAGCCTGAACGAGGGCTCGACCCCGCTGGTCGAGGCGCCGCGCCTTTCCGAGCGGGTCGGGGCCCGGGTCTGGCTGAAGGTCGAAGGTGCGAACCCGACCGGCTCCTTCAAGGATCGCGGCATGACCGTGGCGGTTTCCCGGGCGGCCGGGCGTGGTGCCAAGGCCGTGATCTGTGCCTCGACCGGCAACACCGCCGCTTCCGCCTCCGCCTACGCGGTGCGGGCGGGGCTGCGCGGCGCGGTCATCGTCCCCGAAGGCAAGATCGCGATCGGCAAGCTGGCCCAATCGCTCATGCACGGGGCCCGGGTGGTCGCCCTCGAAGGCAACTTCGATGATGCCCTGACCATCGTCCGGCAGCTGGCCGAACGGAATCCGATCGAGCTGGTCAACTCGGTCAACCCGTACAGGATCGAAGGTCAGAAGACGGCCGCGTTCGAGCTCATCGACGAGCTTGGCCAGGCCCCGGACGCACTGGCGATCCCGGTCGGCAACGCCGGCAACGTGACCGCCTACTGGAAGGGCTTTCAGGAAAGGGGAACCGCACCGATCTGTTACGGCTTCCAGGCCGCCGGCTCGGCTCCGCTGGTTGACGGCGCCCCGGTCGCCCACCCGGAGACGGTCGCTTCGGCGATCCGGATCGGCAACCCGGCCCGCTGGGAAGAGGCGATGAACGCCTTCAACTCCTCGAGGGGACGGGTCGCCGCGGTCAGCGACGAGCAGATCCTCGACGCCTACCGCTGGCTTGCCGCCAACGAAGGTGTGTTCTGCGAACCGGCCTCGGCCGCTTCGGTGGCCGGAATTCTCAACCACGGCCTGCCGACCGTGGAGGGAATGGAGAAGCCCGAGACGGTTGTCTGCGTACTCACCGGCCACGGCCTCAAGGATCCGGACACCGCTCTCGGCAAGGCCCCCTCGGTGATCAACTGCCCGAACGAAATCGGCGCGGTCGAGGAAGCTGTCTTTGGCTAGGCGCCAACTGCGGTAGATTCTCCCGTAGCTTTTTCAACGGGAGAGGGAGAGGTAAATGGGTTCAGGCAGGAAGTTCTCAGCCGTCGTCTCGACGATTGCGGCGTCATTTTTCATGCTGGTTATGGCCGGTCCGGCGTCGGCTGATCTCAGCCAGATTCCGACCGCGACGGTGACCGGCCCGATCGCGGTGACCGCCGATTCACATCCGTTTCTGGCCACCGACATCGACCTTGACAAGTACGGCTACGTCGAGAACGAGTATTTCCTCGCCGGTGACGCCTACCGGTACGACATGACCGGAGCGATCGACACTCCCGCGGCAAAGATCACGACCGGTGGTTCGGCCGATGACGGCAAGTACCCGTTCAAGACCCGGATCGTGGTCAGGCGCCCCGCCAATCCGGCCGACGCGAACGGCGTGGTCATCGCCGAATGGAACAACGTCACCTCGACCCAGGACGTCGAGTTCAACTGGTTCGGTGACCCGTACTTCCTGCTCAAGCACGGTTACACCTTCGTCGGGGTGACCGCCCAGAACGTCGGTGTCGCCTCCCTGAAGGCCTTCGACAGCGACCGTTACGGGACGCTGACGGTCAACGGCAACGACACCGTGCCGACCGGTACCGGCCTGGATGCCGACGCCCTCTCATATGACGTCTACTCCTCGGTCGTCAAGGCACTGAAGGGCAGCCGCAACGGCGTCGATCCCCTGGGCGGGATCACGCCCTCGATGGTGATCGCCTCGGGTGAATCACAGTCCTGCGGTCGTCTGGTCACCCATTACAACCGGATCGAGCCGATTCATGAAGTCGTGGATGCCTATCTGCTGACGGTCTGCACCTCCGCGCTCCGCGGCGACCGCGGGGAGAAGGCGATCCGGATCATCACCGAGACCGAGAACCGGGTTCCGCGAACCGTCGCGTCCGATCCGGACACCGGTTCGATTCGCCACTGGGAGGTCGCGGCGGCGTCCCACCTGCCCCGGGTCGCCTTCGACAATCTGAACCCGGTGTTCTCGCGCGACTTCGCCACCGTGACGGCGAACTGCGTCAAGTTCCCGCTGTCGCGAATCAAGTGGCCCTACACCCAGAACGCCGCGATCAGCGACCTGGTCGGCTGGGTGGGTGACGACGCCGCACCGCCGATCGCGCCACGCGGCGAGTACCAGGCGAGTCCCCCGGACATGGCCAACCAGCTGGAACGCGACGAGAACGGGATCGCGCTGGGCGCAATCCGCTACCCCGACGTGACGGTGCCCACCGCGACCAATGACGGCATCAACTCGGCGGCTCCCGGAGGCTCAATCTTCTCTGCCTTCTGCGGGCTGTTCGGTTCATCGGTCCCGTTCTCGCCCGAGCTGCTTCATTCGCTTTACACCGATCAGGCCGACTACCTGGCGCAGTACTCCGAGGCGGCCGACGCCCTGGCCGATTCCGGCTTCATCCTGCCCGAGGATGCCGACCGGTTGAAGGGGGACTCACGTGAATACGCGCGGCTCCGGCCGTCGCTGCCGAGCGTGATCGGCGGAACATCGAACAAGGGCGGCTTCCAGCTCGTCTGGGTCGGGACCGAAGCCCCCGACACGACCTTCGAGGTTCAGCGGGCCAGCACCAAAAAGCCCAACGCCTGGGCAAAGGTCAAGACGAAGTCGGTGAGCGACAGCACCGCGACCATTGCGGATGCCGCCCAGGGAACCGCCTACTTCCGGGTGAACAGCGCCACCGTGCTGCCCGGCACCAACATCTCCGAGCCGGAGACCGTCGTGACCCCGTTCTCGGAAGCCAGCGTCGCGGTCAAGATCGACCGGACCGGACCGGCGAAGCCGAAGATCGTGCTCAAGGGTCACAAGGTCAAAGGCCAGTTCAGGGGCCCGGTCCGGGTCAAGGTGATCGGCAAGCCGGACGGCAAGCTGCCGGACGGGACCGCCGGCGTCGGGCTCAACCCGAAATCCGTGCCGAAGACCCGCAAGGTCACCCGCAAGGGCAAGACGGTGATCAAGATCAGGACCCGCGACAAGCTCGGCAACCAGTCCCCGGTCGCCAAGGTGGTCATCAGGATCAGGCGCTGATCCGTCGTTATCTCCGGAGCTTGTAGCCGGACTTGAACATCCGGTAGTTGGCGAAGGTGAGTGCGGCGGTGGCCGCGGTGAGCAGGGCAAGTGAAAGCCAGACGCTGATGTCGGCGACCCCGAGAAACCCGTAACGGACCAGGGAGATCATGTAGTAGACCGGGTTGAAATGGGTCAGGGTTTCGTAGGGCTCGGGCAGGAGCGAGGCCGAGTAGAACACGCCGCCGAGGAAGATCAGCGGCTGGAGGATGAAGGTCTGGGCAAACGAGACGTCGTCGAACTGTTCCGCCCTGACCCCGACCAGCACACCGAGGCTGGCGAAGAACCAGCCGACCAGAAACAGGGCGGGAATGAGGATGTAGAAGTGCTTGACCGGCAGGTCGATCAGCAGGCTGGCGACCAGGAACGTGACGACCGAGATCAAGAGGCCGCGCAGGAAACCCCCGAGCGTGAAGGCCAGGAGCAACTGGCCGGGCGAGGCCGGGGAGGAGAGCTGGTCATCGATTGCCCCCTGGAACTTCTGCTGAAGGATCGATGACGAGTTGTTGGTGAAGGCGTTGATCGCGAAGGCCATCATGATCAGGCCTGGGACCACGAAGACGATGTATTCGTAACCGTGAAGGTCACCCACCCGGGAACCGAGCGCGGCACCGAAGATCGAGATGTAAAGGAAGGTCTCGAGCAACGGTGCGCCGACCGTCTGGCGGGGGATCTTGAGAAAGCGGCTGACCTCGCGCCTGGTCAGGGAGACCAGCCGCACCATCGACGGGCTCACTGGCCGTCCTCCGCTTCGATTCCGACATGGGCACGGGAAAGCTCCTTGCGGCCGACCAGTTCCAGGTAGGCGTCCTCGAGGCTGCCCACCCCGAACCGCTCGGCCAGCTCGTCGCTGGAACCGTGGTCGACGATCTCGCCCCCGTTGATGAAGGCGATCCGGCTGCAGAGCTGCTCGGCTTCCTCGAGGTAATGGGTGGTGAGCAGGATCGAGGTGCCTTCGGAATTGACCTGCTGGACGTAATGCCAGAGCTCCAGGCGAAGCTCGACGTCAACCCCGGCGGTCGGTTCGTCGAGGATCAGCAGGCGAGGGCGGTGCATCAGCGCCCGGGCCAGGATCACCCGCCGTTTCATGCCGCCGGACAGGTCGCGGGTCCGGTCGTTTCGCTTATCGACCAGGGAAAAGGATTCGAGCAGCTCGTCGACTCGTTCCTTGCGGTCCTTCTTGCCCATGCCGAAGTAGCCGCCGTGGAAGTCGAGGGTCTCCTCGACCGTGAGGAACCAGTCGATGTTCAGTTCCTGCGGCGCCAGCCCGACCGCCTCGCGGGCCTGCCGGTAGTCGCCGACCGCGTCGTGGCCGAAGACCCGGATCTCGCCCGAGGTCGGGCTGGCGAGACCGGTCGAGCAATGGATCAAAGTCGACTTGCCCGCCCCGTTTGGACCGAGCAGGCCGAAGAACTCGCCGTCGGCGATCTCGAGCGAAACGCCCTTCAGGGCTTCGACACCGGTCGGGTAACGCTTGACCAGATCGGTGATTTCAAGCGCAGGGGGGGACGGATCAGGTGGATTGGCGGAGGACGAACTCACCCCTCAATCATTAGCAAGGTATTTTTGCCGGGTGACTGAACGGCATCGACTCGTCCGGGTTCCCGCTTCGTCGGCCAATCTCGGACCGGGCTACGACGTGATGGCGGTGGCTTTGGATCTTCACCTCGAACTCGAGGTGAAGGAGACGGGGACCTTCTCGGTCAGCTGCGACGCGCTCGACGTGCCGCTCGATCGCAGCAACCTTGTGGTCCGCGCCTTCGAAACCCTGCAGCCCGCGGACGGCATTTCCTTCCGGGTCGGCGGCGAGATCCCCCTCGCCCGCGGCATGGGATCGAGCGCCGCCGCGATCGTCGCCGGACTGGTCGCGGCCGACCACCTGTTTGAACTCGGGCTCGAACGGCAGGATCTGCTTGAACGCGCCACGGCTCTCGAGGGCCATCCCGACAACGTCGCCGCCGCGATCTGCGGGGGCTTCGTGATCTGCACCGGCGGCCCGCGACTGACCGCAACCGTGATCGAAGCGCCGGAAGGCCTGGAGGGGATCCTGGTCATCCCGGAGGTCGAGGTTTCCACCCGCAAGGCCCGCGAGGCGATCCCGGAACAGATCCCGATCAAGGACGCGGTCGCCAACACGGCCTCCGCCGCCCACCTTGCCCTGGGCCTGGCCAGGGGTGACTCCGACCTGATCGGAATGGGGCTCCACGACCGGCTCCACCAGGAACGGCGCCGCCACCTCTTCCCGAAATCGATGGAGATCGTCGAAGTGGCCGGCGAGATCGGCGCGATCGGCGCGACGATCTCCGGGGCCGGACCCACCGTCCTGGTCTGGACCAACTGGCAGGAAACCGGGGGAGTGGTCGAGCAGCTGAGGGAGCGTTGCGAAGGCTGGGCCGAGGTAAGGCGGGTCGGCTTCAGCCCCCTCGGCGCCGACGTCCCCGAGCTCTGAGATGGACCTGCTCGTCCGGATCGGCCTGATCGAACTCGCGG
>WBZM01000241.1_pt1 | contig 88506 bp, 132 predicted proteins | sample 5204271 | NCBI WGS metagenome assembly WBZM01 (sample SAMN12344346, study PRJNA552823) | activated sludge metagenome | biome: Activated sludge suspended growth; feature: Nitrification reactor; material: Wastewater; isolation source: activated sludge from nitrification reactor of wastewater...
TGCGCCAGCGGGTTGGCGAGCCAAGATCGGAAGGCACGAACCTGCCGGAACGGCTCAAGACCCACTGCGTAGCCCAGTAAACGAAGTCATGGCAATCGTGCCGTGGCGAAAATCAACAGCCTGCTAGTCGACGCGCGGGTGAAAGGCTTGTCTGACCGCGGGGCCCTCGACATCGACGCCGAAGTGAAGCGCCATCTGGTCGAAACACTCTACATCGACCGGAAGTCCGAGACGGGGTCCACTCCGTTGATCGGTTGCATCAATCGACTGGCAACTTCGCTCGCGCAGGTCTTCCTCGGCGAAAGGAAATCCGTCGAACTACCCGCGCCGACGAATCCGCTGGCGGGTCGCTCCTCGACCACGTCCGATGAAGAAGCCGGCGCACAACCGTGTTGAGCGCCTCTCAGGCTACCGAGTGATGTGGCTGCTTGTGATGTTCGACCTGCCGGTTGTCACAAAGGCGGAGCGCAAGGCGGCCACGGACTTTCGACTGCGATTGCAGGATTTTGGCTTCGAAATGGCGCAGTTCTCGGTCTATCTCCGGTTTTGCGCGTCACAGCACCAAGCGGAGACACTCGCCAAGAGGGTCGGCGACGTGCTGCCGGGCGACGGGAAGATCAACATGCTGTTCTTCACCGACCGCCAGTACGAACGCATCATCACTTTCCGAGGCCGGACCCGATTGCCGGACGGACAATCACCCCCGCAGTTCGAACTCTTCTGAATTGCAGGCTTGAATCCCAACGCCAGAAAAGCGAAAACCCCTCGATTGCTCAAGGGGTTACCGCACAGCCAGTCTACAAGATCAGGAATTGCGCTCTGGCCGGAACTGCTACTGCCGCTTGTTCCAAGGGCGGTTCAGTCTACAAGATCAGGAATTGCGCTCTGGCCGGAACTCATCCCGCAGTGGGATGGCGTGCTGACGAAGTCTACAAGATCAGGAATTGCGCTCTGGCCGGAACGGAAGCCAAGAAGGCTAAGAGTAAAGCCAGAGTCTACAAGATCAGGAATTGCGCTCTGGCCGGAACTACGCCCGGGTCAGCCAGATCCGCACCGCAAGTCTACAAGATCAGGAATTGCGCTCTGGCCGGAACTCCTCGGGGCACCAGCCGGTAACGTCACCGTAGTCTACAAGATCAGGAATTGCGCTCTGGCCGGAACAGGGCCGAGGACAAGCCCGCCCAGCCGGCCGAGTCTACAAGATCAGGAATTGCGCTCTGGCCGGAACTCGGCCGTCTACCTGGCGCCGTGGGCGGTCAGTCTACAAGATCAGGAATTGCGCTCTGGCCGGAACTCGAACGCCATCCGCCAGACGGAAACCGACAGTCTACAAGATCAGGAATTGCGCTCTGGCCGGAACCGACAGTCACTGCAGTGGGGCCCTTCTGTGCGGGTAGTGTGCCGATGACGGGGAAAACATTCAGTTCGAAGAGCCGCTGGATGTGGTGATGGCTCTTGAAGTATTTCGGACAGAAGGCCGTGTGCCAGGCGCGTGAGCACGATGCGACGGGCTCGACCTTATTGATCGCCTCTCATTCAAAGTAGCGGATGGACCTTCCGACGAACGCGCGTCGCCCAGTTCCGACGGACAGAGGCCTCTTGGCACGCAAGTGGCGGGCCCGGTGCTGATGTTCATGCGCCCGCCGTTCGGCTGCCAGCAAGAGAAGGACGCGGTCCAGATCGCCGATGCGCCGATCACCGGGCCGTCAGCGACATCCGCGCTTTCAGGGCCCAGTCGAGCAGCACCAGCGGGCCCTGAGCGATCTCGCGACCATACGAAAACGCGTCGGCCGGCGGCAGCTCCAGGTAGGCATCGCTCTCGGCGTGCTCGACGATCACCGCCATGCCCGCCTTGCGGGCGATGTGCATCATCGCGCCGTTCTCGGCCAGGCAATGCATGAACAGCTCGACGATGCCGTGGTTGCGCGCGCGCAGCACCGCCCGGTCGAACATCGCCTGGGCCAGGCCCTGCCCGCGGAAGGCCGACAGCACGCTCAGGCCGAGTTCGGCCGCGCCCGGCCAGCAGGCCAGGTGGGTGACGCCCACCAGGGTGCCATCGTCGTCGCGCACGCCGAAGACCGAATCGCGCGAGAAGTCGATGCCGTTCACGTAGGCGCGCAGCCGCTCGGTGCTGACCGCGTGACCGAAGCGCAGGCCCCGGTCCCGCAGGTCCAGGGATTCGAAATGGGTGATGAGTTCCGGCCGCGACGAGGCGCCGAGTTGATGGACGAGACCAGGCATGGTGCTTCCTTTCTGTCGTGTCTCCCCCGCGACGCCCGGTTGGGGCGACAGGGTGCGACGGCCTGGGGGCGCGCCGGTGGGCGGGTCCACGGCCGTTTCCAATGGATCGGATCACCCTATCCCCTTTTATGCTGCAGTGCAACGTAAGCCTGCCGAACCGAGGGCGATTCGAGGGGCCGCTCTAGCACCGCCGTCGGGAATCCTCGCCCCCGAGGTGACGAAGGGCGCGCCGCCACCCGTCCGCGGAACCCGCGATAAGCTGACGCATGTCCGCGCCCACCCGCCGCCGACACCTCCTGGCCCTGCTCGCCGCCGTGGCCGCCGCCGGGTCACGCCCGACCCGCGCGGCCAACGACCCGACCGACTGGCAGGACGCCGACATCGTCCTCTTTCGCCACGCCGAAGCCCCGGGGTTCGGCGATCCGCCCCAGTTCTCGCTGACCGATTGCGGCACCCAGCGCAACCTGGACGAGGCCGGACGCGAGCAGGCGCGCCGCATCGGCCAGGCGCTGCGCGCCCGGGGCGCCCGGGTCACGCAGGTCTGGAGCTCGCAGTGGTGCCGCTGCCGCGAGACCGCCCGGCAGGCGTTCCCGGAGCACCCGGCCCGCGAGGAGCCGGTCTTCAACTCCTTCTTCTCGCAGGCCGATCGGGCCTCGCCCCAGACCGAGGCGGCGCGCGCGTTGCTGCGCACCTGGCGGGGCCCGGGTGTGCTGGTGGTGGTGACGCACCAGGTCAACATCACCGGCCTGACCGGCGTGGTGCCGGCCTCGGGCGAGGGCCTGGTGCTGCGTTGGCAGGGAGAGCGGCTGGCCGTGGTGCGACGCCTGGAGGCGCCACCCGCGCCGCCGCGCGCGGGATCGCGGGGCTGAGGGCCTGGTGCGTGTCCGCACCCGGGCATGTGGGCGCTAGGCCGGGTCGAAGATCAGCCCCGGGTTGAGCAGGCCTTTCGGGTCGAAGGCCTGCTTGAGCCGTCGCATCATCGCCACCTCGGTGTCGTTGCGCGAGAAGCGCAGGTAGGCCTTCTTCTGCCGGCCGATCCCGTGCTCGGCCGACACCGATCCGCCCAACGCGGCCAGCGGCTCGTAGATCATCGCCGAGAGTTCGGCGCGCGTCTCGGGGGCGTCCGAGCCCACCACGCCGACCAGATGCAGGTTGCCGTCGCCCAGGTGTCCGAACACGAAAAAGTGCCCCTCGGGCCAACGCTGCCGCACACGGGCGCGCAAGGCGTCGATGTAGCCGCCCATCTTTGCCGCCGGCAGCGACACGTCGTAGCCGATCGCCGGACCGAAGCGCCGCGGGTGCCCGACGTCGTCGCGCATCGCCCACAGGGCCTGCGCTTCCGCGTCGCTCTTTGCGATCACCGCGTCGGTCACCTCGCCGTTCTCGATCGCCTCACCCAGCACCGCCTCGAAGCGGTCCGCGTCGCTCTCGGGGTCGCCGCCCATCGACTCGATCAGCGCGACGAAGGCGCTGTCGGGCGAGACCGGGGGCCGGTGGGTGGCTGGCGCGGTGGTGATCAGGCGGTAGTAGTCGTTCCACATCACCTCGAAGGCCGACAAGGTGCCGCCCAGGCCGCGGTCGACCCGACGCAGCGTAGCGATCACCGCATCGAAATCGGGCATCGCGACGAAGGCCACCTGCTGGCTGCGCGGCTGCTCACGCAGGCGCAAGGCCAGGCGCGTGATGATGCCCAGCGTGCCCTCGGCGCCCACGAACAGCTGCTTCAGGTCGTAGCCGGTGTTGTTCTTGATCAGCGTGTTCAGGCTGGTGAGCACCGTGCCGTCGGCCAGCACCACCTCCAGCCCGAGGATCATGTCGCGCATCATCCCGTAGCGGATCACGCGGTTGCCGCCCGCATTGGTCGACGCGTTGCCGCCCAGCGTGGCGGTGCCCCGCGCACCGAGGTCCAGCGGAAACAGCAGCCCCTGCGCCTGCACCGCCTCCTGGAAGCCCTGCAGCGTGACCCCGGCCTGCGCGATCGCCACCCGCTGCGTGGTGTCGATCGACTCGATGCGGTTCATCCGCTCGAGCGAGACCACGAGCTGGTCGGGTCGGGCGACGACGCCCTCGACCAAACCGGTGGTGCCGCCGTGCGTGACGACCACCTGGCCCGCGTCGTGGCAGGCCTTCATCACCGCCGAGAGCGCCGCGGTGTCGCGCGGCCGCGCGATGCCGGCAGCCACCATCGGGGCCGGGTTGCGAAAGCTGGTGGCCCGCGACGCGACGTCCTCGCCCAGCAGCAGCCCGGACTCGCCGAGGATCGATTGCAGCGTCTGGCGCAGCGACGGGGTCATCGGCCCGCCCCTTCAGCGCAGCTCGGCGATCGTCGCGTCCAGCAGCGCCCGCGCGATCGACAGCGAGGGCGGCATCTGCGGCAGGTTGTCCACCGGGAACCATTGCGCGTCGGCGAGCTCCGCCGGGTCGTGCCGCATCTCGCCGCCCGCGTACTCGGCCCGGAACGCAATCATCAGGGAATTCGGGAAGGGCCAGCTCTGGCTGCCGAAGTAACGCAGGTTCTTGACCTCGACATTGACCTCTTCGCGCACCTCGCGCGCCACCGCCTCCTCGATGGTCTCTCCGGCCTCGAGAAAGCCGGCCAGGGCGCTGTAGCGCCCGGGCGGGAAATTGATGCCCCGGCCGAGCAGCAGTTCGCGCCCCCGGTTCACCAGCACCATCATCGCCGGCGAGATCCGCGGGTAGACCGTGAGTCCGCACGAAGGGCACTTCTTCGCGCGCTCGTTGTCGGCCTGCTCGGTGGGCGTGCCGCAGGCACCGCAGAACCGGTGCGTGCGATCCCACTCCAGCACCTGCACCGCGCGCATCGCGATGGCCAACGTGGCGTCGTCGATCACCCCGAACCAGTTGCGCAATCCGGCGGCCTTCAGGCCCGCCGGCAGCGAGCGCGGCGAGACTCCGTCGTCCAGCGCCACCGCGACGTGGCTGCGCCCCTCGTGCCGTCCGATCCCGTGCACCCGCGCCGCGCGCAGGCCCTCCCCGCGATAGAAGCGCCAGGGCAGCGCGCCCGGGGAGTCGCCGAACAGCACCAGCGAGTCGCGCACGAACACGTGGGCGATGCAATCGTCGTCCAGGTCGGCTTTCAGGGAGGGGGCGAATCCGGCAGGCGTGCGAATCATGGCGGCAAGCTCGAGAGGGGGCGGGTGGGCGAGCCATGATACCGAGGCGGACAGGCTCGTCGCGATCATGCCCCAGGCGACGCCCGCCGACGGCCGCTGCCGCGCATCGGATGGAACGGGGCGCAGGGGCCGGTCAGCGGGTCGGGCCCGAGGCCGCCTTGCGCGCCGCGGGCTTCTTTGCCCCCGACTTCGTTGCCGCGGGCTTCTTCGCGGCGGGCTTCTTTGCCGCGGGCTTCTTTGCCGCGGGATTCTTTGCCGCGGGATTCTTTGCCGAGGGCTGCTTCGCCCCCGCCTTCCGTGTGGCCGCGGGTTTCGCCGCCGCCCGCGCGGCCCGCGCGGCCTCCCGGGCGTGCCGCGCCGCCTGCGCGCGCAGCGCGGCGTCGAAGGCGAGCCGCGCCCATCGCACCGCCTCGCCCGTGTCCTCGAGCGCGGCGTCCGGCATCCGGTGGTAGGCCAGGCGGGCGATCTCGCCCTGGCGCACGTACTCGAAGGGCGGGCAGCCCGCCCGCTCGAAGTCGGCCACCGTGCGCTCGTCGGCCTTCAGGTAGACCACGTCGTCGACGACCAGGGCGAACATCAACCCATCGCGATAGACCCCCTGGCCGCCGAACATCCGACGCAGCTCGATCGGCCCGAAGCCGCGCAGCAGGTCCCGCAGGTACTCACCGAATTCGCTCATCGCCGTCCTCCCCGGGCCACACGACCCGAACGCCGGGCCAGCGTTCGGCGAATCGCTTGCGCGCCACCCGCTCCCGGAACACCGCCGCCCCGACACGTCGCGGGTTCCACCGCACGACCTGGCCGAACAGGTCGCGCAAACCCAGCGGTGCGACCACGTGAAGCCGATCGGTCTCGTCGAGCCACACACCGACACAGGTCGCCGTCTCCGGCCAGGAGCCCACCGCCTCGTGCAGCGAGCCGAAGGGCTCCGGCTCACGGCCCTCGATGCGCAGCCACCGATGCACGAACGCCTGGTTCACCACCTCCCAGGCGACACCGGGCAGCCGATCCGACAACCGGGCCTCGAGGCGACGATCCGAATCCGACGAGGGCTCCGTCGGATCGAAGTGGACCACGTCGACATCGGCCACCGGCGTGGGCGAGCGCCGCCCGTGCAGGCGATCCCACACCAGGCCACGCACCGCACCCGCGCCGATGCACCAGGACGCCAGGCCGAGCGTGCGCACCGCCTCCAGCGCGCGCATCACGGGCGCACTGTCGCGGACGAGGCCGATCAGCTCGCCCTCGAGCCTCGCCGCATCGGCGTCGACCTCGCCCATTGGCCCACCCCGCGCCGCTCGGCCTGTCGTGCGTCAGTCCGCGGTGATGCCGGCGGCGCGCACCACCTTCGCCCACTTCTCGGCATCGGCGCGCAACAGCGCGGCGAACTGCTCGGGCGTGGCCTGCATCGGATCCGCGCCGATCGCGGCCAACCGCTCCTTCACGTCGGGCAGGGCGAGGATGCGATTGACCTCCGCATTGAGCCGGCCGACGATCGCCGCCGGCGTGCCCGCCGGCGCGAACAGACCGAACCAGGGATTCATCTCGTAACCGGCGACACCCGCCTCGGCCAGCGTGGGCACCTGGGGCATCGCCGAGGAGCGCGCCGTGCTGGTGATGCCCAGCGCGCGCAGCTTGCCGGCCTTCACATGCGGCTGCGCGGAGGTGACGCTGTCGCACATCACCGGCACGCGGCCCGCGATCACGTCGGCGATCGCCGGCCCGCTGCCCTTGTACGGCACGTGGACCATCTCGGTCCGCGTGAGACTCTTGAAGAGTTCGCAGGAGATGTGCAAGGTGGTGCCGGCCCCGGCCGAGGCATAGCTGAGTTGCCCGGGCTTGGCCTGCGCCATCGCCACCAGCTCGGCCACCGTGTTCACGCCCAGCGACGGATTGACCACCAGCAGGTTCGGCACGATCGCCACCGGGGCCACCGGCGCGAAGTCCTTCTGCCCGTCGTAGGGCACCTTCTTGTAGATCGACGCGTTGATCGCGTGGGTGCTGACCGCGCCCATCGTGAGCGTGTAGCCATCGGGGGCGGCCCGTGCGCCGGCCTCGGTGCCGATCATGCCGCCCGCGCCCGCCCGGTTCTCCACCACCACCGACTGGCCCCAGGACTCGCTCATCTTCTGCGACAGCAGCCGTCCCAGCGCGTCGATCGCACCACCCGGGGGAAAGGGGACGATGATCTTCACGGGCCGCGAAGGGTAGGTCGGGTTCTGCGCGCCCGCCAGCGCCGGCAAGGTCAGCATCAGCGCCGCCAGTGCACGCCAGCCGAATCCACGTCGATTCATGTCGTCCTGTCCTCGTGTCGGTGGGGGGCGGTGCCCGCCCGTCGGTTCCGATTGTCGCCGATGCCCTCGCGGTCGGCGCCTGCATCGGCGCGCCGAACGAAAGCCGCGTGCGCTGGCGCGCGGCGGTGGACGCGCCCGACGGAGCGCGCCCGCCTCAGCGCTCGCGCCAGAGCCGGGCAGCCACCAGGAACGCGAAACCGAGCAGCAGGGTCCACTTGAGCGCGGCGCAGGTCGCGGCGGCGGCATAGGCGGCGGGGATCCCGAAGCGTGGCGCCTCGGTCAGCCAGAAGTGCCACGCGTTCTCGGCCACGTCGGCGAGCGCGGCCAGGGGCAGCAGCCCGGCGGCGACCCGGCGAGCCCCCGCGCCCATCGACGCGAACCAGGGAGAAGCACGGACCCAGCCCAGACCGAACCCGCCGTAGGCCAGCGCGAGCAAGGTGTCGACCGGCAGATGGGCCCGATACCGCTCGAGATCCTGCGGCGACCACGCGTGCACGATCTTGCCGAACGCGGTCGGCGTGACCGCGAACTGCAGCGCGACGACGCCGGGCTCGAGCGGCGCCAGCCAGATCGCCAGGCCGACCAGCAAGCACGTGGCGAGCACGCCAGCCAGCCGATAGGCACGAATCACCCGCCCGCTCCCCGCCATCGACTCCGCGTGCCGCCGGCGCGGGCGCCGTCAGTTGGCCCGCGGCGACAGCGCACGGATCTTGGACTCGTCGATGTAGCGGGAGATGCCCGAGAACCCGGCGTTCACCGTCGGGTGGCTCATCAAGGCCTGCATCGCGACCTGTCCGAGGACCTGGAAGGCGAGCTGGATCGCCACCGGCCCTTCATGGCGCAATGCGTCCTGCGTCTGCTGGCGACAGCTCACCGTCAGCAGACGCTCGATCAACTGCCCCGTCTCGCGGCTGAAGTCCTCGCGCTGCGGCGCCGTCATCGCGGCGATGCCCTGGACGTCCGGGTGCAGGGCGGCCATCGCGAAGATCCAGCGCACCAGATCGGTCTTGTCCTTGGCGGTCGTGCTGCCCACCAGGCAGCGGCCCATGTCATCAGCGAAGACGCCGGCGCGCGCCGGCGTGCCGGTCCACAGGGCGCCGGCCAGCAGCGCGGCGCAGGCGATGGCGTGTCTCATCGGTGATCTCCCGGCAGTGAATGGCGCGATGATGCCATCGCACCGGTCGAGGCCGCCGCCAGCGCCAGGCGAAGCTGCGGCCGTGTCCGATCGGGCTGACCGTCGATCGGGGCGGGCACACGCCCCACCAGCACGGCGCCCCGCGATTCGTAGAAGCCTTGCGCGAAGGGATCGGCATCGATCGTCAAGGCGTGCGCGCCATGGTCCGCGGCCAGCCGCGCGGCATGCGCGAACAGCGCCGCACCCACGCCCTGCCCCATCGCCTCGGGCAGCACCCAGAGGTGCTCGAGCACCCACTCGCGGTCGCCGGGAACCAACTGATGGAAGCCCTGCGGCGCGCCCATCGCCTGGGCAACGAAGGTCGGACGGTCACGGATCGATTCCGCGGTGACAAGCAGCTCGTCGGCCCAGCGCGCGAGCTGCGCCGCGTGATAGCCCCGATGGGCCTTCGCCCGCCGGCAGATCGCGGTCAGCCGATCGGCGTCATCGGGGCCGGCACGACGGATCGATGCAATGGACATGACGGCCGATTCCCCTGGAACGAAGTCCGAGCCCGACGGGCGCACAATCACCCGATCGACGAACCGCCACGATACCCCAGCCCGGAACACCCGACGCGATGGACACCTACTACGCCGATCTTCACCGAGGCCACGATGGTCTGGCCGAGTTCTCCTACGGCGAACTGCTGCCCTGCTTCGAGGTGCCGCAGCGCGCGCAGTACGTGCTGCAGGCGGTCGAGCGCGCGGGGCTCGGCCGTGTGATCGCGCCCACTGACGCCGGCCGCGGGCCGATCGACCGTGTGCACGACCCGGCGTATGTCGACTTTCTCTCGCAGGCCTGGTCGCGGTGGGCCGCGCTGGGCCGAACCCAACCGGCGATGCCGATGGTCTGGCGGGCCGGCGCGCAGGCGCCCCGCGAACAACCCGGCGCACGGCCCTCCCACATCGACGGACTGCTCGGCTACTGGGCGCAGGACGCGGCCTGTTCGCTGGTGGCGGGCAGCTGGTCGGCGATCCTCGCCAGCGCCCACTGCGCCATCGCCGCCGCCCGCGCCGTCGCGTCGGGCGCACCCGACGCCTTCGCGCTGTGCCGCCCGCCGGGCCACCACGCGCTGGCCGACGCGATGGGCGGCTTCTGCTACCTGAACAACGCCGCGATCGCGGTGCAATGCCTGCGCGACGCCGGAGCGGCCCGGGTCGCCGTGCTCGACGTCGACTACCACCACGGCAATGGCACGCAGTCGATCTTCTACGAGCGCGACGACGTGTTCTTCGCGAGCGTGCACGCCGACCCCTCGGTGGACTACCCGTTCTTCGCCGGCTATCCGCAGGAACGCGGCCGCGGGGCGGGGCTGGGCTTCAACCTGAACCTGCCCTTGCCGCACGGCATCGGCTGGGCCGAGTATTCGGTGGCGCTGGCGTCCGCCTGCGAGGCCGTCGCCCGCTTCGATGCCCAGGCGGTGGTGGTGTCACTGGGGGTGGACACCTTCGAACAGGACCCGATCTCCCGTTTCCGGCTGTCCAGCGACGACTATCGGCGCATCGGCGCGGCGATCGCGGCGCTGCGCCGCCCGACGCTGTTCGTGCTCGAAGGCGGATACGCCACCGAGGCGATCGGCCTGAACGTGGTCAACGTGCTGAGCGCCCACCTCGATCGCGCCTGAGGCCGGGAGCACCTACAGGGACATGTTCGCGTGGGTGAGCACCGTCTTCTTGACGTGCACCGAGATGATCGCGACGACCTCGTCCGGCTGCGCCGGCCGCAGCAACTGCTCGGATTCCACCGACACCTTGGTGACCAGCGAGTCGTCCTCGAGCAGGCAGTACATCGGTGACGGATCGGCCGGCAACGGCTGTTCGGTGCGCCCCTCGAGGGAACCGCGTGGCACCCGCAGGCCGTCGAGCAGGGTCTTGAGCCGGTTGTCGAGGTCACCGCCGTCGGTGATCAGCGTGCCTCGGGGCTGCTGACGGAACAGCAGCACCGCCAGCTCCGCATAGAGGTTCAGGCGCTGGGTGACGAGCGGCGCGAACAGCAGCCCGCCCTTCTCGACGAGGATCGATCCCCTCTGCGCCGACGGGGGGCGCGCGAGCAGAGTGGGCGCCGCATCGGCCAGCGGACGCGTCTGCCATAGCCGCTCGAGCTGGGAGTGCAGTGCGCGACGGATCTCCCACTTGTGCGAGGACTTCGCCCCCTGGCCGCGCAAGGGGCCTTCGTAGATCAGGCGGAACTCCATCGCGAACGGGTCTGGCGTCGCGCCGTTCAGACGCAGTTGAAGAGCTTGAACTCCACCCGCCGGTCGATCGCATCCCGGGCGTCGTCCGAGCCCGTCCCGATGATGTTCTCGCGCGAACCCCGCCCCGACGCCCGGGTTCGCGGCCCGGCGCCACTCGCCTCCGACTGCAGCGCGCGACGGATCGCCTCGGCCCGCCGCAACGACAGCTGATTGTTGTAGGCCTCGCCACCGGTGGGGCTGCTGTGGCCGACGATGTCCACGCAGGTGCCGGTCCGCACGATCTGCGCGGCGAGTTGCCGCAGCCACATCGGGTATTGCTCGGTCAGCTTGGGATCCGGAAAGAAATCGGTCGAATTGACCCGGAACAGGAAGCGCAGCGACAGGTTCTGTTCGGCGAAAGCCGCCGCCACGAGCTTGCCGAAGCTGGCCTCCGCCTCGGTCAGGCGGCCCAGCTTCAGTTGCGTGACGTACAGCCCGGAGTAGGTGCGCATCGATCGGCCATCGGGCCGGGCCTCGACCTGGGCGAACAGGGCCAGCGCGCCGTTGTAGTCCTGCCGGGCGTAGGCCTGGTTGGCCTCGGCCGCCATCGCGCTGGTGGAGATCCGCTGCAGGTACACCGGATCGACCTTCTGTCCGACCGCCAGGTGCGCGGTCCGGAAGAGCTCGCGCGTGTGCTGGTCGTTCAGGAACACCGGGCTCTCCTGGAACAGCGCCGACGGTGTCGAGTTGACGTCCCGGGCCAGGATCCAGGCCGCGGCGCTGGCCAGCACCGAGCCGTCGCGACGATCGACCACGCTGAGCACCAGCCGGTTCTCACGGCGCCCGGCGACGGACCCGAACGCTTCGTAGCTGATCGCGCCGAACAACAGCAGCTGCGCCGCCTCGAGCGAGGCGGGCGCCAGCGGCTGGACGCCGAGGCCCTTGACCTGCGCGCTCAGCGCGGCCGCGAGATCCTCCTGCAGCTTCACGGTGGTGAGGGTGCCGTAGCCGGTCTGCGCATCGAGGATCGGGGCGATCACCAGCTGGCGCGGGCTGCCCATCGCCTGCCCCAGACCACGTTGCAGGCGGGTCAGACGGTCCGCCATCCCGGCCGGCTCGGCCCCCGCCGGCGCCGCCCCCTGCAACTGCGCCGCGAGGCTCTGCGACAAGGCGGCCACCGCGTCGGCATAGGCGAGCGTGCGATCAGCGGGAATGCCCGGCGCCTCGACGGTGGCGCACGCCGACAGCAGCCAGACCACGCCCAACAGCCAGGAGACCACGCGCATCATCGCGACCCGAGCAGCTCACGCACGAAGGATTCGGCACGACGCTCCGCCGCGCCGGCCGCGTTGTTGTCGTAGGGCGCCGGGGTCCCTTGTCCGAAGATCGGCAGCACCCGTCCGATCCGCGCGCGCGCCTGGCTCTGAACGTCGAAGCCATGACGGGCGCCGGGCAGCGTGACGATCTCCAAGGGGATCGTGCCCTCGCCGAACGACAACGTGAACGCATTGAAGCGCGAGGCGGGCGTGACCTCGTCGGCCTCGCCGAAGAACGCGATCGCGGGTCGCTTCAGCGGGGAGTTCAGGTTGTCCGCGTTGCTCGGGTAGTACATCACCGCCCCACGGATCTGCAGTTCGGTCACCGCGTTCGGATCGGCCAGCAGCCGGATCACCGCCTCGCCGCCCTGACCCCAGGACACCAGCAGCACGGGGGCCTCCTGGACCCGTTGCGTGCGTGACTTCGCCCATCGGATCGCCTCGCGCACCGGGGCCACATGCCGTTGGTCCGCGGCGGGCGAACGTGGCGAGGGCCCCATCAGCGCACCGGCGCCGGTCTCGACGATCAGGGTGTCCAGGCCGAGGTTGCGAAGCCTGGCGGCCTGCGCCTGATAGTGGGATCGGTCGTCGAGAAAGCCCAGCGCTCCCCCACCGGTGATCAACACCGCCAGACCCGTCGGCGGCTGACTGGCGGACGCCTCGTAGGCGTAGGGCTGGGAGGGTCCGAGCGACTGGGCCTGCGCGACCGAGACCAGCAGCGCCAGGCAGAACCCGAGGAGACTACGGCTGAAACTTGATCGCACGGCCCTTGCCCTCCAGACTGCCCCAACTCATCAGGCCCACGCCCGTCTTGCCGTAGCGAACGAGGATGACCGCGTCGGCGCCGAGCTCGGCCGCGCGTTCGCGAAGCTTCTCGTTGACGTGCTCGCGCGTGGGGTCGGCGTGGAACACCGTCGTCTTGTTCACGGTGACCGTGATGTCGCCCAGTGCGGTGTAGCGGCGGTTCGTGATGTCGGCCTCGGTGAGGGTGATCTTCGCGGGCGAGGTGGGCGCGCGCACCGCCGCCGCCTGCGGCTCAGTGCGTTCGACCGACCCGTGCGACCAGGTGGCGCACCCCGACACCACACCGAGCGCAAGGCCCGCCAGCGTCAGCCGCAGGGGAAATCGAGCGGGCATCTTGACTCTCCGATCAGGAAACACGATTCCCCAAGGATCGCCGCGCCGGGCGCGGCTGACAAGCCCTCAGGCGAACAGGTTCCCGCGCACCGGCGACACCGGCTGGTGCACGGTGCGATTCAGGAAGCGCGCCTCGGGCTCGCCGGCACGCAGCCGGGCCAGCCAGTCGTCCGGGTCGAACTCCACGCCGATCGGGTTGCCCGCGAAGGCCTCGCTCGCCATGAAGGCGTTCGCCGGCTCGCTCGCGTCGAAGCAGTCGATCTGGAACTCCATCTGGTTGCGATCGGGGTCGGCGTAGTACAGCGAGATCGTGATGCCGTGGTGAAGGCACCAGTACGGCGTGATGCCGCGCTCCTTCAGCTGCGCGTAGTTCTCGAGCAGCTCGCGCAGCGAGCCGTAGGTGTAGGCGACGTGATCGACTCCCACCGCCCCGCGCGTGTCTGGGAGCTTGTGTTCGGGATCGACGGCCGCCAGGTTCACGAACGCGAAGCGGTGGTGCTCGTCGTCGTAGGACAGGAACGCCAGCACCGGGTTGCGGTGCTGCAGCTTCGCGTCGAACACGGTCGTGTACCAGTCGATCATGCGGTCGAACTGGCGGGTCCGGTAGACGACGTGCACGAATCGTTGCGGACGGATGCGGCTCACGGGGGCCTCCTGGCAGGTTGTGGGCGGTGCAGGGCGCGGTGTTGACGACGGCGCCGGCTCAGGCGCCCGCCCGCAGCATCGTCGCCATCCGCGCGTGGATCAGTTCGATCGCCTTCAGTGGGCGGATCATCACCTTGAAGTCATCGATCCGGCCCTCGGCATCCCAGTGGATCATGTCCACGCCGTTGACGGTGACGCCGTCGATCACCAGCTCGAACTCGAGCACCGCGTCGCGCTCACCGACCACTTCCCGCACGTAGTGAAAGCCCGGCTGGAAGAACACCTGGAAGGCGGCGGCGAGGTAGCGCCGCGTCAGCGCCTTGCCCGCCTGCGGCGTGTGCACGATCGGTGAATGGAAGACCGCGTTCTCGGCCAGCAGGCGATCCAGGCCGCCGGCATCGCCGGTGCGCGCGAGTTCATGCCAGGTGGCCAGGGTGTCGAGGGGCATCGGGTGCTCTCAGCCGGTGAGGCACTCCGGGTGCTCGCGCAGCACCCGTCGCGCGAAGTAGTGGAAGGTGGCGTTGGTGATCGCCGGCTGCAGCAGGAAATCGTGCGCACCCCGGGCGTGCCCAGGGTCGATCGGCTGGATCGGACCGATCGAACGCGCCAGGATCTGCGTGCGCGCGACCCGCTCGATCATCACCGAGAGCACCGCGCTCTCCTCGACACTGGCGCACGCCACCAGTTGCCCGTGATTGGCCAGCAGGATCGCCCGCTTGTCACCCAGGGCCGCCGAGATGATGCGGCCTTCCTCGTCGGCCAGCGGCACCCCCGGCCAGGTGGCGAGATACGCGCAGTCGTCGTGGAACGGCGTGGCGTCCATGTGCGCGACCGCGAGCGGCTCGCCCACCATCGACAGCGCCGAGATGTACGGCGGGTGCGTGTGCGTGATGCAGCGCACGTGGGGACGATCGCGGTACACCCACAGATGAAAGCGCGTGGCCGGATTCGGGATGCCTTCGCCTTCGAGCGTGTTCAGGTCCTCGTCGATGCGGATCAGCACCGACGCGTTCGCCTCGTCCAGCCCCAGGCCCAGCGGCAATGTCCAGTAGGAGCCGGGTTCGTCGGCCCGGGCGGTGATCTGCCCGGCCAGGCCCGATTCGTGCCCTTCGGCGGCCAGCATCCGGCAGGTCAGCGCGAGCTTCTGCCGCACCGACCACGCCGGCATCGGCGGATGGATCTGCATCGCCGATTCCTCAGGCCCGATGCCCGCAGCCTTGCGGCTTGAGCACGCGCTGCGTGGACGCGGGGAACTTCGCGAGCTTGCCGGCCGGCCGGCGGGGCCGGCGCACCAGTTCGCCGCCGCAGTTCGGGCAGTGCCCCTGCAGCACCCCTTCGGCGCAGCCCCGGCAGAACGTGCATTCGAAGGAGCAGATGCGCGCGTCATCCGCGTCGGGCGGCAGATCCCGATCGCAGCACTCGCAGTTCGGTCGCAGTTGCAGCATGTTCACCTCGGCCCGGCAGGCTCGCCGGTCAGTAGCCCATCTTCTTCTTCAGTTCCTGGTCGACCCAGATCCGTGCGTGCACCGGCGCCCACCAGAAGCCGCCGGCGTAGATCTCGCCGTCGTAGTTCTTCACCCAGGGCCACCACGCCGCGTAGGTGTAGGCCGTCGGCAGCCAGATGTACGGCGCCTTGTCCAGGATCTCGCGGGTCATCTCGCGCACCATCCGCTGGCGCGTGGGCTCGTCGCGCTCGCGGAACATCGTCTGCATCTTCTGTTCGAAGGCCGGGTCGTTCCACTGCGAGTTGTTGGTGTACTGGCCCTGCATGAAGTTCTTGCGCAGCGAGCTGGTGGGGCCACCGTGTGAATTGCGGTAGGCCATGGCGGGGTTGTTCTTGCCCGCCCGCAGCAGCGAGAAGAAGGCGCCCTGCTCCAAGGGCTCGAATACCAGCTTGACGCCGACCTTCTCCAGGTACGCCGCCACCAGCGGGCCTAAGTCCATCATCTCCGGGTCGCAGGCGCAGATGTGCGTCTTGACGGAAAAGCCATTCGGGTAGCCCGCCTCGGCCAGCAGCTTCTTGGCCTTGTCGGGGTTGTAGACGTAGAGCTCCTTGATGGAATCGGGCATCGAGGCCAACGGCTCGAAGTACGGGCCGTAGTCCGGATGCTGCGGATAGGCGAACACCTCGGCGTTGCCACCATAGAAACTCTTGACGATCTCCTGCTTGTTCACCGCCATGTTCAGCGCCCGCCGCACGCGCACGTCGTTGAACGGCTTGGTGTCGGTGCGCATCGCGATGTACGGCGCGCCGTGCTGCAACCAGCGGGCCCATTTCAGCTGCGGCACGTTCTTCTTCAGCTCCTCGGCGGCGGTCCAGGAGATCGACTGCAGCAGGTCGAGCTTGGCGGTGCGCAGCGCCGCGTAGCGCGCCGCCTCGTCCTTCATGATCCGGATGCTGACCTTGTCGACGAAAGGCAGCTTGTACTCCTGGCCGCCGATCGTCTCCTTGCCCCAGTACAGCGGGTTCTTCGAGTAGTTCTGAGAGTTGCCGTTGACGTATTCGGTCAGCACGAACGGGCCGCTGCCGTTGGCCTTCTTCCAGTCGGCGATCCCGGCATCGACCACTTCCTTCGGATACACCGACGAGAACACGCCCCAGCCCAGCCGATAGCCCCAGTCCTCGTGGTAGTGCTTGAACTGCATCACCACGGTGTACTTGTCCGGCGCCTCGACCTTCTCGATGTAGTCGATGAAATCCGGGATGCGCTTGGCGCTGTTCTGCAGGCGGGTGTAGCTATAGACCACGTCCTGCGCGGTGAGCTCGCGCGAGGCCATCACGCCCGGCTTCTCGGGAAACATCACGCCGCGGCGCAGCTTGATCTCCAGGCGCAGCGGCGGCTCGGTCCAGCGCCAGCTCTCGGCGAGATCACCCTTGATCGCGTCGGTGGGCAGGTAGGAATCGGACTTGAAGAGGTACGGTCCTCCCTGCGATTTCGCCTTCGCGAAGTTCGCGACGAACAGGCGGTCGTAGTAGAAGCCGGCGTCCTGCGCGGTCTTGTAGTTCCAGTCGGCCGGGTCCCACGACAGCGGGGCGAGCGTCGGCGAATTGGTGCCGATGCTCAGCGAACCCCCGTACTTCGGCTTCTCGGGTTGCGCGTGCGCCGCCGGCAGGTGAAGCGTGCCGGCGACGGCCAGCGCCAGGCCCCATCGTGCGGCGGTTCGCATCCGTGAGTGCAGATCCATGGTGTCTCCTCGTGGTTTGTCACCGAGGCCAGATCACCCGGAACTCCTGGCAGATCACCTCGGACCGGCCGTCGAAGCGGCCACCCAAACGCTCGCACACCTGGCCGAAATAGTCGAGATGGTTGGCGCGCCATCGCTCGAGGCTGCCGTCGTCTTCGCCCTCGATCGCCGCGTAGGTCTCGTCGACCGCGTCGAAGGCGACGAACGCGACCCGCACGCGCTCGATGATCGCCACCGGCCGGTCCTGTCCGTCCAGGATCACGCTGACCGAGCCTGTCTGCGGCAGCGGCTCACCCAGCGACGTGAACTCGCTCGCCAGGCTGGTGGTGGCGCGCTTGCGGCCTTGCAGCACCAGCGCGGCCAGCTCGTCGCCGAGCGGGCCGGCGCCCCCGAAGGCGAACGCGTCCGGGCGGGCCTGGTGGTGGGGATGCCCGGGGGGCAGCGACGCAAGGTAGCCGCGCCAGAACCGGTCGACCGCGGCGGCGGCATCGCTCATCGGCGGGATCCAACCGGCGCGCCGACCCCGCCCGCCCGCGCAGGGCTCAGGCGACCTTCTTCGCGTCGCCGGACTTCACCGCGTCCTGCATGCGCACCGGCGGTACCACCGGGGTGAGGCCCTGCGCCACCGTCGCGGGAATCAGCTCGATCAGCTGGTCGATCGTGAACACCGAGCCGTCATTGGTGAGGGTCTTGAAGTCCTCGCCGTAGAAGTAGCTGTTGATGCGGCCCTTCTCGACGTGGAAGACGTGGCCGTTGATCATGTCGGCGCCATCGGTGCACAGGTAGGCCACCATCGGCGCGATGTGTTCCGGGCCGCGACCGGCGAAGAAGCGGTCATACTGGTCCTGGGTGATCAGCCCGGCCTCCAGCTTGCGCTTCTGGTTGGCGATCACCGCCTCGTTCATCATCATCCGCGTGTCGGCGGCCGGGCACATCGCGTTGCAGGTGATGCCGAACTTCGCGGTTTCCTTCGCGATCGAGCGCGTCAGCCCGATGATGCCGGCTTTGGCCGCGCTGTAGTTGCACTGCCCCACCGAGCCCTTGAACGCGTCCGACGAGAAGTTGACGATCCGGCCGTACCCCTCCCGGCGCATGTACTTGATCGCGTGATGCGACATCGCCCAGTGGCCCTTCAGGTGCACGTTGATCACCGCATCGAAGTCGTCCTCCGACATGTTCCAGATCATCTTCTCGCGCAGCATGCCGGCCACGTTGACCAGGATGTCGATCTTGCCGAAGGTGTCCACGCACTGCGCGACCATCTTGCCGGCCTTCTGGTAGTCGGCCACGCTGTCGTAGTTGGCGATCGCGGTGCCGCCGGCCGCCTTGATCTCGGCGACCACGTCATCGGCCGGGCGCTCCTCGGTGGGCTCGCCCCCGCGGCCAACGCCCGGGTCGTTCACGATCACCTTGGCGCCCTCCCGGGCCAGCAGCAGCGCGACATCGCGGCCGATGCCGCGGCCGGCGCCCGTGACGATGGCGGCTTTGCCTGCGAGGTGCATGATGGTGTCTCCTGTGGGTGCGGGCGGTCTGCCCGGAAGGCCGGGTCGGCGGGGACCCCAAGGATAGGGGCGAAGCCCGCGCGGCCGAAGGGGTGCCCGCGGGGCGGAACGGCGATCACGCGTGAACCGAGACGATCCGCGCGTTCAGGCCCGCCGCACGAAACGCTGCTCCATCACCCGCGTGCCCCATTGGCTGCCCGGCTGCTGATGCTGCAGCGCGAAGCCGTGACGCTCGTAGAGATGGCGCGCGGCGTCCAGCCCCTGGAAGGTCCACAGGTAGATGCCCGGAAAACCCTGCCGGTCGCAAAAACCCACCGCCTGCCCCAGCAAGCCCGTGCCGGCGCCGCGCCCGCGCAACGCATCGGAGGTGATGAACCAGCGCAGGTGCGCCATCGGTTCGCCGTCGTGCGGACCGGAGATCGCGATCGCGCCGTGGATCTGTTCGTCCAGCCACGCCGTCCACAGGCCGTCGCGCGCGGGCTCGAAGCCATCGATGAAGTCGGCCATCTCGCGCGCCACCTTCGCCTCGAACTCGGCGCCGAAGCCCGCGTGCTTCGCGTAGTAGTCGGCGTGCAGCGCCACCACCCGGCCGATGCAGCCCGGTTGGTAGCCGCTGCGGATCTCCAGGGCCGGCGTCGCCGGCATCGTGTCGGGCACGTCGGGCATCCGGTCAGGCAGGGCCCGACGACTCGACCAGCAGCGCCAGCGCCGAGAGGCACTCCTGCCAGCCCAGATGACAGGCATCCGGCGGGATCGCCTCGGGAATGCCCGCCTGTTCGACGCTGAGGTCGGTGCCGCAGTCCACCGCGCGCAGCACGACGGTGGTCTGCATCGGCGATGCGAGGCTCGGATCGTCGAAGCGGCTGGTGTAGCGGATCCGCGAGGGACTCGTCAGTTCGAGATACTCGCCGCCGAAGGTGTGGGTGTGGCCGCTGGCGAAGTGCGTGAACGACATCCGGTAGCTGCCGCCCACCTGGGCCTGCAGCGCGTGCACCTGGGCGGTGAAGCCATTGGGCGGAAACCACTTCGCGAGCGCGGCCGGCTCGAGAAAAGCGCGATAGACCCGCTCGGGCGGCGCCCGAAGGACGCGATGCAAGGTGATGGTGTGCGCAGACATCGGCGCCCTTCAGACGGTTCGGCGGGCGAGCAGGGCCCACACCCCGGCGAACGACAGCAGCAGGCCGCCCCCCAGGTTGAAGCGACGCCGCGCCCGCGCCGAGGCCAACAGACGCCGGGCGGAGCCCGCGAACGCGGCATAGAGCCAGGCGTTGATCGTGGCCATCACCACGAAGGTGATCGCCAGAACCCAGAGTTGCGGCGCCACGGGCTCGCCCGGACGCAGGAACTGCGGCAGGAACGCGACGAAGAACACGATGCCCTTCGGGTTCAACGCGGTGACCAGGTAGGTGTTGGCGAACAGACGCCAGCGCGAGGACGGCGCCTCGGGCGCGGCGAGCTCGGCCGACGTGATGCCCGCGCGCAACATGCCCACGCCCAGCACCAGCAGATAGAGCCCGCCCACCCACTTCACCAGGGTGAACCAGAAGGCGGAGGTGGCCAGCAGCGCGCCCAACCCGAGCAGCGAGAGCACCAGTGCGGTGCTGTCACCCAGCGCGACCCCGGCCACCAGGGGCAGGTGCGCACGACGCCCCTGCGACACCGAATAGCCGATCACCGTGAGGATGGTGGGGCCCGGGATCACCAGCAGGATGGCGGAGGCCGCCACGAAGGCCAACCAGAGCTCGAAGGACATGGCAGGTCTCCCGTTCGCGTTCAGACCTATCGGCCGAGAACCGCGCCGATCAGCGCGGCCACCACCAGCACGAACACCGGCGCGATGCTCAGCACGAAACCCGTGCCCCGCTTCTCGGGCGCCGCGCGATAGGCCCTCGCGTAGAGCGCGCGCCCCACGATGAAGACCGCGCCGACCCCCGCGACGTAGGTGGCCGGCCAGTAACGCGCGGCCGCGTACAGCGCGGGCAGGAAAGCGACCAGCAATTCGAGGGTGTTCATCTGCACCCGATACACGCGCTCGAAGCCCTCCGCGCCGGTGACCGCCGGCGCCTTCACGCCGTACTTCCCTCGCGCGCCGCCTACCTGGGCCCCGAACACCAGGTATTGCAGCAGCGCGAGCATGGCGACGATGTCGACGGCGTTCATCAGGGGGCTCCGGCGGGATGTGGGGAAGCGGTACGGGTTCGGCGGATGCGGCGGCGGCCGAGGGCGCGCTGAGGTAGGATCCTTCGACCTTCAATCCGCCCGGTCCCGGGTCACTACGGAGCAAGACATGTTCAGTCACGTGATGGTCGGCGTCAACAACCTCGAGGCCTCGAAGAAATTCTATGACGCGGCGCTGGGCGCGCTGGGCATCGGGCCTGGCGTGGCCAACAAGAACCGGTACTTCTATCGCAGCGCCTCGGGCACGTTCGCGATCTCCACCCCGATCAACGGGCTGCCCGCCACCTGGGCCAATGGCGGCACGATCGGCTTTCTCGCCAGCTCCCCGGAACAGGCCGAGGCCTTCCATGCGGCGGGCTGCGCCAATGGCGGCCAGACCTGCGAAGACCCCCCGGGATTCCGCGAAGGCCCCGCCGGCAAGATCTATCTCGCCTACCTGCGCGATCCGGACGGCAACAAGATCTGCGCGTTGCATCGCCCGGCGAAGTAAGCCCGCACGGGTTCGCCCCCTCGCCCCGCCGGGCGGCCACGCGTCGCCCGGTGCCCGAACGCCCGGCCAGGAGTCCATCGATGAAAGCCGCCGTCTTCCACGGACCCCGTGACATCCGCTTCGAGCAGGTGCCGCTGCCCGAATTGCAGGAGGGCGAGGCGCTGATGCGCATCCGCGCCTGCGGCATCTGCGGCTCGGACCTGCACACCTACCGCGAGGGGCTGTTCCTGCAGCTCGGCCTGCCGCTGGAGAACGGGCGCATCCTCGGCCACGAGTTCAGCGGCGAAATCGTCGAGATCCGCGGGGAGATGCCCGGCATCGTGCTGGGCGGTCGCTACGCCACGGTGACGATGGGCGGAAACGCCGAGTTCCTGCGGGTCACACCGTTGGCCGCCGAACGCCTCGTCCCGATTCCCGACGGCATCAGCTTCGAGGAGGCCGCCACGGCCGAGCCGCTGGCCACCTCGCTGCACGCGGTCAATCTCGCCGATCCGCGCGACGACCAGGTGCTGGTGATCATGGGCGCCGGCATCATCGGCCTGGGGGTGCTGCAGGCGATCAAGGCGCGCTCCCGCGCGCGCACGGTGGTGGTCGATCTCTCCGACCGGCGGCTGGCGCTGGCCACGCAGCTCGGCGCCGACCTCACGTTGAATGCGTCCCGCGAGGACGTGGTGGCGCGGCTTAAGGCCCTGTACGGCGCCACCGAACTCAGCCTGCTCGGCTCCTCGGACACCGGCATCGACACCGTCTTCGATTGCGCGGGCGCCACCGCCCGCTCCACCGGCACCACGGTGGTGGAACAAGCGATGGACCTGGTGCGCCAGAACGGCAAGGTGATCGTGGTGGCCGTGTTCGAGCGCAAGCTGGAGCTCGACCTGAACGTGGTGGTGCGCAAAGGCATCCAGCTGCTGGGGTCCTGGGCGTGGACGCCGGCGGAGTTCCGCGACGCGATGGCGCTGATCGGCTCGCGCGCGATCGATCGCAAGCCGCTGGTGACCCACCGCTTCCCGTTGGAGCAGGCGCACGAGGCCTACGAGACCCAGATGCGCGCCGAAGAGGCGGTGAAGGTGCTGCTCACGCCCTGAGCCGAAGCAGGCTCGGGCCGAGCCCGGTTCAGTCCGCGGCGAACCGCGCCGCGGTCACCAGCGTCGCGCGAGGTCCGAAGCTCTCGATGTCGGCGAGCGTGCGGTTGTGGTGGGCCGTGATCTGCGCCGCGGCCAGCACGCCATTGTCGACGGTGGCATGCCCGTCGGCCACCAGCGTCACCGGGTAGCCGAGCGCGAGCGCACGCCGGGTGGTGGTGTCGACGCAGAAGTCGCTCTGGAAGCCGCAGATCACCAGGTGATCGATCCCACGCGCCTGCAGCCAGGCCTGCAACTCGGTGCGGTGGAAGGCATCGGTGGCGGTCTTGCGCAGGCGCAGGTCGTCGGTGCGCACGCGCAACGCGGGATCCAGCGCCCAGCCCGGCGAATCGACCGCCATGGGCGAGCCGGGCGCCTCGTGCTGGATGAAGACGATCGTCGCGCCCGCGGCCCGAGCCGCCTCGGCCACACGGTTGATCCGGTCGATGACGGCGGGCGCGTCGAGCACCGCCTGGGCGCCGCGACTGAGCACGACCTGCACGTCGATGACCAGCAGCGCCGTGCGCGCGGTGATCGGTTCACGCACGGGACGCGCCCCGCGCGAGTTCGCACCAGCGCCGCACCGACGGACGCTCCCATTGCCGCAACGCGTATCGGCGCAGCGTCTCCGGCACCGGGTCCCCGCCTTGCACGAGTCGCTGGAGCATCACGGCGAGATCGGCATCGGCCAGGCACCACTGGCCGACGAGGTCTGCCTCGGCATCGCCCAACAACGAACCCGCGACGTGGAACAGCTTTCGCGCGGCCTCCTGCGCCGTCGCGCTCAGCGGGGCAACGGCCGCACCGAGGAAGACCACCTCGGTGGAACGTTCCTGGCGGATCGGCATCAGATCACTGCGCAGCCAGGCCTGCACCTGGCGGGCTCGCGCGCGCGCCCGAGGCTCGCGCGGGAAGATCGGGGCCGTCGGGAAGCACTCGTCGAGGTACTCGGCGATCGCGGTGGATTCGGTGAGCGCGAAGCCGTCGTGCACCAGCATCGGCACCCGCTGGGTCAACGAGGTCGCGGCGTAGCCCTCGCGGTTCTGCTCGCCCGCGGAAAGATCGAGACGGACCAGTTCGATGGGCAGTGACTTCTCCCAGGCCGCGATGCAGGCGGACATCGCATAGGGACTCAGATAGCGGGAATCGATGTGAAGCTGAAGCGTCATTCGGACCTCGAGGTCTCGGCACGTTGGCGCCAGAGTCGGATCAATTCGCGAAAATCGTCGGGCCGGGTCTCGTAGCGCACCGCATCGGCGGGCAGCGCCACCCAGGGCAATGCGCTGCGCACGAACAGGTGGGCCACCGGCACGAACTCCCGCGCCCGCTCGAGCGTGCCCGGGCGAACAATCGCCAGCGTCGGGTTCTCCGGCGGCTCGGTCCAGAGATCGGTGTCGCAGCGTGCGCAGGCTTTGCTCACGCGCCGGCGGCCCGAGCCCAGCACCGACGTGCGCACCACCGGTTCGCCGGCAGTCACCCGCAGCGCGGCGCGGTCGACCCACATCGACAGCCGCAGCGCCCCGGCCGAGCGGCGCTGGCAGTCGGTGCAGTGACAGGCGTACAGGGTGCGCGGTTCGGCGGTCAGCTCGAACCGGATGTCACCGCACAGGCAATGGCCGGCGTAGGGCGGGGTCATGGAGGCTCCGGATGGTCGGCCACCTGTCCCCGCCGGCGTTCGCGCTCAGCGCGGCGCCATCCGGATCGCGCCGTCCAGACGGATGCACTGTCCGTTGAAGTAGGTGTTGCGGGCGAGTTCCATCGCGAGACTGGCGAACTCCTCCGGCTTGCCCAGGCGCTTGGGGAAGGGCACCGAGGCGCTCAGGCTGTCGAGCACCTGCTGGCGCGCGCCCAGCATCAGCGGCGTGGCGAAGATGCCGGGCATGATCGAGTTCACGCGGATGCCGAGGTCGGAGAGGTCGCGGGCCATCGGCAGCACCAGGCCGTTGACGCCCGCCTTGGCCGAGGCGTAGATCACCTGGCCGATCTGACCGTCCTGTGCCGCGACCGAGGCGGTCAGCGTGATGCATCCCCGCTCGCCATCCTCCATCGCCGGCAGGTTGGCCATGCCTTCGGCCGACAGCGAGGCGAGCCGATAGCTGGCCACCAGGACGCCCTGCACGCCGGCCTCGTAGTCGCTGGTGGGCAGGCGCACGAGCCGGCCCTTCTCCTTGTCGAAGGCCAGCGTCTTGCCGCGCCGCGAGGTCATCGCGCAGTGCACCAGGATGCGCTCCTGGCCCTGCGCGGCACGCGCCTTGGCGAAGCCCGCGACGACCGCGTCCTCGCTGTTGATGTCGACCTTGCAGAACAGGCCGCCGATGGCCTGCGCCACCTCGTTGCCCTTGGCTTCGTTGACATCGAAGACCGCGACCTTGACGCCCGCGGCCGCGAGCGCTTCCGCGGTGGCTTTGCCCAGACCGGAAGCGCCACCGGTGACGACGGCGCTGATGCTTGAATCGAGTTTCATAGAGGGAATCTCCTGCCCTGAGGACTTCGGTGGTGGCACCTCGTTCGGCCGCTGCGCGTCGGAGGGTCTCGGGAGATTCTAGCTCGCGGCGTGAGGGCGGGAGACGGGGGCCGGTTCGATTGCGCGCCCCCTGGCGCCTGCCCGCGGAGCCACCACCGACAGCACCCCACCGGGGTCGAGCAGGCCCGCCGGAACCCAGAACGCGGCACGGCTCTCCAGGGGGTTGGGCACCGGCGAACCGCAGACCCCGCAGACATCGGACCGATAGCCGGTGGCCTTGCGCCACGACCGGATCTGGCCGGCCCCCGACACCCAGGCGAAGTCGGCGGCGTCGACGATCGCGGCGCAATTCGAGGCGGTGCCGCTCTGGCGACGGCACAGCGTGCAGTGACAACGATAGAGCTTCAGGGCGGACGCCCGGACCTCGAAGGACACCGCATCGCACAGGCAACGGCCGCGCAGGCGCGTCATGGCGAGGTCCGACGGCGGGACTTCGGCGGCGCGGTCCCGGTCGACCCCGTCGGGGGCCTCGCCGATCGCGCGGGTGTGGCCGCCTTCGCGGTGCGACGTTGCTCGGCGCGCAGGGCACGGGCGGCCTCGTAGCGCGCCAGGCTGTCCGCGGGCCACACCTTGCTCGCGTCGTAGTGACTTCGGAAGGCCGGCACGGCGTCGTCGAGCCGGACCCATTCCTGCTTCGAGCGGACGTAGATGTGGGCCCGTGGTGGGAACGCGTTGGGCGCATCGAAAGTGCCGACCCGCACGTAGCGGGTGATCGCGGTTCGGGACCCGTGCTCGTTCCACAGCGCCGTGCGGCATGTCGGACACCGCGCCACCCAGTGCTTGCCGCCGCTGTCGGTGGGCACGAGCACGAACTCGGGCTCGCCCGCGGTCACCGCCCAGTGCGAGAACTCGATCATCACGTGGTGCGCGAACGGCCCCCCGGTCTCGCGCTGGCATCGGGTGCAATGGCAGCAGTGCACGAAGAGCGGGCGCTCGGTCATCCGGTATCGGACCTGTCCGCAGGCACAGCCGCCGTCGTAGGGCGGCGCTGCGGTCACGGGGCGGGCATCGGGCATCACGGGCTCTCCGGTCGTCTGCCGGATCGTAGCCGCGCAGCGATCCATGGCGCCAGTGCGAGCACCGCCATGCCCGCGAGCATGAAGCCCCCCTTCCAGGGCAGGTAGTCGGCCAGGAGGCGTTCCCAGCCCGCGCCGACGGCCAGGCCGAGGCCGATCTCGAAGGCCAGCATCAGGGCCAGCCAGAGCAAGCCGACCTGCAGGAGGTCCGCGCGGCGGCGCGCCCCGATCCAGTCGATGCTCGCCCACGCGATCGTCAGGATGATCAGCGAGCCGGTGGCCACGCCGATCTGACGCGACGCGAGATCGCCCACGCGGGGCACCAGCCACAGCGCCCTCGCGACGCCGTGCACGGTTTCGGCGGCGGCGATCAGCAGCCACACGAGCGCCGCCCGGCCCAGGATCGATGTCATGGCGATGACGTGTCCGCGTCCGGCGTTGCCGACGAGGCGACGTCGTCGATGAGCCGATTCAAGGACTCGGTCGTGGTGAGCACCGACAAGGGGAAGCCGCGATCGAGCTCGCCCATCGTTCGGGCCCGGGCGACCGATGCCCGGAAGCGCTCGCCGATCGATGACCGCAGGCGCCCGTCGCGCTGCAGGAACTGCCCCCACAGCGGCATGCGCTGGTATGGGTGCGGCATCGGCCGCAGGCCCGCGAGGTAGGCCGCCGGAAACAGGCGCCGGTACGCCGGCAGGTGATACAGCCACGAGGCGCCGATCACCACCGCCTCCCCCGACGCCGCGGCGGCGGCTCGCACCGCCAGTTCGTGCAACTCCGCGCGGCGCCGCGCCACGGCCGCGGGCGCCAGGGGCGAGCCCGCCCGCTCGGCCTCGGGCACGAAGTGCAGACGAAACCGGACGGGGTCGAGCCGTGACAGACGGAAGCAGCCGCACGTGAGGTCGTCGAACGGACCGGTGCGCACCGCCACCTGTCGCTCGCCGACCCACGCGGCGGGATCCTTCGCCTCGATCAACGCCGCGACGCTGGCACGCCAGCGCGGTTCCTCCGGGTCGAGCCGATCGCCGCAGCCCAGACGCACGTACAGGTTCGTGTACTCGCCCAGCGCCCGCGCGAGCGGCAAACCCCGGATCGCCGCGACGCGCCCGGCGAAGCCGATCTGCAGCGCGAAGAAGGCAGGGTCGTACACGGGCATGGCCGAAGCGGCTCAGCCGGCGCGGTGCTCGCGAAGCACCTCGGCGAGCCGGGGATGCCGCTCCAGCCGCAACACGCGCCGATGGAAGTCGGGCCGGACTCGTTCGAGATGCGCACGCGCGCCGGACCACTGCGACACCACCACCGCGAGGAAGGCGAGCGCCCCGGGCATCGGACGCGCCAGCACGCCCCACGCACCGAACAGGTCGGCGAACAGCTCCCAGTCGCGATGCAGCTGCGCGCGCGCCGCCTGTCGCACCCGCGCCCTCGCCGGCGCGCTCCGGGCGGTGGTCCAGCGCTCCGGGTAATCGGAGACCGACACCGCGGCGTAGGCGTTCGCCCCGATGAAGGCCAGCCCGCGCAGCACGGTCGCGCGGGCGCTCGGCTCGGCCGGCAACAGTCCGGCCGACGGATGCGTGAGTCCCAGGTGGATCAGGATCGCCACCGACTCGGTGAGCACCGTTCCGTCCGCGAGCACCAGCGTGGGGATCTGCGCCAGCGGATTCAATCGGGCCAAGGCCGTCAGACCGGCACCCGGCTCCCAGCGCGATGCACGCACCACCGTGTAGCGAACCCCCGCCGCGCGCAGCGCCATCTCGATCGCCGCCGAACCCGAGCCCGGCGATCCGTAGAGGGTCAGCTCGCCCGCCACGCCGGGCTCACACGGTACGGACCATGAACAGGCTGAACGGATTCGCGGGGTAGTCCGCGAAGGGACCGCAGGTCTCGAACCCGTTGCGCCGATACAAGGCCTGCGCCGGCTCGAAGGCCGGCCCGGTGCCGGTCTCGAGCCACAGCCGTTCATAGCCGCGCGAGCGCGCGGTGCGGATGATCTCGTCGAGCACCGCCTGTCCCACGCCTTGCCGCTGGAAGCCGGCGCGCGTGCGCATCGACTTCACTTCGCCATTGCGATCGTCCAGGGCCTTCAGCGCGCCGCACCCGCACAGGCGTCCCGCCTGCCAGGCGCTCCAGAAGGTGATCGACGGCACGCGCAGGCCATCGATCGCCAACGCATAGACGTGCTCGGCGGGGGTGTTTGCGTGCATCCCGGCCAGGTGTTCGGCGATGAGGGACTGCACCTCGGCGCCGGTGAGGTCGTCGCGGCGGACGTCGATGGTCACGTGCGTTCTCCGTGAGGCCCGGGCGAAGGGCGTCGTGTGGTGCAGTCTAGCGCGGCGTCGAACCCTCGCGCCTCGCGCGCTTGGACAGATTCAGCGCCAGTCGCCAGCGCGTGATGCGTGCGATCAGTGCCGGCGGAAACGCCGCGAGGTACCCCTCGATCGTGGGCGGGCCCGGGCGTCGCACCGGCACGGTGGCGGCCTTGGCGGTGTAGGCGGTCTCGACGAGCGACTTGACCACGGCCGCGCGGGCCCGCGGCAGGCAGGCCCGCACGCCGAGGACCTTGCGCCCCCAGACCAGCGGTTCGAGCCAATCGGGGTGCGCGGCCAACGCCTCGTCCCGGGCATCGTCCGGCAGGAAGACGTGCAGGTGTTCGCCCCCCGGCGGGATCGTCACGAAGATCTTGCCGCGCACCCGGAAGGAGCCGAAATCGTGATGCGGCGCCTCGGTGGTGTCCGGCAGGGCGAGCGCGAATCGGCGCACGGTGGCCAGGGTGATCGGCATGGTCGTCGGTCCGCGGTGACGGTGGTGGCGCGTGGCCAGGCCGGCGAGCCGATCGCGTGCGGCATCGACTCGCCGAGTTGTCAGGATTTTTTACATTCTTCGCCAGTGTCGCCCCGCGGCGACGCCAAAGCCCGCGCCACGACTCGCGTGGCCCGCATATTGCATGTGCGGACAGCCGGCATCGTTCCGGCGACAACCATTCGAAGATTCAACGGAGGACTGAAGACATGGTCGGATTCTACGAAAGAGGCAAGGCGCTCGTGGCCGCCGGCCTGCTGGCGCTTGCGGGCGTGGCCCACGCGGGCGTGACACCCAGCGCCAACGGTTTCGAGATCAGCTACGCGTTCGATCTCACGCGGGGCACCTCCAACGGCAGCGACATCACGCACGCGGCCCTGTTCGAGTGGGACGACACCCACTTCAGCGCGATGACCCTGGGGCCGATCGCCGGGCGCGGCAGCTCGGTCATCATGCACGAACTCGGTTTCGCGCCGACCTCGGCCCTGCTGATCGGCTTCGGGCCCGGGGTGCCCGGCATCGGCGACGGGGCCGACCACATCTACACCTTCACCAGCGGCGCCTTCGCGGCCACCGTCGGCGGACTGCGGTGGAGCCAGGCGTTTCCCGGCGTCACGCCCGCAACCCGTGTCCGGCACGACACGATGGGCTCGCTGCTTGTCGCCGGCGACCTGAACGCGATCAGCCACTTCGTGCAGACCGAAGGTCGCGCGGCGGCGTTCGATCCCGCCGGGCCGTTCGTGGTGCTGGAGTGGTCGATCTGCTTGGTCGAGCCGCAGAGTCCGGGGTGCCAGCCGATCGGCCAGAGCGTGCCGGTGCCGGCCACGCTCGCCTTGCTCGGGGTGGGACTGGTGGGCGTCGCGGCGCGTCGACGCCCGCACACCGCGCACTAACGGGCGCTGCCCGCGCGGCGCAGCAGCGCGATCAGCCGCTGCGCCGCCGGGCGGACGAATCCGTTCGCCCGATAGGTGACCACCAGCCGACGGTGCATCACCGCGCCGCGCACCGGCACCTCCTTCAGGCCGACCCCGCGCCCCTCGCCCACCAGGTGGTGTCGGGAGATGAAGCTCAGCAACCCGGTCGCCACGATCAACGCGGGCAGCACCAGCAGCATCGTCGATTCCACCTGCACCCGCGGGCGCGGCAGGTGGCGGCGATCGAAGGTGTGGTCGAGCCAATCGCGCGTCGGGGCGCCCGGCGGTTGCAGTGCCCACCCGTAGCGGGTGAGGTCCTTCAAGGTCGGGCGCGTTCGGAAGATCTCGTGGTCCGCGCTGGCCGCCACCACGATCGGATCGACCGCCAGCGTCTCCGACACGAACCCCGGCTCCTCGGCCCGTTCGGTGCCCACCATCAGGTCCAGGTCGCCCGCGCGCAGCTGGGGCCCCAGTGTGTCCACGAGCCCGACCACGGTCCGCAAGGTCACCGCGGGCGCTTCGCGCTGCAGTTGCCTGGCCGCCGCGGGCAGCAGGAACTGCGCGGCGGTGGGAACGATGCCGACCCGCACGTGCCCGGAGAGACCGCTCCCGATCGCGGCGAGTTCCTGGCGCGCGTCGTCGACGTCGAAGCGCATGCGCTGCGCCCACTTCAGCAACACCCGTCCCGCCTCGGTGAGCTGGATGCCGCGTCCGGCCCGCTCGAACAGGGCCGCGCCGCATTCGCGCTCGAGCCGTCGGATGCTGCCCGTCAGCGCGGGCTGCGTTCTGTGCAGCTTCGCCGAGGCACGTCCGAGGTGCTGCAGTTCGGCGATCGTCTCGAAGTACCGGAGGTCTCGCAGTTCCATTGCAAAAGTTCCATTGATCGATTCGAAAGAACAATCGATTGGACTGTAGCGGCATCGCCGCCGATAGTGAACGGGATCCGCCATCGACCGGCCCCGAGAGCGCCCGGCGACGGATCACCGCGCAAGGAGACACGATGCGAGCCCTCGTCCGTTCGACACTGCTGGTCTGCGCCACCCTGCTGGGGGCGGGCGCCTCGGCCCAGACCTGGCCGACCAAACCCATCCGGCTGATCGTGCCCTTCCCGCCGGGCGGCGGCACCGATGCGATCGCACGCGCCACCAGCCAGCGTGTGGCGGCCAACACCGGGTGGAACTTCGTCGTCGAGAACCGGCCGGGTGCCGGCGGCAATCTCGGGGTCGACGCGACCGCGAAGGCGGCTCCCGACGGCTACACGATCGCGATCGGTCAGACGAGCAATCTGGCGATCAACGCCACCCTTTACCCGAAGCTGCCCTACGACCCCCAGCGCGACTTCGCGCCGATCGTGCTGCTGGCCAACGCTTCGCTGGTGATGGTGACCGGCACCGGTACGCCCTATCGATCGGTCGCCGACGTCGTGAAGGCCGCCAAGGCGCGGCCGGGCGCGATGAACTTCGCCTCGCCGGGCAACGGCACCGTGGCCCACCTGACGAGCGAGCTCTTCCAGTCCGCCGCCGGGCTGAAACTGCAGCACGTCCCGTACAAGGGCGCCGCGCAGGCCCTGCCCGACGTCGTCAGCGGCACGGTCGAGCTCTACATGTCCTCGGTGCCCACCCTGATCGGCCAGATCCGCCAGGGCAAGCTGCGCGCGCTGGCTGTGTCGTCGGCCCGACGGGTCGACGACCTGCCGGAGGTGCCGACGATCAACGAGTCCGGCTTCAAGGGCTTCGATGCCGTGACCTGGTTCGGCCTGATCGCGCCGAAGGGCACGCCCGCCGATGCGATCGCGCGGCTCAACGCCGAATTCAACAAAGCCCTTCGGGACCCGGAGCTGCGCAAGCGCCTGGGCGACGAGGGCGCCGACCCCGCCGGCGGCACGCCGGAACAGTTCGCGACCCTGATCCGCGACGACATCGTCCGCTGGGGCAAGGTCGTGCGGGAGTCGGGTGCGAAGGTCGATTGAATCTGCCGAAGGCCCGCGCTGGATGGCGGGCGCCGACACACACCGCGAGGACCACCCGATGGCCACCGATTCGCCCCTGCCCGATCTGATCCGCCAGTTCGTCCGTGTCGACCCCGCGGTGGTGACCACCGCCGCGACGATCCCTTCCTCGATCCTGGCCGACGTCGCGGGGCGTCGGGGCGCGCTGCACGGTCGGATCTCGCCGCTGGCCCCGTCGATGCGGTTCGCCGGACCGGCGCTCACCGTGGAGGTGCGGCCCGGCGACAACCTGATGATCCATGCCGCGCTGGCGATCGCGCAGCCCGGGGATGTCATCGTCGTGGACGGCAAGGCCGACCTGTCCAGCGCCCTGATGGGCGAGATCATGTCCCAGCAATGCGTCGCGATCGGCGTGGCGGCCGTGGTCATCGACGGCGCCGTCCGAGACAGCGAGGCGATCCGCGCGCTGGGCTTTCCGATGTTCGCCGCCGGACTGAACCCGAACGGGCCCACCAAGTCCGTGCCCGGTCGGCTGAATCACCCGATCTGCGTCGGCGGCGTCCCCGTGTCGCCCGGTGACCTCGTGGTGGGCGATGCCGACGGGGTCGTCGTGATCGAACGGGCGAAGGCCGCCGCGATGCTGCCGCTGGCGGCGCGCAAGATGACCGACGAGGCTAGGCGCATCGCCGACATCCAGAGCCGCAAGGCGCTGCGCCCCGGATGGCTCGACGGCGCGCTGGTGTCGGCGGGCGTTCTTGCACCGGGAGAGTCGCTGTGAGTACCGGCCGCCTGCCGATCCTCGTCACAGCAGCGGACCTCGCCCCGCAGGCGCTGGCGCTGCTGACCGACTACGACGTGGTCTACACCGGACCTTCACCCGCGGAGGCCGACATCGTCTCGTCGTGCCGCCAGCACGATCCGGTGGCGATCATCGTGCGCTACGGCAAGGTGGGCGAAGCCGCGATGCGCGCCGCCCCCCGATTGAAGGTCATCGCCAAGCATGGCAGCGGCACCGACACGATCGACAAGGTGGCGGCCTCGGCCCACGGGGTCCGGGTGCTGGCCGCCGCGGGTGCGAATGCCGCCGCCGTGGCCGAGCACGCGATCGCGCTGATGCTCGCCTGCGCCAAGTCGGTCGTTCACCTGGACGAACGGATGCGCCAGGGACACTGGGACAAGCCGGTCCACAAGAGCCTGGAACTCGAGGGGCGAACGATCGGCCTGATCGGCCTCGGTGCGATCGGCCTTCGGGTGGCGCGCATCGCGGACGCGATGGGCATGACCGTGATCGGGTTCGACCCGTACGCGCCCGTCGTGTCTGCCTCCATTCGACGGGTGGCGCTGGCCGACATCTGGCGGGAGTCCGACGTGATCTCGCTGCACTGCCCGTTGACGCCGGAGAACACCGGGCTGATCAATGCGCGCACGCTCGCGCTCTGCAAGCCCGGCGTGATCCTGGTGAACACCGCGCGCGGGGGCTTGGTGGACGAACCGGCCCTGCTCGAGGCGGTCCGCACCGGCCAGGTGGCCATGGTCGGCCTGGACAGCTTCGCCGCCGAACCGATGACCTCGCCGCATCCGTTCCAGCAGGAGAAGCGCCTGGTGCTGAGTCCGCACATCGGCGGCGTCACCGAGGACGCCTACGTGAAGATGGGCGTGGGCGCCGCCCGCAACGCCCTGTCGGTTCTGCAGCCCCAGGCGGTGGCCTGAGGGCCGCCCGCGTCAACCGCATCCCGGAGTCCACGATGCCAACGATCCTGCAATCCCTCGTCGCGCTGACGATCCTGCTGTGCTCGACGCTCGGTCACGCGCAGTCCTGGCCCTCGCGCCCGGTGCGCTTCGTCGTCCCCTATCCGCCCGGCGGCGCCGTGGACGTGGTGACGCGCAAGATCGCCTCGCGGTTGCAGGAGCAGACCGGCCAATCCTTCGTCGTCGAGAACAAGCCGGGCGCCACGGGAACGATCGGCATCGGTTCGGTGCTGCAATCGCCCCGCGACGGCTACACCTTCGTCGCGAACGACACCACCTACGCGCTGCTGCCCCACATCTTCCGCAAGCTGCCGTTCGACCACGAGAAGGACCTCGTGCCGGTCGGCGCCTTCGTGTTCGCGCCGATGGCGCTCGTCGTGAAGGCCGATTCACGGTTCAAGACCCTGGGCGATCTGGTCGCGGCCGCGCGCGTCGAGGCGAACCGGGTCAGCTACGGCACCGGGGGCGCGGGCACCACACCCCACTTCATCGCCGAGGCGCTGGGCATCGCCACCGGCGTGAACTTCCTGCACGTGCCGTACAAGGGCGCGGGCGAGGCGACGCTCGGCCTGCTCTCGGGCACGATCGACTTCCAGTTCGCGTCCACGCCCGGGGTGATGGGCAACGCCAAGGCCGGCAAGGTGCGCCTGCTGGCGGTGAGCGGCGAGCGTCGGCTTTCGGTGTTGCCCGACGTGCCCACGTTCACCGAGGCCGGGGTGAAGTCGTTCGGCCTGATCAACTTCACCGGCCTGTGGGCCGCCCGCGGCACGCCGACGGCGGTGATCGAACGGCTCCAGAAGGAACTCGCGATCGCGATGGCCTCGCCCGAGATGAAGGCCTTCTCGGAGGGCATCGCGTCGGAACCGGGGTACTGGGACGCCGCGAGCTTCGCGCGCGACCTGGCCGAACGCACGGCCTACTGGGGCAAGGTCGCCTCGAACACCGCGTTCGAGCGTCAGTGATCGGACACCCGTGCTCCCGATGACGCTGCTTCGCGCGCCCGAGGTGCGGGTGCTGGAGGTCTTCACGCGATTGCCGGACGAGTTTCGCCGCACCGGCGTGCGCACCGCCTGGGCCGATGCGAACCGCGGGGGGCAGCCGATCGATTCGTTCCTGGAGGGCCCGGTCTTCGACGAGGACGGCCACCTCTACGTGACCGACATCCCCTTCGGCCGGATCTTCCGGATCGATCCCCGAGGCGAGTGGACCCTGCTGGCGCAATGGGATGGCGAGCCCAACGGGATGACGTTTCGCAGCCGTCACGAGCTGATCATCACCGACTATCGCAACGGCCTGATCGTGTGCGATGTCCGGTCGGGTGCCATCCGCCCTTTCCTGGAGCGACGCCAGAGCGAGCGCTTCAAGGGCGTGAACGACCTGGTCTTCGACAGACGCGGCAACCTGTACTTCACCGACCAGGGCCAGACCGGACTGCACGACCCGACCGGTCGACTGTACCGGCTCTCGCCCAACGGGCGGCTCGAGGCCTTGCTGGACAACGTGCCGAGTCCCAACGGGGTCGCGTTGTCCCCCGACGAGGCCGTGCTGTACCTGGCCGTGACGCGCGGCAACCAGGTCTGGCGCGTGCCGCTGCTGGGCGACGGCAGCGTCTCCAAGGTGAGCGCCTTCTTCACCTCGCACGGCCCCAGCGGGCCGGACGGGCTGGCGGTCGATGCCACCGGTCGCGTGCTCGTGGCGAACCCGGGGCTGGGCTATGTGTGGGTGTTGAACGCGCGGGCCGAACCCGAGGTGGTGCTCGTCAGTCCGCAGGGGCTGTCCACCACCAACCTCGCGTTCGGCGGCCCCGACCGTCGTGACCTCGTCGTCACCGAATCCACCACGGGGACGATCCTGCGCACGCGCATGGACTCGCCGGGCGTTTCGCTGCCTCGTCCGGCCTGAGACGTCGAGTCGCGCTCACCGCGCCAGCGACCAAGCAAGCATCAACTGCGCCACGTAGTAGGCCGGCAGGCCCCAGGCCTGGTTGACCGGCCCGGGCGCCACGAAGGTCTGCCGCGCCACCGCCAGGTCGGACGCGGCGAAGAGCAGCGCCCCGGCGGCCACGAGCACGGTGCCGCCGCCCGCCGTGTGCGCGGTGGCGATCGCGACCATCACCGCGATCGTCACGACATAGGCGATCACCGCCGGGCGCATCGCCCCGCGAAGGTGGGGCCACATCCAGCGCAGCGCGGCGATCGCCACCCCCAGCATCAGCGCGCCGCCCACTGCCGCTCCGACGACCGACAGCGGGCGGGTGGCGAAGGCCACCGCGAAGACGACGTGGGCGAGCAGGAACGATCCCAGCCCCGCCAGGAAGGCGCGTGAACCCGAGGCGAGCAGGCAGAGATCGCCGATCGCGCTCAGCACCAGGGCGAGCAGCAGCCACCGCCCCATCACCCCCTGCGTCGCACCCAAGGACAGCGCCACCGCGATGAACGCGAGACTGGCGAGCGTCTTGAGCACGACCTTGGCGCGGACCCACCCCTGCTGGATCGACATCACCAGCGCCGCCGTGCAGGCGAGGCAGGCCAGCGAGAGAGCGATGGGCAGCGCGAACGGGAGGGTGGTCATCGGGGGGATGTCGACATTTCTTCAACCAATTGGTTGACGGTTATAGCGCATCGGTTTATATTCAACCGTATGGTTGAAGAAAAGACCCACGAACTCGACGCCGTCTTCCACGCCCTGGGCGACGCCACACGCCGCCGGATGCTGCGTCGTCTCGCCGGCGGCGAGCAGACCGTCGGCCAACTGGCCGAACCTTTCGCGATGTCGCTGGCCGCGGCGTCCAAGCACATCAAGGTGCTCGAGGGCGCCGGCCTGATCCACCGCGAGGTGCGCGGGCGCACGCACCACTGCCGCCTCGCCCCCGGCCCGCTGGCGCACGCCAGCGAGTGGTTGAGCTTCTACCAGGCATTCTGGAGCGGCCGGCTCGACGCGCTGGAGCGCCTGCTGCGCGAGGCGCCACCCGTCACCCCCGCCACGAAAGGCAAGAGGAAGCGATGACCCCGACCACCCCGATCACCCGCGACCGGTTCGGCGCGTTCGTCGAACCGGCCACGCTGCGGATCGAGCGCCGGCTGCCCGGCCCGATCGAACGCGTCTGGTCCTACCTCACCGAGGGCGCGCTGCGCCGACAGTGGCTCGCCGCCGGCGACATGCCGCTGGCGGTCGGTGCCGACTTCGAGCTGGTCTGGCGCAACGACGAACTCTCCCGCTCGCCCGCCGAACGCCCCGCGGGCTTCGCCGAGGAGCAGCGCATGACCTGTCGCCTCACCGAGGTGTCACCGCCCCATCGCCTCGTGTTCGACTGGCTGGGCGTCGGCGAGGTCTGCATCGAACTCTCGCCCGCCGACGGACAGGTGCTGCTCACCCTGACCCATCGACGGCTGGAGAATCCGGAGATGCGCCCGATGGTGGGCGCGGGCTGGCACGCGCACCTGGACATCCTGGAGGCCTGCGTGTCCGGCACCGAGCGGCCCTCGTTCTGGCCGCACTGGACCCGGCTGCACGCGGCCTACACGAGCCGGCTGCCCGCCTAGGTGTGCGATGGCGCTAGCGCGGCGGCGGCAGGAACGCCACCGGGTTCATCAACCGATTCTCCTGTGACTCCAGCGCCCCGAGCTTGGCGCTCTCGGCCACGTAGGCGAGCCACTCCGGGTCCTTCCACAGCGCGGCCCGGCGCTGTTCGCGATCGGCCGCGTTCTCGTAGCACCAGATGTGCACGTACTCGTTGACGTTGCCGCTCTCGGTGGTCATGAAGGCCAGCGGTGCGCCGAGGTGGCGCATCTGCGGGCCCTTGCCGAGCTGGTCGTACAGCGCCAGGTGCTTGCCGATGGTGCCGGGGCGGCACCGGTAGGTGCGAAGGTCGATCAGCATGGTTCCTCCAGGGTTGGCCGATTGTGCCGGATCCGTCGCGCCCGCGAGCGCTTCGCGGCTCGGAAGGCGAGATCCACGGCCGCGCGCAGCGCCGCCCGGGCCAAGAGCCGTGTCGAATCGAGCCCGATCTCGTCACGCTCGGCGGGCGTCGGCCAGCTTGCGCGCCGAACGCAGCATCAGGTCGGCCACACCGGGTCAATGCCACGACCGCTCGCCCGGCGCCGGCGTGGGGATCACCACGCACCGCCCGGCATAGCTGCGTTTCCAACGGGTGTAGCGACGAAACAGCCAGCCGACCAGCCGCACGAAGGCCCAATAGACGCCGCCCAGCAGGAAGGCGTCGCGTCGCATCAGATCGCGAAACGCGCGGTCGGCTCCTCGGCGATCGATCGGCAGGTCGACATCCAGGAACTGGTAGAGCACGTCATGCACCAGCGAGGCGTAGTAGGTCTTGGGCTTGCGGGTCTTCTCGTTGGGCACGCCATCGGGAATTCCCAGGACCAGGTCGAGCAGCGCGAACTTCGGGGTGCACCCGTCCCAGGCATAGCCGGCCCGCACGATCGCCCGACCATCGGGGTACAGCACCAGGCGCTCCACGTTGCCCCGGCAGCGAAACGACAGGGTCTGCGAGACCGGGTGAGCGAGGTAGGGCCCGAGATCCACCGGGTAGTCCTGCGAGAGCTCGAAGATCCACTTCACCGAGAACGCCATGAACGTCTCCTGCTTGAAGCGAGCGGCGGCCTCGCGGGCGGTGCCGGTGCGGTCCATCGCCACGGCGACCCGACCCTCGCTCGCCGGGAGTCGATGGCCCCAGCGTGCGGTGGGTCGCGCGACCGCGCAACCCCATTCCCGGGGACGTTCGACCTCCCGAGGCCCTGCACGAGGGCGCCGATCGGAACCCCGACGGACTTCCCAGCCCAGGTGGCCGGTGTCATCCTTGGCCCATGCAATCTCGCGCCCTGGGAGCCCTCGATGGAACTCTGGCAACTCGACGCCACCGACCTCGCCCACCTGATCCGCACAGGCCGCGCGTCGGCACGGGAGGCGGTGCAATCGTGCCTGAAACGGATGGACGCGGTGAACCCCGCCCTGAATGCCGTGGTGCGCCGCCTGGACGATGAAGCGCTGGCCGCCGCCGACGCGGCCGACACGGCCCGCGCCCGGGGCGAGGCGCTCGGCCCGCTGCACGGCGTGCCGGTCACCACGAAGGTGAACGTGGACCAGAAGGGCCACCCCACCGACAACGGCGTGTCGGCCTACAAGGACCTGATCGCCACCGAGGACAGCCCGGTGGTCGCCAACCTGAAGCACGCCGGCGCGATCGTGATCGGGCGCACCAATGCCCCCGCTTTCTCGATGCGCATCTTCACCGACAACGCGCTGCACGGCCGCACGCTGAATCCGCTGGACCCGGCGATCACGCCCGGCGGCTCCAGCGGCGGTGCCGGCGCCTCGGTGGCCGCCGGCATCGGCACGATCGGCCATGGCAACGACATCGGCGGCTCGATCCGCATTCCGGCGACCTGCTGTGGCATCGTGGGCCTGCGCACCGGCTTCGGGCGGGTGCCCGCGTTCAATCCGTCGGCGCCCGGCGGTCGTCCGATGGGCGGGCAGCTGATGTCGGTGCAAGGTCCGCACACCCGCACGGTGCGCGACGCGCGCCTCGCGCTGGCGGTGATGGCGAGGGGCGATCGGCGCGACTGGAAGTGGGCCGACATGCCCCTGCAGGGCCCGGCACCGGCGCGCCCGCTCCGCGTGGCGCTGATGCCGCAGGTGCCCGGTGGCACCACCCACCCGGCGCAGGCCGAGGCGGTGCGCACCGCGGGCCGTCACCTGGCCGCCGCGGGATACCACGTCGAGGAGGTGCTGCCTCCGGATGTCGAGCGGGTGGTCGAGCTCTGGCACCGGATCTGCGTCACCGACGTCTTCGCCAGCCTGTGGCCGCTGATGCAGAAGGTGGGCGATCCCGACGGCATCGCCTCGATGGGCGCGTGGCTCGAGATGCACCGCGCCTGCGACCTCGCGGGCTACACCGCGGCGCTCACCGAGCGCGATGCGATGCAGATGCGCTGGCTCGCGTGGTTCGAGCGGTTTCCGCTGCTGGTGACGCCGGTGCTCTGCGACCTGCCACCGGCGCAACGCGGCGACGTGACCGTGGAGGGGCAGCGCCAGATCCTCGGTTCGATGCGATCCGCACTGATCGCGCCGATGCTCGGTCTGCCCGGACTGGCCGTGCCGGTCGGGCGCCACGGCCGGTTGCGCCCGGGTGTGCAGATCATGGCGACCCGGTGGCGCGAGGACCTGTGCCTGGACGCGGGCGAGGTGATCGAGGCGGCCGAGGGCGTGGTCGCGCCGATCGACCCGATGCGGGCCTGACGCGGCGCCGGGTCAGCCCGGCGTCTTCGCCCCGAAGACGGCCGTGAGCACGACGACCCACAGCCCGATCAGCGCCACGTTGCTCAGGCCGAAGGCGAAGAAGCGGTGCATCACCTGGTTGTAGGTGATGTGGATGAGGCTGTGCACGATCCTCAGGACGACATACGCCCAGGCCCACGTGGCGGCGTGGGTCACGGTCACCGGGGCGACGTACGCCAGCACGCAGGCGACGTAGAACAGGACCGGCAGCTCCAGCAGGTTCATGTAGTTGCGATTGATCAGGCTCACCGGCCCCGGGACCTGGCTGGATTCGCCGAGCGCGAACTCCTGGGGCGACAGGCCCGAGGCGATGCGACGCGCCGCCACCAGCACCAGCATCAGCACGGTCCACGCCGCGAGCACGCAGACGGGGATCAGGATCGCGGGGTCTCGCATGGTCATCTCGCTGGGTCGGGACGGCGGGGCCGGACCCGGGGGACGATACCGAGGAGCGCCGGCATTGTCGACGCGTGCGCGTGTCCGGCACGGCGAAAGCCGCCTCGGTGCGTCAGGCCGTGGCTGACGCCCGAGGGGGCGCCGGCCTCACAACAGGGCCGCCTCCTCGCCCATCGCGCGGGCCACCGCCGGCCGGGCATGGGTCCGGCTGGCGTAGGCGGCCAGACCGGGCCACTCGGCGAGGTCGACGCCGATCCGCTTGACCAGCGCGAGCGCCCAGGCCAGGTAGGCGTCCGCGATCGTGAATCGATCGCCCACCAGGAATTCGCGACCGGTCAGGTGCTTGTCCAAGTGCGCCAGCTTGGCCGGCAGGCGCGAGCGCGCGAAGGCCTTCGCGTCCGCCGAGGTGTCGGGGGAGAACAGGTGCCAGAACACCAGCTTGTGGATCTCGGTGCCGACGAAGTTCAGCCAGCTCAGGGTCTGGTAACGCGCCGGCGCGCCGACGGCGGGCAACAGACCGCTGTCCGGCTGGCGATCGGCGATGTATTGCAGCACCGCGGGCCCTTCGGTGAGCACGCTGCCGTCATCGAGCACCAGCACCGGGACCTGGCCCTTGGCCGAGAGATCGAGCAGGCTGCCGCCACTCTCGATCGCCTTGCTCGAGAGCTGCACCCGGCGAAAGGATGCGGATTGGCCGCTTTCGTAGAGGCTGATGCGGCTGGCCAACGAACAGGCCATCGGCGCGAAGTACAGTTCCATCGTGCAAGCTCCTGGGCAAAGGGTTATTGTGTATCGCTCAGTACAGATTAGAACCCCGGGCGTCGCGCGTCAATCCATTTCTTACCGATCGATATGAAACAGCCCCGGCCCCCTGGCCGCCCTCTCTCGTTCGATCCCGATCAGGCCCTGTCCCAGGCGGTGGGCCTGTTCTGGCAGCGCGGCTACGCCGACGCGTCGATCCAGGACCTCACCGACGCGATGGGGATCAATCGGCCCAGCCTGTATGCGGCCTTCGGCGACAAGGAGGCGCTCTTCCTGAAGGCGGTCCAGGCGTACCGGGGCCAGGTGCAGGCGCAGCTCGAGGCGCTCTTCGCGCGCGCCCTGCCATTGGCACCGACGCTGACCGCGCTGTTCGAGCAGGCGATCGACGTCTACACGCAGCCGCGGTCGGCGCCACGCGGCTGCCTGCTGGCCAGCGCGGCGACGGCCGAGGCGCCGCAGTCCGCCGAGTTGCGCAGCGCGGTTCGCGAGGCCCTTCTCGCGATCGAGGCCACCTTGCGGCAGGGATTGACGCAGTGCCTGCGAACCCCGGACGCGCGCGGGCGCCCACCGGCCCTGGACGTCGAAGCGGCCGGACTGCTGGCGGCGAGCTTTCTGTATGCCTTGTCGGTTCGCGCACGGCTGGGCGTCGCTGAACGCCGCCTGCGCGCGGACGTGCCCCGCCTGGTGGCCGCGGTGTGCCGGGCAACGCCGACCTGACCCCGATCGGGCGCCTCAGCGCGACGACCGGAACGGCGGCAGTCGCCACGCCCACCAGGCCAGCACGCCGAAGACGGTATAGGCGAGTGTGAACACCCAGAACGGCGCCTCGAAATAGATGAGCCGCTGCAGCCAGTGCTCGATGAAACTCTTCTCGTAGGCTGCCACCCCCGCCTGGGCGCGCAGATGCGACTCCAGCAGGGTCAGCGGACAGTGCTGGCCGAGCCACGCCTGCGCCACGATCACCACGATCGTCGCCAGATGGAGCACCCGGAACCCGCGATGCTCGGTCCAGCGCCAACGCCGCCAGCGGCCAAGCACCACCGCCACGAAGCCCCCCACCACGAAGAGCACCACCGCGGCGTGCAGCACGAGCACCGCGTCGGCCAGGTGTTGGGGGCTGGGCATCGAGGCGCTCGCGAGACGGGTCGGAGGACCGTTCCAGCGGCCGTGGCTTAGGCCACGCGGGTCCGGTACTCCAGAGCCCAGTAGTGAGGCCACTCGTGGTAACGACACGCCTCGGCCCGCTCGGCGAGATCGGCCAGCAGCGTTTCCCGGGAAGGGAAGTTCTTCAGCACGCGGTGCGTGGAGCCGTCGGCCAACGGCCGGGTCTGGTAGGTGTTGCCCTCGTCGTCCTGATCGGTGATCGGCGTGCTGCTGCCAGGCACGAAGCGGTTGTCCAGCAGCACCACGGTGGCGCCCGGCGCGAGGGCGGCGTGAAAGCCGTCGAGGAACTCGGCGATGCGCGAGCGCGGCACGTGCGACCACCAGAAGCCGGCGAACCCGGCCTCGAAGCGGCCCGCGGACACCGGCAGACGGTAGGCGTCGCCGACCAGCCACCGCACCTGCGACGGCAGGACCCGGGTCCGGGCGATCCGCAGGGTCTCGATGGACGCGTCGATCGCCACCATGCCGTGGCTGCGCGGGGCGAGAAGCCGGGTCCAGTACCCGGTGCCGCAGGCGATCTCCAGGACGCACCGCCCGGACAAGGTCTCGGGCAGCCAGCGCTCGATCGCCCGCAGGTCCGCCTGTCGCTCCGGCTTCTGGTAGACCCGGTCGTACTCCCCGGCCCGGGCGGCGTAGTACTCGCGCATCGGCGTTCACCTACAGCTTGCCACTCACGCGCATGCCCTCCAGGCGCAGCGCGATCACCTGCTCGAGTTCGCTCAGCCGGGTCTGCAAGGCCAGCCGTTGGGCCGGATCGGCGCACGCCGCGATCGCCTCGCGCAATCGGGCTCGCTCGTGGAACAGCCCGAGTTCGGGCGGCGCCACCCCCGCGTTCTTCAGGATCTTGAACGGCAGCCGGAACTCGCCCGGGGTCTCCGACCAGCCCTCCATCTCGGGCATCGGCTTGCCGAAGCTGGGCGCGGCCTGGAGCTCGCCGGAGCGCCAGGCCGAAGCGAGGTGTTCGGCGATCATCTCGTCCTGCGATCGCAGTGCCGCGTCACGCTTCTTGCGCCGCTCGGATTCCAGCGTTGGCGCAACGCGCAGGCGGGGGTCGATCGGCGAGGCGGGCTTGGACATGGTCGGCAACGCGGTTCGGCTCAGGATACCGGGGCGATGGGGCGCACGCCAACCCGCACGACACCCGGCCGGGCGACGCCGGGGCGGTCAGTCTCACCGTGCGCCGAGACTCGGGTCGTCGATGCCCACCGCGCCGGCCAGGTTCGCCCGCGCCGCGAGCTCCAACAGGCCGAAGAAGTGCGCGGTGCCATACAGCCGCGGACGGGCGAGAAACCCGGCGAGGATCTCGCGCCGGCGCGACACGAAGAGCTGTGCCGGCACGAAGGCGTACTCCTCGCGGATCTGGCGTTCGTACTCGGCAAAGCGCGGCGCCGGCGCGCCGAGAATGGCCAGATCGACGTCGACCAGCAGCCGCGCGTCCGCCTCGGTCGGCGTGGCGTCGTGCCGGGTGGCCATGATCAGCGCCACGATCCGATCGAGCACCTCGCGCGACACCCCGTGACGCCCGAGCAGCCGCTCGGCCAGGCCCGCGCTGCGCGCCTCGTTGTCGCCCGGGCCGAGCTCGTAGACGGCGTCGTGGAACCAGATCGCCGCCTCCACTTCCGCCGGCCGCTGCGCCAGATGTCGCACCGGCCCGAAGTGCGCGAGACACTCGGCCAGGTGTTGCGTCGTGTGGTACCGACGCCAGGGCTCGGCATGCCGCCACAGGAGCTCGTCGCGCACCGTGCCGGCCTCACCCGCCGCCTGCAAGCCGTGCCAGAGCCGATCCCAGGATCCGGCGAGCAGTGGGTCGATCACGAGTGGATGTCCTTCCCGTCGAAATCGGCTCAGGCCGGCGGCTTCGCGATGAACGCCTGCTTCTCGTCGGGGTCGAAGCCGCCCGACCGATAAAAGCGCATCGTGGCCTCGTCCTTGCGGCCGGTCATCAGCATCACCTTGTAGCAGCCCGCCGACCACGCCTGCGACAAGGCGTGCGACAGGATCGCCTGACCGTGGCCCCGATTGCGGTACTCGGTGTGGGTGACGACGTTCTCGATCACTCCGTAGGGCTGGCAGCCGCGCGTGAGATTGGGCACCACGGTGAGCGTGCAGCTCGCGACGAGGGAGCCCTGAACGTAGCCGCCGATGACGCGGGTTCGCGGGTCGCCGATCATCTCTAGCCAGACGGCCTGCACGGCGGCCTCATCGGGCAGGGGCTTGTCGGTGCGGTGCAGGTGCCGATACAAGGCCAGCAGATCGTCGCGCTCCGTGGGCCGCAGCGGCCGGATGGCGAGTTCGCCGTCAGGGTGCATCGACACGATCTAGTTCCACGTCTTCTGGTGCATCAGGCCGTTGACCAGCATGACGCCCAGGAAGACCACCCACGACAACACCACCAGCAAGACCGCCAACCCCGGGCGGGCGCCCGTGGTGGCCCATCGGAACCCCCAGACGAGCAGACCCAGCACCGCGGCCGAGGTCAGCAGGGAAAGCCAGTCGGGCGTGACCGGCGTGATCTGCTTGCCACCGAGCGTGAGCACGATCACCAGCAACGCCAGCAGGCCCGTCGGGACCGCGAGGACCCAGTACACGTAGACCACGTCATCCCCCCTGGGAGAACCGGACTACCCCTCGCCTGGTGCCCGCGGATGCTACCCCATCGTCGAGAAGCCGCCGTCCACCGGAATGGCGGTGCCGGTGACGAAGTTCGACATCGGACTGGCCAGGAAGACCGCGATGCCTTCGAAGTCGGCCGCGTCACCCCAGCGCCCCGCCGGCGTGCGCGAGAGCACGCGGTCGTGCAGCCCCTTGACCTCCTGGCGCGCGTTGCGGGTGAGGTCGGTGTCGATCCAGCCGGGCAGGATCGCATTGACCTGGATGTTGTCCGGCGCCCAGGCCACGGCCAGGGACTTCGTCAGCTGGACGATCCCCCCCTTGCTCGCCCCATAGGCCGGCGCGAAGCTCGCGCCGAAGATCGAGAGCATCGACCCGTTGTTGATGATCTTGCCGCCGCCCACCTGTTTCAGATGCGGGTAGGCCGCCTTCGAACACAGGAACGCGCTGGTCAGGTTGGTGTCGATCACCTGGCGCCATTGGTCCAGCGAGAGATCCTGCGCGGGACGGCGCACGTTGATTCCGGCGTTGTTGACGAGAATGTCCAGCCGGCCGTGGCGGTTGGCCGCCTGCTCCATCAGCGCGGCCACCGCCGCCTCGTCGGTGACGTCCACCCGGATCGACGAGGCCTGCGTGCCCAGCCCCTCCAGTTCGGCGACCGCCGCGCGGTTCTTCGCTTCATCGCGTGCCGCGACCACCACGATCGCGCCGGCCCGCGCGAGGCCGCGCGCCATGCCCAAGCCGATCCCGCCATTGCCACCAGTGACGATGGCGACCTTCCCTGTCAGAGAGAACATGTGAGCTCCTGTGTGCAACGATTCATCGGGCGACCCGATCCTCCCGCGCGGCGTAGCGCCTGAGCGCGCGTCCCAGCCACGACAGGCCGATGACCGGCAACACCGCCGCCAGGCGCGGATCGCCGCGGAAGTGGTGCGCGACGCCCAGCGCGCCCAGGGTGGCGCCCAAGAGCGCCCAGGACGCCAGCATGACACGCCGGCGCGGCCCGATCACCGCGACGAAGCCCGCGCGTGTCGGGAGCGAGCCCAGGCCCACCACGAACATGCAGCCGAAGAGACTCGCCTCGCCCAGCCGTTGCATGCCCTGCAACACCCACCACTGCTGTGTGAGCGCGGCCAGACCGCCAACGATCAGCCAGGCATTGGCTCCGAGGATCAGGCGGTTGGTCGGCTCGGCGCGGCGCACCAGCACGACGAGTTCGATCACCGCGACCGCCGCGCCCAGCCTGAAGGCGGAGAGCCACCGCTCGTCCGTGGGCACCGGGCCGGCACCGAAGGCCACGGCCGCGAACACGGCCAGCGCGAGAAAGCCGAGCAGGTACTCGACGAGTCCGATCAGGTGAGCGCGCATCGGCGAGGGAACGGTCTGAGGCAGGCGCGTCGGGTGCGATCAGGCCCCGGGTTGGTGGAACACCGCCTCGACCTTGTTGCCCTCGGGATCGAGAAGGAACGCGGCGTAGTAGCCCGGGTGATACGTGCGCAGGCCGGGCGCCCCTTCGTCCCGGCCGCCGGCCGCCAGCCCGGCGACGTGAAACGCCCGCACCTGCGCGGCGGAGGTCGCGCGGAAGCACCAGTGCCGACGAGGGTCCGCCTGCGCCCGCGCCGACTGGAAGACGCTCAGGTAGGTGTGCGTATCGTGTCGCGGGTCGTTGCGCTCGCCGAACCCGATCGCCTCGGCTTCTTCGTACGCGACCACGGCGCCCAGTGCCGCGAAGATGGCCTTGTAGAACGGCGCGGCCCGGGCCAGGTCCTGCACGGTAATGGAGACGTGGTCGAGGAGTCTCATCGCCGGCTCGATCAGGTGGCGGGACCGGCGCGGGTCGGAATCGACCAGACGCTCGACGGCCAGCGCGCACGACTCACGCGGAACGCCCCATCAGCGAGATCACCAGGGCCGTCCAGAGCCCGACCACCACCGCGAACCCGAGCATGAACACCGCGAAACGGTGCATCACCGTGTTGTACGTGCAGTGGATGACGCTGTGCGCGACACGCAATCCGACGAACACCCAGGCGCCCGCCACCAGCCAGCCCGGCGTGTGCGCGGTGGCCAGGGCTGTGGCCACCAGTGCGTAGAAGAGCACCGGCACCTCGAAGAGGTTGCGGAAATTGTCCGCCGCCTGCACATCCTCGAGCCGCGCGGCCATCTGGATCGAGGTGCTCGCGGCCTGCGGATGGACCCGCTTGCGCCGCATCTCGCGCGTTCGAACCACGAGCAGGCGCACCGCGACGAGCGCACTGAGCAGGACCATCGCGAAGGCGCTGAGCACCAGCAGGAACGGGGGCGTCATGATCACTCCGGATCAGGCAGATCGATGACGCGACTGTACGCGATGCGGGCGCTCCCCTTGCGCGGCCACCGGACAGCGTCGCGGCAACCGTTACCGGATGCACGCCTTGCCGACCGGGGTCGCGGGATCGCAGGCGATCAGGCCCTTCAGTTCGGCGAGGTAGAAACGCGGTCGTTCGCTGCATTCGACCACGGTGGTCCTGCCGGAGGACACGGACCTCACCTGGACGCCGGCCCCCTCGTGGCGTCTTCCACTCGCTCGGGTGAAGACCGTGTACGCATGCGGGGCGGTGACAAAGCGCACCGACTGCGTGTAGACCCCCTGGTGGGTGTCGGTGGCCCCCTGGAAGCGCCGCAAGGAGCCCTCGCGGGCCGGCGGGTACACGAATTCCACCGACCGTTGCCGCCCATCGCGATCGAGCGCCCCGAATCGGTACTGCAGATAGTCCTCGCGTGAGGGCCCGAAGCGCGCCGGCCGGCCAGAGGGGGCGCCTCACAGCGACTTCGCGTAGTAGCCGAACCACGCGCCGCCGTAGAGCAGCCCCAGGCCCCCGACGACGACGGATTCCCGAAGCAGGAACACGAGCCCCACGCAGGCCGCTGCGACGACGAGCGCGGTGACGTGCAGCAACAGCCGATGACCGGGCAGGAGGACCGACGCGAGGATCAGCGCCGCCACGAGCACCGGGGCGAACTGGGTGATGACGTCCACGCTGGACGCGCCCAGGGAGCTTCGGAAGGAATCCCCCAACAGCGCGAGCGCGAGCCAGCCGCCGCCGATCAGCACCGCCACCACGCCCAGGGACCAACGCCACGCCAACATCGGAACAGGTTAACCCGGATGAGTGGAAGGATCAGGTGCCGCGACGCGAGGCCTGGTACGCCTCGATCCGCGGCAACAAGCGCTGCCGACGCTCGAGGCTCTGCGCCGGCCAGTGCTGCTCCCGGTCGTGGTACTCGGGCATCGCGCGATCCGCTGCCCCTGGGCGCTCGCCGACGGCGTGTCGACGATCTCCGGCGGGCTGCCGAGGCAGACGATCCGATTCGATCATCGCGTTCAATGCGTACGACGCGCCCGATTCGCGCTGGCACCAGCGGCAATGACAGCAATGCACGAAGAGTGGCGCGGACAGCATCCGATACCGCACCGCGCGGCCGTCGCAGCCGCCCTCTGCGGGAAAGCGTCGATTCGGGCTCATCGGGGAGGACTCGCTCGCGGACATTCGATCGCCAAGGGCCAGGGAGGCGTTCAGCCGCGACAGGCGAACGCCGTCACGCGCACCACGCCACGGGTGACACGGTAGCTGGCGCGACACTCGGTGGCCGACGCGGGCAGCGGTCGCGCGAGCACCAGGGACGCGCCCGGGTAGCTGCAGCCCACCCAGTGGTTGCCGGTCAGTCGCCAGACGGACTCGCGCGCACCGTTGGACAGGGGCTTGTCCTCGTCCGGCACGAGCGAGGCCATGTCCCGCGGATGGCCCGCGTAGACCTGCACCCCGTTCAAGGGGTGGACGGTGGCCGGCCCTGCCGCCGGTGCCGGCGCGCCGCGTTCCCGCGTGATGATCTCGAACGGAAAACCGGGCGCGGGCACGAAGCCCGACTGCACGAGCGGAGGGCAATCCACCTGCAGCACGGCCGCCGCGGCGGCCTGGGTCATGCAGGCCGCCGCCGCGACGACCAGCACGTGTCGTCGCATCGTCTGGAGTCGGGGGTTCATCGTCTGGAGGACTGGAAGACCTGCGCGGGTTCAGGCCGCGCCCGCCGTGTGCCGCTGCGCGGCGGCCAGGCGAGCCAGTGTCTCACGCTGCCAGGCACGCTCCGGGACGAAGGACTGGGGGTCGTTCACCGCGCCATAGCCACCGGCGCCGTACACCGCGGCATACGCGGCGTAGTCGGCCGCCGGGATGACCCGCCCGGCCAGCGCGTTGGCCACGGCATAGCTGGCCGATACCGCGGCGTGGCCCACCCCATCGAGCGATCGAGAACCCGGGTGCCGATTGGCCAGTGCGGCGGCATCGGCCGCGACGCCGGCGAGGGCCGAGGGATCGGCTCGGCCGCCGACGTGCGCCGAGAAGGCCTCGAGACACCGCTTCACCGCCGGGTCTTCGAGCAGGTGTCCGACCCGCTCCACACAGGCCAGCGCGAACGCCTGCCGCAAGGCCGAGGGATCGCCGACCTGCGACTCGAACGAACGCAGCAACCCGGAGAGATCGTCATTCATCGCGCCATACTCTTCGTACCCGGTGAACCCGCTCGGATCAATCGACCCGCTCGACCTTCGCGACGCGGGTGAGGTATTTCTCGAACCCGGTGCGGCGCCCCTTCTCCTTGGCGATCAGGTGGCTCGCGTTTGGCGACCAGGCCTCGATCGCCTCCCACTCTATCGCGGTCAACTGTACATAACAACAGCCCGCCTCGCGGAAGCCCTTAGCGCGCCGGCTTCTGCGCGGGGTCCCAATGCTCGATGATCTTGCCGTTCTCGATGCGGAACATGTCGAACCAGGTGGTGGTGTACTTGCGTGTGGGCTCCTTCGGATCGGGGTATTCCCGCAAGAAGCTCAGCGTGACCAGATCCCGTTCGGCCGTGATGGCGACCAGCGGCGCGATGATCCGCGCTTCGATCGGCTTCGGCTGGCGGATCCGGGAGAAGAACTCGACGAAGGCCGCCCGCCCGGTCGGCACGTTCGGGTTGTGCTGGATGTAGCCCTCCGCCAGATACTTCTCGGCGAACTCCATGTGCCCGCCCTCGAAGACCTCGCGCCAGAAGTCGTAGACCAGGCGCTTGTTGGCAGCCAGCGTCGGATCTGGGCTGGCGAGTTGTGCCGCGTGGTCGGGGTTGGCGGTAACGGGCACCTGCGCGAGCAGCGCGCCGTGCAGTCCCAGCGCGACGAAGCCCGCGGCGACGAGAGGAAGACGAAATCCCATGACGGTCACTCCTCCTGCGCGATCACCGTCGCGACAAGGGGCAAGGCCAACAGACGACGGCGATGGTCGAGCACGCGTGGCAGCGCCGAGAGGTCCACGCCGTCGGCCTCCAGCCACCGGGCCAGCGTGAGCAGGTAGTAGTCGGACACCGAAAAGGTGTCGCCCAGGACCCAGGGCCCCGCCAGCAGCTCGTTCTCGATCAGCGCGAAGGCATCGCCGACGGCGCGCGGCACCTTCTGCCGCATCGCCTCCAGGGCCGCCGGGTCGTCGGCCCACCGATGGCCCCGCATCCGGTGGGCGTGTGCCACGTGCACCGTCGAGCACAGGTAGCTGTTGAACGAGTTCATCCGCGCGAGCGCGAACGGATCATCCAGCGGCGCCAGCCCCGCGGCGGGGAAAGTCTGCGCGATGAACTGCAGCAAGGCCGGCGTCTCGGTCAGGATGCCGCGATCGGTCACCAGGGCCGGGACCCGCCCCTTCGGATTGATCTTCAGGTACGACGCCGAGCGCTGTTCGTTCGTCTTGAAGTCGATGCGAACGAGCGCGTAGTCGGACGTGGCATGGGCCAGCGCCAGGTGCGACGCCAGCGCGCAGGTGTTCGGGGTGTAGTAGAGCGTGAGCATCTCGGCGAGCATCCCAGGCGGCGTGGTGGAGCCGACGATGCTAGCGCAGCACGGCGTGGCCGTCAGAGGGCCACCGGGGACACCGGTCGGCGGGTGAGGGGCCGACGCGCATGGCGGACATCCCCGGCGGGTCGGGGCGCTATCGCATCTGCCGAGACAGCTCCAGCACCCCCCAGACCACCACGCACAGCTGCACGAGGTTGACGCCCAGCGCGGTGGCGTGCACCCGCCGAAAGCCCTGCACGGCGGCGGCCTCGCTCGCCTCGATGCGTTCACCCAGGCGATGCATCGCCTCGAGCAGGAACTTGCGCAATACCGTCGTCACCCCGGCGATCAGCGCCGCACCCGTGGCAAAGGCGTAGCGCCCCCACAGCGCATAACTGACGCAGGCGCCCAGCGCGGTCCAGAAGCCGGCCTTGTAGTACACGTTGAAGAAGCCCCGGATGAACCGGGCATCCAGCGGCACGTCGTGCTTGAGGACGAGCAGCGGCAGGCCACCCATCAGGAAGTAGGCGGTGGTGACCAGGAGCGCCACGGTGAAGAAGAAGGCGCCGTAGATGGCGGTCGGCATGGACGATCTCCCGGATCGGACCTCGATTCGTCGTCACGGTGCCGGGTCGGGATGGCGGCGTCAACCCCGGCGCGGTCGACGGGCGAGCTCGGCGACCCCGCCGGCCCGGGGGAATCGACGGTCACTCCGGGTCGTCATCATCGAGGTCGCTGTCGTCGAATCGCGACCACAGGAAGCCCCGTTCCGAGCGTTCGGCACCCATGTCGACGGGCAGATCCGCCACCTGATCCAGGGTCGGGTCCAGCGCGACCAGATGGCCGGCTGTCGCCACGACCAGTTCCTCCCGCTCCACCCGCTCGTCGCCGAACGCGTGGTTGTCCCAGTGGCAGTACATCTGCCACTCGCCGTTCGCGTGGGTGACGCACAGGACCGGTTCGCCGCGCTCGGCGACGCAGCGGCAGGTGCGGATGCGCAACTCGGGTGGGAATCCCATATCGCCTCCTCGAATGGCCGGGATCAGCTTCTGCCCGTCGGGGCAGCGCGCTGGGACCTCGCGCGCGCCTTGGCCGCTTCGACCTCCCGGTTCTTCGGTGGTGCGGTCGTGACCAGTTCGGCAATGAGCTCACGCGCGCTGGCGGCCACCTGCGCGACGGCGCGCTCGAACGCCGCCTCGTTGGCTTTGGAAGGCGCCGCAAAGCCGCTCAGCTTGCGCACGAACTGCCGCGAGGCCTCCAGGATTTCCCGCTCGGTGGCGGGCGGTTCGAAGTTGAACAGGGTCTTGATGCTTCGGCACATCGTGAACGTCTCCCGGACAGGAACTCAGGCGCCGCGCCGCGCCCGGATCCGGCGCGAGGCGGCGTTCAGCAACAGCTTCGAATACAGGCGATGAAACCCCAGCAGCGCGTGGAAAGCCAGGCCCATCCGCCCATCGGCCGAGCGCGGCACGACGGCGGAGCCGAACAGCAGGGTGGTGGCCGGGGAGCCGTTCCCGGCATGGCTGACGCTCAGCCAGGAGCGCGTGCGCCCTGCGTCGAGCAAGATCTCGTCATCCGAGCGCTGCTCCGTCTTCCAGGCCGCGAAGCGCTCGAGCTTGAACAGGCGCGTGGTGTAGAAGGCCTCGATGAACACCGGCAAGCTGACGACGTCGGGAACCGTCAGGCGATAACAATCCACGAAGACGCCCTGGCGCGCATAGGCGGCGAGCAGGGAACCCGGCGGAACCGGGATGGGCTGGCTCATGCCTGTCTCGGCGGGTCAGGACGGTCGAGGTAGGTCAGCCCCTCGGGCAGCATCCGCGACCGCTCTCGCAGCTTCCGGTAGATGGGAACCATGTCGTTGTCGGTGAAGCGCTCGATGACCATGAACAGCATGCCAGCTCCGGGTGGGGGGTGAACGAATCAGGGTCGCGTAGGCGTCGACGCACCTAGGCCGTCAACAGCTTCACCGCCCAGTAGATCGCGATGCCCATCTGCACCGCGAACGCCGTGAACCGGGCGGTGACCGCCATCGGTGAGGTGGACGCCAGGTGGATGACGGATTGCACGAGCCGCGCACCCAGCAGCAGCGGCGCGAGCGGGTCGGTGATCGGCGTCTTGCCCGCCACCGCGGCCACGATCAACAGCCCGCCGAAGATCGGCAGCCCTTCGAGGCAGTTCGCGTGAGCGCGCGCCAGTCGCTGCATGAACGGCGACAGCATCGAGTTCTCGGGATTGAACCCGTTGGCGGGCACCGCGCCGGTGAGCACGAGCTTGGAGCGGATCGCCTCCATCAGCACCAGCAGCAACAGCGTCCAGGCGATGAACCCGAGCACGACGAGCAAGGAATTCGACATGGGCAGGTCTCCGATGGTCATTGAGTCGCGGCTCGACGCGCGACGGGGCAAGCCGGTTGGGGCCGGCGCGCGACCCGATCAGACCACACCCCTGGCCAGTGCCGCCAGCGCCGTGCGCGACAGGCGGTAGCTCAGCCGGTCCGACACCTGCTCTGCACCCAGCGACCGATAGAAGGCAATGCCCCGGTCGTTGGACGCCTTGACGTTCCAGTCCAGGCGGGCGCAGCCGTGCTCCAACGCGTATTCGGCGGCCGCGCGCACCAGCGCGGCCCCGACACCGGCGCTTCGGTGAGCCGAGGACACGTAGAGCTCCTTGAGCTGACACTGCCGCCGCGACTCGGGCGCCGATTCCACCAGCGAGTACATCAGGTGCAGCGCCGCGAAACCGGTGACGACCCGGCCATCGTGCGACGCCACCAGCAGACAGGGTGGATTCGGCCCGGCCAGCAGGTTCTCCAGCAGGTGAGCACGCACCTGCTCGCGCGTGGCGGTGGGCGGCTGGGTGTAGTGCGCGTGCAGCTCCAACAGCAGGTCGACGAGCGACTCGTGCTGCGCCGACGCCACCGGCGCGATGCGAAGGTGCCTCAGCACGTATCCCGAGGCCGGAAAGCCTTCGTTGCCCGCCAGCTTGCCGTCCACCCGCTCGATCACCCGAAAGCCTTCGCTTCGATAGAGCGCCAGCGCGCCCTCGTTGCCCACGAGCACCTCCGTGGACAGCCTCCCCGCCCGGGCCTCGACCGCCCGTCGAAGCAGGGCCCGACCGATGCCCTGACGGTACTGCGCCGGGTCGACGTACAGCCAGGTCAATTCGCAGTCGTTGACCGCCGCGAACCCCAGGACGCGCCCCGCGCGTTCGTAGACGTATACCTCGCCATCGAAGAGCCCCTCGCGGTGCGCCGTCTGCTCCAGCGTCAGATACGCGGCCAGCAGGCCGCTGGCGGCGAGTTCGTCCCGGCGGGCGGCATCGTGGATCTCGCACAAGCGGGTCCAGTCGGCGGGGGCGTAGGGGCGGATCGTCATGTCGGAGATCGTGTCGACGCTTGTGCGGTATCGGTGGACGCCTCGGCATTCGGGTGCGGCGCCGGCCTCGTGTGGGCCTAGTACAAGGTCTTCGACTGTCTCGCCGGCAGATCCCGATCGTAAGCCTCTCCGTCGATCGCCCCCTGCGTGAGCGCACCCAGAAGCTGACCAGCCGAGGGCACCTCCGGGGTCGCCGCGAGCTGCTCGCGCGACCAGAGCGCGGAACGCACCAGCGCCCTCGCGCATTGGAAGAAGACGGTCTCGACCCGGATTTCGAGCACGCACTTCGGACGCTGACCATGGATCGCGAAGCGCGCGAGCAAGTCGGGATCGACCGTGATGCGGGCCGTCCCGTTGGCCCGCACCGTCTCGCGCACGCCCGGCACGAAGAAGATCAGCGACACCCGGGGGTCATGGAGGATGTTGCGCAGGCTGTCGATCCGGTTGTTGCCGCGACGCTCGGGCAGCAGGATGGTTCGCTCGTCGGGGATGGCCACCAGCGGGGCGGGGTCCCCGCGCGGTGAGGTGTCCAGGCCGTCCGGCCCGACGGTGGCCAACACCGCGAAGGGCGAGCGTTCGATCCAGGCCCGATAACTCGGGTGCAGGACCGGCACTTCCTTACGCAGGGAAGCCTCGCCGACCTCCCCGAAGAGGGATGCGAGTTCGTCGATCGTGGTGATGTATGGCATGGGAATCGTCGCCCTTCTGCTCGTGTCAGGGCTGACCCAGCCTGACATACCCGCTGAACCGCAAGCCGTCGAGGTCGGGCAGCGCCTGCGCTTCCGGGACCACGCTCAGGTGGCCGTGAGTCGCGGCGAGCGTCCACCTCAGGTAGTGGCGGCTCGCGCGCGAAGGCGCGAGCTCGATCGCCTTGTCCTCTTCCACGCGGCCAGACTGCAGCCACCACACGCGCGTGGGCTTCGCAGGAACGTCCACGACGAACACCGCGCCTGGCTGGAGCCGATTGTCAACGACCGGATTGGCCGGATCGCCCATGCGATGGCCATCGACGACGACGATGGCGCTGCCCAACATCCCGACCAGGGCCTGGGGGCGGTAGATGACAAGGCGCATCGTGCCGGTGGGCGGCGGCGGCAGCGTCTGATTCGCATCGGCATACAGCGGCAGCTGGCTCAGTTGCGCGGTGCGGACCGCGACGGTGCTCGCGCAACCGGTCATCAGGATCACCAGGAGCATTGCGCCCCCGCGTGAGAGCAGCGTCAGCATGGGCAGGCTCCGGGGTTGTCCGCGAGGCACGGCGATGGTCGACCTAACAGGCCGACGGTGTCCAGGGACCAGGGACCGGGACGGCCTCTGCCTCCCCGGGCCAGGGCGGCATCGTCACCGCCACCACCGCGAGCGCCTCGATTGCCGACGCGCGAAACTGGAAATGCGTGCCCCGCGGCAAGGTGAGGCACAGTCCCGGCACGAGCGGCGTGATGTCCTCGCGACCGTCGAACGCGCGCCACATCTCACCAGCGCCCGACAGCACGTACCAGATCTCCTCCACCGTGCGGTGCGTGACCGCCGCCGACACCTGCCCCGCCACCAAGCTGAAATGGGCCATGCTGCCGCCCGGCAGACGCAGCAGCACCCGCACGCGCGAGCCGTCCGGGGCGATCGCGGCTGGCGCCTCGGGCAAGGCCAAGGCGGCGGGTTCACGGCGGGCCATCGTCGTCATGCGCTCACTGTAGCGTCATCCGGAAGGGCGCGCCGGGCGCCCGGCGGGGCACTGGGCTAGACTTCGACGCACACGTCCACAGAGGCCACGATGACCGAACCCATGGTGGTGGAAGTCTTCTCCGACTACATCTGACCCTGGTGCTATCTCAGTACCGTGCGTATCGAGCGGCTCAGGAAGGAACAGGGAGTGCGGATTCGATGGGTGCATTTCCCACTGCACCCGGACACACCGGCGCAGGGGCGAAGCCTGGCGGATCTCTTCGCCGGCCGTGGCTATGACATCCCCAAGATGCAGGCCCAGATGCGCGAGCGCATGGCCGCCGAGGGCTTGCCCTACGGCGATCGCACCATGACCTACAACAGCCGACAGGCGCAGGAACTGGGCGCCTGGGCCGACACGCAACCGGGCGGCGACGCGATCCACGACGCCCTGTTCCGGGCCTATTTCGTCGATGGCGTGAACATCGGCGATGTCGAGGCCCTGGTGGGCATCGCCGCCGCGGTCGGCCTGCCGCCGGACGAGGCTCGCGAGGTGCTCCAGACGCGGCGCTTCGCGCCGACGGTGGACGCCGACTGGGAGAAGTCGCGCGCCTACGGCGTCACCGGCGTGCCCACCTTCGTCGCGGGCCGCCATGGCGTGGTGGGGGCGCAGCCCTACGAGGCCCTCGAGCACCTGGTCGCCGTCGCGAAAGGCGCCAGCGCGGCGTGAACCACAGGGACATCGATCGATGAACATCGACAGCGCGGTCAACATCGAGGATCTCCGACGCCTCGCGGGCCGGCACTCGCCGCGGGCCGTCTTCGACTACGTCGAGGGCGGTGTCGAGGACGAAATCGGCATGGCGCGCAACCGCGCGGCCTTCGACGCCGTGCGCCTGGTGCCTCGCTACCTCGTCGACGTCTCGCAGCGCTCGATGAAGACGGCCCTCTTCGGCCGCGAGTACGCGATGCCGCTGGGCGTCGCGCCGATGGGCCTGTCGGGCATCTCGAGGCCCGGCACCGACATCGCGCTGGCCAGCGCGGCGGCGCAGGCCGGCATCCCGTTCACCCTGTCCAACGTGTCCAACGACCCGATGGACGAGGTCGTGCGTGCCGGCAACGGCAACGTCTTCTTCCAGCTCTACGGTTCACGCAACCGGGGCCTGATGCACGGCTCCGTGGCCCGCGCCGCCGACCTTGGCGTGCCCGTGCTGATGGTGACCGTGGACGTGCCGGTCCACCCGAACCGCGAGCGCAATGCGCGCAGCGGGTTCGGTGCCGCGGTGAAGCTGAAGCTGCCCTACGTGCTGGAGGCCGCGCGGCACCCGCGCTGGATCCTCGAATACCTGCGCAACGGCGGCGTGCCGAAGTTCACCAACCTGCTGTCGGCTCAGGACACCGCGTCGCTGTCGGCGGTCGAGATCGCGAAGACCTCCGGCGAGCAGTTGGCCGACACCACGCAGGTCTGGCGCGATTTCGAGGACATCCGTCGCCGCTGGCCAGGCAAGCTGGTGATCAAGGGCGTGATGCATCCGGACGATGCGCGCCGTGCGGTCGAACTGGGCGCCGATGGCGTGCTGGTATCCAACCACGGTGGGCGCCAGCTGGACCTCGCGCCCTCGTCGCTGGAGGTGCTGCCGGCCATCCGGGCCGCCGTCGGCCCGTCGGTCACGGTGCTGTTCGACAGCGGCATCCGCCGCGGTTCGCACGTGGTGATCGCGATGTGCTTGGGCGCGGACTTCGTCTTCGCGGGCCGCGCGATGCTCTACGGCGCGATCGCCGGCCGTCAGGCGGGCGCTGCCCGCGCGATGGCCTTGCTCAAGCGGGAGATCGACCTGCAGATGGGGCAGATGGGGTGCGCCAGCCCGAAGGACTTCGGTCCCCACTGGCTGCTGGGGCCGGGCGGGTGGCGCGCCGACGGCTCGCACACCGCCGGTTGAAACGCCGTTGGCGCGCGCGCAAGCCTGCCGAGGTCAGGCAGGTACCGGCGCGAGATACGCAGCCAGCGCCAGGCTGACCAAGGTCACCAGACCGGAAAGCCACAGGGCCCACGTTCGCGAGTAGGCGGCGGGCCGGTCGATCTCGGGCAAGGTCGCGACGAAGCGGCCGTGTTGCAGGGTGGCCGCCGCCATGCTCACCGACCCGAGGACGACGAGCACCACGCCGATCAGGTGCGAATGGGCGCTCGCGGCGTGGATCGGCGGACCGTTGCCCTGTGCGCCGAGCAGGCGCAGGAACAGGCCGAAACGCGACACCAGGAATCCGAGACCGACGATCGCGATGCCGGTCCGCAGCCACGCCAGGAGGGTGCGCTCGGACGCAAAGAAGACGCGGGGATCGGAAGTCATGTGGTCTGCATCGAAAGGTCCGGGTTGAATGCCACCTCCCACAGGTGGCCGTCCGGGTCCTGGAAGTATCCGGCATGGCCGCCCCAGAACGCACGCTGCGCCGGCTTGACGATCCGCGCACCCGCGCGTTCGGCCTGGGCCATCACCGCCTCGACTTCCGACTCGGAAGCGACGTTGTGGGCCAGCACCAGACCGCCGCGCCCCAGTGCCTCGGGGGGCAGTCCGGTATCAACCGCCAGGCTGGTGCGCGGCCAAAGTGCCAGCGTGAGCCCGCCCGTCAGCGCGAAGAAGGCCACCGCCCCGATCTCGAACTCGGTCCCCATGATGCCCTGGGTCCGAAGGCCAAGTCCGTCGCGATAGAAGGTGATCGATCGCTCGAGGTCGTCGACGCCGAGGGTGACGAGGCTGATGTGTGGGTTCACGACGAAGGGGGTTCGAGGCGGGAAACGGGGGCGCGGGCCAATGCCCGCGCCCCCGAAGGCCGTTCAGGTCAGCCTTGGATGTCGTGACCGCTTACCAGCAGCACGGCAGATAGCCGGCACAACAGGCGGCACCGGCAACACAGCACGAGGCGGCGAACGCCCCGACCGAAAAGCCGCTCGCGCCCAGCGCGGCGGCCGCTTTCAAGCAGATCGCTTTCATGGAGATTCTCCTCAGTTGGAAAAGAAAACGGCAGGATCGACACAACATCCGTCAGTCCGGCGGCTTCCATGGCGGGAGGGCCGTTGCATCGGTGTGCGAGGGCAGGCGAACGTGCGGCGCGACGCAGGCCATTGTGCCGGCGCTGGACGGGGGCGCCCCCACGACCGCGGGGACACTGGAACACCCGGTACAACCGTGCCCGGAAAGCGTCAGCGCGCAACACGGCTCGGCATCCCCGCAGCAGGCGGTCAGCGGCGCCGCGAGCGCGCCCCCGCCGATCCACAGCAGGAGCGCGATCGCGATGATGCGGGCAAAGCGCCCGGGCGCACGTGTCATGTTCCCGAGTATAGTCGACACGCACCGGCGAGACGACAGTGGGGAGAAAGGCAGGTCCGGCGGCAAGGGCCAGGTCGCCACGCGGCGCCTCACCCGGGATCCGGCGACTTCGCCCACCCCTGGGGAAACTCGTCGAACCGGGGCAGTGAATCGGTGATCTCGTGCCAGGGCGCCTTCGATCCCACGAACACATGGCACATCGGCCGGGCGCCCGGGTCGTCGTCCAGGATTCCCAGCGCCAGCCCAACCTCCTTGGGCCGGGCATCGAACCGGGTGAGGATGTTCGAGCCGCACACCGAGCAAAAGCCGCGGTGCTCACCGGGCGACGATTCGTAGTAGCGGACCTGCGCCTCGCCCCGAACCCAATGCAGGTCCGCCGTCCGCACGCGGCCCCGCGCCCGAAAGGCGCTGCCATGGGACTTGCGACACATGCTGCAATGGCAATACAGCAGGTCGCGAATCTCCCCCCGGATCTCCAGGGCGATGCCCTGGCACAGACAGCTCGCTCGAATCACGGCTTCCTCCTACCCTTCGTGCCGCGGGGCACGGGGCGTTCCCGGTGACGACGGTGTTCCCGGTACCCGCGAATCGGCATGGCGCTTCAATGGATCAGGCGCCCGCCGAAGGCCATTCGGCCCGCCCCCGCCGGGGCGTATTCGATGTGGACCCGGCTCTTGTCCAGGACCAAGGTGGCGGCCACCGCCTTGGCCAGTGCCTGGGCCTCCACCTCCAATTCGGTCTGCGAGCCGAGCCAGCCATGCAGAACGGTGACGAAGACGGGCAGCGGTGTCGACGCGCCTGGCACCCCGTTCTCCGCATACTGGGTCGCCGGCACCGGGTGCAGTCGCAGCCACAGGTGCCCCACCTCGGTTCCCAGTGCCTCGCCGATCGCGTCAGCCAGGCGGGTGGCCGCGCCTTCTGGCAGGGAAGTCTCGGGCGACAGAACCCAGTGAACATCAACGATCGGCATCGCCGCTCCTTTCGGTGTCATTCGACAGGCTCGACCCGGGCTGACGAAATCGATGCCGCTCGCTGTGCCGGATCACCGGTTCGAGCAGTTCGAGATCGCCCGGCGTCACGACGTTGCCCTGCGGAAACGGCGCACCCGCGCGGGCACCGATCGCCGCGCGCACGCGGGCGTCCTGGTAGTAGCAGTCGTACACCCGTTGCAGCAAGGCCTTGAACGTCGCCGGTTCGTCCTCGGCGAATCGCGCGACCTGCTCGACACGCGCGGCCAGATCGAACTGTGCGAAGTGGCGGTCGAGCGAGCGCAGCACGCTGGCCAGGGTCGTCAGGTAACCGGGCTCGAAGCGCTTCAGGTGATCGAGGAAGCCGACCTCGGCGGCGCTGGGCAGGCGAGCGTCCGCGCTCGCCGGCACGAGCGTGTCGAGCAAGGCCGCGAGCAATGCCTGGGCACTGTCCGAGATCGGTGGGTGGATGGGCTCGGTGTGGGCCACGCGCGGCTCCTGGTCAGTCGAAGAGGTTGGCGAGGTTCTTCTTGATGGCGTCGGCGAAATACAGCGCCAGCGCCTGGATGGTGCTGGCCGGGTTCACCGCCCCACCCGTCACGAAGACGCTGCCGTCCACGATGAAGAGGTTCTTCACATCGTGGCTGCGACCCCAGGCATTCACCACCGAGGAGGCCGGATCGTTGCCCATCCGCGCCGTGCCCAGCAGGTGCCAGCCCGACAGGCGCAAGGGTCCCGAGGTGCTCACCTCCACCGCACCCGCCGCGCGCAAGGCCTCTTCGGCACGGGCCAGGCCATGCGCGAGCATGCGCTGGCTGTTCTCGCTGTAGCGGTAGTGGATCTTCGGCGCGGGAATGCCATCGCTGTCCTTCAGTTCCGGATCCAGCGTGACGGTGTTGTGCAACTCGGGAAGGTCTTCACACAGGACGCCCACGGAGGCGACGTGATCGAAGCGACGCGCGAACGCCTCGTGATGCCCGGGCCCCCATGGGATGGTGCCGGTGGCGAAGCCGGCCAGCGCCGTGCCCAGCGGCCCCGCACCCCGGGTCACCTGCAGGTTGTAACCCCGCACGAAACCGCGCTGGAGGTCCGTCTCGTAGAACTGCTTGCTCAGGATGCAGCACGCCGCCGGTCCCTGGTGGCTGTCCAGGCGCTGCGCGAAGAGGCCCTGCGCCCACGCGACCGGGTGGAACATCAGGTTGCGCCCCACCAGGCCGCTGCTGTTGGCCAGCCCGTTCGGAAAGCGCGCGGAGACCGAGTTCAGCAGCAGGCGCGGCGTGCCCACCCCGTTGCAGGCGAGGATCACCACGTGCGCCGGCTGGAAACGCTCCACGCCCTGCGCGTCGAAGTAGACGACCCCGTTGGCCATGCCGTCGGCGCCGAGCGTGATCTCGCGCACCCGGTGCCGGGTGCGCAGCTCGACGCCGCGGCGGATCGCCTCGGGCCAGTAGGTGATGTCGGTGCTGGACTTGGCGCCCTGCGCGCAGCCGGACAGGCAGGGTCCCAGGTTCAGGCACTGGCCGCGACCGTTGTAGGGCCGCGAGATGATCGCGCTGTCGGAAGGCCACCAATGCCATCCCAGCGCATTGAAGCCTCGGGCCACCGTCTCGCCGACCAGGCCCAGCGGAATCGGCGGCAGCGGCGGCTGCTTGGGCGGATACATCGGATCGCCCGCCAGCCCGGAGACGCCCATCACCTGGTCGTTCTGGGCGAAGTAGGGATCGAGCGTGTCGTAGTCGATCGGCCAGTCGTCGGCCACCCCGTCCAGCGTGCGTACCTTGAAGTCCGACGGGTGCAGGCGGGGGAAGTGCGCGCCATACAGGATGGTGCTGCCGCCCACGCCATTGAAGTTCACGACGGTGACGTCGGACTCGGTGTTGTTGATCGGGTAGTCGGTGGCTCGACCACGCACGTTCGGATCGATGTGATACGGACCGTAGGCCTGGCTCTCGTAGTTCGTCGAGTTCGTGGGGTAGTCCTGCGGACGGCACCAATCGCCTTGCTCGAAGCAGACCACGCGCATGCGGGTGTCGGCGAGGCTCCAGGCGACCGCCGCACCCGATGCGCCGGCACCGATGATCAGGACATCGACGGGATCTTGGTTCACGCACGGTTCCTTGGTTGTGCGCCCCCGCTGTCGTGACCACGGCGTGGAGGCATCGAAAGACGGTGTTGGCCCGCATGACGTGGCAGGTCATCGACCCGGGAGTTGCGCGCTCCCATGGTGAGCGATACCGGAGTTTCCCGGATCACTGGAGCCCGACGCCATGTCACCTCAACGGATTGCGCAAGCGTATATCGATACCTGGAACGCTGCTGACGCGGGCGAGCCCGGGACGCCGGCGGCGGACCCGGCCGGTGTCGAGCCCTCAGGTCACCGGCGCGCTCGACGGCCCCTTCAGCTCGATCACGTTGCCATCGGGGTCGATGAAGTACAACGACGGGCCCTCCCCCTCGGCGCCGAAGTTGCGCACCGCGGGGCCGCGTGGCCGCAGGCCTTGCGCGGCCAGGTGCGCCACGAGACGGTCCTCGTCGAAGGGGTCCACGCGCAGGCACAGGTGATCGACGTTGTGCCCCTGGACACCGGGCGCGGCGCCTCCGCTTCGCCCCAGCACGCCATCGACACCGACCAGGTCGATCATCGAGGCGCCCGCCCGAAGGTGGATCAGCCCGAGATCCGGCCGACGTCGCACCACCTCGCATCCGAGCACCGATTGGTAGAACCGGGTGCTGAGTTCGAGGTCGCGGACGCGAAAGACCACGTGGTCGATCCGCTGCACGGTGAAGGGCGGTTGGGTGTCGCGATTCATGCGCTGGCTCCTGATGTGCGCCTGCCGTCAGGTGTGGTGCCGGTTCATCCCAAGCGCCGCACCATGGCCTGCCACTCCCGCTCGAACGTGACGGCGTCGACGTGGTCCCGCGTCGGCGGCGTCGGACACCCTTCGGGTTGACGATCGGCACTGCGCCCGGTCACGAGGCAAGCCCCATCGTACGCCGGCACACGGGCGGTGGTCTTGTCGCGCCTCTCGCGCCTTGCTTCGCACGTCACGGCCTTCCGACGCCGGCGAGGCTGGCGCAGAGCGCCACGAAGCCGATCACGTTGATCACCACGGTGGCCCAGAACACCGCACGGAAGGACGCCTTGGTCGACTTGTGCCGCAGGAACTGCTGCGCCAGCAGGGCGCCCGGCCAACCGCCGAGCATCGCGAGCAGGTGCAAGGTGCTTTCCGGTGTGCGGCGGGCGCCGCGCCGGGCGGCTGACTTGTCGATGGCGTACGCGACGAACGCCACCGCGCTGAGGACCAGGTAGACCAGCGCGACCCCCGGCGGCGGCCGCCACAGGGCGATCACCACCAGGACGAGAACGAGGAAGGCGGGTATCGCGAACAGCGTGGCGGCGCCCCATGGCGCCGGGGTAGGGTCCGCGCGCCGCGCCGCGGATCGGGACGCGCGACGCAATGCTGGGGGCCGTCCCACGTTCGCCGTGTCGTCCGAAGCGGGGCCGCGCGGGTCGGGCCGACGGCTAGAGCCCGAGCATCGCTCGAATCAGCGTGACCCCCGCGGCCGCGGCCAACCAGGCCCCGATTCGCTTGAGCAACGGGGTGTCGACCGAGCGGGTCGCCCCTTGCCTGGCGCGATCGAACCCCACGACGAAGGCGTGAGCCGGCAGCGCGACCACCACCAGCGTGGCGACCACCAGTTCGAAGCCACCATCCGCATGAGTGCCACCCCATCGGGCCCACAGCAACGGCCACGCCAGGGCCGCGACCACCCCGGCAAGCGCCGCGCTCCAGGGTGTCGGGCGAAGGTTTGGCATTCGCTCAGGCCGCTGTCACCAGCTCTCGGTCCAACGCGCGCGCGCCTTCCCGGAGCCGAGGGATCAACTCCTCGCCGAAGGCCGACACGTCACCCACCGGATCGAAGCCCCGGATCAGGAACGAGTCCACCCCCAGCCGGTAGTACTTCAGCATCGCTTCGGCGACCTGCTCGGCGGTGCCGACGAGGCATGACGTGTTGCCCTTCGCGCCGGTGGCCTGCGCGATCGGCATCCACAGGCGCTCGTCGTGCGTCTCGCCGCGCGCCGCGATCTCCAGCAGGCGCTTGGCCGATGCATCCTGGGGTGCCGTCGAGAAGCCCACGCCCTCGAGGTCCTTCAAGGCCTTCTTCGCCTTGTCCCAGGCCTGCCCTTCGGTGGCCCCGAGGATCGGCCGGAAGGAGATGTTGAACTTCGGCACCCGCCCGTGGCGCGCCGCCCGCTGGCGAAAATCGGCGATGCGCTCGGCGGTCTCCTTCAAGGGCTCGCCGTAGAGCGCGAACACGTCGCAGTGCTCGGCACCCATCGCCAGCGCCCCTTCGGACGAGCCGCCGAAGAAGATCGGCGGATAGGGCTGCTGCAAGGGCTTGACCGCGGTGAAGGCCCGACGCAGCGAGTAGTAGCGCCCCTCGTGATCGAAGGGCTCGTTCAAGGTGAGCATGCGCCGCAGGATGCTCAGGTACTCCGCCGCCCGCTCGTAGCGCGCCTCCTTCTTCAGGAAGTCGCCCTCGCTCTCCTGCTCCTGGTCGCTGACGCCGGCGATGATGTGCAGGCACAGCCGCCCTCCGGAGAGCTGATCGAAGGTGGCCACCGCGCGTGCGGCCAGCGTGGGCGCCACGATGCCGGGGCGATGCGCGATCAGGTAGCTCAGCGTGCGGGTGTGCGCCGCCGCGTATGAGGCGACGTTGAAGCCCTCGGCCGATGACGAGTAGTAGCCCACCAGCACCATGTCGAAGCCAGCCTTCTCGTGGGCCTGGGCGAATTCCTTCAAGAAGCTGGCCGATACCCCGCCGCCGATCACGTGCAGCGTGGTGCCCTTGGGCGGGTCGACGCCGATCATTCCGATGATGCGCACGGGCATTGGCCGATCTCCTCGAATGGTCCGGGTGAGGATCCGATTGTGGGGAGTAGGGGCGGCCGTGCGCCAGCGCGCGCTTCAAGGAACGGACCGGCGGACCATGGCGGGTCAGCCCGTCGGCACCGAGTGGTGCTCGTGGACGATCGTCCAGCGGGCGTCGACCTTGCGCAGCCCCACGGTCAGGCGAACATCGCGCGGCACCGGTTGGCCGTCGGCGTCCTCGTCGGCACAGTGCAGGTGCGCCACGGCGAAGGCGACGTCGTCCCCGGCCACGATCTCCAGGCGATCGATCTCGAACGCGACCGGCCCGTGCTGGACCGAGTAGAACAGGTCCCAGGTCTGCGCATAGGCCTCGAGCCCTCGGGACTCGAAGGGCGGAGGGACATCGAACATCCGCAGATCCGGCGAATGGCGCGCGAGGATCGCGGGCAGGTCCCTGGCCCGTACCGCGGCCGCCCACGCGTCGAGCAGGGCGCGGATCTCCCGTTCATTGGCAGTGGCGTCGGTCATTTCCTCATCCTCGGGCCCTGTCCGTGCGGCCCATGTCGCGGGGCGGTCTCACTCGCCTTCATCGTCGCACGGACGGGCGCCCGACGTTCGGCTTTCGCGCGAACGACGGCGCCTCAGTAGAGCCGGATCGACGCCCCGAAGAGCCAGGTCCGCCGGATCTCGATCACGTCCACCTCCCGGGCCAGCGCGGGCGGAAAAGGCGGGTAGTTCTCGTGACCCTGAATGATCCGACGGATCGCCTCGTCCACTTCCGGTGAACCGCTCGAGGTGACGAAGGTGATCGACTCCACCGCACCGTTGCTGCGCACGGCGACGGTCACCATCGGCTGGCTGTGAGGGCGGCGGGCCACCTCGGCGACCGTGTCGGGCAGCGTGTTGAACTGGATCTTGCGCTCCCAGGCCTCGACGTAGCGGATGAGCTCGGCGTTGGCGTCGACCCGGCCCCAAACGCGGACGCGGCGCGCCGTGCCCAACGAAAAGGGCAGCAGCGGGGGCGGCGCACTCTTGGCGGCTTCCCGTCGCTGTGCGGCCTCGGCATCGAGCTGGCGGCCGATGGCGCGCAAGCGGGCTTCGCGTTCCGCCTCGGCCTTGGCGCGATCGGCATCCTGCTGGGCTTTGGCCTGGCGCTCGGCATCGAGGCGAGCGGCCTCGCGGCGTTCGACCTCGAGTCGGGCGGCCTCGCGCTTCGCCGCTTCGAGTCGGGCAGCGTCGGCTTTGGCCGCCTCTGCTCGGGCCGCCTCAGCTTTGGCGGCTTCCGCTCGGGCGGCCTCGGCCTTTGCCGCTTCCTGACGAGCGATCTCCTGTCGTTGCGCGGCCTCCGCCCTGGCCGCCTCCGCCCTGGCCGCTTCGGCTCGCGCGGCTTCGGCTCTGGCCACCTCCTGCCGTTGCGCGGCCAGCCGCTCCGCCGCGAGGCGCGCCGCCTCTCGACGCTCGGACTCGAGGCGTGCGGCCTGGGCACGCTCCGCCTCCAGCCGCACGGCCTCCTGGCGCTGGGCCTCGATGCGCTGAGCCTCGAGGCGCTCGGCCTCCAACCTCGCCGCTTGGGCCCGGGCCGCCTCTTGCCGCGCGGCTTCGGCCCGAGCGGCTTCGGCTCTCGCGGTCTCTGCCCGTGCCGCCTCCGCCCTCGCGGCTTCGACCCTAGCGGCTTCGGCCCTCGCCGCGTCGGCCCTGGCCGCCTCCGCCCGTGCGGCCTCCTGCCGAGCGCTCTCCTCGCGCTGCGCGGCCTGTCGCTCCGCCGCGAGACGCGCCGCCTCGCGACGCTCGGACTCCGCACGCGCGGCCCGCGCACGCTCCGCCTCGATTCGGGCTGCCTCCGCACGATCGGCCTCGACGCGCGCCAAATCGAGCCGCGCCCCCTCCGCCCGCGCCGCCTCCACGCGGGCGGCTTCGAGGGTCGCGGCCTCCAATCGCAAGGCTTCCAGGCGCGCGGCTTCCTGCCGGGCGAGTTCCTGCCGCTGTCGCTCGGCCTGTTCCGCCACTGCACGAGCCGACGCCTGTCGCTCGGATTCGAGTCGGGCCGCCTCCGCCTTCGCGGCGTCCTGACGCAAGGCCTCCTGACGCAGGGCGTCCTGCCGTTCGGCTTCCGATCGGGCAGCTTCCTGGCGTTCTTTCTCCTGTCGTGCCAACCGCGCCCGCTCGGCCTCCTGGCGGGCCGCCCGCTCGCGCTCGGCCGCCTCGCGTTCGGCCTCCTGCGCTCGCTTCTCGTCCGCTCGATTCGCGGGGGGTGGTTCGGCAGGCAGGAGGGTCGTCGCGACGAGCGGTGCCGCGGCCGGCGGAGCCGCCGGCGCAGACGGTTCGATGTGTGGCGACACCGGCGGATGCCGCACCGGTCCCGTCAACGACGGCCATGCCGCCGGCCTCGGTGCGGCGGCCGGTGCGGCCGCGTCGCCCTCCGAGGTCTCGGCGCCAACAGCCAGTGGGGGCAGCGTCACGTGGACCATCGTCGCCTCGACGCGTCGCTCCCGCGTCGGCATGCCCAGGCCGCCAAACCCGACACCGTCACCGCCGAACGTGAGCGTCAAGACCAACAGGTGCAGTAGCACGGACCCGCTCAGCGCGAAGACGCGCTGCCGGGGATCACGGTGCATGAGCGGATTCACGACGGAAGGGGACGTTCGATGGAGGCGGCGCGGCAGTCATCGTCCGCGCGAAGCGGCGCTCAGCATAGGGCAAGTGGCGGCGAGCAGCCCGAAGTTTCGCAGAGACCACTGACGCCGTGACCGTCATTCCGATGTCGGAGCGCGCGAAAACCGTGAGGGTCGAGTCAACCCTGCGCCCGTCACGCCGGGTCGCGCTGTCGTACCGACGCCGGTGCACGCCGAAACACCCACAGAAACGCCGCGAGGCCACCCACCCACGCCGCGACATACGGACCGAGCAACCCCACGCCCCCGCCCCACAGAAACACGGTGGCGTACCCGGCGCCGGCTCCCAACGCCACCCCGGCCACACCCCTGGTGTAAGCCGGTGCGATCAACGCCGGCAGGACGACGAAGACGAAGCCGCCGACCACCGCAGCGACGCTGAACGCGGCGAGCTCGGCCGACGGGTACCAGGCCGCGGTGCAGACGCCCGACACCATGAGTTCCGGGGGACACAGGCGCTCCAGCGCCTCGGACAGGACCACGGCCATCGCGAAGGTCAGCGCAACCGCCAGGACCGGCGACAGGATCGCGAGAATCCAGTGAACGAGGTTCATGCGGCGCCCTCGTTGCTCGACCGCGCCGTCTTCGGCATCCATGGCGAGAGGTCGGTGCGAAACCGACTCATCGCGAGAGTTCCGCGACGAACCCCCGATAGGCCTGCGGCGAGGCATTCACGATCGACCAGGCCCGCCGATAGCAGGCCGACGGGAGCCGGCTGTCATTGGCCACGACTTGCTCGAGTGCGGTCAGATCGCCGAGGGACACGAGGACCGCCTTCTGCAAGGCCAGCAGGTGAAGATGCTGCCGCACACAGACGCTCTCCGATGCATTCGCCGCCAGCAGCGTCGAGTCCGACGGGGTGTACCGGGCGACGAACGAATGCAGCCTCTCGTGGAACGCGGTGTGCACCTTGTCGCTCATCGGCACCGGCGAGTCCGTGTAGCTGCGCAGTGCGTGACGCATGTTGACCGTGACGCCGAAGAACGCGTTCGAGGGGATATCGCACAGCGTGAGCCCCACCGTGCCGGGTGGCGTCAGCGGCTTCTTCGTGAGCTTCGCCACCGCCTCGATCATGTCGTAGCCCCTGGATTCCCACAGGGACAGAAACTCGGGAAGCCGCTCCGACAACTCCCGATCCCACTCGGGCGCCACCGCCCGGCCGGCGCACGAACCGTCGCCCGGCGGATCGTATCGAAACTGGACAACGGGCGCGGACTGCGCCGCCAGCCAGGCAGGGACCAACAGCAGAATCGCGGAGATCAGTGCGCGGCACATGGGGGTGCGAGGGTGGAGGCGCAAACGAAACGGCGATGACGGCCACCGGGTCGACCAAGCCGCCATCTTGCCGCATCCGGCCTGGCGTCAACCCGTGCTCGGACGCGATCGGCGCAGGACACCCACCCAGTGGATCACGAGCACGACGAGGACCGCGGCCATGCCCGCCATCGCGATCCCGGCGCTGAGCCACGCGTTCCCCGCGAGCTCCGCACGGATGCGTTGGCCCTCGGCCAGGGGCACGAGCAGGCCGCTGGCGGTGCGCAGCTGCATCGCGGTGGGCGGGTCGTCTCGTGGACCACCCCCCAGTTCGCGCCGCACCACCGAGACCACCACACGGACCGGGTCGCCTGCGAAGGCGGATGCGATCGCGGGCAGGTCGGTCGCCAGGACACGAACGGTGTCGGGGGCCGGCAGCCCGTCGATGCGCGGTGCATCCGCCTGGAAGCGAAGCCAGACACTGCGCGACCTGGGCCGAGCCTCGGCCGAGCTGGCGAGACCGTGAAGCTCGACGAGATCACCCGGACCCGGCACGGTGCGTTGGTGGCGATCCACCCACAGCCACGCGGCGAGCCCGACGATGAGGGCTACCGCCCCTAGCGTCAGGGCGGTCGTGCGCAGGATCTGCTCCAGCTCGCGGGTGCTGCGCCGAGGCATGTGGTCGATTCCGCCGGAAAGCCAGGAGCGGCCCAAGCGTCGAGCATACCGGCCCGAACCACCGCTCGCACCGATCGCGACCACAAGGTTTCCAGCCGCGCCCGTGCCCCCTCGGCACCTGCCGCGTTGGCGTGGACGTCGGCCTTCTGAACGACGCCGATCGCGTCCGAGACTGCGTCCTTCGCGACGCCGTGCGCCAGAACCTTGATCCCGACAGCCTCCGTCGCGCGGGACAGGCCCAGCGAGATGGCCAGGCAGAGAGTCAGTCGGTCACGAATCGTTCGTCCTGGCTGGAGAGGTCGGGTTCAGGGGGCAGACACCGTGACCTGAACCCGTACGTATAGGCGAAGCGGCCGATGGGTGCGATCGGTCGTCATGGCCTCGTATTCGAACTCGTCCGATCCGACGAACCCCGAATCCGGCAGGTAGGCGACGACCGGGGCGTCGAAGCGGGCGCGCCCATGCTTCGGAGGCACTAGGATCCGGCCCGACGTGGCGGGATTTCCACCTTCGGCGGGGTACCCATAGTTCGGCATCTCACAGACCTGCCCACGGTTCGTCATCTTGACGACCGCCAATGCACCTTGAGGCGTGGTGGCCCCCCGATAGGGCTCCACGCTGCAGGCCGATGTCGGCGATTGGGCTGACGCGCAGACAGTGAGCGCCATGCCTGCGAGGGTCAGAAGCGCGCGTCGTGACATGGTGGCTCTCCCTGTCGTGAGTCTCGACCCGGTCCGTGCGGTACCTGGTCCGGATCATCCAATGCTCGTGATGGCGCCGCAGTCTTCGTGGCCGCTGAACCCATGGCATCCGACGTTGCCACTCTGCGGGCGACCACGCCCCACAGACAAACGGCTGACGGTGCGCAGAGGCATCGCCGTGGGCGGGTCGTCTCGTGGACCAACCCAGGTCGCGCCGAACGACCGAGACCACCGCACGCACTGGGTCGCCCGCGAAGGCCGACGCGATCGCGGACAGGTCAGGCGCAAGGACACGAACGGCTTCAAGTGCCGGCAGCCCGACGAATCCCACGCCGCTACTCGGCAGCGATCCGAATGAGGCGCTTGCCAAGATTCTCTCCACGGTACAAACCCGCGATCGAATCGGGCGCCTGTTCGATGCCGTCGAGAATCTCTTCACGGTAATGGATCTTGCCGGCTCGCACCCATTCGGCCAGGGCCTGCAGACCCTCGGCATAGCGAGCGGCATAGTCGAAGACCAGGAAGCCCTGCATCCGTGCGCGCTTGACGAGCAGGTGTCGTTCGACCCGTGGCCCCAAGGGGATCGGGTTCCAGCTGGCGATCGACGCGGTGCCGCAGATGATCACGCGCGCGCCCACCGCCAGGTGGTTCAGCACCGCATCGCTGATCGCGCCCGCGGTGTTGTCGAAGTAGACGTCGATGCCATCGGGGCAGGCCTGTGCCAGCCTCGTCGGCAGATCATCGGCCCGATAGTCGATGGCGGCGTCGTAACCGAACGCCTCGCGGCACAGGGCAACTTTCTCCGCCCCGCCCGCGATGCCCACGGCGCGGCATCCCAAGATCTTCGCGATCTGCCCCACGCAAGACCCGACCGAGCCGGCCGCCGTCGACACCACGACGGTTTCGTTGGCCTTGGGCTGCCCCAGCTCCAGCAAGGCGAAGTAGGCGGTGAGACCGTTGAGCCCGAGCACGCCGAGCGCCGTCGAGATCGGAAGATCGGTTTCGGTGATTCGGCGTCCGATCGACGACCCGTCGACGGCGGCGTAGTCCTGCCACCCGAAGAGCCCCGTCACGACGTCGCCTGGCTGGTACGCCGGATGGCGCGAACTCACCACCCGGCCCACCGCGAAGCTGCGCATCACGCCACCGATCGCGACCGGCTCGGAGTAGTTCGCCACGCTGCTGACCCAGCCGCGCATGGCCGGCTCGACGCTCAGAAACAGGTTGCGTATCAGGACCTGCCCTTCGCCGGGTTCGGGGACCGGTGCCTCCACGATCTCGAAGTGCTCCGCCTGGGGGATGCCCGACGGGCGGGACTTCAGCCTGACCTGCCTGTTCACACCTTGGCTCATACCGGACTCACTCACGCCACTACAGACCTTCGAACGACACCAGCCGGGCGGAACTGCAGGCGTCGCGCAGCGGCCGGACGCCCTGGTACACGGGGCCGTTGTAGAACGACTCGAAGGCGGCGACCGACGGGAACTCGAACAGCACGATGCGCCGTGGCTGCCAGTCTCCCTCGTACACGGTGTGGGCACCGCCCCGGGCCAGGTATTTGCCGCCCGCCGCCTCGATGGCCGGCTTCACCGCCTTCATGAACTCCTGGTATTGGGTCATGTCCCGGATCTCGACGTCGAAGATCACATACGCTGCCATGGCTTCCTCGGCTGTTCGATGAGTCTGTACACGGACCATCGCAGGCGAAGGCGGAGGCGATGGAGGAACGCCCGGTCGCGATGACCCCTGACCCCAGCGTTCGAGGATTATCGCGTGTTCGGGCTTCGCGAGGGGACGCCATTCGAGGATCGTGCGTCGGCGCGTCGGGGCAGCGCGCCGCAGCGGAGCGCGTCGCCTTCGCCGCGCAGGGACTCACCGACGTCGGTCCCTCAGCGAGCGAACCACCCGCGAGCACGCGACATACACCAGCAGGCCCGCCACCAGGCCGATCGCCAAGCCGAAGGCGACGAGCACACCGGTGCATCCCGCGTCGTCGGGAATCCTGCAGTGACCGTGCTTGGCGTACCAGACGCCGGAGGTGAACGGCCCCAGAAGCGTGACCGCCATGCCGGCCAGGCCCGCCACCCAGGCGGCGAGCCAGACCCACCGTGGCACGCGTTGTTTCGGCGGGACGGGCACCACGGGATGCGCCTCGCGCCACGCATCGGCCGAGGCCGTCGGCACTCCCGCACGCAGCTTGCGGATGCCCCACACCAGACAAACCAGCGACCCGATCAGGGTGAGCACACCGAACGGAATCCGCAGCAGCTGGTCCAGTCGGTCGCCTGGGGCGGCGACGAACAGCCAATGCGAGGCCAACAGGCCTCCCACGGACAGCACGAGCAGCGCCAGGGCGGTGAGGCGCGGCAACCGGTCTCGCAGCAGCCCGAAGGCGATGAGCGTCGAGGCGACCCCGACCAGCAGGACCAGCCCGCCGAAGGTTTCGTTGAAGTGGACAGGGTTTGCGTTCATACGGTCTCAGGTCGGCCTGGTGCGGAAGCGTCCCTCCGCGTTCGAACGCAACACGTCGATCGTCGGCATGGTCGAGTATCCTGCGAAACCGTCAGCGCATGCCGATGCGGGCCGCCTGGCTCTTGAGTTCGTTCAGCAGGGCCCGCTCATCATGGCGCCCGCGGATCACGAACACCTGCTTGCCCGGCCGCATGGCCAGCAGCTGGGCGGTGCGCTCTCGGGTCCAGAACCTTGGTGACAAGCGCAGGAAGCGGTAACTGCTGAGCGTCGACCGAAGCATCGGACTGCCCTCGGGCCAACCCAGGGGCTTGACGAACGGACTCTTGAGCAGCCGCTTCGTCACCCACCAGTAGTGGACCCAGGCGGCGCGCTCGACGTAGACGAGCACATCGGCGGCCTCGATCATCGCCTGGAACGTGGTGAGCGTACCGAAACCATCGACGACCCAGTGGGGCTGCGCCAGGATCTCCGCATGCAACCGCGCGAACACGTCGTCCGGAACCCTACCGCCGCCAGGCATGAACTGGATCAAGTCGAGCCGATGGAGCGACATGCCCGTCTCGGCGGCGATCTTCCCGCTGATCGTCGACTTGCCCCCGCCGGGCTTTCCGAAGACGGCCACTCGCATCGTCGGGTACCGGCTAGTGAGGACGGGCCGGTCGTCGTGGTCCGTCGTGGCCCCCGAGGACGAGCGACCGGTGGTGAGGCGACGGGCATCGGCTGCCGCGATTCATGGCGCGGCGCTCAAGACGGTTGCGGCCCGTCGTACCCCTCGATGACGATCAGGTCGCCCTCGGAAGCGGGCAGTCGCAGTTTCACCGCCTCCTGGTACTCCGGCGAGCGATAGCACTCGAGCGCGGCCTGGTAGCTCGGAAACTCGATCACCACGTTGCGGCTTCGGTTCGTACCTTCCATCGACTCGAAGGTGCCGGCGCGCACCAGGAACCGTGCCCCGTACTTCTTGAAGGGCGCCGCGTTCGCGGCCACGTACTTCTTGTACTGATCGAGGTCGGCGACATCGACCCGTGCGATCCAATACCCCTTGGCCATGGTGCGTTCCTTGTGTGGGTGGTGATCGGGCATCAGGCAGCGACTCGTGCCGGCTGGTGTCCCGGTTCGGCGACGGACCGCGCGGTGGCGCGGCGCATCGCCTACGGATGTTAGCCGCGGATGCGCCGATGGTGCAGGGCGACCGCGCCATTGCGAAGCGGCGTCGCCGACACGAGCTCGAGCGCTCGCGTGCTGGGCAGGCCACCCTGATAGAGCGTGGGCCCGTGCCCGGCGATCCGCGGGTGCAGGAGAAACCGATATTCGTCGATCAGATCCAGCCGGTCCAGCGCGGTGGCGAGCTGGCCACTGCCCAGCAGCACGCCCGCGGGGGTCGCGTCCTTGAGCCGCTGCACACTGGCGCGAAGGTCGCCATCGAGAGGGTGGCTGTTGGTCCACGGGAAGTGCTTGCGCGTGGACGAGACGACGTACTTCGGCTTGGTCTCCAGTTTGACCGCCCACTCGCGAATCGCCGGTGGCGCCGCCTCGTCGCCGCGGGCAACCGCCGGCCAGTAGCTCTCCATCATCTCGTAGGTGACGCGGCCCCACAGCATCGCGCCGGCATCGTCCATCAGACGGGTGAAGAAGGCGTGCGTCTCGTCGTCGGCGATGCCTTCCGTGTGGTCGACACAGCCATCGAGGGTGAGGTTGAGGCCGAAGGTCAGGAGTCCCATGGCGGTGAGTCTACCGCGGGCCGGTCAGTGGGTCCGTGGCGTCAATCCGGGCTGACAGGCGCGCCACCGGCCTGGCGTCGATCCCCGCCGGATCCACACGCTCAAAAGCTCACGGCCAGCAAGAGCAGCAGCGACGAGAGCACGACCAGAACCCAACCGAAGAACCCGAAGCGGGCCGTCAGGCAGGCGCGCTCCGGTTGCGTCGGGTGATGAAGGACCGTGACGGCTGATCCCTCGGGATGGCGATCCAGGATGCGCTGCGCCCAGCGCTTGCTCCCGCCGGAATGCATGCCATGCGTGTACACGCTGCTCTGATGCTCCTGGCCGTCGACCGTGTAGCGGTATCGGATCACCGGCCGGTACGACCTCGCGGGGCTTCGTGGATGGGTCATCGTGGCCAGCCCGGTCGACACCACGACACCCGGGACGCGTGGCCAACGGCGCACCTCGATGACATGGCGGGCCATGATCCATGCCGGCATCGCCACGATCAGGGCGGGGATGAGAAGCAGCAGGTTCAGCATCGGGGAATCCCATTCCTTGCCGGCACGGTTCACGGCGCATCGTTGCACGGACTGCAGGGCGGTTCGTCGAAGCGAAAGACGAGGACTACTCCCAGTGTTGCGCCACCTGGGAGGGCACGCCATTGACGTGCCAGACACTCCAGTTGGACAGAGCGGGGTCTCCGTGGAGCAGCACTTCGCCGTAGACCTTTTCGCCGTCACTGTGGAGCGTGACGCGTTGCGCCGTCAGTTCAATGATCCGGGCGCGAAGCTCGGGCGGTCTGCGCTGCGCTTCGTACACCAGTTGGGTGCGAACGCCCCTTTCGAGCTTCCCGGGGTCTTTGGCGATGTCGCGTGCCACCTGAACGCAGTCGTTCGGCGGAGCTCGGCCGTTCTTGTGACGGGCAATCTCGAGGTGGAAGCGCCGGTCCGGCGGCAGCGGCCCCGATACCCAGCTCTCGGTCGAGGGACGCCACCTCAGGACACCCAGCACCGGATCATCGTGATCCTGAATCGGCGTGGTCTGAAAGAGCCGCGTCAGAAGGGCCTTCAGTGGATTCATGAGCGCCGAGCGTGCCAGGTGGCTGCGCCACCAAGGGTGAGATTCGGGCTGAAGCTCAGGAGTCCCCTTCGAAAGCGCGATACCCGATGCCCTGGGCCGATGCGGAAGTCTGCGGCATATCGGCGACGGCGGTTGGCGCACCGCCTTGCGCGGGGGCGAACGGCCGGCCCCGGCACTGCGAGGTGATGCACAAGCAACCGGAGAGGGCGGTGGATAGACCAAGCAGCCACAAGAGTCGTCGTGCGTTCTTCATGGGATCCCAACAGAGTGCGGCGCACACCGGCGCCAAAGAGGGCAAGAGCGCGAGCGCACGGCGACCGAGAGCACCGCGAGCACCCCTCCGAAGCGCCCGAAGGCCGTCGCGATCGGGGGTCTACGCCGCACCGCTGCCCTCCGGCCGATCGCGTTCGACGAGCGCCAGATATTGCGCCCCGGTGCCTGCGGCCAGCGGCTTGAACATCACGCGCAGTGTGTTGATGCGCCGGCCCATCGGGACGCCATGGCGCAGCCGCGCCTGGATGAATCCCTGCCGCTCCCAGAATCGCTCGGCTCGCCGGTTGCCTTGCACGACCCCCAGGCGAAGCCACTGCGCGCCGTGGGCGTGCGCCCAGGTCTCGATGCTTCGATAGAGATTCTGCGCATCTCCGGAGCCGTGCCGGGCGGTGGCGACGATGAAGGTGGACACGTGCCAGACCGATGGCGCGAGGAGATCGGAGACGACATTCGCCATGGCGACCAGGCAGCCCGTGGGATCGAGGTAGCCGATCACCCAGACTTTCGTGTGGGGCCAGCCCGCGGGCAACGGTTCGTGGATCTCTTCGTGCGCCTCGCCAGGATTCGCGGGCTCGCCATTGACCGACTCGAAGTAGAGCGGGTTCTCCTCGAAGAAGCGCTGCAGGAGTGGCACGTGATCGGGACCGAGCTCGACGACCCGCAACTCGGGCAGCGGCGACGCCGGCAGATCGCCGGGCACCCGCTCGGACGCGAGGCGACAGGGCACGGTAGCGCGGGCTACTTCGCGCGCATCCGGTTGTTCTTGGCGTTGTGCTCGAGTTCGCACAGACCCAGTGCCTCCATCAGCGGCGGGATGTAGACGCCGAACCGGCCCCGCAGACCCTTCTTGAGCCCGTACCAGCCGCCGATCGGGTTGTCCGGCGAGCGGCCCCAGGCCTCGACCGTGCCCTCCTTGGCGGGCTTCTGCTCATCGGTGCCGCCGAGCTCGACCCATCCCTTGGTCGACCCGAGCATCGCATGCAGATCCTCGACGCAGCGCGCATCGTAGTGGAGTACGGTGCTGCCCACCGTGCAGACCAGGATGCGCCTGCCCTCCTTCTCGTCGGTGTGCATGGTGTACTCCGACGTGCCGGGCGCGGTCTTCAGCCGCCACGGATCATCCTTGGTTCGATCGAGTGCCACTGCCATCAGCTGCCCCCTGGAGTGGGTGAAGGATTCGGGCGTGCCTGCCCCGGCCCAGCACCGGGGTGACGCTTCAAGACCGGACGCGACGTCCCCAAGCATACCGCCCCGACGAACGCGCGTGTCTCCCGCTCGGCACGCGTGCCGTTGCCCGCCGGGCGACGCGTCGGTTACTCCCCACCGGCCGGGACCCCGGCATCCCGGAGCGCCGGGCCAACGTACATGCGTGCGACGCCCGCCCTGGCCGCAGCGCGCTCGCAGGCCGCGCAGCGACGGGCGGTCGAGTAGAGAACCGCGCCGCGCACCCGCGCCGCTCCGTGCCGGGCGACCGCGTCTCGGATCGCTTCGCGCTCGGCATGGGCGTCGGGATCGCCGTTCCTGATGACGCGGCTAGGACCGTGGCCGATGATGCCTCCACCATGAACGAGGACGGCGCCGTAGGCCTGGTCGCCCCAGGACTCGGCGAGCAGTCGCATGGCCAGCGCGGCTTCGTACCAGACCGGGTTCGGATGTTCGTGCGCACCGCTAGCCTGCGGGGCGCCCAGCAGGCCGAGCACGGCCAGCGCGATGACTGACCGCCGATCGGTGTGCGGATTCGGACAGGTCATCGGGGCTTGCCGGGGGCGAGGAACTCCCCCTCTGGACCCTCGACGCGCAGGGCAAGGCCGTCCGCATGCGGCACTACGTCGACACCGCGCGGCACGCAGGCGACGAACACGAGTGACAGCGACTGGACACTCATGCCGGCGCGATCACGGCTCAGCCAGCACGCAACACCTTCGAAAGCCAGAGGTGAAGCAGGGGTGGCATTGCCAACTCCGTGGCCAGTAGCGCAAGAACCAACGCAGGGGGTACGCCGTGCGTGGCGACCGAGACCAGCCGCGCCAGGCCCGCGGCGAAGAAGACCCACAACACGCAGCGCAGAACGGTTGCGTACTTCGGCAGGTCGGTGGCGCACAAGTAGAGCAAGACGCCATACAGCGTGAATGCAATGCCGTAGAACCGATTCTGGCTATCGAGGGCAGCGTCGGCCAGCGCCTCGGCAGGGAGCTTGGCGCCCAGCAGGACATCGGCGCCGACGCCCAGCACCAGGTGGAGCGCGCCGACCAGGAGGAAAACTGGCGCGGCAGCCTTCAGGAACAGAGCAAACAGGTGCACAAGTACCTCCGGTGGCGTGATGGTCAACGTTCGAACCGGGCCGATGGCGAGGGCGGGCGGCGCAGGCCCGGTGCGCGATGATGCCCCCGGTGCGACGGACCGAGCCGACACCGACGCCTAGCCATACCGGCGACGCAGTTCGACCAGCGACCCTTTGACGAGCTTCTCGAGCACACGGATGTCAACGTCCGAGAGGCGCCTGACGTACAGGCACGACTTGCCCATCCGGTGTCTGCCGAGCTGGTCCAGCAACGCGGGCTGATCGGCACCCGCTGCGACCAGGTAGATCGCCATCTCGTTCTTGCGGGCAGCGAAGCCCGTCGCACAGGAGTCACCCTCACGGCCGCTTTCGTACTGGTAGTGATACGAGCCAAAGCCAACGATGCTCGGCCCCCACATCGTCGGCTTCTCGTGGGTCCACTCGACCATGAGCTTGGCGAGTGCCTGGCAGTCTGCGCGCAGCGCCTCGTTCTCGATCGATGCGAGGTGCGCCTCCACGTCCGTCTCGGTTGCCGTCGTCTTGTTCCTGGCCATGGCGTTTCCCTTCGGGGAGGGGTCTTTGGCGGCGCCCAAGGTTCGAGCGAAGGGGCCAAGGTCGGGATGGCGCCCGGCCCTCGAGGCGGATGCTAAGCCTGGGTGCGTCGCGGGCCAAGTGCCCTGCCGGGGAACGTCCCGATTCAGCCCTGGGTCGCGTGCCTTGGGTGCGCCGACGCCAGACGGCATGTACGCTTGGAGCGCCGGACTTCGGCGGCCGGGTTGGAGAACCCAAGTGACGCGATACGTGATCGGACCCGACACCGCTCTGACGCTGGCGGAACAACGTGCCCACGTGGCGACGGCGCACCGCTTGTACGCGCCCACCCTTCTGCGCTCGCAGGTGCTCGCGCAGCTCTACGCCGACGTGCGGGCCGGGCGGCTTGACCGCCAGGAGGCGAACAAGCGCTTGGACCACTTGCGGGGGATGCAGATCCGCCTGCTCGGTGACCGGGTGCTGCAGGCCACTGCCTGGAAGCTCGCGGAGGAGCTGGGCTGGCAGGACACGTTCATCGCCGAGTACCTGGCGCTGACGAGGCTTCAGGCAGACGCACTCGTGGTGCGAGATGAGGCAATCAGGGCAGCGGCGAGCCGTGTGGTCGCGGTGGCCCCTTACGAGGATCTGCTTGGCTAACTAGGTGGCAGTCTTCTGCCGCGCCAGCCGGCCGGCCGCGGACTGCCGGCCGCCCGAGGCTGCTTGGAGCACGCCAGCCTTGCCCAAGCCGAACGCCGGCATGTTGACGTAGACGTTCTCGTACGACCCCGCACTGGCCGCATAGGTCTCGTGCCAGATGCCCACCGTGCCGTCGGTTCCGACGGCCTTGTTGAAGGCTTGCCAGGCGGGCAGATGCAAGGACTCCCGGCTCTTGGCATAGGCCAGGAGTTGCTCCATGGAGCGCCAGTACTGGACGAGGATGATGGTCCGAGAGAACCACATCTCCGCGTGCAGGAAGCCGAGTTCCGGCCTGCGGCGGAGTTCCTGAATCATCCTGGGCATGGCGGACGCGACCGGAAGCCACTTGTGCACCCGAAGTGGCTTGTTGATGCGCATGCCGATCAGGAACACGACGAAATCACCGTCGATGGTGGCGGTCAGCCGTTCCGTGTGGATCATCGCGAATGCGACCTCAGGCAAAGTTGGCCGGACGAAGGCGTGGTGCTCTGATCGAACGCCCCGTCAGGTCTCGGCATCGTGGCACACGACTTCGACGTTGTGACCGTCGGGCCCGATGACGAAAGCCGCGTAGTAGCCAGCGGAGTACTGAGGCCGCAGGCCAGGAGCGCCATTGTCTTTGCCACCCGCCTCGAGTGCCAGGCGATGAAAGTCGTCGACTTCCTGCCGGGTCTGGGCTGTGAACGCCAAGTGAAGGGGCGGGTAGGTGGCTTGTTCGGGTGAGCGCCGAATGCACAGCGACGAGATGCTGTCCCGGCAGCAGAGCTCGACGCCGAGCGGCCCCTCTGACACGATCGCGACGCCCAGCGGCGCGAGGGCCTTCAGAAGGAAAGCCTTGGTCGCGGTGTAGTCGCTGACGCTCAGTACGACGTGGTCGAACATGTCATTGCCAACTTGATGCGAGTGACGAGGCCTGAACACGAAGATCGGCGAGCCATTCACCCGCCGCGCGCGCTTCCTCTTCATGCGCCTCGTCGCGCCAGACCTCCCGCAAGGCGGCGGCGTACCAGTCGGTCATCGGCGGCAGCGCGAGCATGCGATCTACGTAGGCGCGCGAGTCTGGCGAGAGGCTGGGCGAGTAGGTCTGGGCCCGGAAGGCCAGCGGTGCGAAGAACGCGTCCACCGCGGTGAAGGCCGGCCCCGCGAGGAAGGGGCCTTCGAAGGCGCGCAGGCCTTCTTGCCAGAGCGCATCGACCCGCGACCACTCGCTTTCGAGCGCGGGGGTGATCGCCTTCAATCGGACCCGCAGCCCGCAGTTCATGGTGCAGAGGTTGCGAATGGTCGAGAAGCCCGAGTGCATCTCCGCCGCGGCCGACCGCGCCCACGCCCTGGCGCGACGCTCCCGAGGCCACGCCCGAGCGTCCAGCTCCGCGATGTACTCGACGATCGCCAGCGAGTCCCAGACGACCAGATCATCGTGCACCAGGCACGGCACCCGGCCGGTGGGCGAGAACGTTCGAAAGCCGGCCGGGTCGGTGATCGATCCGAAGGGCACGAGGCGTTCATCGAACGGGATCTGCAGTTGCTGGAGAAGGAGCCATGGGCGAAGCGACCACGACGAGTAGTTCTTGTTGGCGATGTAGAGTGTGATCACGTCAGTGTGTCGAGAGGGGTCGCTCGAGCGAGTGGGCTGGTGTCGACCATCGGATCGTGCGGATGATCAGGGTTTCGCCGGGGCAGCGTCGCCATGGCGCGCCAAAGCGTGGACCCGTTCCGTGCACGGCTCTCCGCGAAAGACGACGTGACGACGCTCGATGAACTCGAAGCCGAGTCGCTCCAGCAGCTTGATGCTCGGCAGGTTCCGTTCGTCGGTGACGCCGAGAACGCGGTTGATTCGCGTGGTCGAGAAGAAGAGTTCCAGCGCCGCACCGACCGCCCGCGAGGCGATGCCACGACCTTGAAAGGCTGGCTGCAGCGTGAAGCCCACCTCCCCGGTGGTGCCGTCTTCGGACAGATGCAGACCGATGTCGCCAACCAGCGCATCCGAGTCAGGCTCGGCGATGCCGAGTTGCACCCAACGCCCCGGCGCGAAGAGGGGTGCGCCGTGCGCATCTTCGATGAACGCCAGCGCCTCGGCATCGGACATCGGTGTCCAACCCTGATAGCGACCAAGTTCGGGCAGTGAGCGATAGGCCTGGAACGCCGGGAGATCGCGTGGATGCATGCGGCGGATTCGACCACCGGGGAACTCGCGTGGCAGCAACGGTTCACCCATGGGGCGAACGCCGCGCCACCCGATCCATGGCGGCAGGATGCGCCGGTCGCTCGAAATGGGCCGAACCGGACTTGCTCGCGCCCAGAGCGCCCGGCGGTTGGCGTTGCGGGTTGAACGACATGTCAGGCCTCAGCGCGCATCGACCCGCAGCGCGTCAAAGCGGCACCGGAAGCTGAAGATGGCGCTCGTAGATCGTCCGTTGATGCGAACGAAGCCTGGGCGAAATGGCCGCCAGAATGTCTTCGTCGTGGCAGGTGTATGCCCCGCGGATCATCGTCGACACGGGCATCAGTTCGGGCGGGAGTGGAATCAGCAGATTGGCGAACGTTGCCCAGTACACGTCCACCGCCGTGAGCGCATCGCCGACTAAATATTCACTGCGTTCGATGCGCTTCGAGAACATGTCGAGCAGCGCAATGACACGACTGCGCGCACCAGCGGCGTCTGCGGGACGATATCCGTAACGCAGCCCGAGATAACGGCCGACCCGCGATGGGAACGCCGAGCCGTTCTCGCCACCCGCGACAGAGCGCTCGATCATCACCAAGCGATACGCCCATCCGAGGCCCATTTCGCCGCAGAGTTCGTGCGCGAGCCCGAACATCGTCGCACGTGCCTCTGTATCAACCGGGATCAGCGCTGGTGTCGGCGCGAGGCGTTCGGCCAGCAACAAGATCTCCGCCCATCCCGTGCGGAGCCTTTCGGCCTCGTACGCAACGACCGGCACGCCGACGTCGCCCGCCCATGCCGAGAGCGCGTTCTCCGGCTCATCTGCGGCGCGCGCCGCGAGCAGATACGGAAGCCGTTTGATGTGGAAGATGCCCTTGGCGGCCTCGGTCCAGGGGCTTGGCACGCCGCGCAAGCAGGCAAGGCGAAGCCCACTCGCGGCGCGCGCAGTGGCAATGCTGACGAACTCGGCCATCCTGGTCATCTCAGCGCGTGGCTGCCTCGGCTCAAAGGTCGGGAGTTTACGCCTTGGGGCCGCCAGCCTATGCCGCATGCGGCGTGATCGGCACCAGTCGGGAGTCCGCCAGGGCCGCGGTGCGGTGACGGACACAGGCCTGGTACTCCGGCATGGACATCATCGTGCGGAAGGCGGCCGCGGACGGATAGCGAACCAGGAAGATCTGGTGCCAGGTTTCGCCCGGCGGTGCGATGAGCGACTCATACGCCCTGCCGCCGAAGAGGATGCTTCCGCCCACGGCGGCGATGGTTCGCACCGAGGTCTGCGAGTAGCGCTTGTAGGCCTCACGCCCGCTACACGCCTCGCTGGGGTCGCTGTACGCGGCCTGGTCGCGAAAGCGCAGCAAGTTGAGCATGACGACTGGCTTTCCCTCGGGCAGCGAGGCGAGCACCTCGAGCGCCTCGTCGGTGAGTTCCACTGCGGTCTTGTCCATGTGACTCTCGGATGAAGGGTGATGAAGACTTGGTGTATCGCAGCGCCATGCTCGCACGAGCGCGACCGGCGCGAAGTTCTCGGGTTGGAACGACGGCTCAGGTGGCCATCCCGTCGGCGGCGCGAACGGTGTAGTGAAAGAGCGCCTCGCCGTCCGTTGACTCTGCCGCAGACACCGCGCGCACACGCCGGAAGCCCACCTTCTCCAGGAGATGCACAGACGCGACATTGCGTTGAAGGACTTCGGCCCGAATGCACCGAAGGCCCAGGCTGCCGAGCCCATAGTTCAGCGCCACGCGTGCCGCCGACGTGGCGATGCCTTGGCGCCAATGGGCGCGGCCAATGACGATGCTCAACTCGCCGACGCGCTGCTCCGGCGAGACGATCGTTAGACCGACGGTGCCGATGCTTTCGTTCTCCGCGTCCCGCACGATCGACCAGCGAATGGCGGTGCGTGCGCGGAAGCGGTCGCGATGCCGCTGCAACCAGGCCCGGCCTTCCTCGATGGACGCGGGAATGGGATCACCGGCTAGATCCGCGGACTCCGCGTCGGTGGCGCGTGCGTACCACGCCGGAATGTCGGACTCCGTGAGGTCGCGCAGGCGGATTCGGTCTGCGAGGAGCTCGGGTACGGCGGAGGGGAAGGTGAGTTCGTGGGTCAATGCGGATCGGTATTTGTGCCGCCTAACGCAGTGCAGTCCGGTTCAACGACGGGTCAGGCATCGCCTCGGCCGGGCACTGCGTGCAGCACTTCGAAGACATTGCAGATGACCGGCATTGTCTCAACGGGCGTCCTTCCGATGCGCGCACACTCCCGAGAGAAGAAGCGCCAGTGCCCCTCACGCCAGTACGCCAACGAGCCGTCTCCTTCGCCCTCGATGGCCGCGAACTCGGCGCTCACCTCGTTGAAGGCGATGATCTCCGACTTGACGATGCGAGTGACCAGCGCCGGCTGGCCAAGATGATCGACGACGATCTCGATGTCGCCGGCCTTGGCGATGGGCTCGCGGTCGTGTTCGTAGGCCCACAGCAGCCCTGTCCCTGCGCGCTTGCGCCCGGATCTGATGAGGTCGAGCAACTCGGACGAGAGCTCCGGCGAGTCGCCATAGCCATCCACCCGGACGGGGCCAGGTGGAAGCTGGACGCCCAGCGCAGCCAGCTGCGCGACCAAGTGCTCAATGGTTGGTAGTGGCGTCATTGCGATACCGATTGCTAGGGTTCCAACGCGGGCCGAAGCCGCCCCTGGCGCCTGGCTACTCCTTGTTGAAGTTGGCCGCAATGTTCGACTCGAGCTGTTCTGCGAACGACTTGCCCCACAGCCATCTGTCCTTGTCTCGCAGGGATAGCGCCGGTGGGGCTGCGGCCGCGACGGCGTCCCTGTAGTCCTGGTAGCCGCTCCATCGCTGGGACCGCTTGGATACGGACTGCAGCGAATGGAAGTTGCGAAGCTCGTCGCAAACCCTCACATCGTAGACCGTGAACTCCGACGGGTAGAGAACCGTGAGGATCGCGGTCGCCATCGGCAAGCGAAACCCCCAGACATCCATCAGCGTCGCGAGGCGTTGTTCCGGCGAAGCGGCCGTGTGAACCTGTTCCGCGAGGGCGCTGACCGCTGCCTCCAACGACGGGAAGTTGCCCTTTCTCAACAGGCGCCTTGCCACGATCGACTTGGCCCGATTCGCCTTCCAGATGACGATGCAGAAGAAGTCGAACGCGCTCAGGGTTCCGGTTGCCTGAAACCTGGGCGATACCGTGTCGAAGAGGTAGCGCTCCAGGTGGTAGTAGTCGAGATACGACGGTTCGGCAATGGTCATGGTGGTCATGACGCCTGATACGCGCGCTGGCCCGCCAGAGGAGGCAGGCTTGGGATTGTTGCAGCCAGGCCATGAAGCCGAAGACTCGGCGCAGATGGGCTGCGCCGACTGTGGCGGATCGGCCTGAACGAGGGGCCAGGCATTGCCTCACGACTCCTCGAAGTAGTCGGAATCGATTCGCTTCACGACGTACGTGGCCGCTGGAGCCACGCCAACGTCGAAATCGATCATCAGCCCGGCAAGTTGCTTGCCGTCGATCAGCACGACCTTCGTATCTATGCGCGTTGCATAGTCTGCCGCGTCAGCGGTGTAGCTCGAGGTCGTGATGAAGACCCCCTTCTTCGCCCGTTGTCCTTGAAGGGCACCGACGAACTTCTGAATCTCCGGCCTGCCGACGGATCCCTGCCATCGCTTGGCCTGGATGAAGATCGTGTCGAGGCCCAGCCGGTCCTCCTTGATGATGCCGTCGATGCCGCCGTCGCCGGATTGACCGATACGCTCTCCGGCGTCGCGACGTGAGCCGCCATAGCCCATCTTCACGAGCAGCTCGACGACAAGCTGCTCAAAGAACGTCGGCGAGCAGCTCAGTATGCGGCTGAGAAGTTCGGCAGCAAGCTGCGCGCGCAGCCCCTGGTAGGCAAGCTCGATGGATTCTTCGGGAGTTGTCGTCGCCTGAGGGAGTTCGGCTGTCACCACCCCGCCGTTCTCAGGCTTCGCGGCATCGCGAAACTCGATGAACTCAGGAAACTGCTCGAGGTACCTGGCGTCGATCTTTGGTGGGCTTGATGCAAGCGTCTTCACTCCACGTTCCGTGATCTTGAAGACGCCACGCTTTGGCGACTCGATGAGCGCCGCCTTCTTCAGGTATGTGCGCGCCCAACCGACTCGGTTCTTGAAGACTCCTTGCTGCCCGGACGGTAGCAGCTCACCTCGCTCTGCAGGCGTCAATCCAAAGTGTTGAGCAAGACTGTCTTCCGTCTCGCGCAGCGTGTGTTCACCGCCATCGGCCAGATGCCGGAGGAATGGCAGCATGCAGGTCTGGTAGTCGGGGATTGCCATGGTATGCGGGATGGTCGGTGATGGCTGGTGCGATGGCCAACGAGGAGGCAGGCGTCTTGGAATGCCACATGGAGCTCGACGGTTCCGGATTCTCCAACTCGGCGGTCCGCAAATCCTTCGACTCTTCTGCTCGGACGATCGCAGAGGTACCGTTGCCGTCTCACGTTGGGCGGCGCCCTACGACCGCCACAGCTTGAACGGAACATGCCGTGCGGCAAGGGAAAAGTCCTTGTCCGTGGACAGCAAGGTCATTTCATGGCGCCCACACAGTTGGATGAGCAGAGCGTCGATGGTGCCGATCTGCACCCCTGCGCGCCGACAGGCGTTTCTGACCTCTGCGGCGGCGACGTGATCGTGGCGATCCGGCTGAACCATGGGTATCGCGCGAAAGCGGCCGATGATAGATGCCGCCGCCTTTGGTCCGCTGAACCCCTGCAGAAGCTCTTGCAGCACGAGCCCAGTGGTCACCACGGAATCCGCACCAAGCAAGGCATCATGGAGCACGCGCACTTCGGCTTCGGCGGTCGAGCCATCTCGCCGCAACGCGAGGGACCAGACGCTTGTGTCCACCAGCAGGGTCACGACCGGCTTCGCTCCTTTTTGTAGTCGAAGCTCGAGTCCCACTCGAGTTTGCCGAAGAGCTCAGCCACCTTCTTCTGCTCTCGGCGTGCAACGAACTCTTTGAGCGCCAAAGTGACGGCAGCCTTCTTGGTCGGCTCGCCGCTGAGCTTCAGGACTTGCTCGAGCAGTTCCGGATCCAATGCGAGATTGGTTGCCATGTGCGACTCCTTGTGTGGGAGTCTACACATTCGCTTGGTTTCCGGAAAGGCGATGGTGGCAAGGTCGCCTAGGGTTCTAGCTGAGCTGTGAGCGCAGGCGAAGCCCTTGGCCCGCTATATGGATGATGAACCACGCCGGGATGCGGGCCAAGTAAGACGCCGGGGTGAGTCAGCTCGAGCGAAGGGCTAGACACCACTCGATGCGCGACGGCTTTGCTGAGCGATGTATTCTTTGAGCACGCCATCCATGCGGGACTGCCAACCCTCGCCTGCGGACTTGAAGTACGCGAGGACCTCGGGGCTGTAGCGGATGGAGACCTACTGCTTCTTAGACTCAAGCGGAGGCCTGCCGCGCAAGGCGCGCGCAGGCACCATGGCCTTGAGTTGAGCAGGGGTCAGTGGTTTTGCGTCGGGATCCGCCTTGGCGGCCGCGGTGATGGCGCGGTCTTCCTCGACCGAAGGCATGACGATGCTGGTGCGCTTATTGGGCTTGGACATAGTGCTTCACCTCGCGACGATTGGCGCGACGCAGGCTGATGACTCTGCGCACGCGACTGCGATCTACGAACGCCACGTAGTTCAAGATAAGTGCTAAGCCCGAGCGAGTCAGCTCGAGCAAAGGGTTATGCAGCGCTCTTGGAGCGAGCCGACGGGCCTTTGGCCAGTTGCTCGGCCATGCGTGTTTGCCAGCCCGGACCCGTGGCGCGCCAGCGCTCGATGACCTCGGGAGGCAACCGCAGGCTGATGAGTTGGCGCGGGTTGGGGGACTTCGGTCCGCCGCCCTTGTTGGCGACGGCACGCGCGAGCATGGCGTCGGTGAGTTCGGGGAGTTCCTTGTACTCGTGCGGCTTGATCACATGCGCGTCGACACGCTTGAGATCAGAGCCCGAGATACCGCGCGAGGCGGGCTTGCTCACGATCGTTGGCCATTTGCATCTTGAAGACGTGACGGGCCGTGCCACGCGGGGCGTAGCCGATGATGACCACGCGGCCATGCAAGAGGATGCGGCGTTCACCGTAGTCCTTGCGATCATCCACGACCTCGACGGTGGTCCCGGCGAAGACCAGAAGGGCGTCTTCGAAATCCAGGCCGCGCTCTGAGAGGGTCTTGTCACGCTTGACGGGATCGTAGGAAATGCGCACCCGGTTATTGGGGTAATCCCCCCTGAAATCCGGGGGAGTCAGAAGTAGAATTTTTCCGACAGGAAGGGTTCTACGACATGAAGAAGTCTCGGTTCACCGATAGCCGGATCATGGAGGCGCTCAAGCGTGCGGAGGGCGGCGTCGCGGTGCCCGATCTGTGCCGCGAGCTGGGCGTGAGCACCGCCACCTTCTACAAGTGGCGGGCCAAGTACGGCGGGATGGACACCTCGATGATGTCCAAACTCAAGGAACTCGAGGAGGAGAACCGGCGGCTGCGCCGCATGTACGTCGAGGAGAAGCTCAAGGCCGAGATCGCAGCCGAGGCCCTCGCAAAAAAGTGGTGAGGCCATCTCGGCGACGCGAGATGGCCGAGCGGGCCGTGCGTGAGCGCGGCGTGTCGATCCGGCTGGCCTGCGAGATCTTCCGGGTCAGCCAGTCGTGCTACCGGTACGCCCCGAAGGCGCAGGCGGAGAACGAGGAGATCGCTCAGTGGCTGCTGCGATTGACCGACAACCATCGCAACTGGGGCTTCGGGCTGTGCTACCTGTACCTGCGCAACGTCAAGGGGTTCGGCTGGAACCACAAGCGGGTGTATCGGATCTATCGGGAGTTGGAGCTGAACCTGCGCATCAAGCCGCGCAAGCGCCTGGTGCGCGAGAAGCCGATCCCGTTGACGGTGCCGAATGCCATCAACGAAGTCTGGTCGATGGACTTCATGCACGACACGTTGGAGGACGGGCGCACGTTCCGGCTGTTCAACGTCATGGATGACTTCAACCGCGAGGCGCTAGCCATCGAGATCGACTTCTCGCTGCCGTCCGAGCGGGTGATCCGGGCGCTGCGCCAGCTGATCCTGTGGCGAGGCAAGCCGTCGGCGATCCGCTGCGACAACGGGCCGGAATACGTCAGCCAGGCGATGCTCGATTGGGCCGAGGGCGCCAA